>JABAOG010020734.1_pt2 | contig 11914 bp, 12 predicted proteins | sample 7062131 | NCBI WGS metagenome assembly JABAOG01 (sample SAMN14538629, study PRJNA623070) | marine sediment metagenome | biome: marine biome [ENVO:00000428]; feature: marine pelagic biome [ENVO:01000023]; material: deep marine sediment [ENVO:00002113] | place: India: Arabian Sea | collected... | reverse complement strand
GGGTAACTGGTGATTGGAGCCCGAAACACCAGCAGCAGGGGGCCGAAATCGGCCCCCTGCTGCATTCCGTTCACCTACATTTATACAGAATATTGTCATAATATTGACAAAACAGTGACAATTAGATGCCTTCTCTTCGTGATGTTTGCGTTGGTACAAAGAGTCAAATGGTAACAGGAGAGAAGGAACATGAATCGCACCACCTTTACTGCTGCTGTACTGCTTCTGGCCCTGAGTGTTCTGGTGGCGGCCTGTGCGCCCGCAGCCCAGGCCCCGATGGAGGAGGCGACGGAAGAGGCCACCGAGGAGATGACCGAGGAGCCGACTGAGGAAGCCACCGAAGAGGCAACCGAAGAAGCCACCGAGGAGATGACTGAGGGAGCGGAGCCGACCATCGTGGAAGCTGCGATGGCCGACGAGAGCTTCTCGACGTTAGTTGCCGCGGCTGACGCCGCTGGCCTCGTGGACACGCTCAACAGCGAGGGGCCGTTCACGGTGTTCGCCCCGACCAACGATGCGTTTGAAGCCGCCTTCGAAGCGCTGGGCATTACGGCCGAAGACCTGCTGGCCGACCCTGAGATGCTGAGCAGCATCCTGTTGTACCACGTCGTCCCCGGCGAAGTGATGGCCGCTGACGTGCTCGACCAGAACCTGCTGGAGACTGCACAGGGCAGCTATGCGCTGGCCTATGCCACTGACGACGGCGCGTTCATCAACGACGCGCAGATCGTCCAGACCGACATCGACGTGGCGAACGGCGTGATCCACGTGATCGACGCCGTCATCCTCCCGCCTGCCTACGAGACCGACTCCGACCAGTCCATCGTGGACATCGCAGCCGGTGACGAGCAGTTCAGCACGCTGGTGGCAGCAGTGCAGGCCGCCGGGCTGGCTGACGTGCTGGCGAGCGGTGGTCCGTTCACGGTCTTCGCTCCGACGAACGCCGCGTTCGACGCAGCCTTCGAGGCACTGGGCATCACGGCTGAGGATCTTCTGGCAGACACCGAGCTGCTGACCGATATCCTGCTCTACCACGTCACGCCTGGCGCGCTCACGGCTGAGGACGTAACCGGCCGCGAGACCATCCCGATGGCGAACGGCGACATGGCGATGGTCGAGGTCGGTGATGAGGGTGCCAGCATCGCAGGCGCGCCCATCAGCGCGACCGACATCGAGGCATCCAACGGCATTATCCACGTGATCGACGCGGTGATGCTCCCACCCGCCGAGTAATCTCGCTCGCCGATCGTTCAGGCCGGGGCTGTTCAGCCCCGGCCTTTTGCGTTCTGCAGTGCCACGAAGGTTTGACGGCCCTCCCCCGCAGGGTTAAGATTCCGTCACTGAACGCGTAACTGGCTTGAGGGGACATGCAGCGTCGCAGCGGATCGATCATCATGTGGTTGATCGTCATCGGAGTGCTGGTAGGGGTCGTCTACACGTGGGGCGATGACCTCATGTACTTCGTGACAGGTCAGGACATCCTCGACGACCTGGCTGCGGATCTCTCGATGGTGCGCCCAACCGCGACCCCTGCGGTGGGCGGCTCCAGCGCTGCCGGTGACCCCGCACCTGCCAGTGACGACCAGCCGGTACGCACCTCAGGCGGGCAGGCTGAGCTCGCCGCGGATGGTTTCCCGGCGACCCCGCGCCAGCACGTCATGAAGTACGTGGTGCAGCCCGGCGACGCGCTGTTCACAATTGCCGAGCGCTTCGGCATCCACCCCAATACGGTGTTCTGGGCGAACACCGAAACCCTGCAAGACAACGTGCACCTGGTGCAGGCAGGCTCCGAGCTGTACATCCTGCCGGTCAACGGTGTGTACCACTACTCCGACGGCGAGCAAACCTTCGCGGAGATCGCGTCCGAGTACGGCGTGACGCCGGGGGACATCCTGCTCTCGGAGTTCAATGCTCTGGCGGACTACACGGCTGACGACGTCCCCCCGGTTGGGCTGCGGATCGTGGTCCCCGGCGGGCGGCGTGAGTACATCTCGTGGCGGTCGCCGATCAACACCGGCACCACCAGCGGCGGGGCCAACCCCGAAGGCACGATCCACCCCGGTTCGTGCCGCCAGATCTACAGCGGTACCGGCGGCATCGGGGATTACATCAACCCGCTGGGCTCGCAGGCCTTCCGCTGGACGCAGGACTACGCGCCGTGGCACCCGGGGCTCGACCTCGCGCCGAACATCAACGAGCGAGATCTGAGTGTCTACGCAGCCGAAACCGGCGTCGTGGTCTTCGCTGGCTGGCACCGTGATGGCTACGGCGAGCTGGTGATCATCGACCACGGTGAGGGTTGGACGAGCTACTACGCACACATGTCACAGCGCTATGTGGGCTGCGGGGATCAGGTATCCAAGGGGCAGTTGGTCGGGGTGATGGGCAGCACCGGGAATTCCAGCGGCATGCACCTGCACCTGGAGATCCGCAAGGACGACGTGCCTCAGAACCCGCGCGAGTTCATCGACCTGGGCGATCTCCGTATCTCGCCGGTGCAGGGCGGCTAAAACACCCGTTGCAAGTCGTAGACCAGCACCGGCTCTGAGCGTCCCTTCACCACGGCGGCGCGCGGCCCGCTGACCTCCACGTGGTCGCGCACTTCGTGGTAGGTTTCCTCACTCAGCAGAACCTGCCACGGGCGGGCCATCTCCTGCAGCCGCTTGGCGAGGTTAACGCTGTCCCCCATCGCGGTGTAGTTCAGCCGTTCGACGCTTCCCACATTCCCCACAACCGCCGGGCCGGTATGGATGCCGATCCCGAAATCCAGCCGTTCAGAGGCGGGGACGACTTCGTGGTGGGCGCGGACGTCGGAGAGCAGCAGGGCGGCGGAGCGCACGGCACGCAGGGCGTGGTCGGCCTGAGGGCGCAGCGGCGTGTTGTACAACGCCATGACGGCATCGCCGAGGAACTTGTCGATCACACCTTCCTGCTGGTGGATCGCGTCCGACGCCAGCGTCATATAGCGGTTGGCCACGGCGACGAGTGCCTCCGGGCTGACCTGACGGCTAAAGGACGAGAAGTTGCGAATGTCGGCGAACAGGATCGTGACGGTGGCCTCGGTGCCGCCCAGCTTGAGCGGGTCAGCGCTGGATATGCCGTCCACGACCTCGATCGGCAGGTAGCGGCGCACCCCGGCGATCTGCGCCTCGCGCTGCCGTGTCTCGGTCAGATCGTCCAGCACAACCGTCAGGCCCTGCACGTCGTTGTGGGCATCCCGCAGCGCGCTGATGCTCAGGCTGAGCGTCACCTTTGTGCCCGCAGGTATCTCTAGCTCGAACTCCACTCCGGCGGGCGGCGTAGCACCCTCGCGCGCCTGCCTCAGCAGGATCTCGAACCGTTCGCCCATCGGCGGCAGCAGCGCGCGGAGCGAGACACCCTGCACGGACTGATCGTCCACGCCGAGTATTTGCTGCGCCCGCCGGTTGGCCATCGTGACGCGCTCTTCGAGGTCGGTGGTGATCACGCCGGAGACGATCGAGGTGAAGATGTTGTCTTGAAGGCTCTTCATCGCGGTGGCAGCGTCGAGCGCGGCGCGAGTCTGCTCGAACAGCCGCGCGTTCTCAAGCGCCACCGCGGCCTGATCGGCGAAGGCCATCAGCAGGTCGCGTGTTTGCTCGCTGAACAACCCGGCGCGCATCCGGTTGTCGGCGTACAGCACCCCGATCAGCTCGCCTTTGGCGACCAGCGGCACGCACAGGATCGAGCGCAGGCTGTATCCGGCGATGCTGGCTGCATGCCGGAAGCGGCGATCCTCCTGCGCGTTGGTCGTCAGCACCGGGGTGCCTGTCGCCAGCACACGCTGCACCACGCTGCGGCTGATCGCGAAGGCCTCGCCCTCCAGCGCTTCGGCGGCGTCCACGTTGTGGGCGGCGCGCAGCGAGAGCTCGCCGGTGTTCGCGTCACGCAGCATCAGGTAGCCGCGTTCCGCCCCGGCGAGCGCCACGATCGTGTCCATCGCGCGGTTGAGTACATCGGAGACGTCGAGCGAAGAGTTGACCAGCGCGGCAATCCCTGCGAGCGCGCGGTACTGGTCATGAGCCTGCTGCAGCTGGGTGGCGTACATCGCCCCGGTCTCGACCTCGCGGGCGATGTCGTCGAGCGTGGTCAGCATGCCGGGGGGCAGCCGGACGCCGTGCTCTTGCAGCGTGTGCTGCTGCGCCTCGAGGCTGGCGCGCGATTCGCGCAGGCGCTGCTGCAAGGCGTGCAGAAGCACGATCAGATCGCTCTGGCCGCCCCCGGAACTGTTCGTCATCGATGCTGGATCCGCTAGAAGGCTAGCTCGCTGGATCGACCAGGACCGGGCGGGCCCCCGTGATCGAGATCTCTGAGATGCTCATCTCGAACCCGGTCTGTTCAGCCGCAAACACTTCGACCTCGCCCCGTGCCAGCAGCGGCACGGTTTCAGTCCCGCCGACCACGTGCACTTCGCCGGTGCCGTATTCGTGCTCCACGACGCTGATCTCAATGCGCACCATCTGACCCGGCCCGATGTCGATCGCGATCATGCCCTGATCGTTGGTGGTGACTTCGCGCACCAGCTGGTCGATCTCGATCGCGAAGGTCTTACCCGCCCACGGCTTACCGCCATTTTCGTAGAAGAAGACCGCGAGCCGTACCGGCCCCTGTGAGAGCGGCGTCAGGTAGAGCTGCGTGCGGTAGCTGATTTCGTTCCAGCCGCCGGAGCGCCAGAAGGGAATGTACATAAAGTCTGCCATGATTGCGTGCTCCTTTGCTTGACCGTTCAGACGAGTGAGCCATCCATCACGTTTGCGGCTTCTTCGAGGACGTTGAGCGTCTCGCGGCCAGCCGCCTGCCACGTAAAACGGGTGACGCGTTCAGCGCCACGCTCCACCAGCTCGGCACGGAGTGCCGGGTCGGTCAGCACGCGCTGGATCGCGTGCGCCATCCCGGGGACATCGGTCGGCGTGAAAGCCAGCGCCGCGTCCCCGGTGAGCTCCGGCAGCGACGACACGTTCGAGCAAACCACCGGCGTGCCACAGGCCATTGCTTCCAGCGCCGGGAAGCCGAACCCTTCGTACAGCGAGGGGAACGCGTACACGCTGGCCGCGCTGTACAGAGTCGCCAGATCGTCGTCGGCGACGTACCCGGGCACCCGCACCCGGTCGGCCAGCCCGAACTGGCTGATCCGGTCGAAGATCGGCTGGTAGGACCATCCCCGCCGCCCTGCCAGCACCAGCTGCAGGCCGGGCACCGTGTCCTTCACCCGGTCGAACGCTTCCACCAGACGGGCCAGGTTCTTGCGCGGCTGGAGGCTGCCGACGTGCAGCACGAACGGTCCAGTGATCCCAAGCCGCGCCTTCAGTGCATTGATCCGCGCCGGGTCGGTCACCGGGGCGAGATGTGGATCCACCCCGGAGTGTACCACTCGGATCTTATCCGCGGGGACTCCGTTCAGCGCCGTCAGGTCGTGCGCGGTCGCATGCGAGACCGCGATCACCCGGGTGGCGTTGTTCGCGCTGTGCCGCGTGGACCAGTTCAGGTAGAGGCGTGCGGGCAGCGGGTGCTTTTCGGGGTAGTGGTGGTAGCCGAGGTCGTGGGCGGTAAACACCGAGGGCGCGCCGGGGCTGGGCCAGGGGATTACGTGGGACGGCACGAACAGCACGTCAGGGCGCTGGCGGCGCACAACCGGCCCCAGCCCGGTATGCGTCCACAGCCGGGGCCGCCGGATGACCTGCAACTCGACGCGCTCGTCGGCGGCAAACAGATCGGGCTCCGGCTCATCCCGGAAGTACAGGCGGAAGCGGTGCCCCTGCCCCTGTTCGAGCAGAGAACGGATGATGTGCAGGCTGTAGCCCTCAGTGCCAGTGCGCTGGCCGACGGTGGCGCGGCTCGCGTCGATCGCAATCAGCATGGCGGCTCCTATGCCGGGTCTTCAGGCGAAGCCTGCCGGTTATGCCGCCGCGCGCGGATGCCGAGCGCCGCCGCGATCACGGCCAGTGCCAGCGCCGCGGGCCAGAAGCGCGTCATCTGCGAGAAAGCCGGTGCACGGATCGCACCGAGTGTGAAGGGCAGTGCTGCCAGCCCTACCCCACCCACCGCGAACGCGACAGCCAGCAGCCCTTCCTGACCCATCCCCTCCATCAGGTAGACCGCCAGCACCGCCCAGCCGAGCAGCACCAGCCCGACGGGCCAAGCGCCTGCCATGTGCTGCCAGCTCGTCCCGCCGAGCTCCAGCGTAAACACCAGCAAGAACAGCCCGAGCGGCACCAGCAGCGCCCCGCCGAAGCCGAACCCGGCGCTGGGCCGCCGCTGTGAGGCGTTTTCAGCCAGCAGCGCCGCGCCGATGGCGGTGACCACGAGCGGCCACAGCCTGCCGCCAGACAGCAGCGGCAGCCCGAGCGCGGAAGCGGCCAGCCAGCCCCCGGAGAGGGCCAGCACGATTCCGATGAGGGTCACGCCGGGGTGTCGCCTGTGCACAGATCTGGTCTTTCCGCTGCGGGATCAGTGGGGGTAATTGTAAGTTCTGCCTGCCAGAAAGCAAAGGATGTCTACGGGCACGCCTCGCCGACTGCCTGCCGCTGCTCTGCGGTCAGGTCAGCCAGCCCCTCCCGCGCGAAGCGGCACTGGATCGCCTGCACAGCGGGCAGGTTGCGGCTGAATTCAGGGTCGGTCTGTGTCGCCAGCTCGACGACCGCTGCCGGGATGCCGTGCGTCGCCAGCCAGTTGGTCGCATCCCCGGTGACCTCGTAGTAGCTGAAATCGTGCTCGAACGTGTAACCCGTGGCCTGCGCCAGCAGATCGCCCAGCCACAGGCCGGGCGGCGCACCATCCCCGCAGTCGCCGACGAACACCTTGGCCAGAAAGCTGTGGTAGAACACCACCGCATCCGGCTGTTCGGCCAGAAAGAAATCGCGCAGGGCCTGCGTCTCAGGCTCGGAGAACGGCTCCGGGCCGGGGTCGATCGGGTTGTCCTGCAGGTAGGCCGTCTCGGACCACTCGCACCCCCAGTTGCGGTTGAGATCGACCCCGTTGCCGTTGTAGCGCGCGTCGAGGTCGCTGCCTGCCGCCAGCCCATCCGGGTTCGCCGCGGGGATGATGATCAGCTCGACACCCGGCAGCACCGCATCGGGGTTCAGCCGGTAGTGGGCCAGCAGCAGGTCGGCCAGCTCACTGCTGTTGCCTTCCCACCCACCGTGGAGGCCGCCGACGATCACCAGTTTGCGCGGCCCTTCGCCGAGACGCCAGCCTTCGATCTCCCGCCCGCCCGCCGACGTGCCGAGCACAAACGGCGTGCCAGCCGGGGTGGGCGACGGCGCAGCGACGGCTGCCTCGGTCGGGGTGGCGTCGGAGTCAGGAGGCGGCGCGTCAGTCGCGGGCGGCGTGGACGTCGTGAACGGGTAGGGTGTGATGCGCGCTGGCATGCGGGGGCCAGAGGCAGCGCAGCCCGCCAGCAGGGCAGCCACGGCAAGCCAGGCAGCAAAGGAGAGACGGGTCGTGAGGGTCAGGGGCGCGGTTCTGAGCATGGGGAAACTATAGCCACGCGGCGGTCAGGTCGTCAAGCGGGCGAGCGAGGTCGCGGCGCGCTATGGTCAGAGAATGACTGTAACGCACGTTCTGGAGGATCGGTGGTGAAACGATTCGTCTGGCTGGTAGTGCTGGCGGTAGTGGTGGGCTGCGCGCCTGCCGAGCGGGCAGTGTCGACCCCACCCGCCGGTTCAACCCCTGACGCACCGTATGAGGTGCTGACACTCGCTGGCGTGGCGGGCCCGTTGAGCTTCCCACGCCAGATCGCGCAGGGTGACGTGATGGAGGCGCTGCTGGTCGGGGTGCTGGCGGAGGTGGACGGGTGCGTGCGGGTCACGACCGAGGCGGGCGATCAGAGCTACCTGCCGGTATGGCCGCCGGGGTTTACGCTCGAAGGCACCGATGGCACGCTCGCGGTGAGCGACCCCGAAGGGCAGCCGCTGGCTCTGCTGGGCGACCTCGTCTCGCTCAGCGGCGGTGAGGCGACTGGCGGCGAGCCTGCGGCGGCGGCGCTAAGCTGCCCCGGCCCGTACTGGATCGTGGGTGCGGAGGTCGGGCCGTACGTCCCGTAGGGTGTGTTTGCTGCTCTGCCTGCCCACGAGTATGATCGTGCCGAGTGGGAGCCGTATACCTGGTGTGCCCGCCCGGGAGGCTGGTGCAAGGAGCCACAATTATGCGTCTGGGACGTTTGTTACTAGCTGTTGCCCTGCTGCTCGCGGTGATCCTGCTGGCTGCTGCCAGCCCGGTGAAGGCTCAGCAGCAGACTCACACGGTGCAGCCGGGTCAAACCCTCTCCGGGATTGCGCGCATCTATGGCGTTACCATCGAGCAGCTTGCAGCCGCCAACGGAATCGTGAACCCGAACCTGATCTACGTCGGGCAGGTGCTGGTGATCCCCGGCTCGGCCCCGGCACCTGAGCCTCAGCCTAACCCCGGAACTGGCGGCACGTACACCGTGCAGCCGGGGGATACGCTTTCGGGCATTGCAGCGCGGTTCAACACCACGGTGAGCACGCTGGTCAGCCTGAACGGGCTCACGAACCCGAATCTGCTGTTTGTCGGGCAGGTGCTGGTTCTGCCCGGCGGGCAGACGACGCCGCAACCTCCGGTGACCTCCCAACCCCCGGCGACCACTCAAGCGCCGCCGCCGCAGGATGTGACCTATACCGTGCAGCCGGGCGACACGCTCTCGCGTATTGCGCTGCGCTTCGGGACGACGTGGCAGGAACTGGCGATCCTGAACAATCTCTCGAACCCGAACATTCTTTACGTCGGGCAGGTGCTGGTTATCCAGCGTGCCGCCGCCCCTGAGCCGACTCAGGAGCCGACGCGCCGCCCAACTGCGACCCCGACACGGCAGCCAACCGCAACGCCGACGGCAACCAGGCGGCCCACGGCAACGCCAACGCGGGACCCGAACGCCATCCTGACCCCGACGCCTATCGTCAAGCCCTGAGCGTTACACTGGCGGGGACACAAAAGCGGCGGTCGAAGTTTCGACCGCCGCTTTTCGCTGCTTACCACCCCTAACCGCTGCGTATGTTGCGCAGCAGAATCGCCGCCCCGATGAAGATCAGAATGACCGGCCACAGGTTGTCGAACGAATAACCGAATATCTCGTCTGCGCCGAGCACGATCAGCCCGAAGCCGACCAGCGTCAGGAACACCGACGGGCGCTCGCCGCCCGGCGAGACGGCCCGCAGCAGCATGCCGCCGAGCAGGACGACCCCGGCTGCCAGCAGCACCCAGTCCCACGCGTCACCGCCGAAGCCGCGCAGGAAGCCGGTGTTCTCTGCGAGGAACACCAGCCCGGCGATGATCAGCATGATCGGCCAGAACAGCCGCCCGGAACGCCGCCGCGTACTGCGCTCTGTGAACTGGGGTTCGCGGTACGTCTCGCCGGGGCGGATCACCTCACCGCTGACCGGCGCTGCGGCTTCAGCCGGGCGCTCGTTGGGTGGGAGCTCGTTCGGTGGTATGGTGGTCACGATTAGGCTTCCTCGCATCTCAAATCCATCGCGCTCTCAACATATTGTACGCGCCGCCGCGCCGAACGTTGCACCTCTGCGGCATGCTTGCTCGCGTATTTGGCCGATCTTGCGCGCGCGCCTACAATCCGTGGCGGGATGCACCCCACATTGCGAAAGGTTCATTATGTCGAAGAAAGTGGGATATATCGGGCTGGGGCTGATCGGCGCGCCTATGGCCCGCAATCTGATGAAAGCCGGGTACACCGTCGTCGTGCACAACCGCAGCCGCGAGATCGTGGCAGAGCTGGTAGCCGAGGGCGCGGTCGAAGCCCATTCGCCTGCAGAAGTGGCGGAGCAAGTTGAGGTGGTGTTCACCTGCCTGCCNNATCCGCTGCCTCGACGCGCCCGTGTCGGGCGGGGACATCGGCGCACGCGCCGGGACGCTCGCGATCATGGTCGGCGGCCCGCGCGAGGTGTTCGACGAGGTCATGCCGCTGTTCGAAGCCACCGGCAAGACGATCACCTACGTTGGGGAGAGCGGCGCCGGGCAGGTGGCAAAGGTCTGCAACCAGATCATGGTCGCGGCGCAGATGGTGGCGCTGGGCGAACTGCTGGTGACTGCCCAGAAGACGGGCGTTGACCCGGAGCGCGTGGTCAGCGCGATACAGGGCGGCGCGGCGCAGTGCTGGACGCTCGACAACAAGCCGCAGCGCATCTTCGCAGGCAACCGCTCGCCCGGGTTCAAGGCCTACATGCAGCACAAAGACCTCGGCATCGTGATGGACACCGCCCGCACCTACGGCGTCAGCCTGCCGATGACTGCGGTGAACACGCAGATGTACGAAGCGATGCTCCAGACTGGCATGCAAGACCTCGACAACAGCGCGGTGCTCGGCGTGCTGGAGATGCTGAGCAACGTACACGTCGGCCCCGCCGACGAGTAATTTCCCGGTGCGTGAGGACGAGCCGGGCCGGGTGTTCAGCCCCGGCCCGGTTTTGCGTTATTTGGCGTTTGGGACCGTAGAACATTTGAGCCGTTTTGTCGTCGCAATAATATGAAGGGTGTGGTAAAATAGAGGTCGTTATGGACAGGGAGAATTTTGCTGCGCCGACACCCCCGGTCGGCGTTATTGAGTCACTTTCTATCGGGTTCGAAACTGTCGCTGGGAAGCTCGCGCTGGTACTCCTCCCGCTGCTGATCGACCTGCTGCTTTGGGTTGGGCCGCGCGTGTCGCTGGCACCGGCAATTGACACGGTCGTCAATGCCTACCACGATGCGATCTGGCAGCCGATGGTGGTCAGCTTCAACCCGGATCTGGCCTCGGCGTGGCCTGAATTCTCAGCCGCGATCACCGAGGTGCTCGGCAGCACGGTCGAGCAGTACCTGCCGGTGGGCCACGCGCCGCTGTTCGGCCTGCCGGTGCTGCTGGCAGGCCGTGAGGCAGCCACGCTGCCGTTCGACTACCGGCCTGTTCTGTGGCAGATCGACTCACCTGTGGGGATGGCCGGCCTGCGGCTGGCTGCGCTGGCGATCGGGCTGGTGCTGGGCAGTTTTTACGTCGGCTTGATCGCCGAGCAGGTGCGGCGCGGGCGCATCGACCTGGGGGCGGCAGTCCGCCGCTGGCCGCGCAACCTGATGTGGTTGGCGCTGTTCGTGGTGGTGCTGCCGATCATCATGCTGGTGGTGTACTTCCCGTTCGTAGTGCTCGGCGCGGGGTTTGCGCTGATCAGCCCGGTGCTGGGTGTGATGGTGGACTGGGGCGGCCGCCTGCTGCTGGTGTGGATCGCGCTGTTTCTGGTCTTTACCGTTCACGGCATGTTCCTGAACGGGCGGCGGCTGGTCGGCGCATTGTGGGACAGCGTGCGCGTGGTGCAGTGGAATATGTCAGCCACGATCATGCTGGTGCTGTTGATACTGCTGATTAGCGTCGCGCTCACCACGGTATGGTCGCTGGCCCCGGCAGGATCGTGGCTGGCGCTGGCTGCCATCGCAGGGAATGCTTTCATCAGCACCGGTCTTTTGACCGCTTCATTCGTGTTCTTCAGAGATCGTTACCGCTACTGGCGTGAACTGCGCGCTGAACTGATGGCGGAACTGGAACGCCGCCGTGCCCGGCAGGAAGCCGCTGGCAGCACGGCCTCGCAGGAGAAGAGAGACGCGTAGTCTGGAAAAGGGAAACAGTATGGCGCGTAAGTCGAACACCCAGGATGTCCGCTACGACGAAACCAGCATTCAGCACCTCAGCGGGCTGGATGCCATCCGACGCCGCCCCGGCATGTACGTCGGCGGGACGGATATCAAGGCCCTGCATCACCTCGTTTACGAGGTGGTGGACAACTCGATCGATGAGGCGCTGGCAGGTTACTGCGACGCGATCGAGATCGTGCTGCGCCGCGATGGCGGTGTTGTGGTTCGCGATAACGGGCGTGGTATTCCGGTTGGCATTCACCCCACC
>JABAOG010010269.1_pt3 | contig 11921 bp, 12 predicted proteins | sample 7062131 | NCBI WGS metagenome assembly JABAOG01 (sample SAMN14538629, study PRJNA623070) | marine sediment metagenome | biome: marine biome [ENVO:00000428]; feature: marine pelagic biome [ENVO:01000023]; material: deep marine sediment [ENVO:00002113] | place: India: Arabian Sea | collected... | reverse complement strand
AGAGGTAGGAGAAGTCATTTAGTCATGCGGCTCTTGCAGTACAAAGCCTCAAACTGCTGCCCGTCATCTTGTCTCGTCACCAAGCTTATTTTAGATGGACTTCAGGGGTTAATTCTAAAACCAGAGTCTCCTGGCGAAGTTCATCGAAAATTGGTAACTACTCGCTCCCCCAATAAGATTGATCCCAGCGCAAAGGCGCGAAGGGAGACTTAGTGGCCGTATTCGTTTGGATGCTGAAAAATACGACAAGCGACGCTATAGCTACCGGCTCAGGCCGGTATGATGTGGTGAAATATTTTGTCGTAGTCCTTGCAGCTTTGCGGTTAGCGTTTAAGGGGCGAGCAGTTACGACAATCGTGTTTTTTCGAAAATTCCCTTGCGATAGGCATGAGCACCCCATGCCCTTTCATAGCTGCTGCAGGTTCTAATCAGCGGGGTATTCGGTGTACTGTCAGAACACCGGAGGGGAATAAAAAAATCCCCCGCATGCGGGGGATTTTTTTGATTGCCAATAGCGGACCCTTTAGATGTAGAGGGTGATATCTGCTTCTCCGGCAAACTCGAAGAAGGTAGCAGCACCACCAAACTCCACGCCCTCGATAAAATCGGAAGGATTCATATCGAACAGGTCAACCGTCATCTGGCAGGCAACCATCTTTACATCGGCCTCGATGCAAAGCTCGCGCAGGTCTTCTACGCTGGCAACGCCTTTGGACTTCATCTTCTGCTTCATCATTGCAGTCATCATGCTCTGCATACCAGGCAGGGCCTGAACGACAACTGGCATCGGCATCGGCATCGGCATGCCGGGATTGCCCAGAGAAGTCACCTTAAGATTNNCCCAACGCGGCCGCGGTTGACGCCAGGATGAAAGGCGGATAAGCCCAATCCAAGGTCCCTTTGGTCGCGATAATCGCCATCTTTTTCTGATCGGACATCGGGATTTCCCCCATTAACGCTGTGGTGTATGTGTTAAGTCTTATTAGGCCTTCTTAATCATGAAGACAAATTTACCGCCCTCTTCACCGGACTCCATCAACTCATTTCCGGTCTGCTTGGCAAATGCCTCGAAATCCTTTACAGAACCCGGATCGGTCGCGATGATGCGCAGCACCTGGCCAGCTTCCAAAGCACCGAGGGCTTTCTTTGCACGCAGGATGGGCAGAGGGCAGTTCAGACCGGAGGCATCAAGTTCTTGATCGAAGTTTGCCATTTTCTTTCTCCTAATGGATTGTGTGATAAAAAAACTCGGCTCACACCAAGGTGGCGTCGCCGGGTCATAAACAAAAATTAGAATTCAATTGTGTACTTATATGATAACTCCTATACGAAAGCAACCCCAAGAAAGGGGCATATCGTCCGTTAAACGGTTGCACAACGCTATAACCCTTACAGAAAGAATGGATTTGTTTCATATATTAGTCAATGAGTTACCGTAACATCCTGAATAGTACTGCCCGCTTTTGCCCAAACACGAGGACGATGAGATGTAAAAAGCTTTAAGGACAGCCTCAGACAATTATTTATTTCCGCAAAACCTTATACCGGTTATGTTGTCGTACTGTATTAACTGTGGACGCATGGCAAAGGCATGCCACTATATATAGGTATGATATTGAGTAGTGTTCAAAGCCGCATGTCACGTGTTCGGTTACCCGTCAGCCAGCGAACAGGCATAAGGCCGTTACGTTTTGCTTGAGACCAACCCGTCGCCAAAAGGGCTTAACAGAAAAATTTAACCAAGGATCTTCAACATTGCGCCGACTCACACCCCTTGTTGTCATTATGTCACTGCTTGGGCTGCCTCCCGCCTTCGGCCAGGCTCCAACACTTCACAATCTCCCGGAGATGGGAGACAGCTCATCGACGGTCCTTTCGGCTGAAGATGAAAAGCGCATCGGTAAGGAGATGCTGCGGCAACTAAAAGCAAGCGGCGCCATCATTGATGACCCTATAATTAATGAGTATATTCAGCGGCTCGGCAACCAAATTGCCGCCAATGTTGGCTCCTCCACCACCCGCTTTACCTTCTTTGTCGTGGATGCCGGTTCCATTAATGCCTTCGCCATGCCAGGGGGCTTTATCGGCGTCCATGCGGGTTTGCTGCTTGCCAGCAAATCGGAAAACGAGGTGGCCTCGGTGATTGCCCACGAAATCGCCCACGTCACCCAACACCATATTGCACGCAGCATGCAGCAGGCTAACAAGATGAATCTGCCGATGACTGCAGCCGTCATTGCTGCCATTCTGCTGGGTGGCAATGATCCGCAGGTTGCCAATGCGGCCCTGGCAGCCGCCTTGGGAGGCAGCCAACAGATGCAGTTGAATTTTACCCGCGCCAATGAACATGAAGCGGACCGTGTAGGCATGCAGCTCCTGGCCGCCTCCGACTATGACCCGCGCGGTATGGCCGATTTTTTTTCCCGCCTGCAGCAGGAGAGCCGTTACTACGAAAATGGCATGCCGGAATTTCTCCGCACTCACCCGGTCACGACAGACCGCATCTCCGAAGCCCAGGATCGGGCCAAAAGCTATCCCCTGCGAAAGACGGTAGACAGCCCCTACTATGCCCTGGCACTGGCGCGCCTCCATCTGCGCTTCAGTGCTTCGCCTGAGGTGCTGCTCAAGCAGATCAAAACTGCCAATAGTGACAACAAACGCCTCCATGAATCAGACATGTATCTTCTTGCTCTTATCTATGAGAAAACGGGGAACATTGCCGCATCACGCGACCTCTACAAAAAACTGCTTGCCAAATCACCTGAGCGCATCGCCTTCATCCATGGACTGGCAGAGCTGGAAAGCAATCGAGGCAACCACACTAAAGCGGAAGAACTCTACCGGAAAGGATTAACCAGGTATCCCGGTAATGCCTTGTTAAGCCTGTCGCTTGCCGAAACACTCACCCGTCAGCGGCATTTCAAACAAGCACGGGAAGTGCTCCAGCAACAGATCACCAACAATTCAGGTGGTGCCGAAGCGTACCGGCTTCTGGCCAAGCTGGAAGCATCCAGCGGACATCCGGTGGCTTCGCACCTGGCTCAGGCAGAGTACTACTACCTTTCGGGCGAACCGCATAGTGCGATCGATCAACTTAACATTGCACGTCGAAAAAATCCTCAGGATCTGTACCACGCCGCGCGAATTGATGCGCGCCTAAAACAAATCAAAGATGAACTGGATCGGGCCGAGCGTCTCTCACAATAAGTAGTCACCACAACCATAATTAATTAAACAACCTCTAATATACTAATATTCAAAGGATTTTCCCTATTTAACCTCTTGCGTTCCTATCCCCATTGGGTATGCTTATACTTGACCTGACAATCATGACGTAATGTTGTCATCTTGTGTCACGGGCAAACCTCACGGACGAATTAGCATGACAGGCTTGTTAGGAAATCGAGCATCTGATTTCATGCAAAATGAATAACACTCTTAGGAGGAAGCCATGCGGAAAACCGCACAACTGATAACCACAGCAAGTGCTCTTGCCACCATTATTGGTGCCTTGAGCTTATCCCCCCAACTGGTCATAGCTGCAGATGCCCAAGTGATTGAACAGGGAAAGAAGATTGCCTTTGATCGCAAAAAAGGTAATTGCCTTGCCTGCCACATGATCGAAGGCGGCGATCTCCCGGGTAATATCGGGCCTCCACTGGTAGCCATGAAGGCTCGTTTCCCGGACAAGTCGAAACTTAGAGCTCAGATTTGGGATTCAACCAAAAATAATCCTAACTCCATGATGCCTCCATTTGGTCGCCACGCGATTCTTACTGAGAAAGAGATCGACAAAGTGGTTGAGTTCGTTTACTCCCTTTAACCACAAACATTTGCAAAATTTTTTGAGGAGTTCCAACGTGAATATGAAGCGTAGAGTCTTTCTTAAAGGTACCCTGGCAAGCAGCGCCTTTGCCGTAGCTGTCGGGGCCGGTTTGTTGAGTCCCCGTCAAGTCCTGGCTGCATGGCCAAAATCGGCTTTTCAAGCCAAAAACGTCAACGACGCACTCAAAAACCTGTATAACTCCGACCTGGCTCCCGCCAGCGATGCCATTAAACTGGAAGCACCGGACATTGCTGAAAACGGCGCCGTTGTTCCGGTAACCATCGAGACCTCACTGAAAAACGTGGAGTCCATCACCATCATCTCTGAGAAAAACCAGACCCCTCTGGTTGCCAGCTTTAACATGACCCCCAAAGCTGAAGGTTATATCTCCACCCGCATCAAAATGGGGCAAACCTCCAATGTCATTGCTGTTGTCAAAGCCAATGGCAAGCTGCACAGCACACGTAAGGAGGTGAAAGTTACCATCGGTGGTTGCGGCGGCTAAATCGCCTCATCACGGGTTTGTATAACGATTTAGAGTTCGGAGAGTGTAAACAATGGCAAATACAATCAAGATTCGTGCACGGATGAAGGGTAACAGCTGTGAAGTAAAATCCCTGATCAAGCACAAAATGGAAACCGGTCTTCGCAAAGACAAGAAAACCGGCAAAGTGATCCCGGCGCACTTCATTCAGGAAGTTAACTGTGAACACAATGGCGCAACTGTCATGAGCGCAAATTGGGGCACCGCGATCTCCGCCAATCCCTATCTGGCTTTCTCCTTTAGTGGCGCCAAAAAAGGCGACACCATCAAACTGAGCTGGGTAGACAACATGGGTAAGAGCGACTCTAAAGAAGCAACAATCAAGTGATTGAAGCAGAGTCATTCCGCTCATAAATCCCGGATGCAAGAGGAGTCATTACATGCGAAAACTCGCCCTAACAATAACGGCTGCCGCGCTTGTTGCCGGCTTGCCGCTCACAGTCCAAGCGTCACCGGCGCAAGATCTGAAGTCTTTCCGTGAGCACTTCATAAAGCGTTTCCCCGGTGTCCCGCTTGAGGAGTACAAAAACGGCGTCTATGCCATCAATGCGGATGCCCGCTCTTCCTGGGAGTCCATTGAGGAGTTCCCTCCCTATGAAGATGAGCTGATGCGTGGTGAAGAGCTGTTCAACACGCCGTTTGCCAACGGTAAAACCTATGCCAGCTGCTTCCCCAAGGGAGGGAAAGGCATTCGCCAGAACTACCCGTACTTCGACAGCAAGACCGGGCAAGTCAAGACACTTGAACAGGAAATCAACGAGTGTCGTACCAAGAACGGTGAAAAAGCGCTGGGGTGGAAAAAAGGTGACATTGCGGCCATCTCCGCTTACATGGCCTCCACCTCCAATGGCAAAAAGCTGAACGTGAAGATCCCCAATGATCCTCGCGCACTTGCGGCCTATGAGCGTGGCAAACTTCACTTTTATGCCAAACGTGGCCAACTCAACCTTTCTTGCGCCAATTGTCACTATGACAATGCCGGTCGAATGGTCCGCGCCGATACCCTCAGCCCGGCCCTCGGCCATCCGACTCACTTCCCGGTTTACCGCTTGAAGTGGAGCGGTCTTGGTACAATGCACCGTCGTTACGGTGGCTGTAACAAGCAAGTTCGTGCAAAACCCTTCAAAGCACAGAGTGACGAGTATAAGGCACTGGAATACTTCCATACTTACATGAGCAACGGCATTAGCGTAAATGCCCCGAGTTCACGTAAATAACCGTCACCACTCAAAAAGCCCGGCTTTTTAGCCGGGTTTTTTTTGCCTTTGGCTTACCTGCAGTTTTGAGAAAGTCCATGATATGATTAGCTCCTTTTAAACTTTAATAATCAAATTTCAAGAGAGAAAGTTATACCTGAAAGGTATGTGGCTATCTCCTTAAACCGTATGACTTGGAGGTAATGGTAGGTGGAGCTAACAACTGAAATGATGTGGGTGCTGGGGATACTGGCATTTACTATCTACCTTTTTGTTTCAGAAATTGTCCGCGTTGATGTTGCGGCTGTTCTGGTAATGGTCCTTCTGGGATTGACCACCGTCATTCCGGATACACTGGTGCCTACTTTGGTCGATCCAACCAAGCTGTTCGTAGGCTTCTCCAGTAACGCGGTCATCTCCATTATTGCGGTAATGGTCATCGGCGCCGGGTTGGATAAAACGGGCTTAATGAGTAAAGTGGCCACCTTCATCATGAAGGTCGGTGGTTCCACTGAAAAACGCATCATCCCGCTGATCTCCGGCACCGTCGGCTTTATATCCAGCTTTATGCAGAATGTTGGAGCTGCAGCCCTGTTTTTGCCTGTTGTCAGTCGCATATCCAGCCGCACCGGATTGCCGATGTCACGCCTTTTAATGCCGATGGGCTTTACCGCTATCCTTGGCGGAACCATGACCATGATCGGTTCCAGCCCGTTGATTCTTCTTAACGATCTGATCATCACCTCCAATCAGTCGTTACCTGCAGATCAGCAGATGAACACCTTTGATCTGTTCTCCGTCACCCCCATCGGACTTGCACTGGTCGCCACCGGGATCATCTATTTTGTGATTGCAGGTCGCTTTGTTCTTCCGGTGAACAAAACCGAAGCCACCGGCGCCGTCAATACCCTTGACTATTTCCGCACTACCTACGGTCTCGAGGGTGATATCTTCGAGGTGACCATACCGGCGGGAAGCCGGATTGCCGGCATGAACGTCGAGGAACTGGAGTCCAACCTTGAGCACACCGTTTCGATCATCGCTATGCGCACTGAAGATCGTGTGCGGGTTGCCCCCTCAAGAGACGTGATTGTAGAGGCCGGTTCGACCATCGGCCTGATGGGTCCCTCCTCAGCGATTCAGGTATTTGCGGACACCTACGGTCTTGAGATTGCAGACCACCTGACTGCTCTGGCCGATGTCTTAACATCCAGCCGCTCCGGCATTTCCGAGGTGGTTATACCGCCGAGCTCAACACTGGTAGGAAAAAGCCTCCGCGATATCCGCATGCGCAATACTTATGGAATCAATATCCTGGCTGTTCTGCGTGGCAAGGAGACCATTCGCAGCAATCTGCGCGAACTCGTTCTGCAGCCGGGTGACGCGCTGGTGCAACACAGTACCTGGGAAGATTTGGCCGCCATCAGCAAGAACCACCGTGACTTCGTGGTAGTGACACAGGACTACCCTCACGAAGAGTTGCGTCCACACAAGGTTCCTTATGCCCTGGTGTTCTTCCTTATCGCCCTGGGTCTAATCCTGTTCACCGATGTGCGTCTCTCTATTGCTCTTCTCACCGGCGCCATTGGCATGATCCTCACACGTGTTTTAACCATTGATGAGGCTTATGAGGCAGTCAGCTGGAAGACCGTATTCCTGCTTGCCAGCCTGATACCGCTTGGTGCCGCAGTGGAGACGACAGGCACGGCTGAATGGATTGCGAAATCCACCCTCGATCTGGTGGGCGATGTCAGTCCTTTTGTCCTTCAAGGGGTTATTGCTGTACTGGCGACATTCTTCACCCTGGTGATGTCTAATGTCGGCGCCACAGTGCTGCTGGTACCACTGGCCGTCAATATCGCTCTCGCCGCCCAGGCACAGGGAATCGACGCCAACCCGGCAGTCTTTGCGCTGACTGTCGCCATTGCGACCTCCAACTCTTTCCTCATCCCGACCCACCAGGTGAATGCCTTAATTATGGGGCCGGCTGGTTATCGGGTGAAGGACTTTATGAGAGCCGGCGGTGTCATGACCATTCTGTTCCTCATCGTCATGATGATAATGCTCGACATCGTGTTCTAAGACGCAGTAGCACGAAACAAAAAGGCGGCCTATGGCCGCCTTTTTTAATGAAAAGAAAAAAGCCTTTAACGCAAAGGTCGCAAAGAGGTGCTATATGCAGAATGCACTGAGTCTCGTGTATAGCATCGCTGTCACTCGGGAGGCACTAAAACCGAATAAGCTCGAAGTTTTTGTTTTCCCCGTCATCCAGAGGCAGGATTATTCATGTCCTCGACAAACATATTCCTGACACTGTCTTCTGCCTACATCCCAGCAGAGGTTTGTATGCTTCGCGGTAAAAGCCTTTATTCCTTTGTGTCTCTGTGCCTTTGCGTTGAAAGGTTTTAGGTTTTATTGGTTTCAAGCACCGGTTTGACGGTGTCGAACACCTGCTCGACGGTGATCACCTGCAGGCAGACGTTATCGATACAGGGGGTCTTGCGGTGGTTGGAGGCACTGACGCAGGGCGAGCAGGCGAGTCCGGCGTAAATCGGCGTGGAGTTACCCAGGGAACCGTAGAGTGCCGGCGTTTCCGGACCGAACAGGACAAAGGTCGGCATATTCGTCACGGCAGAGAAATGTCCTGGTCCTGAATCATTGCTAACCATAAGCGTGGAAATGGAATAGAGCTGTGTCAGTTCGGCAAATTTCACCCGTCCGGCAAAGTTGATGCAGCGCTCGGAACCCACCTCGGATTTCAGGCCTTGAGCCTCTTCACGCTCCGCTGGTGCACCGGTGATCAAAACCAGTACATCGGAATACTCTTCTAGCAACCGCTTCATCAGCTCGACATAACGCTCAGGCATCCATCGCCGCTGAACCAGCAGTTCACTGGCGTTTGGATTAATCAGGACAATGCGGTGCTGCTGAGGGTTATATGCTGGATAGTCCTCCCTGATCCGTTCGTGCATCGGTGACAGCGCCGCCTCTGCGTACTCGACCTTCTCAAGGATGATCTCTTCATCACCGACTAAGGTTTTAGAGTATGGCAACTCTTCCTTGTCACTCAGTGCCGTGTTAACCAGTGCGATAAAATTCTTGGCAATATGCATATGCGGGTTATACGCCACTTTATGCGTCAACATATCACCGCGGTAGAGCCCTTCATTGTGGAAGGCGTGATATCCGATTCGATTATTTGCACCGGATAGCCCTGTAAGCAGCGCGCTATAGCGTGAGAACAACTCCAGATCGATCACCGTATCGATTTGCCGTTGACGCGCCCACCAAAGAAATTTCAGCGTGGTCAGCGCCAGCGGAATCAAGCCATCTTCCCGAATCTTAAAGACATTCTCCTCGGAAACGGTCCCTAACAGGCGAAGACTTGGGGCATTTTTTCCAAAAATAACGAAAAAGAGCTCAGCGCCATTGCGTTGTATCTTGCGCATCGCCGGATCAACCAAAATGGCGCTACCCATTTCAGAGAGCTCAATAAATAAAACCTTTTTCGGTTGCTGACGCCGCCATGGACGAAACAGACGCCCGATTTTTAATGCAGCAGAGACCAACAGGCAAAGCGGAATACCGGCGAAATAATCGACTTTCCGCATCGTATCAACTTTCATCTTTTCACTCTCATCAAATGTGATGCTTGCCTTTCATATAGACCACCAGGCCGGGTAGGCTGGCAACAATGAGCACGATGCCATAGAGGATCGACATCGACAATACTGTCACTTTATCCGCACCCAACAGGGTAAACAGGCCGATTAGGGCGCCTTCCCGAATCCCCCATCCGGCAAGAGAGAGCGGAACCAGGGTTAACAGGAGTGCCGGCGGAACCAGTACCAGATAAGTGATCAGTGAGAAATCCAGTTCCACACTGCGGCCAATAAGAAAAATCGCCAACAGCGAGAGGAAATGAACCGTGACCGATAGCAGCAGCTGCACCAGCGCTTGCTTCGGCGAACTCAACACCACGGATAGATGCGCTGAAATTCGCATAAAGAAGCGCGACAAACGCCAACGGCCAAGAAAACGCCAGTGTTGCAGCATAAACAGCACGGCAAAACCGAGCAGCCCAAGGCCAATCAGCAAATTTATGGTTAGAAAGAGCCCTTGGGGAAGGAGGTGCGGATTGGAAAGGTTGACGACAAGATTCAGCACCAACAAACCGATCAATCCCAGCACTCTGTCAATAAACACCCCGACAAACGCATCCCGCTTGCGTTCCCCCAGCCTTGACACATCGAGCACACGTACCGCATCACCGCCAATGCTTGTCGGCAGCCCTTGATTGAAGAAACTCCCCTTGAAATAGCTTTTGAGAAAAAAGCCGAAGCTCTGTCCGTAGCCAAGCGGCTGCATCACAAGGTACCAGCGATAGGAGGCAAGAGTGGTGCTGAGCAACTGGAAGACGATACCGAGCATCAGCAGCCGAGGAACAATATCCTTGTACGTCGCGAGCAGCTCTTTGACGTCAATGGTGCGGAATATCAATGCAAATAGCGACACCGTCACCACCAACCGTACTGCCAGCCCCCCCCAGGAGCGATGTCCGCCGGCATCCCCTTCCGGGTACTCACTTTGCGGTTGCTGCTCCGGTCCGACAGGCAAGGCGCTGCGTGAAAACAGCTCACGTACATGAGGAAAGGCCAGCGCGACCGAGATCACTGCGATCGCCACTTCGAGAACGCGGGCATGCTCATAACCGCTGTCATGAAAAAATATCAGCGCAACCGCCACCAGCAACAACAGCACAGCAAAGAAGCGTTGTGCCCCGCGAGTCATCCCCCAAGGGATCTGTGGTGCAAANNAGCGCCACCAGCGTGAAGATCGCGGTGGTGTGTCCCGAAGGAAAAGAGACCGCCTTGTGCGCGGTGCCGATTACGGTCAGTTTATCGGCCGGAATAACGGCGGGCGGGCGCATCACCAGCGCCCACTCCTTGAGACCGTGCACGATGATGGTGCTGACCATGGCGGAAAAAAGCAGTGTCCACAGCAGCATCGGACGTCGGCCCACCAGCAGCAGCGCCAGGGAAAAGACCACCAGCGAGTCTCCGAAAGTGGTGACATACTCCCAGAACGCCCCTCCAGTGAAGTGGCTGGCCTGGTTAAAGAAAAGAAAGACGCTGCGATTGGCATCCAGTTGCCACAGCAGCAACATAAGCAGCACGGCGCTCAGGGGTACCCCCCATGCCCATGGCTTTCGGTAATCCGAAGGTGTAAAGCTTGTAATTCTATCCACGATATCCAACACAGTTATAGAAGCTGAAGCGGTGCACGTCGATGTCTCTTAACTGCACCGTCATCCGCTCCAACATTTCACATTGTTCAAATTTGTCCAAACCGCTGACCTCCCCTCGCCCCTCGTAGTAATCGGGCACAATCAACAAGCCGGCATCCCCTTTTTTCGGGGAGCCGAACCAGAGGTCGAATTGATCGAACCGGGTATCGGTGACCTGTACACGGTGCGGTCTGGCATACCAGGCAATACGACTTGCCAGTGACCAGTTCCCAACCAGTAACGGCATATCCTGCCCGTGGTTCAGACTGACGGCCCGCTCGGCCGCCTCCGGCCACCCGTAGAGATCCGACAGGGGATGCTGCAATGGCTTGAACGGCATCCACGGCAGAAAAAACTGGCTATGGACTACCAACACCAGTATCAGCGAATAGGCCAATGAGCCGATGGCGGTATAACGCACCCAGCGACGCTCCCAGTGATACCACACCCAATGCGCCGACAGAGGTGCCAGTACAGCAAAGACTAACATCGTCCAGTGAGGGAGGGTCTCCTCATAGCCTGCCGCCCAGCCAAACAACAGCAACGGCGGCAAGGCCAGGGAGAGAATAAAGCGCCTATTGCTCTTGTGCCGCTGGGCAAAGGCGCTAAAGAGCGCGATCAGCCCAAACAGATAGATCCCCGGAGCGTACGCCAGCACCTGACCAGCCTGGGCACGGGCAAAACGCGCCAGTTCCCAAGCCCTGTCCGGCGCGCCATGTCCGAGCTGATAACGCAGCGATATCCAGTCGTGCTGGGCATTCCAGTACAGAACCGGAACAATCATAAGCAGTCCGACTACTGCTGCCAACCACGGCTTTGGTGTAAGAAACAACCGCCATTGCCCCTGCCACAGGACAAACACCACCACACTCAGGGCCAGTGTCACCGCCGTGTACTTGGACAGGCCGGCCAATCCCAGCCATAGCCCCAGCAGCAACCAGTCGCGCCAGTACTGGCGAGTGACGGCAAACCAGAGTGACAGCGCCGCCGCCAGACCAAACAGCAGTAGCGGCACCTCCGGCACCAATGCAATTCCCAGCAACTGCACAATGATTGCCGACTGCAGGA
>JABAOG010004513.1_pt1 | contig 11926 bp, 11 predicted proteins | sample 7062131 | NCBI WGS metagenome assembly JABAOG01 (sample SAMN14538629, study PRJNA623070) | marine sediment metagenome | biome: marine biome [ENVO:00000428]; feature: marine pelagic biome [ENVO:01000023]; material: deep marine sediment [ENVO:00002113] | place: India: Arabian Sea | collected... | reverse complement strand
TCATGGTCTCCTCCGGAGTCGGTGGCGCAGGTGGCGCCCGGCCACCCATCGAAAGTGTCGCATCGCGCCGCCCCCCCAAATTACTAGTCGATGCGGCGCTTTACGGAATCCGCGCGACGATACTGCCGCGTCGCGCGCGATGTCAACGCTCCACCGGCTACTCCACCCGGTCGCTGATCGAGTCGATCTTCTTCCAGAGCCGCATACTACGAACGCGGAGCCCTCGTTCTTCGACGACGGGCTGGTGCTCGCGAGGCCACTCGGGGGAGTCCGCTCGCGGACGCAGAGCCCTCACTCGAGGGGCTGGGTCTCGTCGAGGAGACCGAAGTCCCAGCGCAGATCCACCCGGCCGCGCGCACCGGTGAAGCGGAGGATGACGTGATCGGCTCCCGGCGGGATCGAGGCCGTGCCGTCGGCCCGGGTGGCCGGGAAGACGATCCGAAAGGCCTGCCGCTGCGGGTTGTTCGAAGGGAAGTAGATCTCGTCGGCGGCCGACGGCCGCCGGATGCGCTCGATCTCCGCGGGCTCCGTCTGCCGCCCCTCGGGATCGACCAGCAGCACGCGCCAGGCCGAATGGCGGCTGGCGAGGTTCTGCTCGCGGAAGTCGCTGCCGGCGACGGTGACGAAGAAGCGATGGTTCTCCTGGGCGTCGGCGAGGGTCGCCCGGAGCATGGCCTCGCGGGTGTCCGCCTCGATCGCGTGGTCGTATCCGTAGCGGACCACGTAGGCCCAGCGGAACTCCCAGCTCTCGAAGGTCGCGGTGACGTGGAGCACGTCGTCGAGGAGCGCCCACTCGAAGTCCTGGTCGTCGCGGGTCCAGGAGTCGTAGACGTCCTCGTAGTCGTCCGGTGTGAAGGAACGCGGCCCGGTCTCGAGGGTGATCGTGCGCGTGGCACAACCCGAGCCGAGCAACGCGATGGCCAACCAGAGGCGCCCCATCAGCCGCCCTCCCCCATGAAGTCCTCGCGACCGAAGAGCGCGGCGAAGGGCAGCTTCGCCTCGGCGAAGGCCTCCGCGGCCCCCTCGCGCCGGTCGACGACGGCGAGCACGCCGCTGACCGCGAGCCCCGCCTCCCGCAGCGCCTCCACCGCGCGGAGGGTGGAGCCGCCGGTCGTGACCGTGTCCTCGACGACGACCACCGGCGCGCCCTCGGGCAGATGAGCGGCCCCCTCGATGCGCTTCTTCGAGCCGTGTCCCTTGCTCGCCTTCCGCACGAGGACCGCGTCGAGGGCCGGCCCCTCGGCGACGGCCGAGGCGAAGGCCACCGCGCTGGCCAGGGGGCAGCCACCGAGCACCACCCCGGCGACGGCCGACGGCTGCGGCTCGAAGGCGAGGGCTCGCTCGAGCAGGCAGCGGCCGACGAGCACGTGGCCCTCGGCGCTCAGCACGGTGGGCTTGCAGTCGATGAAGAAATCGGACTGCCGGCCCGAGGTGAGGGTGAAGGTCCCTCGGCGAAAGGAACGCTCGCGGAGGAGCTCGAGGAGGCGGTCGCGGTCGGCCATGATCTTCTTCCGCGGCGAGGGCCGCTGACTGGGAGCGTAGCGAATACGCCCCGGAAACGCAGTTTGCTCGTCCGCGGCGAACGGTGGGGCCGCGCTCAGCGGCGCGGGCGGTGCGACCCCTTGGTCCGGCCGATGCGAGGCATGCGGCCGACCTTCTGCGACGGTCGCTCGGCGGCTTTCGCCTCTCTCGCCGGCTTCTCGGCCTTCGGGGGCGGCGGGGCCGGGGCGATCTCCCGATGATCGGTCGGGCGCTCCTCGTCCACGGCCGGCTCGCCGAAGACCTCCGCCGGGGCCCGGAGCCGGGAGGGCCGCTCGCGGAGCGGCGTGAAGGGCCGCGTGTCGTCCGGGTCGGGCGGGGGAGGAGCCGCGGGCTCCGTTTCGAGCTTCCCCTCGGGTTCGAGGCCCACCCCGGCGGCGAGCTCGTCGGAGATCGGCCCGGGGGCGGGCAGACCGGTGAAGGTGTGCAGCGCCGGATCGTAGCTACGGAGCGGCGGCGCCGCGTCGAGGGTCTGGACGTGCACCTGGCCGGAGAACTGGGCGCCCGGCGTCACCCGCACGCGGGGCGCGGTGAGATCGCCGACCAGCCGACCGGAGACGTCGACCCGGATGCTCTCGTCGGCGAAGGCGTCCCCCTTGAGCGCACCGCGGACGGTGATCTGCCGGGCGTGGACGTGGCCGCGAACGAGCCCGCCGCCTTCGATGACCAGGGCCCCGTCGACCCGGACCGGACCGTCGACCTGGCCGAAGACGATGAGATCGCCCTCCCCTTCGACCTCGCCACGGAAGCGGACGCCGGGCGGCAGCACCGAGGGCTTCTTCACGACGCCCCCTCCGGCTCGGGCAGATCCACGTCCATGTCCACGGTGCCTTCGAGGCTGCCGCCGTCGTCGAGACCGATGCGGGCGGCGCGGACGTCACCGACGAGGCGCCCCCCGGCGAGGACGTTCAGCTCCCCGGCGGACACCGGGCCCTCGAGCACGCCTTCCACGGCCACCGCCCGAGCGCGGACCGCCCCGACCAGCCGGCCCGAGCGGCCCACCACCAGCGCCCCTTCGAGGGCGACGTTGCCGTCGAGGACCCCGTCGCAGCGGAGCTGTCCCTCGCCGCGCAGGTCCCCGCGCAGGACCAGGCCGGGCGCCACGTAGCCCATCGGCGGTCCGTCCTCGGGTGCGTTGCTCATGGGGGCGCACCCTAACAGAAGCGTGCCGCCGCGCGCATCGGCACTTGGCATCTGCCAGGGGTCGGACTAGACCCCGCCGGTCGCCGCCGTAACGCGGTCGGCCCAGCGAGGACCTACAAGCACGTGAGCGCCACCGCCCAGCCCCTGACGGTCGACGACCTCTTGGCCCCCTTCCACGCCGCCGAGACGCCCCGCGCCCGCTGGGCGATCGGCACCGAGGCGGAGAAGTTCGGCATCACCCGCGAGGGGAAGCCGCTCCAATACGAGGGCCCCGGGGGCGTGCGCGAGCTCCTCGAGGAATTCGCGGCCAAGCACGGCTGGACGCCCCAGCTGGAGTACGAGGGCGCGCCGCTCATCGCGCTGCGGCGCGGCGGCGCCTCGATCACCCTCGAGCCCGGGGCACAGCTCGAGCTCAGCGGCGCACCGCTGGACACCATCCACCAGACCTGCGCCGAGCTCCGCGGCCATCTGGCGGAGCTGCGCACGCTCAGCGAGCCCCGGGGCATCCGGTGGCTCGGCCTCGGCTTCCACCCGCTGGCCAGCCAGGCCGAGCTCCCCTGGGTCCCGAAGCTCCGCTACGGGATCATGAAGCAGTACCTGCCGACCCGGGGGCCGATGGCCCACGACATGATGCGGCGGACCGCGACGGTGCAGGCGAACCTCGACTACTCCGACGAGACCGACGCCCTGCGCAAGCTGCGCATCGCCCTGCGGATCCAGCCCATCGTCACCGCGATGTTCGCCAACGCGCCCTGGCTCGAAGGCAAGGCGGCCGGCCGGCGCTCCCAGCGCGCCAAGGTCTGGCTCCACATGGATCCCGACCGCTCCGGCCTGCTCCCCTTCGCGTGGAAGGAAGACGCGACCTACCAGGACTACGTGCAGTGGGCCCTCGACGTGCCGATGTTCCTCGTCAAGCGCGGCAAGAAGCTCCACCACAACACCGGGCAGACCTTTCGCAGCTTCATGGAGGACGGCTTCGAGGGGCTGACCCCCACCATGGACGACTGGGAGACGCACCTGAACACCCTCTTCCCCGAGGCCCGGCTCAAGAAGACCCTCGAGGTCCGCGGAGCCGACGGCCAGCCGCAGCCGCGCCTCTGCGCCCTGCCCGCGCTGTGGAAGGGGCTGCTCTACGAGCCGAAGGCGATGGATGCGGTCGACGATCTGACGGCGTCCTGGAAGGTCGAGGCCCTGGAGGCCATCCGGCCGGCCATCGCCGAGAAGGCCCTGGCCGCGGAGCTCGAAGGCCGCCCCGTGCTCGAGCACGCGCAGGCGATCGTCGAGATCGCCGCCGCGGGCCTCGAGCGCCTCGGCAACCTCGATGGCCGCGGCAAGGACGAGCGCGTCCACCTGAAGCCCCTGCAGGAGCTGCTGGACGCCGGCGATTGCCCGGCCGACGTGCTCCTGCGCACCGTCGGCGAGACGCCGACGGTCGAGGCGCTGGTCGAGCACGCCAGCGCCTGACTCGCGGGACGCGCCTCACGGGCGCCCGTTCAGCGGTCGCAGAGGGCGCGGCGGACCTCGGTGTCCTCGCAGCGGCTCGGCGGATCGACGTCGCGAACGAGCAACCGCAGCGCCGCCACCAGCCGCGCGGCTTCGGCGTGGGCGTCCGCTCGGGCGGGGTCGTCCGCGGTCAGCCGCACCACGGCGCGGTAGGCGGCCAGCGCCTCGGCGAAGGCCCCGCGCTCGCGGGCCAGCGCCCCCAGCGCCCGTTGGACGGGCACCGAGCGCGGCTCGGCCTCGGCGGTCCGGCGGAGGATCGCCGCGGCCTCGGCCGGGTCGGAGGGGCCGAGGATCGCCGCGAGGAGCAGCGTGAGGGGCACGCTCCGCGGCCGCCGCCGGAGTCCGGCGCGGACCGCCTCGAGGGCGTCCGAGTCGCGGCCCTGAGCCCGGTAGAGCTCACCGAGCCCGACGTAGGCCGGCTCGAAGCGGGGATCGATGCGGATCGCCTCCCGGAAGTAGGCCACGGCGCTGCCGGGGTTGCCCGCCTGCACCAGCGCCTGGCCCATGCGGACCTTCTCGGCCGCCCGGCGGGCACGCCCGTCCTGGGCCGCCGCGGCCGGCGGCGACCCCCAGAGCAGGGCCGAGAGCAGCGCCAGCGCGAGCGCACGAAGCGGCCAGGCGGGGGTCGTCGGGCTTGCGCCGATCACCCGTCGAGTGTAGGTCGGCCACGCCGACCGGGCGAATGGGGGGTGGTCCTCCCGCGTTCCGAAGGGCCGGAGACTCCGTGCGCTCAGCAGCATTCCTCGCGTTTTTCCTCTCGGGTGCATCGAGCCTGATCTTCCAGTCGATCTGGTCGCGCATGATGGTCCACGTCTTCGGCGCGGGCAGCGTGGCGATCAGCACGATCGTGACCCTCTTCATGGCCGGCCTGGGCCTCGGCGCCTGGATCGCCGGCCGCTTCGCGGATCGCATCCGGCACCCGGTGATCACCTACGGCATCGTGGAGGGGCTGGTGGGCGTCTTCGCCCTGCTGGTGCCGCTCTTGGTCGATCCCGAGGGCTGGATGATGGGGGTCAACCGCTGGCTCCACGCCAGCTTCGAGACCGGCTCGGTGGGGATGGCGGTCACCCGCTTCTTCCTGGTGGCGCCGATCATCCTGGTGCCCACCACCCTGATGGGCACCAGCCTGCCCCTGCTGAGCCGCCACTTCGTGCGGCGGGCCCAGAGCCAGAACGACGTCGGCTCCTGGGTCGGCGCGCTCTACTCGGTGAACACCTTCGGCGCGGTCTTCGGCGTGCTGCTCGGCGGCTTCGCCATCATGCCGCTGGCCGGCGTCTCGACGACCAACTACGTCGCGGCGGCCATCAACTTCGCGCTCTGCATCGGCATCTTCGCCGCCCGCAGCTGGCTGCTCGGCGACGACTGGGAGAAGGGCGACAAGATCGGCTTCCTGCCCGAGAAGGAGCCGATCACCGACGCGGAGCCGGAGCCGGACGCAGAGTCGGAGTCGGAGTCGGACGCAGAGCCGGAGCCGGACGCGAAGGCCGGCAAGAAGAAGGCGGCGAAGAAGAAAAAGGCGAAGGCCGAGAAGCCCCAGCCCGACGGCGACGAGCCCGCGTGGGGTGGCCACGAGGAGGCGCCCATCGCGCTGCAGCCGGCGCCGATCGCCCGAAAGGCGGCCTTCGTCGCCTTCGCGCTGAGCGGCCTGGCGTCCCTCTGCTACGAGGTCGTCTGGAGCCGGGCGCTGGCGATGACCATCGGCTCGTCGTTCCAGTCCTTCAACCTGATCCTGGCCACCTTCCTGGTGGGCATCGGCGGGGGTAGCGCCATCGCCAGCGGCGTGATCGCCGGCAAGCGGCTGCTCTCGACCGTCGGGGCGACCGCCATCGCCCTGCTCTTCTTGGCCAACGCCCCCTGGGGCGTCAGCCAGAGCACCCTGACCTGGCTGGCCATCAGCGCGGCCTTCAGCCTGCCGGTGATCATCGTCTGGGCCGCGGTGCGCGCCCGGCAGGCGAACGACCCGATGCCGCGGACGCCGGTCAAGCCCGCCCTGCTCATGCTGCTGGTGCCGGTGGCCGCCGCGGCGGTCAACGCCATCGCCAACCTGGAGACGCCCCACCAGCGGCTCTCGCTGATCGTCGCCGCGGTGACCGGCTGCCTGGCGGGCTTCCTCGCGCTGCTGGTGGCCCTGCGCCGCTATCCGGTGCTGCAGCTGGCGACGATGCCGCTCTTCATCGCCATCGCGGCGTTCACGAACTACGCCTTCCAGGACGAGATCCCCTGCACCTTCGCCGGGCTGGTGACCACGGTCGACAACCTGCCCGAGAGCGTAGGCCTGGTGCAGTTCTTCATGTTCCTGACCGTCGCGCTCTGCACGCTGCCGGCGACGGTGGGCATGGGCGCGATGTTCACCCTCACCCTCCGCGTCTGGACCAGCGGCGGCGACAACGTCGGCCGGGACGTCGGCAACGTCTACGCAGGCAACACCCTCGGCTCCGTCGTCGGCGCCTGGCTCCCCGGCTTCGTGCTGATGCAGAGCCTGGGCATGGAGCGGACGATCCTGGTCGGCATGATGCTCTACCTGGGCGTCTCGCTGATGCTGCTCATCGTCAGCGCCGCCGACCCGCCGGCCGAAGAGGCCGACTCGGACGGTCCCTACCGAGACCCGGCGGACGACGCCCGGGATGACGAAGACGAAGACGACGACGAAGAGCGCGACCCGAACAAGCCGCCGCCTTGGTACGAGGCGGTGATCTACGTGCTCGCACCACTGATCCCGGCGCTGATCGCCGGCATCGTGCTCGTCGCCTGGCGCGACGACGGCTTCCTGCGTTGGAACCCGGCGAAGATGACCCTCGGCGTCTTCCGCGTGTCGCTGGCCGACGACGCCTGTGAGTGGGGCGACGCCGACCTCGTCTACTACAAGGACGGGCTGACCACGACGGTCACCGTCGAGCGCTGGGGCCGCCACTACGCGCTGAAGAACAACGGCAAGGTCGACGCCTCCAACGGCGACGACATGCCGACCCAGATCATGGTGGCGGCCTACCCGCTGCTGATGCACCCGGACGGCCCGGAGGACCTCGACGTCGCGGTCGTGGGCTTCGGCTCCGGCGTGTCGGTGGGCACCACGCTGAAGTTCCCGGTCGAGAGCGTCGACGTCATCGAGCTCGAGCGCTCGATCCCCGAGGCCAGCAAGTTCTTCGAGGACGTCAACGGCCTCGACTACGTGCTGCAGGACTTCCCCTACATCGAGATGGACCGGCTGCGGGTCATCAACGACGACGGGCGGAACTACCTCGCGTCGAGCCCCGAGCAGTTCGACGTGATCATCAGCGAGCCGAGCAACCCCTGGATCACCGGCGTCTCCGACCTCTTCACCACGGACCACTTCCGGATCACCAAGCAGCGGCTGCGCGAGGGCGGCATCTACTGCCAGTGGGTGCAGCTCTACGAGCTGAGCCCGGCGAACATCAAGACCATCTATCGGACCTTCGCCTCACAGTTCGAGCACGTGATCGTCTTCGCCGCCGAGGATCTCTCGAGCGATACGGTGCTGATCGGATCCGATTCGCCCTTGCCGCTGGATCTCGAGCGGATCACCGAGGCCTACCAGCTGCCCGGCATCGCCGAGGAGCTCGAGCGGGCCTACATCCACTCGCCCTTCGACGTGTTCGCCCGGACCCTCCTCGCCAACAAGGAGGAGGTCATGAGCTTCACCCAGATCGAGCACCGGCAGCGGGGCGGCGAGTGGGTGGCGATCCCGGACTCGAACAACGACCCGGACCACGGCTGCACCCGGCCGAGCTGCTACCGCGAGCCGGTGATCCTCAACACCGACGACAACGCGCACATCGAATTCGCGGCGCCGCAGGATCTGATCGGCTACCAGGCCTTCGAGGGCTACCTGGCGCAGATCTACACCGAGAGCTGGCCCTACGGCCGGCTGGTCGGCGAGGTCACCGGCTACGGCGAAGGGGACGAGGCCGCCGAGAAGCTGGCCGAGATGGCCCTCTCGCTCATCGCCCACGGGCGCAAGCCGGAGGCGGCCGCCTTCATCACCCGATCGCAGGACGCGGGGAGCACGCCGACCACCCGCATCGCCGCGGAGGTCCTGACCCACCTGGTCACCGGCGAGCGCGAGCCGCCGCTGCGGGTGGAGCCGCCGACCGCGGGACCGCAGCTCGCCGCCCGCGAAGCGCGGCTCCTCAGCGAGGGCTTCGACATCGTCCGCGAAGCGGTCGACCGCGGCAGCTACGCGACGGCCCTCGGCGCCCTCGAGGAGATCCCCGCGCCGCTGCGGCTGCACAGCGGCCCCGGCCTGCGCTTGCTCCACGGCTACCTCCTCTACAAGACCGCGCCGAGCTACCCCTCGCGCTATCGGGAGGCGATCGACACCTTCGAGGAGATCATCCGGACCGAGCCGGACTACACGGCCCGGCACCCGGAGATTTTCTACTACCTCGGCCGCTCCCACGACGCGGAGCTCAACTTCGACAAGGCGCTGCGGAACATGCGCCTCTTCGTCGAAGCCCGGCACGCGCTCGCTCGAGAAGAGGGCGAGGCCGAGAACGGCGACGAGAGCGACGAGGACGGCGCGCCGACCACCGACACCGGTGACGAGACGCCGGACGGGACCACCGGCGGCGAGCCGAGCGACGCGACTCCCGAATCGGGGACAGAAGCGCCGGAGACCCCGGGCGCATCGACCGATTGAAATCGGGACGAAACATCGAAGAAAAGCAGCCTGCGCAGGGTGTTTCGCACCAATCTCGGCACAAGTGCGTAGCCAGCTTCGCACCTGGAGACCCCTGCACGGAACGACATGTGGGAGATCTCCCTCCATAACCTTCGAAAACGCGGGTTTTCGGGCCTTCGGCCCCCCAACGCAGGCCGGACGGCCAGTCGGCACGCCCCTTGCTCCCTCATTGCCGCAGCAACTGATTTCCCCCCAGGGGGGAGCCGAGGGAGAAGATGCAGACGATGAGCACCCAGTCGATGTCCACGCCGCGCAGCCCCGAGGGCGACGACCGCGCTCTGCGCATTCTCGCCAAGTCGGTCTATCGGGAGCTGAAGTCGAGCGGCCACAGCCGATCGGACATCGTGGGATTCACCAATGCTCTCCTCGAGCTGGTGACCAGCGATCTGAAGGACGGCGAAGGCGCCTGACCCACGCCGCCGAGCGCGCCGCTCGGCCCCGATGACGACGAGCCACCTCACGGCGTGAGGTGGCTCTTTTCGTCCGTCCGAGCCGTCTTGACCACCGAGGTAGGGAGACGTAGGTACCGCGCAAACGAGACGGGGCGCCATGCCCCGGCCATCGGCCCCACGAAGAGGAGCACTGCAGTGACGAAGATCGGCATCAACGGGTTCGGACGGATTGGGCGTTGCGTGGCCCGAGCGATCCTCGCGGATCCCTCGAGCGACCTGGAGATCGTCGGGATCAACGACCTCACCGACGACCAGACCCTGGCGCACCTCCTGAAGTACGACTCGGTCCATCGCCGCTTCGACGCCGACGTGCAGGTCGAGGACGGCGCGATGGTCGTGAACGGCAAGAAGATCGCCACCACGGCCGAGCGGGATCCCTCGAAGCTGAAGTGGGGCGAGCTCGGCGCCGAGATCGTCCTCGAGTGCACCGGCGTGTTCCGCAACAAGGACAAGGCCGCGCCGCACCTCGCCGCCGGCGCCAAGCGCGTGATCATCAGCGCTCCGGCCAAGGGCGACGTCGACGCGACCTTCTGCGTCGGCATCAACACGGACGACTACGACCCCGCCAAGCACAAGGTCGTCTCCAACGCCTCCTGCACCACCAACTGCCTGGCCCCGGTGGCCAAGGTGCTCCACGAGAGCTTCGGCATCGTGAAGGGCCTCATGACCACGGTCCACTCCTACACGAACGACCAGAACATCCTCGACCTGCCGCACAAGGACCTGCGCCGCGCCCGCGCCGCCGGCATGTCGATGATCCCGACCACCACCGGNNGTCGATGATCCCGACCACCACCGGCGCCGCGAAGGCCATCGGGCTGGTGCTGCCGGAGCTGAAGGGCAAGCTCGACGGCTACGCCATCCGCGTGCCGACCCCGGACGTCTCGATGGTCTGCTTGACCGCCGAGGTCTCCAAGGAGACCTCGACCGACGAGGTGAACGGCAAGATGGCCGAGGCCGCGAAGGGTCCGCTGAAGGGCATCCTCGGCTTCGAGACCGCGCCGCTCGTCTCCACCGACTTCATCGGCGACCCGCGCTCGTCGATCGTCGACGCCGCCCAGACCCAGGTCATCGGCGGCAACATGGTCCAGGTCGAGAGCTGGTACGACAACGAGTGGGGCTTCTCGATGCGCATGATCGACCTCGCTCGCGTCCTCGCGGCAAACTGAGCCGATGACCATTCGCCAGCTCGAGGACCTGAAGCTCGGGGGTCGGCGCGTCTTCTGTCGCGTCGACTTCAACGTGCCGCTCGACGGCGGCCGAGTGACCGACGACACCCGCATCCGGAAGGCGCTGCCGACCATCGAGCACATCCTCGAGCAAGGCGGCCGGCTGGTGCTCGCCAGCCACCTCGGCCGCCCGAAGGGCAAGCGCGAGCCGAGCCTCTCCCTCGAGCCGGCGGCCGCGGTGCTCGCCGAGCTCCTCGGCATCGGCGAGGTCACCCTCTGCGACGACTGCATCGGCGACGGCCCGCGCAAGGTGGTCAGCGACCTTCGCGACGGCCAGGTGGCGCTGCTCGAGAACCTCCGCTTCCACCCCGGTGAGAAGGCCAACGACGAGAACTTCGCCCGGGAGCTCGCCAAGCTCTGCGACGTCTACGTCAACGACGCCTTCGGCGCCGCGCACCGCGCCCACGCGTCCGTCGACGCCCTCCCCCGCCTCATCGGCGAGAAGGGCGCCGGCCGGCTGATGCAGCAGGAGCTCGACGCCCTCTCGAAGCTCCGGAACGAGCCGCAGCGCCCCTACGTGGCCGTGCTCGGCGGCGCGAAGGTGAGCGACAAGATCGACGTGCTCGAGGAGCTGCGCACGAAGGTCGACACGCTGATCATCGGCGGCGCCATGGCCAACACCTTCCTCGCCGCCGCCGGCCACGACATGGGCAAGAGCCTCGTCGAAGAGGACAAGCTCCCCCTGGCGCGGGCGCTGCTCCAGAAGGCGGAGGTGAGCGACGTCGAGCTGCTCCTCCCCACCGATCTGGTGGTGGCCGACCGCCTGGAGGCCGGAGCCGGCGAGGCCGTCGGTCTCGACGGTGTGGATGGCCGCATGGCCCTCGACATCGGTCCCGAGAGCGCGGCGCTCTTCGCCGACCGGGTCCGGCGGGCGGAGACCGTCTTCTGGAACGGCCCGATGGGCCTCTTCGAGAACGCGGCCTTCGCCAAAGGCACCCTGACGGTCGCCGAAGCGATGGCCGCGTGCCCCGGCTACGCGGTCGTGGGCGGCGGTGACAGTGTCGCCGCGGTCCAGCAGATGGGCCTCGCCGACAAGATGGGCCATGTCTCCACCGGTGGCGGCGCCAGCCTCGAGTACCTCGAGGGCAAGCCGCTGCCCGGCGTCGAAGCCCTCCGCGTCGACTGAGGCCCGCTGGGGATCGGTAGGAGTCGGAGAGCGTTTGGGGTAGGAAGGCACCATGAGCGATGCGAGTCGAACCCCGGTGGTCGCCGGGAACTGGAAGCTGAACAAGACCGTGGACGAGGCGCTGAGCCTGGTGCGCGAGCTCCGGACCGCCATCGAAGGTGTGACGGGGGTCGAGGTGATCGTCGGGCCGGTCGCCACCGCCCTGCACCCCGTCGGCCAGGAGCTGAAGGACGCG
>JABAOG010027781.1_pt1 | contig 11928 bp, 12 predicted proteins | sample 7062131 | NCBI WGS metagenome assembly JABAOG01 (sample SAMN14538629, study PRJNA623070) | marine sediment metagenome | biome: marine biome [ENVO:00000428]; feature: marine pelagic biome [ENVO:01000023]; material: deep marine sediment [ENVO:00002113] | place: India: Arabian Sea | collected... | reverse complement strand
CGAATCCCCTGGTAACCCGCTCCTAAAGACCAAACACCGATTTCTCGAGCATCCGTACCCATATCACCCGGGGCAGCATGGATGAACAGCGTCATTAAGTCACTCCAACCTTCGCCCATTTGCTCCTGGTTGCCGAGACAGCCGACGTTATTCGGCCCACCGGTCAACCGGTTAGAAACGCCATGACCATACTCATGTGCAATAACGCCGTTATCGAGATCCGTATCACGGCCGAAACCAGGAACCGGATGGTCGCCGATGGTTACATTCAACGTATTGCCATTATTCAACTCTGTTATGAAAAGGGCGCCATCATTGATGCCAACCGCTACAGATGGAATTAATGCAGAACCGCCAAAGTTCGTCAACGGCAGAACGGTATTGTCCACAATAATTGCTGCCAGAGCGCCGGCATTAGCTGCATTGGCAACAAACACACTGGAGTTACAAATCCCACCGCTCCAAACTATTAGAGCGATCTTGCCTGTGAGATCATTTGTCAGCGGTTCACAAGCATCATCTGTCGGGGCCACCGGATCGACAACCAGCTCAACATCGGCCGTTAAGCCCATTGCTGTACCACCATTGTTCGATGGATTAGCCGTATAGACACCACTAATCGAAATAGGAGTTGACACTGTCACAGCCTGCCCAAAAGGATAGGTGGTGCGGAACATCTGCATCCGGGGGTTATTACCATCCGGGGGTGTAGCAAAGTTAGCATTATCTGTACCGCTGCCGTCCTGAGCGTCGGCATTCACAGAGTCACTGCCGGCGCCTCCATTACCATAGTTATTCTCCTGGAAGTTACCGGACGGTTCATCAAAGCCGTAACGGTAAGTAATATCATGCATAATATTGTTCCAGTAGAACAAATTAACGATACTGGCCGTCAGATAACCACTCGGGTCCTGGTTGAGATTATAGGGATAATTAAAGGACAATCCGGGGCCGCCATCAGGGGCATTGCCATCCGGGCTGTTGTTAGCATCCAGATCGGAGTCGGCATAAACATTATTACCCCGGGTAATCGTGAACTCCGGCCCGGGAGCGCCGTTGGTATCATGCCAGCCCCACGGATTGGAGGTCGTGTCGGCCGGGTCCGTTTCCACGGTGGGCGGCCCATCGTCCGGGTCTTCTAAAGGATAGGCAAATACGAAATAATCATCAGGATTATTCGCTGCGGTCGGACTCCAATTTGTACCCTGTAAAGTTTGACCTAAATCGCCACCAGGAACATGCGAGACAGCAAAGTCGCCCTCATGGTCTACATTTTCATGAACGACGTAGTCAATTTGTGATAACATCCGGCCATTGGCGGCATCCGCTCGAATGGACCACCAGTGTTCGCCGCTCAATTCATAAATCGTCATATCCCAGGCCAGAAACACGCCGCTGTCAGTTGGCTGCCACATCAGTTCAACCGGGATTGCATCCTGTGAAATACCGGCCCCATCAAGTACAACTTTTTCCGAAGCGCCACCTACAGTCTGAATAACTTGCGGGTTGCTCGCCGAACTCAAGCCCAGTTCACCGGCAACTGCCACAACAGCTTCTGAAGCCGAGATGTCAGCCTCAGCGGCCACAATCGAATTGGCCAGATCGGGGACGAAACGGTTACCCACATTGATAACACTGCCATCAGCAGCAATATTGATATTCAAAATCGCGTTATGGACACGAATGCCGTTGAATTGTTGTTGAAAGTAGATGTGAGTGACGCCATTATGCTGGCTCGAATACATATCTGAGACAGCCATGCCGGTCACGTCGGCCGTTGTCAGTCCCAAATCGGCCGCATTCTCGTGGATATAATTCAAGGCAATATCCATTGGGGCCCCTTCATTGGCGCCTGTCAGAAATTGGCCTGGAATCCCAGCCTGGGCAACAGGGGCTGCCATTTCCGAAAAGGTCGTTTTAAAAGCATTCGCCGCACTGGTTAGCGCAAATATTGCAACCATCATCACGGCAACAATTGTGCTGATAGTCAACAAACGTTTGATGTTTCTCATGTAATTCGTTCCTCCAAAAATTGAACACTAATTCCAGAAAATATGACTTAGAGTTCTTCAACGTTGTTTAAAAAATACATTTTTAGCAATTGGTTCTTTTCATAGGCACTCTCACAACACAAAAAAACAGAGATAACTCGCCGTTGGCGAGCTATCTCTGATAAAGTTACTTCAAAGTTAGAATAAAATTAATCATAGGGAACAGCAACTAAAAGTTCAGGTTGCTGTTCCCATTGTCCCATTATCCAATACCAGAAGCAAATAAGAAAATGATGAGTAAAGATCAATTATGAGCGGTATTTTATTTTCGAAAAAACCTATACACTGGACCAATTTGGAATAAGATTTGGTACACCACGTGGGGTAAACAACGTTTATTACAGCGGCGTACCAATCATTTTGCTACGGATATCCCCCTTTTTGACAGACTCCAAAGCTGTCACACACCGACCAAAAAATTTCTGTGTCTTCTTCGAGTTCGACAGTCATTTGGGCATAAGAATTGTTCCAAACTAAAGTATGGGGGCTGTTTGTTAACAACACGGCCGACGCAATATTCTGGTCCGGGTCAATACATTCCATGCCCCAATAACCTGGCGCGAAAAACTCTATTGGGTAACAAATTGGCGGTTGATTATCTGGCGCCGGTCTCTTTGAAGCCTGAGCCATATCAGCCGACATAAATGCGAATACCCCAACAACGATAATAAAAAGTAAAAGCGATAACATTTTTTTCTTGGACATCTTGTTCTCCTTTTGTCCTGATACGGCCGCATTTCCGCAGCCGTCTAACCAATAAAATCGTCACCTAAATCAACACCTGGTAGTCACTCTTAATTCAATCTCCACCAGACATCCACCTCTAAAGAGTCTTTCCCAGGCTCCAGGCGATGAACCATCAAAAGCAGCACATCCTGATGCACGATGGCATTGATGACGACGGGTTCGTGGTCATTTGGCCCCCCAGACGCCTGAATATTCATGCCGGCACAGGGCGTAATTTGGATTTCTCTTATTCCACTCGTTTCGTAGTTAGGAATCGTTACCGCCACCTGCCCCTGCTGAATAACATCCGGACAAGATGGTTTTTCAGGTAGACGGGCCGCCACCAGTGAAAACGAGAAAATCGCAAACACCACCAATAAAAATACATTTCGTTTACATGTCATTTGAATCATTTTTCACGCTCCTTTTTAGTAACATCTTCAGTCCAACCGCCACCAGACGGTGACATCCATCGGGCCGGGCTGTGGCTCTAGCAGATAGGCATTTAATATCAGCCAGTCCTGATGGACATTGCCGTTGATGACAATGGGGGTATTGAGCATCGATCCGCCTGTGACCTGGATATTCATGTCTGGACAAGGGGTGATTTGTACTAATTCAAAGGCGGCCGTTTCTTCCGCGGGGATAGTAATAATTAACTCTCCCCGCTGAACGACCCTTGCAAATCTGGGACAAACGCCTTCTGCCTCGGCATCGGCCGTTCCATTCGTTACAAGTGCCACCCCCAACCAGACAATCGCCATCAATAAAAATAGGGGCCATAAATATTGTTTCTTTTTCATGCTTTTCTCCTTTGCGGTCGAACCGCCTAACCCAAATAAAAATAAAAGTTTGAATGACAAGCTCCAATTAAGGAACGTAAGCATCTGGATATTTACCGTCGGTGCACGCACCGAAACCGTCACAAACCTCCCAAAGAATAATTGTCTCCTCATCTAATTCGACGATCATTTGAGCATAGGCGTTATTCCATACCAGGGAGTAATTACTGCTATTGGTTATCATCTGAGCGAAGGCAATATTAAAATCCGGGTCCGTGCAGTACATTCCCCAGTACCAATCAGGTAAATATTCCATCCGGACACATTCGGGTGGGTGATTTTTTGGATACGGCCGTTTCGCCGCCTCACTCGATTTGAATGACAGCCCCATAAACGCTCCAACCACAATGATAAGAAACAGAATCGAGGATAATTTTTTGATCAACATTTTTTCAGCTCCTTTTGCCCTGATGTCTCCCCACCAGAACAGCTCCAAATACCATTACAATACTGATCGAGCCAATGAGTTGGTAGGACTCCCTGTTGCGTCCCCACCAATCAACATTACTTTAATCTTAGAACGCCGAAACCGATTCCAATTCCCATATTTCCTACTTTTATTCTCGCTTCGATACAAACAACCAATTCATCAGAAAGATGTAGGAACGGCGCTAAATTGTAGAATCGATTTGGAATTCCTAAGAGGACTCCCAATCCTTAGGTAAATATCTACTTGGTATTGTACTCAAAATACGTTGATTTATCGTTGAAATTTCAGAACCTGTGAAAGTGCCGAAAATCAAGATGATTTTCGGCACAGCTCTCTATACAAATTTTTTTGCAAACAATCACCTACCGACGCTGGATAGCAAACCCTATATCAAAGCTATTTGCGACGCCTTTCATACCCCATCAATTACAGACAAAAATCAATGTATCTACCCCATCTCATAAGCAATGTCCCTATCTAGGTTGATGTCTACGGTCCCCTGCATTCCGGACAAGAATCATTTGGATCGAAAACCAGACTCCTTATTTCACCAGTCAAATTATGCCACACTCCAGGCGTGTTTGGATCTGGAATACGGCCGATATAACATTCTCTTTCTTCAGAAACAAAAGTGAAATTATAGCTTTGCTTCTGAACGTGAAATTGAGAACCAAAAATCATTTTCCTATAATCTTTGATGTCCAGTTTTTCATTTATCAATTCGCCCNNTTGTTTGGGTCAGGTGTACGGCCGATAAAACATACCTTAGTCCTCGTCATGTCATACATAAAATTAAAATTCCGAGGAGTTAAAATAATTTTATGTAGAGGCATTCCATTGACTAAATAATCAAACCTTTGTTCATGCTCGCCGCTTGATAATTTCAAATCCACCTGCCTAACTTGCACCTCATGCCATCTTTCTAGTCCATGAATGGAATAGTTTCTAAGCGATATACCACCTAAATAATTATCCTCTTTTTCATCGAACAGTTTCCAATCAATTTTTTGACTTCCATCCTCAGTAATTATTGATAGCGCCAAATATTTACCCTCCATCTGAGGATAGTAAAACAGAGGGTATCTACCCAAGGCTTGACTAGGATTTGGTAAATTTACTTCGGCAGTTACATTTACTATTTCGCCAAAATATGACTCACTCTCTCCAATTGGATCCCAATCTGAATTGGTCAACCCCATAATTTGGTCACTTAGTGGCTGATCCACAAACATAATGTACCCATCTTTAAAAATTATCCTACCATTCTTAACTTCGACCTCCCCCACTACTTGGGGTGTAATTTGTATGTTCCCCCTTCTGAGACGTCTTCTCACACCACCTTGGTACAGTCTCCAAAAGTCAATCTGTTTGGTGATTTGCAACCGTTCCATACATCTTTTCGCATTTCTAAACTTTTCCTTTTTCACCTCACATATAATTCTCCAGGAAATCCAGGTATTAATAATATCAGAATTACCGTTCCCATTTTTTTCCATGTCAGTGCCTCCTTACATACTAATTTTGCTCAATTCCTAAGAAAGGGTAACAAACTTATTTAATCAAGCCTACACATAAACCTCTACAGCATAACATAGAATCCTTCTTACCAATTCCCGCTTTTGTTTAATTTGTCCTCGTATTATGCTAGCTATTGAAATCAAAATGTTTTACACTGTTAGATATTCTGAAATATCCAGTTTTCACAGGTAGAAAAGGAAGCCATACGGTGGCCAGGAAAAAGAATATAACTCCGGCTGAGGCATTTAATGCGACCTTGCGGATAGCCCTTGAACATTTTGCTGATCCATTATGGCTGGGCGAAAACTCTGTCCTGGCAACGCCTTACTGCTTGAGCGAACGGCTTCAAACTGAATCCAATACGGCCGATCCCTCACTTCGCGGCCACATTCTCCAATTAATCATAAAAGAAAGCGCCGTTGAACTTTGGGCCGGGGAGCTGCCAGGTTCACGCGGCGGATTACTCCAAGCCGCTACAAAACAACGCCTTGAATCAGGCGTCAGCAGCCCCCGCTACCATTTTCTCCTCCTAGAACTTCGCTACCTGCGGCAGTATTTTGGGGAGAACATTCATCCCGTTACCGCAACAGCCATTCCAGATTTTATCAACGTCAGCACCTCTCGCTTTTTTGTTCATCTGGAAAAAGCTATTGCCGCCCTGGCAGCACTAGTTCTGAAACGAATCCAACCTTCTTTGGGCCTGGAACTTCCTAACTCACCCCCATACCTCATCGGACGCGATGCAATCCAGAACGCAATTCTATCTGATCTGAAAGGCAATCGCTCTGTAGCAATCAGTGGCGTGGGTGGCATCGGCAAAAGTTCCTTGGGGGCGGCGATACTAGCCGCCTGGCCTAAAGGCGCTGGGTTTTGGTATACAATTCATCCCGGTTTGAATGATGATCTCAGCAGCGTTCTTTTCTCAATCGGTCACTTTCTAAATCAATGGGGCCAATCGACCTTGTGGCTTCAATTGTTAGCTGGGGGAGGGAAGTTAGACAATGTCGCTCAGGCGCTGGGTTTCCTCCGGCAAGACTTAGCTGCTATCATGACTGAATCTCTCTTGTTTTGCTTTGACGAAGTCGATGCGCTCATAACGTCTGACGAAGCCCCTCGTCGAGCAAGTCATATCCAACTCTTGGAGTTTCTGGAAAGTTTGCGTGGGCTGTCCCCCCTCCTCCTTATCGGCCAGCGTGCGTTTGTGGATACTGATGCCCATTATGCCTTAACCCCTTTATCTTTGCCCCAAACGGAAAGGCTTCTTCAAACGGCCGATATCCAACTGCAAAAACAATACTTATCAAGACTTCAACACTTCACCAAAGGCAACCCCCGTTTGCTCATCCTCTACATGGCCCTGCACCAAAGCGGTGAAGACATCAGCGACATCATTCAATTGTCCAAAGCCCCCTCTGCTCGGCCGCTCTTTAACCGCCTATGGAAGCGCCTGGACAATGAAGAACGCTACACATTAGGCGTTTTAGCCGCCTTTCGCAGCATTGCTCCCCGTGACACCTGGCAAAATAATCCGCAGCCACTCGAAAGCCTCATTAAACGCAGGCTGGTTTCGGAAGATTTAGCCGGTGGTGTGGCATTACTTCCATTCTTTCGGGAGCTGGTGTGGATAGATCTGGTCGCTGAAAAACGAGAATTATTTCATGGAGAAGCCGCCGCCATTCGTGTTCAACGGGGTCAATATACAAAAGCCGCTTACCATTACTGGCAGGCGGCCGATCTTGAAACGGCCGTCGAGGTATGGTACAAACACCAGGATCAAGAAGTCCTTCACGGAAAGGTAAGCGCGGCTTACGAGATTTTCCAACACATTTCACCCAATCAACTCCGGGGCCAGTCCCGAAAAAAGGTCAAAGTGATTCAAAACCGACTTTACTTACTGGCCGGAGAAGCCGAACGGGTTTTGGAGGGTATGGAGGACTTTAGCTGGCATCCGAGTGAGGAGATAACGGCCGATGCATACACTCAATGGGGAGACGCCAATTTAGTCCTGGGACGAACAGAAAAAGCATTTGAACGCCAGGATGCAGCCATAGAAACNNTCGGATAGCTAATAAAATCGGTGAACGTTACCATCGCCTAGGATTAATTCAAACTCAACAGGGGAATTTGGCAGGGGCTAGACAACAGGCAAGGTTAGGGGAATATGAAATCACCAGTCTTTTTGGCACTATCGAATATCTCAGTGGAAATTACATAAGTGCCCAGACCCACTACAATAAAGCCCTTCAAATGGCTGACGATTATGGCGACCAGCATCGAGTAGCAAGGGCACATTATAACTTAGCGCTGATTGCTGGTCGTCAGGGTTACATGGACAGCGCCAGGCAACATGCTGAAGAAGTCATGCGTCATTACAAAAAAACCGGTAACCGCCTTCATCTTGAAGGAATGCGGGCTGAACTGGCCGGTATGTATCTAAACGTCCGGGAGTTTGAAAATGTAATCGAGCCATCGGAGAAAGCCTTACATTTCTTCGAGCAGGTTAAACATCAACGCTGGATATCCTCCCTAAGCAACAACCTTGCCGAAGCCTACTTTGAAACCGGCCAGATTGAAAAAGCGAAAAGCTATGTCCATCGAGTCTTACAACTTGAAGTGGCCAGGTCCAGACCCTACGCCCTCTACACCCTCGGCCTCATCCACCAATACGAAGACAACCTTACTCACGCCGAAACGGCCTTCCTGGAAGGCATTCGCACCGCCCAGGACAACACCGACCCTTTTATCGAAGCCTACCTACAGCGGGCCTTAGGAAAAATGTATTTACATTTCCATGAAAAAGATAAAAGTAAGGCTCCCCTGGAATCGGCCGTTCAACTATTCAAAAAAATGGGCCTGGAATCAGAAGTCATCGAGACCAAAAAGCACCATTAAGCCAAATTACCTCGGCGCCACATTTGATATATTGCCCACCCGCAGCCAACGGCCGTTTCGCTTCTCATACAACTCTATCCACGAACTATCAAACTCAATGTTGGCTATTTCACCCCCGCCAATGTCCTGCTCCCCCCGCACATACACCTGGCAAACCACCCAACCCAGGGTCCCATCCTTCGAGACTTTCACAACCGGTTCAATCTCATCCCGATAAACATCAAAGGTCGTTGCCTTAAGATAGGGTCCCAAACGCTGCCTGATTTCTCCTTTAGAAGGCCAGGAAACTGCGCCCCGACCACTCATTATAAAATCTTCGGCGTCATCCTTTAACAGCATCTCTATATCATTCTGAAGATGTGCCTCAATGGCTTTTCGATGCAACGCCAGTAACTGGTCCTTATCATTCATATCGAATCATCTCCTTTGCTTTATGTTAACTGAACCCGGCCCTGTTCCCCACCGCATCCGGTCCGAGAGTTGTCCGAACCATTGGATTCGGCCGCATAATAGAGGTATCCGGAATTCCAAATCGCGAAATCTCATCCAGCATCTTGGTAAGATGGTCGATCGAAGCGGCTACTACCTTTAGGATCATCGAATCATCCCCCGTTGTCCGGATACATTCTATAACCCCCGGCATCTTCTCTATCTCCGCGGCGGCTGTGGCACAACTTACCCCGCCAACCTCCGCCAGTCGGACAACTGCCATCACCGGCAAACCGACTTGTGCAAAATCAATTCTTGCATGATAGCCCGAAATTATTCCAGCTTCCTCCATCCGGCGCACCCGTTCCGCCACCGCTGGAGATGTCAGCCCCACCCGCTCGCCCAATTCTGTAAACGAGATGCGAGCGTTTTCCTGCAGTTCAACTAACAACTTCCACCCCGTTTCATCAAGCAACTTCTCAATTTCTGATGACATACGCAATTTTCCTTAATAATTAAAGTCCAGGCCCCAAAATACATTAACTTTTGTCTGTATTTTATCACTGATGTGACATAGAGTTGTAACAACATTTTCGAATCGTAAGGTTTTTTGAAGAGACAAACTAACTTCAATTCACAACAAACCGCAATAGAAGTCAATTAAGGAAAATAAAGGCAAAACTATGACCAGCAAACCAAAAATCCTGGCGATACCCGGCAGTTTGCGCCACCACTCATTCAACAAACGGGTATTGGCAATCGCTGCCCAAGGGGCAGAAAAAGCCGGCGCTAAAATCACCTCCCTGGACCTCATCGACTATCCTCTTGCAATCTATAACGCCGACGACCATGAACAAAATGGCTTTAGCCAAAATGCCCTCAGGTTGCAGCGGCTGCTCAACACCCATGACGGCCTTCTCATTGCTACCCCATCATACAATGGCTCCTTACCGGCTGTCTTAAAAAACACTATCGACTGGGCATCACGGCCAAACCAATACTACCAAAAAAGTGATATCTTCATGGGCAAAACGGCCGCAATCATCTCCGCTTCCCCCGGTTCTCTGGGTGGCGTCCGCGCCCTCGGCCACCTGCGCGATGTTCTCACCAGCGTTAAAGTCCACGTCCTGCCAACTGAAGTAGCCGTTACCTTTGCTGAAGAACGATTCGACGGCGACAACCCCGATATGATTGACCAGGAAATGAGGCAAACCCTCGAAAATTTAGGGCACTCACTGGTTGAAATGATTAGACAGACTTGCCTCCGGCTGGATACGCTCCCCAAAAACGGCCGTCATACATCCCACCCCCACAGGATCATGTAATGTCAAATATCACTCTATTCGCTGCCGCTGCGGCCGTTCTCGTCTTCACCCCTGGCCCTAACACCCTCTACATCATTGCCAGGAGTATTCAGCAAGGCCGTCTCGCCGGGGCTATCTCCAGCCTGGGCGTCCAGGTAGGGACCTTCATCCATATGCTCCTTGCCGCTCTTGGCTTATCAGCTCTTATCGTTTCATCAGATCTGATTTTCTCCATCGTCAAATACGCCGGGGCAGCCTACCTCTTTTATCTTGGAATAAAAACACTTCAAACCGAAAAAGAAGCTGATAATGCGAAGTTCGACGAGGACAAAAGTATCACCGAGACCTTCCGCCAGGGCATCATTGTCAACCTCCTCAACCCAAAAACCGCCCTCTTCTTTATCGCCTTCCTGCCTCAATTCATCAACCCTCACCAGAAACCGGTCGCTATTCAAATATTTATCCTAGGTCTCATCCTCATACTCTTAGGGACGACCAGCGATATGCTTTATGCTCTGACTGCCGGGAGTGTAGGAAATTGGCTCCGACAAAACCCTCTAATGCTCACCCTCCAGCGTTATTTTGCGGCTGTCACCTACATCAGCCTCGCCCTTCTGGCAACTCTAACTACATAAGAACTCGTTAGGCTGGGCCAATCGTCTCGCCTTTTATCTGATAAACATTATAAAGCGGCCTTGGTACATCATTCATGCTAAAATTCCGCGGATTCTCCTTAAATTGGGTAAAAAACTGGGAGCCGTACGCATAAGTCGTCTCACAATCTTCACACCGCACCCCTCGAATCTCAATTTTGGAATCCAAATAACTGGCCACCAAGGCCGTTCCAATCAGAACCACCAGCGACACGCCCAGGCAAAGAAACGCACCCAGAAAAGCAAAAACGGCCGATACCACCGTCGCCGCCCCCGCCCAATTCCGAACCCGCTTCACCTGCGCAATTTGCCGCTCCAACGCCCCATGATTCTCCGGCTCCAGCCAATACTTTAGCCCAAACGACCCGCAGTTATCACAATACATGTAATAATTGTAATATTTTACCGGAAAAATCGGTTCATCATTATCCCCCGTCGTCACAATATCTTCTACACTACTCACCTTACCCACCTGTTAAAAAACTCACGCTAAGGCACAGAGGAATCTTGGCTGGTTCAGCGGCTTGGCGCGAGAATATTTTAAAGTTTTTCAATTACAATAAACATACGCGGAGTTTACCACTCCCCCCAACCACTGCCCAATAAACAAGCACCCCAACCCTTTCACTTTCGGTCAGCCTCATTCATCCAACGGTCAAAAACTGGGCCACCAGTCTCCATCAACAACGATATTCACTCTAATCCTATACATCCCCCCTACAACCCATAGTCAGTAGCTGCGATTTGACTATACTAAAGACATGCGACCAGGCAGTTCCTGGCCTGATAATATGAAACCCTAGATTCAACACGACCTTATTGGCCTATAACACTGCTGGTCATTGTCGAACAAAACGCAACACTCGTGAAATCTTCCTTTCTGTCAATCATAAATGAGAAAAAACATGAAACTGAAACTAAAAAAATTTGTCCCGCTAACCATTATCATTCTCCTCACAAGCTGGCTGCTAATTGGTTGTGCTGTCATCCAGGACAGCGTTGAAGACCCGGCTACCTTGCCGCCGCCGCCGGCCATTACCATCGGTCCAACCAACACCGCTCCCCCAGCCCAGGAGGCTACGG
>JABAOG010025322.1_pt1 | contig 11928 bp, 8 predicted proteins | sample 7062131 | NCBI WGS metagenome assembly JABAOG01 (sample SAMN14538629, study PRJNA623070) | marine sediment metagenome | biome: marine biome [ENVO:00000428]; feature: marine pelagic biome [ENVO:01000023]; material: deep marine sediment [ENVO:00002113] | place: India: Arabian Sea | collected... | reverse complement strand
GTAAGATGTCCCGCAGCTGCCGCCGGATAACGACTGCCCGCCCCAGATAATCCTTTGCCGCCACCAGGTCTCCCCGCCGCCAGGCCATTTTTCCTAAAGCAACCAGGGCATTGGCCACCAGCGGGCGACCAGCTTCTCCCGCCTGCGCCAGAAATTTCAGGGCCGCCTGGCAGTGCTCTTCAGCATTATCAAATTGTCCCGCTGCTCGATAGGCCTGGCCTAGCCGGGTATGGGCTTTTCCCGTACGGAGCGGGTCATCCAATTGGGCTGCCAGCACTAAGGCTGTTTTATGGGCCGCGACAGCCCTGTTCGAATGACCACAAAATCGCAGCAGCTCCCCATAAAAGATTTGTAAGTCCACCTTCAACTGCCGCGGCTCCTCCGGACAGACCGCAATCGCCCTTTCCAGGACCGCCAGCCACTCCCGCCAGTAGCCCTGATTGTAGACCAGGTCGAAAGACTCCAGGATGGCTTCATTCGCCCCGATCCGGGTTTCCGGCAGCGCCAGCCCCATATCAATTGTTCGGTGCAGGTTCTGCCGTTCCCGGTCCAACGCCTTCATTTCCCCCTTTTCTAGCTGCCGCTTCCAAAATGCCAGCGCAGCATGAAGACTCCGGGCAAATTGAGGCGTCGGACCGGCCGTATTCATGCCTGGTCACTTTCAGGCCACCCCACAATCTCCTGCCGGACAAACGTTTCCGTCAGCCGGTGAATACCATATCGCTTTTCGTCCAGCGTACCCCGTACTTCCAACAACGAGCGGGCGTGCAGTTCATGCAGCGCCCCCCAAAATGTATCTCCTTCCAGGCCGCTGATAGCCTGCAAATAGTCCGGTGCGCCGCCCGCTTCCGCCACCAGCGGCATCGCCTGCAGCAGGTCCCGGGCCGGTTGGCTCAATGTCTGCCAGTTCTGACGGTAAATATGACGGTAAAGGCCTTCGATAGGGCCGGACCGGCTCTGGGCCAGGTCCTCCAAAATCTGGGACAGCGGCAGCAAGTCCAGCAGGCTGACGACCAGCTTCAAAGCCAGGGGATTGCCGCCGGTGACGCTGTATATTTGCTGCAGGGGTGTCTGGTCCGCTTCCGCCAGGGCCGTAATCCCCAATTCGGCCGCGTGATGACGCATCAGGTTGACGGCGCTGTCCTCTGAAAGCTCCGGCAGGACGAAGCGGCGGGCGGCGGTCTGGCTCCGGGGATTGGAGCGCGAGGTGAGCAGGAATTTGCTGGGGCCGGCCAGGCCGGATAATTGTTGGAGCAGGAATTCCGTATCGGCCGTTCTTTCCAGATTATCCACGACAACAAAGTGCCGGTCCGCTTTGAGGCGCTGCCGGACCCGGGCCAGGCGGTCTTCAGGGGTAACCGGCAGCGGCTGTATATCCAGACGTTTGGCCAGCGTTCCAAGCAGCCAATCTAACACAAGCTCATGAGACAGCGCCTCGCCGCTCATCGTCAGCGCTTCGAACCGCAGCCAATGGATACCATCAAAATGGAAATGTTTGATTATCTGCCTGGTGATCGCATCAGCCAGGGAGGATTTACCAATTCCGCCAATACCAACTACCACGACGACAGCCGGATCGTCCTCCCCCAGCAGGCTGTCCTTCAACATTTGGAGCATTTCGGCCGTGCCAAAGAGCCGGGAATAGGTAGACGGTGGCAGATGAGCTTCGATTTTGGCCCGCCGCTCTTCACGAAGAGCCGTTTCCTGGGCCTGTACTATCAACGCCAGTTGGCCAATCGCATTATACTGATGCCGGCTGACCGTATGGCTGCTGGTATTAACCCGGTTGGCAACCCTCTCCCTGGTTTCGTTATCAATGAAACGCCAGCGCAGCAGTTTGGCTGCCGCCTTGTCTTGTTGGCCTAGAATATCCAACGCCGCTAACACCACGCCATCTGCCGCCTTGCCGCCCGGCGTGCCGGCAGGATTTTCCTTTACCAACAGGAAATCGTCTAACAATGTGGCCGGATGCTCGCTTTTGGATATCCAGGATTGCAAGACTGCATGAACGGCTCGATGAATGGCGTCTAAATCCGGAATTAAGCTCATTTATTCAATTTGATGCCGTGGGCCATTTTTCGAATGGTTAGTGACTTAGTGACCATCCGTAAATAAAGGTGCATTAATGCGCTGCGGATTATGCGAATGCGACTTAGTTCAATAATATCCTTCTCCCGCTCTGAAAGCAATATCCCCGGGACACCAATTCAGGTTTTTACCAATGTAGTATGACAATGTTAATTAATCTCTGCTGAGTCCACCGAATGAATTCGGTGTCTGAGACAAGGCTGGGGGTTTTTTGCAATTTAAGCCCAAATCTGACAAGACAGCGCAAACAATCGCAAACATATAACAAACGTATAACAAACATGCGCGAACTAACTTTGCTACACTAGGCTCGAGACAAATTCTTTTCAATTGCTATGGGATGAAATATTCCGTCCGGGTTGATTGTCCAAATAGCGGCCTTTGTTTTGGACATCCACCAGGCCGGTACCAGCAAAATACGCCAAACTAAATTCTCTTCCTCGGCAAAATGCCTCTGGGAAACGGAGCAAATTGTGAAGGAAATGTTGGAACTTTTTGCCGCAAAGGATTCAACTGGCGGCCAGACAATCTACCGGTAAGAGCAGCCCGTCCCCAACGGACAGCTTTTACTTTGGCAGCGGCAACGACGCCCCATTTTGAAAATGGAAAGCGAGTTGCGCTACCGGCCCACCAACGGATTGTCTGGCGCCTTCACTACCGGCGCTGCCAATCTCCCGGGCAATACGAACGAACCAACTTCACAATTCAAACTTCATTATTCATTATTCATTATTTCTCAACGCCTTCGCCAGCGCTTCGCCCAGCGTCTCCAGAGTCGGCGGTTTCATCAACCAGCCGCTCAACCCCTCGTCCCGCAAAGAGTCTAACTCATCCGTCATCGGGTGGCCGGTAACTATCACCACCGGAATATCAACCTCCGCTTCCCGGAGCGCCCGGTAAAGGGCAATGCCGCCCATATTGGGCATCACGGCATCGCTGACAATTAAATCAATGTGGACTTCTTGCTGGGCCAGCAGATTCAGGGCGGCCCGGCCATCTTCCGCCTCAATGACATGGTAATTCAACAATTCCATGCTCTCCCGAAGGGCCGCTCTGGTTGCCAGGTTATCCTCCACCAGCAAAATCGTTTGCCCCTGGCCCAACAACAGCTCTGACTCATCCTGCCGGACAACTTCTATCTTCTCTGGAATATAGGCCGGGAAATACAGGGCGAAAGTCGTGCCCACCCCAATCTCTGAAGTCACATCCAGGTAACTGCCATGCTGCTTCATAATGCCATACACCTGGGCTAACCCCAGTCCCGTCCCCTCGCCAATATCCTTCGTCGAAAAAAACGGCTCAAAAATACGGCCGATTGTTTCCCGAGAGATGCCCGAACCGGTATCCGCCACCTCAATCACCACCCAGGCCCCCGGCGGCATCCCCTGGACCGGCGGCGGCTGGCGGGATTCCAGGTCAATCTGGTCCAGTGAAATGGTCAAATTGCCCCCGCCAGGCATGGCATCACGCGCATTCACCGCCAGGTTCATCAAGACCTGCTGAATGCGCGAAGGGTCTACAAATATCTGGTAATCCTCCTGCTCATACCGCAGCCGGATGTCAATATTTTCTCGCAGGGTGCGCCGGAACAATTTGACCATCTCTTTCAGAAAGGGGACCACATCCAGGGGATGTTGGTCCAGGACCGATTGGCGGCTGAAATCCAGGATTTGTTGGATCAAATCGGCCGCTCGCTGCCCCTGCTCCCGGATGGTGTCCAGCTTTTCCCGGACATAGGGACCGACATTGCTGCGGCGGGTAATCATCTGAGTGTACAAAATGATAATTGCCATGATGTTGTTAAAGTCATGGGCAATCCCGGCCGCCAGTTGCCCAACCGCCGCCAGCCGTTCTTGCTGCTGAATCTGGCGCTGAATCTGGCGCTCCTGGGTCACATCCCGCAGCACCAATACCCAGCCCAGATTTTTGGCGGTGCTTTCCAGGGGCCGGGCAATTGCCTCAAAAAAGCGGTTATTGGTGGTTAACTGGTGCCACAACCCTTTTGGAGGCGAGGTCAAGAGCGCTTCCAGGGAGAAATCGCCCAGCCGTTTCAAAAGGCCGGTTTGCTTATCATGGTCCGGGGACAGAACAGACAGGTAGTTTTCGGCCAGGGGATTGGTCAGGTTGATACGGCCGTGATTGTCCAACAGCAAGACCCCCTCCGGCACCGTGTTGATAACATGCCGCAGCTGCGTTTCCCCCTGCCGCAGCGCGTCTTCTGTTCGCTTGCGAATAGTCACCTCATTCCTGGCCCGGTTCAAGGCCTGTTCCAGACTGTCCCGGGTCTGGTATAGGAAGAAGGCGATAATAATAAAGTTAGCCGTCTGCCCCACCCAGGTCGAGACCGGCGTCGCCTCGTACAGCGGCATCAGCATCAGTCCAACAACCTCTAGGATAGCAATGGCAAAGCCAAACATAGAAGTTATAATCGCAAAGGCCAACCCCGCCCGCCCGCTCCACAGCAGGCCGGCCATCAGAATGACAATCACATAGCTGGTAAAAGCCGGCGACTGGATACCCCCAAACGCAATTGTAATTAAGGCCAGCACCAACCACAAGAAGATGGTGAAAATTTTTATGGAAAGCAGCACCTGTCCCCGCCGCACCAGAAAGATATTGGTCAAAATAAGGGGTAAGATTAGCGCCAAATAAACTGTCCGGGTTACCTGGGCTGGAAGAAGGATAGCCAGACCGATGCTCGCTAATATGGCGACAACCAGGGTAACAACAAGAATAGTATAAAAAAGACCTGCCAGCCGGTTTTTATCCTCGTCTTCAAATTGTGGTGGGCTAAGTAATGAGTTCAATTTTGCCAACATGACTAAGTTCCTCCGACGCTATCAATCCGGCATTGCTATCGATCCAATTTTCCTCCTGGGGATAATAACTGATGAATCAAATGCTCCTGATTGTCCCTTACACTTTCCCAAAATTGTAAATTCAATTTAGAGGAGACGCAACCTGGACAACCCCTGAACACAAGGAGCGCCGGCTTATTTTTGGCTATCTTGTTTGTGGTTTTTATCCTGGCCGCCCTGGTCCTAATTTTTGCTTTCGAAGCCCCTTTACCAGCTTATCCCATCAGGCTGCGCATGGTATGTTCCAGGTCATAGATGTTAAACGGCTTGGAAATGAAAGCGACATCCGGCTGGTTCAATAAATCTTGGACCGCTTGTTCGCTGTAGCCGCTGGCAATCACCACCGGCAAATCAGGATAAGCCCTTCGCAGCTGTTCAAACACCTCCCGCCCGCTCATGCCCGGCATCGTCAAATCCAATAACACCCCCGCCAATTCGGCGGCGTTTTTTTCGACCAATTCCAACCCAATCTTCCCATTAGGTGCTTCAATCAATTGAAACCCCAGAAATTCCAATGCCTCGCAGGCGGCCTGCCGCACAATATCCTCATCATCAATTATCAACCACATGCCCCTGAGGGCAGGTAAAGCGTCAGCATTCGGACCGGCCTGGTCTGGATTAGACACCGGCCCGGCCAGGGGCAGCCGGATTGTAAACATCGTCCCCACTCCAATCCGGCTGTCAACCGTTATCTCCCCGCCGTGGGCGGTAATAATGCCCTGAGCGGCCGATAATCCCAGCCCCCGTCCGCCCTTTTTGGTACTGAAAAATGGGTCGAATATCCGGTTCTGATTTTCTTCACTAATGCCCGGGCCATTATCCCGCACCGTCAACGCCACCTCATTCTCAGACTGGCGGCGGGTGCTGACCACAACTACCCCCACCTGCCCCTCAAACGCCTCCGACGCGTTCATGATAAGATTCATCAACACCTGCTCCAATTGGTTCCGGTCACCCTGCATCGGCAGGGAATCAGCGGTCAAATCCAGTTGCAGGTCAACATTTTTGGGCAGACTGGCATGTAGAAACGTGTAAATATCTTCGACCAGCTTATTCATGTCCATCGCCCCCAGCGCCGGTTTCCCACGACCGGCATAGACCAACATTTGTTGCACGATATTACCAATTTTCTGGGTAGCATTCTCAATCGACTGGAGGAGTTTCCGGGACTTTGGGGTAGACACATGGGCCATCCGCAATATTTCAATATTCAAACCTATCGGCGTCAGCAAATTGTTGATGTCGTGCGCCACGCCGCCCGCCAATAAGCCCAGACTCTTTAACCGCTGGTCCTCAACCATTTGCAATTCCTGGGCCTTCCGCTCCGCTTCCGCCCGCTTGCGGCCGGTGATATCCGTCGTGACGATCACTATCCGGCCACCCGGCAAAGGAGCCGCACTTACCTCTGTCCAAATAATTTCCCTATCCTCTTTCACCACCCCCGTCTCAACGTTGTAAATAGGTCGCTGTTCATTCCTGGCCCGGATACTGGCAAACTCTTCGGGCAGCATGGTCGTGCCGTCAGCCCGCAGGTAACGACGTTTGGTATACGCCCCTTGCAATAAACCAGCCCTATCAATAGATAAAATCTGTTCCAATGAAGCGTTAACGTCAACGATTTGATGGTCCGAGTTTAGGACACTAACCCCGACCGGCAGCAGCTCGATGAGAGTTCGGAGTTCGGTCTCATTCCTATACAGGGCTTCTTCCATCTGCTTGCGTTCGGTGACATCCCGTATAAACATACTGGTTTGAGACTGACCATCAGGTGATGTGAATACGGCCGATGATAACTCCACCTCGAACTGTGTACCGTCCTGCCGGACCAGGGTCAATTCACCTTTAACGCGGCCGTGCTGCCGGCGCTCTTCCAATAACTTTGGTAAGCGCGGATCGTCAAGGTGTACGACCAGGTTGCGTCCGCCGGCTTGCAGCTCCGCCTCAGCGTAGCCCAGGAGGGTGCAGGCTGCCGGGTTAGCATACAATATCTCACCGGTCGGCTGGGTCAGCAGCACCCCATCCATACTTTGTTCGAACAACTGCCGATAATGGGACTCTCCGGTCTCCGTTTTTTCTTCAGCCCGGAAATGTGTCTCCAGCATCGCTACCCGTTGGCGCAGCGCCTCCACCTCGGCAATGAGTTCGGCATTCGTCTTATGTTGGTCATTCATACCCAGGAATCTCCACTGTGTATTATGCGTATGTGATAACAACCTGCGTTGTGTTAAGCAATCGCCAAAAATTTTTGTGAGAATAGAAACCGGGTTTCTCACTGCCGCGCCAGGAATAACAAAACGCTCACGAAGAGACCCGGTTTCTAAAGACTTTTCACCAACTACATAATGAATTCGACAAATTTTTGCGATTGAATAAATGTAGCCTCAGCCCGTCAAAGCCGAAATCAGCTTCAACCAACTTCAACAGCTTAACTTCTCCTTATTTAGGGATCTAAAAAATAGGGTACACTAAACAACATCAACTTTCAATAATAACAACACCAAATGGCGGCAGTCTGGTACTAATTTTCCACCTCGAGTGATGCAGCGCGATTTTGTCGACCACTTGACCTATAAGAACGCTGTAAAAAGCACCTTCAAGTCAAATTATTTTGATGGCAAAAAAATCAATGAGCCAATAACACCAGGGCCAGCAAAGCGCTGCGCTCCACCATCTTATCGGCCAACAAAAACTCATGGTCCGCGTGAGCGCCATCCCCAACCGCCCCCATGCCATCCAGCGTAGCCGTATACAGGCNNCCCTCTTCCAGAGCCAGACCCATCTTCTCCCCCGTCTCCACTGCCAACTGCCACAGCCGGGCATTAGCGGCCGTTTTTTCCAGCGGCAGCCGGTTAAAACCACCCGACAGCTCAATCGTCGTGCCCGCCAATTCCGAGGCCAGCCCGCGAATCGCCTCTTCAACCCGTTCGGCCGTTTCCCTTGTCGGCGCCCGTACATCAATTTCCGCCCGGCTGCTCGGGGCAATCACATTCGGCCGTGTTCCCCCCTCAATAACCCCCACATTGACGCTGACCCCACCCGCCGGGTCATTCAGAGCGTGCAGCTTTTGAACCAGGTACGACAGCTCCAGAATGGCGCTCACCCCCCTATCCGGGTCCAACCCCGCATGAGCCGCCTGTCCTTGAACCTGGAACAGAAAACGGCCGACCCCCTTCCGCCTTGTTTTCAGCTTCCCCTCCAGCCCCAAAGACGGTTCCAGGATAAAAGCCCGGTCTGCTTTACGGGCCAGACGGCCAATAAGCGGCCTCGATTCATGGCTGCCCGTCTCCTCATCACTATTAATACACACCAGTGGCATCATCACCGGCCGCCCCCCCAAAGCCTGCAAAGCCTCCAACGCCATCACCATCTGCACCAGCCCGCCCTTCATATCATAGACCCCCGGCCCCATAATTCTATTGTTGTCTATACGAAACGGCATCTTCGCCAACGTTCCCACCGGCCAGACCGTGTCGCAGTGCCCGACAAGCAGCTGGTTACGGCCGTATTCCTCCGAAAATGGCCCCAACCGGTCCTTAGGCCAGGCCAACATCTGCCCCCCCGAGTGGGTGCCCGGCAGCCGCTTCACAGCATAATTAAGGCCCCCGAATGTCTCCTCTAGCAAATCAAAAACCGGCCCCTGGCTCTCCGGCGCCGAAGTCGGCGATTCAGCCTCCACCAACCGCCGCAAAAGGCCAATCATATCCTGGTGGCGGTCTTGGAGATGGTTTGTCAGGTCATTAATATTTATTTCTACAGCCATGCCCGTGATAATAGCAGTGAATTGCCCAAATGACACCAATCCCGAAAGGTTGGTTTATTTCCCTTTTAGGCGTATACTGCCTCAAGTCTGTATCGTTCTAGCCAGACACAGCCAACCGTGGCCCCCCTTTGGAACCCCCATTTAGGAGAAAACTTCTTTTGACCAAAAAATTGTATGTTGGAAATTTACCCTACCAGACGACCGAACAAGAAATTCGAGGCCTGATTGAAGAATACGGTCAAATTCAGTCATTAGCCATGATAAACGACCGCGACACCGGCCGTTTTCGGGGCTTTTGTTTTGTCGAAATGGAAGATTCGGCTGCCAATGCCGTCGTTAATGCCCTCAATGGCAAAGACGTAAACGGCCGTGCTCTCAAAGTCAACGAAGCTCAAGACCGCAAAAGGGGTGGCGGCAACCGTGGAGGCGGCGGCTATGGTAATGACCGTAAAAAACGCGGCGGCCGTAACGACCGCTTCCCCCACAGCGGCGGCCGGCGCTAACCCATTCACGCCCCAAGCCAGGCTTTTTATTCCAGAAAGCCTGGCATTTTCCTCCAACAATCAACCCTATAACCTGTTTTTTTGCTTTCTCAAATCCCTTTGGAAGATGGCTAGCATCGGATACAATTAGCTAAAGGAAAGCATGCCATGACAGAAAACGACAACCACCAACCTGGTGCAATTCCTCCATACCGCGAGGCCATCACCCAATACCAGTACCCGGCCAAGCAAAGCCTGGTCAATACAGTACAGGGCGGCAGCGATTTCGAATATGACGCTTGGCAGGCGACTATTGAATACGGCCGTCAATCCGACTTCGCCAACATCCTCGACTTTTTCGTCAACCTCCCCTCCCTCCAAGACATATTCGCTGATGGATCGAAAACTGAAGGTTGGCGGTGGGAAGCTGTTGAGCCGGAAACGTTGAAAAACAAATTTTATTACCGCCCAGAACTATTAAGACTATTGCGATCCAAAGGTGTAACCGACCCATTAATTATTGAAGGCTGGCTGCTCAAATACGATGCCGGCCGGATCGATACCGAAACAACCTGGTCCGACACCTCCTACCTTCTTGCCACCAATAACCACTTTCTCTACATCCAGCTTTACATGGAGATAATCCACTAAATCAAGCCTCAGCCAGTTCGTCCAGCCGGTCAACCAGGTCAGCCAGCACCGCAAAGGCTTTTTCCACCGGCGCCGGTTCAGTCATATCAACCCCCGCCAACTTGAACAGGTCCGTCACATATAAAGAGACCCCTGATTTGAGGAAATTCAAGTAGTTGCCAACCGCCTCCTGACTGCCCGCCAGCACCCTTTCCGCCAGGGCATGGGCGGCGCTGATACCAATACCATATTGGAAAGTGTAAAACGGCGAGTACAGATGGCCGAATTGGGCCCAGGTAATCGAAGTCCGTTCCCGGTCGTCGCTCATCGTATCCCCATACCCCTCCGCATACAGGTCGGCCATCAGGTTATTGAGAATATCGGCCGTTAGCGGCTTTTCCTCCTCCGCCAACCTGAACACTTCATACTCAAAACGAGCCAGGGTGGGCATGATGAAAAAGTAACGATGGAAGTTGTTAATAGCTTCATTAATTAAAGCCATTTGGAACACCGGGTCGGCCGCCCGACTTTCCAGCAGATAGGCCCGGGTCAGCGCCTGGTTAAAGTTAGAGGCCGTTTCTGCGGCCGACATCGAGAACATGCCCCGGTTATTGTAATGAAGTTTGTAAACGTGGGGCTGGGTGGCGTTTGCTAAATAGCTATGCATCGAATGGCCCAGCTCATGGGCCAGGATACTCACCGCCATCAAGGTATCATTGTAGCCCATGAATAGAAAAGGCGGGGTATCCACACCGGGGAAGGAAGCAGCGCCTTGTGATTTGCCGGCATTCTGCGCGTAATCGACCCAGCCCGCTTCCAGGCAGCCCCGCCGCATCGCACCCACATAGGCCGCTCCCAACGGGGCCATCCCCTCACAAATCACATCGACCCCCTCTTGATAAGGGATAACCGGCTCGTTCTCGACAATCGGGGCCCAAATATCATAGGGATGCAGCTGGTCTACCCCCAATACTTTGCGCTTGACATCCCAATACTTATGCCAGACAGACAGATTCGCCTTAAACGTCTCGATAAAATTGTGGAACACCGCCACCGGCATATTATTGGGCGCTAACTGAGCCTCCAACACCGAACTGTAGCCCCGGACCCGGGCCATAAAGACCTGCTGCTTCACATTGGTGATGTAATTACTGGCCAGGGTATTCTTCAGGCTCAAATAACCATCATAATAATTCTGCCAGGCATTGCGGCGGCGTGTCCGGTCCGGGCTATCAATACCGGTCGGGGTCACAGTCGCCTGGGCCACCCGGTGATCCGCCCCCTGGCTGTCGAGCGCATCGGGGAAGGTCATATCCAGGTTGGTTAATTCCCTGTACGTCCGGCGAGGGCCGCTAAAAGGGTCCTCGACCAGCCCCAAAACCTCTTCCACTTCAGCGGAACGGAGATGCGCCTTTTGCCGCAGCAGATTATCAAAGTATTGGGCGTAAATGGCCAGCCGGGGTTCCTCTTTCGTCCAGTCCGGCAAGGTGTCGCCAATCGCTAACATCTCCGGTTCGGCAAAGGCGGTAGCGGCGCTATATTTGGCAACTATTCCCATCACCTGGCCCATGCATTCTTTGGCGGTCGTATCATTGGCGTCGACCGTGACGGAAAAGAAAACGTAGACCATCAACCGGTTAAGGCGCGGCTCTAATGCCGTTACTGTTTCCAGCCAGTCTGCCAACGTCGCCGGTCCCTGGGCTAATTTTCCCTTAAATTCAGACAGTTGGGGAATGTNNCAGCCAGTCTGCTAACACCGTTGGTTCTTGGGCCAGTTTGCCTTTGAATTCAGACAGTTGGGGGATTTCGGCCGTAACCGCCGCCGCCTCCCCCTTCCATTCATCCCAGGACTCAAAAACCGCCTTACTGTTCCACTTTTGCGCCTCCGGCACATCTTCTCGCGCTAATAACTCTGTCATGGTATTTCTCACCCTTCCTCTAATTCAATCAACATGATTGGTAGGGGCGCACCCTTGTGGTCGCCCTCTAGGGCGGGTACAAGACCACGCCCCTACAAACAAAAACGACAAAATCCCAAAGAAACAAATTATTAAAGATTCACAGAAGTATATCCCAACTCACCACCCCTAAAAAACAATCCCAAACATCA
>JABAOG010029156.1_pt1 | contig 11932 bp, 13 predicted proteins | sample 7062131 | NCBI WGS metagenome assembly JABAOG01 (sample SAMN14538629, study PRJNA623070) | marine sediment metagenome | biome: marine biome [ENVO:00000428]; feature: marine pelagic biome [ENVO:01000023]; material: deep marine sediment [ENVO:00002113] | place: India: Arabian Sea | collected... | reverse complement strand
TTCTACGTGTTCATCAACGTGGCGATGGTGATGGGGCTCGTCCCCGTCGTCGGCGTGCCGCTGCCGCTCGTCTCCTATGGCGGCACGGCGATGATCGTCGTCATGACCGCCTTCGGGATCGTGCTCAACGTGCATCTCAACCAGGACGAGGAGCTGCCGCGCGAGGGCGGACGCTGAGCGGCGTTGACCCGCTCGCGCAGGGAAGCCACGCTGCGGCGGGGCGAGCGGCAGGGGGGAGGCGACATGGCGGCGCCGGCGTCAGCATCTGGGCAAGTGCACTGGTCGTCGCGCTTCGCGTTTCTGATGGCCGCGATCGGGTCGGCCGTCGGGCTCGGCAATCTGTGGCGGTTCCCGTTCCAGACGGGGGAGAACGGCGGCTCGGCGTTCGTCTTCGTCTACATCCTCTGCGTCGTCTTCATCGCCTTCCCCGTGCTCGTCGCCGAGCTGTCGGTGGGCCGGCACAAGGGCCTCTCGGCCGTCGGGTCGACGCGCAATCTCGCCGTCGACGCCGGCCGCTCGCCGCGATGGGCGGTCGCCGGCTGGGCCGGCATGATCGCGGGCTTTCTGATCCTGACCACCTATAGCCTCATCGCCGGTCAGGTCATGGCCTATTCGGTCATGTCGTTTCTGGGCGAGTTCTCCCAGGGCGCATCGAGCGCCGGCGCGGCCCTGCCGCTCTACGACGCGATCTCCGACCGGATTCTCTGGCACACCCTCTTCATGGCGCTCACCGTCGTCATCGTCGCGCGGGGACTGACGGGCGGCATCGAGAAGGTGGTCGTCATCCTCATGCCGCTGTTCTTCGTCATGCTGGCCGCGCTTTGCGTCTATGCGCTCGCCACCGGGGTCGCCAGCGGCGCGTCGGCGGAGGCGCTCGCCTATCTCTTCCGCCCGAACTTCGCGGCCATACGCCCCGACACCGTGCTCGCCGCTCTCGGACAGGCGTTCTTCTCCATCGGCGTGGGCAGCGCGATCATGATCACCTACGGCTCCTACTTGAGCCGCGACGAGCACATCCCGGCGTCCGCCCGGATCATCGCCAGCGCCGACACGCTGGTCGCCCTGGTGGCGGGACTGATGATCTTTCCCATCGTCTTCGCCTTCAGCCTAAACCCCGCCGCGGGCATGTATCTTCGAGGCTCTGCCGAGCGTGTTCGCCGGCATGCCGTGGGGCTCCGCGGTCGGGGGCTTCTTCTTCCTGCTCGCCTTCATCGCCGCGCTCACCTCCTCGATCTCCCTGCTGCAGGTGAGCGCTGCGTTCGCGGAGGAGTACACGACGCTCTCGAAGGTCACGGCCGTGACCATGTTCGGCGCGCTGGCGTGGTTCATCGGCGTCGGGGCCGCGTACTCGGCCGAGTTCGGAGGCTTTGTGGACGACATCGTCGGCCTCATCGCCCTGCCGCTCGGCGGCCTCCTGATCGCGGTGTTCGCCGGATGGGTGGTGCCGTCGGCTGTGATGAGGGGCGAGCTGCCCCACGCCTCCGACCTGTTCTTCCGCGTCTGGCGCTTCATGTTGCGCTTTGCGGTGCCGATCGCGGTGGGCTTCATCATCGTGAGCGGGCTGATCGCCCGCTTCGGGCTCGCGGGCGCGANNATCGCCCGCTTCGGGCTCGCGAGCAGGCTCTTCGGTGACGGCTGAGTCCTCACGACAGCCGCGCCGCGAGGTCGTCCGTGGCGCGCACGAGGCCGTCGGCCAGGCCGGGCTCGATGGCGCTGTGGCCGGCGTTCTCGACGATCGACAGCCGCGCCCCGGGCCAGGCTTTCGCGAGCCGCCAGGCGGCCGCCGGCGGCGTGACGAGATCGTGCCGGCCCTGGACGATGTAGCAGGGCAGCGAGGTGATGCGGTGGACGCGGTCCATGAGCTCGTCGGGCGCGGAGAAGAAGCCGTCGTGCGCCATGTAGTGGCACTCGATGCGCGCGAGCGCGTCGGCGGCGGCGGGCTCGAGGCGCCGCGCGGACGCCCGCCAGCGGTTCGGGACGCGGGCGAGCGCGGCGCTCTCCCAATCCGTCCAGGCGCGGGCGTGGCCGCGGCGGGCCTCGAATTCGTCTTTGATCAGCACGCGGTGGTAGCCCGTGACGGGGTCGCCGCGCTCAGCGGCGTCGAGCGGCGCGAGGAAGCGCTCCCAGGCGTCGGGGAGCAGCCTGCGGGCCCCCCCGCGGTAGAACCAGTCGACTTCCGGACGCGTGAACAGGAAGACGCCCCGCAGGATCAGCCCGCGCACGCGGTCGGGATGGGCCTGCGCGTAGGCGAGCGCGAGCGTCGAGCCCCAGGAGCCTCCGAACACCGCCCAGGAGTCCACTCCGACGTGCGCGCGCAGGCGCTCGATGTCGTCGACGAGATGGCGCGTCGTGTTGGCGTCGATGCAGGCGTGCGGCGTCGAGCGGCCGGCGCCGCGCTGATCGAAGAGCACGACCCGCCACTGCCGCGGATCGAAGAAGCGGCGCATCGCCGGGGACTGTCCGCCTCCCGGTCCGCCGTGGAGCACCACGACCGGAACGCCGTCCGCGCGCCCGCATTCCTCCCAGTAGAGCACGTGGCCGTGGCCCACGGCGAGCCGCCCCGTCGAGCGCGGCTCGAGGGGGGGATAAAGCGCCCTACGCGAAAAGGGGGAATCCATCATGCTCGGCCCAAGGAGATTCTCGCCCCACAGTGGAACCCAGTTTGCCTAATTTGCGAACCTCGCTATTGTGAAAACCTCAGCAGCGACACCCGGCAGAGATAAGCCGCCCCATGAAAAAAACTGCGTTCTGTGCCGCTCTGATCGCCTCCGGCTCGATGGCTCCGGGGTGTGCGACGGTAAGCGTCGGAGCCGTGGCCGGCGAGGCCGCCGGTCAAGCGGAGACGGCCTCGGCCACCGCGGCGCAACAACAGCTGCGCGCCTCGAGCGCGGCCTTCACCGACCATGCCGCCGCCGCCGGTTGGGTCCAACCCGGAGCGGAGGGCGGCGCCGCCCGGCAGGCGCTCGACGTCTTGATCCACGGCTTCAGGAGCGTGGATGAGGCAGGGGTCGACGAGGCCCCGCGGCCGGCGGACGTTTTCGTTCAGTCCCGTGAGTATGACGTGGCGAGCCCGGACGCCGTGGCCGCATCCCTCGCCGGCGAGATCCGCGAGGCTCGCGCGCGCGTGCGCGCCGTCAACACCGCTGCGGCGGACGTGGTTCTCGGCCCGGAGCGTCATTCCTGGTCGCGCCGCGAGGACGTGCGCGCGGCGGAATCCGTCGTCCAGGCGGCGCGCCGTGCACGGACGACGTTCCGCGATGTCAGCAACGTCGTCGAGAACCGTCTCGACGAGAGCGGGCGCGCCGTCGTGGAGCGCGAGCTCGCCGCCTTCGACGTCGAGCTCGACCGGCTCAGCGAGGCCGCCGACGCGTTGAGCATGGCCCACCCCCAGGTCGAGCTCGAGCAGGTGGACGTCATTCGTCCGAATCCCGGCGTGGGGTGACGGCGCTCGATCGCCCGGCGCTGATCGACCCCGAGAGCGTCCGCGGCTTTCTCTCACGCGAGGAAGGAGAGGCCCTCGCCCGCGCGGCCCGCCGCGTCGGGGGGCTCGGGCCGATCGTCGAGGTGGGCGCCTATTGCGGCCGCTCCGCGCTCTATCTCGGTCCTGCGGCGCGGGCGGCGGGGACGGTGCTCGTCTCGGTCGATCATCACCGCGGCTCGGAAGAGCACCAGCCCGGTTGGGAATGGCACGACCACGAGCTGTGGGACGAGGCGGCGGGCGCGCTCGACACGCTGCCCGCGTTTCGCGATGCGGTGCGCCGGGCGGGGCTCGAGGACGCCGTGGTCGCGCTGGTCGCGGACTCCCGCGTGGCGGCGCATCTGCTGCGCGGGCCGTTCGGCCTCGTGCTCATCGACGGCGGCCACGCGCTCAAGACCGCGCTCGGCGACTGGCGCGCCTGGGCCGTCGCCGTCGCGCCGGGCGGGATGCTCGCCATCCACGACGTCTTCCCCGACCCCGCCGACGGCGGCCGCCCGCCGTGCGAGATCTATCGCCACGCCGTCGCGTCCGGGCTGTTCGAGGCGGCGGAGACCGTGGGCGCCTTGCGCCTGCTCACGCGCGTCGGATGAGGCGCGCCGATGCGGGACGGCTCACCGCTGCGCCCGGGCGACCGGCGCGGCGAGCGGCGCGGCGGTGGGCGCCTCGGGCAGCGTGTCGAGGAACACCCGAGCGCCCGCGCTCGCCGCGCGGACCACGTCGTCGGCGAGCAGCACGGCGCCCGCCGTCCAGGCAGGACGCTCCTCCGGCCACGGCGCATCGAGCGTGATCTGCCATCCCATCCAGTGATCCCCGCCCGGGGCCTGCATGCGCGCGAGCATGGCGAGCATCCTCCGCGCGACCCCAGGCGCTCCCGCCGCGGCGAGCGCGATGGCGAGCTCGGCGGTCTCCGCGGCGGTGACCCACGGCTCGTCCGACACGCAGCGGCAGCCCCAGGCGCGCATCACGAAGCGGCGCCACGAGGCGGCGATCCGCACCCGCGCCGCCGCGCGCGGCAGCGCGCCGGCGAGCACGGGATAGTACCAGTCCATGGCGAACTCGCGCTTCGGGGTCCAGACGTCGTCTCCGCCGCCTCGGAGCGCCGCGCCGAGCCGGGTCCGCGCGTCCCGCCAATGATCCGTGGGCCGATCGAGCAGATCGAGCGCGCGGATCCCGCATTCGAGGCTCTTGTAGATCGAAGACGCGCCCGCGACGAGGGCTTCGAGCGCGTCTATGGTCTCCTCCGCGCCCGGCGCGCGCCAGACGACCGCGCCATCGGCGCGCTGATGGGCGACCGCGAAGTCGAGGGCGCGCGCGATCATGCGCGCATGCCGCCGGAGCAGCGCGCGCGAGCCCGTCACGCAGGCGAGATGCCAGACGCCGACGGCGGCGTAGGCGGCGAAGTTGGTGTCGACCACCTGAGGCGCGGCGGGAACGATCCGCCGGCCGTCGGCGCTGAGCGCGGCCGCGCAGCCCATGTCGGCCGCCCATGAGCCGTCCTCGGCCTGGGTCTCGGCGAGATGGTCGAGCGCGCAGGCGGCGGCCCCGGTCTCGCCCGCGACGGCGAGGCCCATGGCGGACTCCACTTGGTTCCAGGGATCCCAGAGGCCGCCGTCGATCCAGCGGATGCGGCCGTCGGCGTCCTGGAGCTCCAGGATGCGGCGCACGAGGGCGCGGCGGTCGATCGCGCGGCTCACGCCAGCGTCGCCGCGCGGCGGAAATACATGACGATGCTCTTGCCCAGAACCGGGTTGAGGAGGCGCTCGAGCGCCCCCAGGAGAGGCGGCCGGGCGAGCAGGTCCCATTCGAGGATGCGTCGATAAAGCGTGACCAGCGGATGGGCGTCCGCCTGCGGGCGGACGGCGCAGCGAAGCCACCAGTAGGGGCTGTGCAGCGCATGGGCCCCGTGCCGCGCCACGGGCGTGAAGCCGCATCGGGCGACGGCGCGCTCGAGGTCGCGGGCGTCGAAGATGCGCACGTGCCCGCCCGGCGTCGTGCGGTAGGCTTCGCTCAGCCGCCAGCAGATCGCCTCCGGCCAGGCCCGCGGGACCGACAGCGCGAGCACGCCGGCGGGCTTGGTGACCCGCGCGATCTCGTCGAGCGCGCGCTCGTAATCGAAGAGATGCTCGAGCACCTCCGAGCAGATCACCCCGTCGAACGAGGCGTCGGGAAAGGGCAGGCGACGCGCGTCGCCCTGCAGCAGCGACCAGCCCTCGGCCCCCTCGACGAGGCGAAAGCCCTCCCGCGCCGCATCGAGATCCTCGCGGCTCGGATCGAGCCCGATCACCACGAGCCCGCCGCGCGCGGCCAGCGCATGGGCGTGGCGGCCGCGGCCGCAGCCCACGTCCAGCGCGCGCGCCCCCGGGCCGAGCGGCAGGCGGTCAAGATCGATCGTGAGCATGCGCGCCGGCTTCCAGGTAGGCCGCCGTCGCGGCGAGCGCGTGATCGCGCCAGGAGAAGGTCTGCGATCGCCGCGCGCCGCGCGCGCCCAGCTCGGCGCGCAATGCGGGGTCGCCGAGCAGCCGAGAGATCCGATCCGCGAGCGCCGGCGCGTTCCCGGCCGGCGCGATCAACCCGGCGTCGCCCGCCACTTCCGGCAGCGCGCCGCCGTCGGTGACCACGACCGCCGCGCCGCACGCCATGGCTTCGGCCGTGGGCAGGCCGAAGCCTTCGAACAGCGAGGGCGTGACCGCGACGGCCGCGCGGGCGTAGAGCTGCGCGATCTCGGCCTGGCTCATGCGGCCCCTGAAGATCACCGCGGGCTCCAGACCGTGCCGCGCGATCGCCCGCTTGGCCGGGCCGTCGCGCAGGTCGCCGACGATCTCCAGTCTGGCGGCGGGATGGCGCGCGACGACCATCGCCATGGCGTCGATCAGCACGGCGAGCCCCTTGAGCGGCGTGTCCGCGCTGACCGTCGAGACGACGAGACGCTCGTCGCGCGCAACGTTTGCGAGCGGGCGAAAGAGCGTGTGATCGACGCCGTTGGGCGAGACGCGGACGCGCGCCGGGTCGACCCCGAAGTCGAGCACGGCGCGGACCTTCGAGGCGTTCGACACGGTGAGGATGACCGGCAGCGTCCGGGCGACGCGGGCTTGCGTCCGCAAAAAGGAATGCCAGCGCCGCAGCAGGAGGCGAAACACGAGCCTCCGCTCGGCGGCCAGGGCGAAGTCGAGATCCACCGTAATCGGATGATGCAGCGTCGCGATGGTCGGAAGCCCGAGGTTCGGCAGCGCGGCGAACAGGCCCTGGTTGTCGTGAACGACGTCAAACCGGTCGCGGCGCAGCGCGAGCCACGCCTTGAGGCGCTCGCCGAACGCGTAGAGCTCGCCGAACGCGCCGGTGTTGTGCAGCCACCACTCGGCGAGGTCCGGCCGGCAGGCGAGCATGCGCGGTCGGAAGGCGGTCAACGCGCTCTTGCGCGCGAACAGGTCGAGCGAGGGAAGCCGGGCGAGCTTGATGGGAGGCGCGACCTCGGGGTAGGGCGGCCCCGACGCCACCGTCACGTCGTGGCCGAGCTCGGCGAGCGCGCGCGAGAGAGCGCTCACGTAGACGCCCTGTCCGCCCACGTGCGGGTGGGAGCGGTAGCTCGTCAGCAGCACGCGCAGCGGTCGCGCCACGACCACGCGGCCCGCGGGCGCCTCGTGTTGCTGGGTGGCGTCGAGCACGGGCGGCGTCCCTCACTGCGGCGGCCCGAGGGGCAGCCTTCCTCTCGAGCGCGCAGAACCAACATTCTGCTGAGCGGGCGATCGCCCCGCGGGCATCTAGCGCGGCTTCGCGGAGGAAGGCAAACGGCTCACGTCGTCCGCCGCCTGAGGAAGGTGATCGCGAGCGCCCCCCAGCCGGCGACCATGCCGAGCCCGCCGATCGGCGCGACGGCGCCCGTCGCCGCCGGCGCGCCCAGGGCCAGCGCGTAGAGCGCCAGCGCAAAGATCGCCGCGCCCAACACGTGCAGAGCGGCGGCGAAGCGCGCCCCGAGCATCGCTGCGGCGACGGCGCCGAGGCCGGAGGCGACTTCCCAGCGCGCGCCGGTCTCCACGAGCTCCGCCGCATGCGGCTCCGCGAGGGCGTGCGCCGCGAACGCGCCCGCGAGCACGGCGAGCGCGCAATGCGCAGCGCCGAGCGCGCCCCAGGCGCCGCACGGCTTCGACGGTGCGGTGGCCATGGCTCCCCGGAGACCTCCCTTCGACGATCGCGGCGCCTGCCGGCGCGCCGGGCCGACGATAGCGCAAAACGACTCACGCTCCCGAAGGAAGCAGGCTATCGCGACGCTTCATGAGGCTTCGCCCCCTCCCTGGCCGACGCGGCGCCGGGCGCGTCGGGCTCGCCTACGCCACGCTGTTCACCGTGAACGCGGCGGGCCTCGCCTGGCTGCCGGTCTGGCTCGCCGGGCGCGGCCTCTCCGGCGGCGCGATCGGGTTGGTGATCGCCGCGTCGATGGCGGCGCGGTTCGTCGTTACGCCCGTTGCAGGATACTGGGCGGACGCGGCGAGGCCGCGCGCCGTGCTCGTGGCGGCCGGCGGCGCGCTGCTCGTCGCCCACGCGCTGTTCTTCATTGCGCAGCCCCTGTGGGCTTACGCCGCGATCGCAATCCTCATGGGCGCGGGCATGGGCCCCGCCGTGCCGGTGCTCGAGATCACCAACGTGCGGCTCGCACAGCAGGGGGGGCCGGCCTTCGGTCCGATGCGGGCGATCGGCTCGCTGGCGTTCATCGCCACCACCGTCGCGCTCGGCGGGCTGGTCGCGGACCGCGGCGCCGGGGTGGTGATGGCCTGGCTCGTCGCCGGCTCCGCCGCCTTCCTCGCCGCCGCGGCGCTCCTGCCCGTACCGCGCGCCGCCGCCGCCCCGCGCAGGCCGCGCGAGCCGACCCTCCCGGCGCTGGCGTCTCCCCCGATGCTGCTCGCGCTGCTCGCCTCCGGCCTCATTCAGTCGAGCCACGCCTTCTACTACGGCTTCGCCTCCTTGCTCTGGCTCGGGCAGGGCTTGCCGGACTGGGCCGTCGGCGCGCTGTGGGCCTGGGGCGCGGGAGTGGAGGTGCTCGTGCTGTGGTTCGCCCGGCGCCTCGAGCCCTTGGGGGCGGCCGGCCTGCTGGCTCTCGGGGCGGCCTGCGCGGTCGCGCGCTGGACGCTCATGGGCTTCGCCCCCGGGCTCGCGGGGCTGGTTCTCCTGCAGGCGCTGCACGCGGGGACCTTCAGCGTCGCCCACCTCGGCTTCACGCTGTTCGTGCGCGACCACGCCGCGCCGCATGTCGCCGCGACCGCGCAGAGCGTGAACTCCGCGATCACCTTCGGCGCGGGGCTCGCGGCGGCGACTGCGCTCTCGGGCGTGCTCTACGAGCGCGTCGGGGCCGCCGGCTACTTCGTGATGGCCGGGCTCGCCGCGGCGGGGCTGGCCGCGGCCGCGACGCTCAGGACGCGGCTCGCGGCGGCGGAGCCGTGAGCGGATCTCCGCGCGTCAAATGGCTGAAACAACGGGCGTCCTGGCGGCGGCGACTGTCACGGGAGTTGCCGAGCGGCCTTTACAGCGCGTTATAGAGGCGTGTGACACAAGCGTCCGGGGCCTCGCCCGAGGGAGGGGGTTGAGCTCATGGCCGAGGGACAAGCGATCGCGCTCGACGTGAGCGAGCAGGATGGCCGCACGGTCGTGCGCCCTTCGGGGGACTGGCTGGCGCGCACCCTCGACGGGGTCGACGCCGAGCTGCGCGGACTCGCCGAGCGGGCGGATCCGGCGACCATCGCCATCGATCTCAGCCGGCTCGGCCGGATCGACACGGCCGGCGCGTTCGTGCTCGGCCGGGTGCTCATCCGCTCGGCCGAGCCGGATGCGGACGCGCACTTCCTGGGCGACCATCCGAGCGCGCGCCGGCTGATGACTTTGGCGCGCGAGCGCACCGTCGCCGGCCCTCCCCCCGCCGGGGTCGGCACGGGCTTCTACGAGCTGTTCGAGCGCGCGGGCCGCGGCCTCGAGCGGGCGTGGCTGGACTTCGTCGACAGCCTCGCCTTCTTCGGGGAGATCCTCGCCGCAGCCGCGCGCGGGATCGCGCGGCCTGACCGCGTCCGTTGGCCCGCGGTCTTTCACGTGATGGAGACCGCCGGGGTCAACGCGCTGCCGATCATCGGCACGTTGTCGTTCTTCATCGGCGCGGTGGTCGCCTACTTGGGCGCCAACCTGTTGCGGGACTTCGGCGCGTCGGTCTTCGCCGTCGAGCTGGTGGCCTTCGCCGTGCTGCGCGAGTTCGCCGTGCTCATCACGGCGATCATGCTCGCGGGCCGGTCGGACTCGGCGTTCACGGCCCAGATCGGGGCGATGCGCATGCAGCAGGAGGTCGATGCGATGCGCACGCTCGGCCTCGATCCGTTCGACGTGCTCGTCCTGCCGCGCGTGATCGCGTGCCTGGTGATGACTCCCGTGCTGACGTTCGGGGCCATGATGATGGGGCTTCTGGGGGGCATGGCGGTGCTGTGGAGCGTGCTCGACGTCACGCCGGGGTTCTTCATCGCGCGGATGCAGGAGACCATCCCGATCCAGCACTTCTGGGTCGGGCTTTCCAAGGCGCCCGTGTTCGCGATCGTGATCGCCGTCGTCGGCTGCCGCCAGGGGCTCACGGTCGGTCACGACGTCGAAAGCCTGGGCCACAACGTGACCGCGTCGGTCGTGCAGTCGATCTTCGCGGTGATCGTGATCGACGCGATCTTCGCCATGGTCTACCTGGAGCTCGGGATATGATCGGCGCAGGCCGCGAAAGGGTGATCGAGGTGCGCGGGCTACGAAGCGCCTTCGGCGATCACGTCGTGCACGAGAACCTCGATCTCGATGTCTTTCGCGGCGAGATCCTCGGCCTCGTCGGCGGCTCCGGCTCGGGCAAGTCGGTGCTCTTGAACACCATCATCGGGCTCAAGCAGCCCGACGGCGGCGAGGTGCTGCTGTTCGGCGAGCCTCTGCACGCCCTCGACCGCGCCGAGCGGACGGCGCTCGAGCGGCGCTGGGGGGTGCTGTTCCAAGGCGGCGCTCTGTTCTCCTCGCTCACCGTGCGCGAGAACGTCGAGGCGCCCATGCGCGAGCACACGAGGCTGCCGATCGGCCTCATGCACGAGCTCGCCGACCTCAAGATCGCGCTGTCCGGCCTGCCCGCGACCGCGTGCTCGAAGTTCCCCGCCGAGCTTTCGGGCGGCATGCGCAAGCGCGCGGGCCTCGCCCGCGCCCTGGCGCTCGATCCCGACATCCTGTTTCTGGACGAGCCGACGGCCGGTCTCGACCCGATCGGGGCCGCGGCCTTCGACGAGCTGATCCGTGAGCTGCGCGACACCCTCGGGCTCACCGTGTTCATGATCACTCATGACCTGGACACGCTCTTCGAGATTTGCGACCGGGTGGCCGTGCTCGCGGAAAAGCGCGTCGTCGAGGCGGCTCCGATCCCGCAGCTGCTCGAATCCGCCCATCCCTGGATTCGCGAGTATTTTTCAGGCCCGCGCGGACGCGCGGCGCTTGCGGCGCGAGGTTAGTCATGGAAACCAAGGCTCACTATGCGCTGGTGGGGTTCTTCGCAGTCGCGCTCATCGCGGCGGCGGCGCTGTTCGCGGTCTGGCTGGGCCAGCTCCGGTTCGACCAAGCGTACAAGGAGTTCGACGTCGTGTTCCAGGGGCCCGTACGGGGCCTGACCGAAGCGGGAGAGGTGCGCTTCAATGGCATCAAGGTGGGGGAGGTGACGTGGCTCAGGCTCGACGAGGCCAACCCGAGCTACGTCGTCGCGCGCATCCGCATCTTCGAATGGACGCCGGTCATGCGCGACTCCGTCGCCCAGCTCGAGCCGCAGGGCATCACGGGGCTCAGCTACATCCAGCTCAATCCGGGCTCTCCCGACAGCGAGCCGCTCGTCGCGCGCCCTGGCGAGGTCCCGCGCCTGCAGTCGCGGCCGGCTACGATCGACAGCCTGCTCACCACCTCCGAGGGCATCGCGCAGGCGGCGGGCGAGGCGCTCGCCAAGATCAACAATCTGCTCACTGAGGAGAGCCTCGAGGACGTGTCGGAGCTCATCGCCAACGTGCGCGCGATCAGCGACCAGCTCGCCGGCAACGGCGAAAGCGAGCGCGCGCTCGTGGCGCAGGCCAGCGACGTCCTCGCGCGCATGGACGCCACCGCCGATGACGTCGCGAAGTTCGTGCGGGACGCCAACGCCTTTCTGTCCGACGACGTCACGCGGATGGTGGACGAGACCACGCGCGCCTCGATGGGGATCAACCAGGCGTCCGCGAGCGCCGGGGCGATCCTCGAGGATGTCCGCGATCCGCTCGCGCGCTTCTCGAACGAGGGGCTCGACGAGCTCACGCTGGCGATCGACGATCTCCGCCGGCTGCTGATCGAGCTCGAGGCGATCGCCGCCAGCGTGGAGGACAATCCCGCCGCGTTCGTCGCCGGCGGGCGGCGTGAGGAAGTGGAGATACCGCGGTGAGTCGCGAGAGG
>JABAOG010010310.1_pt1 | contig 11936 bp, 15 predicted proteins | sample 7062131 | NCBI WGS metagenome assembly JABAOG01 (sample SAMN14538629, study PRJNA623070) | marine sediment metagenome | biome: marine biome [ENVO:00000428]; feature: marine pelagic biome [ENVO:01000023]; material: deep marine sediment [ENVO:00002113] | place: India: Arabian Sea | collected... | reverse complement strand
CCCGGCCCGTCAATCGATGGTGAGCGCGAGCTTGCCCACCGTCTCGCCCGACTCGAGCGCGCGGTGGGCCTCGGCGACCCGCTCGAGCGCGAAGGTCTCGACGGGCGGCGGCCGGAGCCGGCCCGCCTCGAGCCAGCCCAGGAGCTGGCCCATGGCCTCGTTCAGGAGATCGGTCCGGTCGAAGAGGTAGCTCAGGTTGAAGGCCAGCACGCTCTTGTTGTCGTTGGTCAGCTGGAGCGGGTTGAAGCGCGGCGTGCGCAGGTAGTCCACGGCGAGCTTCAGGTAATTCGGCCGGCCACCGGTCTTGGGCATCATGGTCGCGAAGCCGTAGACCACGAGCTTGCCGGCGGGGCGCAGGTGCTCGTAGCTCTGCTTCAGGGTCGCGACCCCGTTGGCGTCGAGGACGAGGTCGTAGCCGCGGGGGCTGATCGCTTCGGCCCGGTGCCAGAGGTCCTCGGTGGACTTGTCGATCACGTGGTCGCAGCCGAGCTCGCGCGCCGTCTCGACCTTGTGGGAGCCGCCGACCACGCCGACGACCTCGCAGCCCTGCCGCTTCAGCAGCTGCACCAGCGTGCCGCCGACGCCGCCGGCGGCGCTGTGTACCAGCGCGCGGTCACCCTTCCGCGGATGCGCGAGGAAGTGGAGCGCGAACCAGCCGGTCATGAAGACCGCCGGCAGCGAGGCCCCCTCGACGAAGCTCAGCCCCTCGGGCAGCGCGAAGACCTGCTTTCGCGGCACGTTGAGCGTGGACGAGTAGCCGTCGAAGAGGGTCACGCCCATCACCCGATCACCGGCCTTCAGGTCCGTCACCTCCGAGCCGACCGCGCGCACGACGCCGGCCACCTCGAAGCCCGGCGTGATCGGCCATCCGACCAGCTCCTTGGCGGAGGCGTAGAGGCCCATGCGGACGACGACGTCCGCGTAGTTCACGCCGGTGGCGCGCACCTCGATCTGCACCTCGTCCGCCTTCGGCGGCGCCAGCTCGCTCTTCTCGAGCGTGAGCCGGTCGTAGGAGCCGGCCCGGTGGATCACGACCTTGGTGGTCTCGGTGGACATGGTGGTGGACGGCTCACGCGCCGTGTTTCGAGTCTGAAGCATGGTGGTTCTCTCCTCCCGGCTTCGTGAGACGCGAGTCCCCGGGAGGCGCTACCAAGAAAACCGAATCCGATTCCGATTTTCGAGTCGAGTCAGCGGCGGACGAGCGACTTCAGCAGCGGTCCCAGCCGATTCAGCTGGTCGGTCGGGCAGAGCTCGGGCGGCGCCGCGACGGCGATGGCGTGGCGGCCCTCCAGGTAGCCGTAGGAGGCGAGCTCCTCGGTGCCGACCAGGGAGGCGGTGCCGTTCTCGAGGACGTCGGCGTCGGCTTGGGTGGCGTCTTCTTCGTAGCGCTGGCCGGTCACCGTCAGCAGCGGGCGGCCGGGGACGCCGAAGGTCATCCGGCAGCCTTCCTCCAGGTTCTCCTCGGTGACTCGCGCGATCGCCTGGCCGCAGGCGGCCCGAACGTCGGTCTCCACCAGCAGGAAGTGGTCGCAGTCGAAGTGCTCGGGGATCGTCGGCGCGGGTGAGTCGAGCACCCGATAGAAGACCAGCGCGTCCTCGCGCTCGGCGGACTCGGAGCCCATCGGCGGCGGATCGATGCGGGTGTTCTCACGCACCCGTCCGATCCCGGGGCAGTAGAGCTCGGTGTGGATCTCGGACGTCTCGACCGGAAAGGGGTTCCCCTCCGGATGGGTGCAGGTCCGCTCGACCTCGATGCATCGCTCGACGTGAATGCCGGCGACCTCCGCCGTCTCGCCGAGCGAGGTGTAGCGCGCCTCGCACGCGACCTCTCCGAAGAGGTAGCTCCACTCGTGCCCTTCCTCGAGGGGCGCGTCGAGGAGGGTGCCGATCGGCTCTCCTCCGGGCGTCACCAGGACGACCCCGTCCTCGCTGACCTCGTGGTAGCGCGCGCCCATCAGGTCGTCGCCGGTCATCACCACCCGGCGCGGGCTCGCGTCCGCGTCGTCCGCGAAGCTGATCGCTCGGGTGCTCTTCTCCCCCGCGCTCTCGTAGCGCCAGCGGTCGCCGGGAGCGGAAGGGAAGTAGCTGCGCAGCTCGAGCGGCTCCGTCGACTCCTCCTGCTCCGGCTCGCCCTCACCCGCACAATCGCAGGCGGCGAGGACGACCATCGATAGGGCGACGAGGCGCATCAGCGCCCGCGCCGACGACGCCGCCCCGGCCGCTCGCTTCGCACGCGCTCCACTGCCTTCACCTCGTTGGCGATGGCCCCCTCGAAGGGCTCGGCGATCGGGTCGGCGCTCTCCTGGATGATGGTGATCGCCTGCACCGGGGTCAGCTCGGGGTTCAAGGCGAAGAGCTTGGCCGCCAGGTTGGCGACGTTCGGCGAGGCCATGCTGGTCCCCGAGAGGGGCACCGTCTCGCCGTCGGGCACGAGGCTCGGCACCTCGACGCCGAAGTCGAAGATCTTCACCCGATCCGTATTCGAGTTGGTGAAGGTCGCCCACTGCCCGTAGCGGTCCACCGCCCCGACGGTCAGCAGGTTCGGCGCCTCGAGGCTCGCCGGCACGGGCCCGTACTCGACGACGTCCTGGTTGCTGTTGCCGGCGGCGACGACGAAGAGGGTCTCCGGCGCGGCGGCGATGGCCTGGCGCCAGGTCTCGGCCCGGTGGGCCTGGATCTCCCGGGCCCGCTCCATCACCTGCTCGTCGTTCTCGTAGACGTCCCCTTCGTGGCGCAGCTGATTGGCCACGTAGTCGGTCGCGAAGCCGAGGCTCGCGTTGATCACCCGCACGCCGTTGGCCTTGGCGAACGCGGCGACCGCCAGCGCGTTGGCCCGCTCCGCGGCCAGCTCCTCGTCGGTGGGACCGCGGTGGTGGTAGAGGCGGGCCTCACCGGCCCACGCGCTGCGGAAGATCGTCAGCTTCGCCTGCGGGAGGCCCTGCAGCATGATCCCGGCCACGTGGGTGCCGTGCGCCCATTCGCCGATGGCGTCGAGGTTGATGTCGAGTTGCTCGAGCGCCTCCGGGCTGTCGGCGCCACGGAGCAAGGTGAGCACCCGCTGCGCCGCCTCCGTGCTCGCCATGCCGGCGCGCAGGTCCATGATCCCGCGGAGGAAGGGCTTGTACTCGGCGAGCACCGCCGCGTCCGGCTCGTAGAGCAGGTCGGCGTTCGTGGTCTCACCGATGTCGGAGGCGATGCCGTGGATGTCGTCCACCTGCCCGTTGTCGTCGTCGTCCTCGCCGTTCGGCTCCTCGTTCGGGTTCGTGTAGAGCTGGTCTTCGAAGAGCTCCGGGTTGGTGCCCACGTCCCAGACGCCGATGACTACTTCCCGCGCGTCGCGGGCGCCCTCGAGGTCGACCGTGGGGAACTCGTACTCCGCGAGCTCCTCGCCCTCGGCGTGGATCGCCCGGACCTGCTCGATGGCCGAGAGGAAGAGCGAACGGTTCTCGACGATGGCCGGAAGGATCTGCTCGAAGTAGAGCGCGTCGCTCGCGGTCTCGAGAGACACGAGCTGTTGGTGGATCTGGCCGAGGTTCGCCTGCAGCTGCTCCGGCGACTGGAAGATCTGGAAGATCACCGTCGCCGACCCGAAGCGGGTGCGCGGCAGCTGCTGGAAGACCCCGACGATCGCGCCCCGCTGGGCGTCTTCCCCACTGCGGCGGCGGCGAGCGATCTCCGCGAGGATGGTGTTCCCCGCGTAGGCGCTGTTGCGATTCTTCGCTCGGGCGCGGACCAGCCCCACGATCTTCTCGGCGCGGTCCAGGTCGCCGGCGGCGAGGGCCACGGCGCCCAGATCGAAGAGCCGCTCGACCGCACGCCCCTTCAGCGCGGGTGCGTCGTCGGGGTTGTCCAGCCAGCGGTTGAGGGCGTCGGCGGTCGCTTCCGGCTGTACCTCGGCGAGCCGCGCCATCGCTCCGTCGCGCACGTAGGTGCGGAGCGCCGCGCCGCTCAGCGCCTCCCACGGGCTCGTCGGCTCGGGCTCGGTTTCGCCGGCCGTCGCCGGCGCGGGCTCGGTCGTCGTCGTCGGAGTCGCGGTTTCGCCGCAGGCGGCGAGCGCGAGCAGCAACAGGACCAGGGTTCGGTAGGCCATCGCGGCGGATGGTGGGGGACCGCCCCGCCGGGATCAACCGCCGAGCGCCGCCTGGTGGATGGCCTCGAGCATCGACTCGGCATCGGGGAAGCGCCCGTCGGGCTCCTTCGCCAGGCACTGGAAGAGCACCGCCTCGAGGGCGGCCGGGACGCCGTGGCCCACGAGCGGCTCGGGTGTGGCGTGGATGATGGCCTCGCCGAGCTCCGAGATGTTGGTCTGCGGATAGGGCAGCACACCGGCGAGGAGCTGGTAGAGGGTCACCGCCACCGCATAGAGATCGGTGCGCTGATCCACCGACTCCGGCGTGAGGATCTGCTCGGGAGCGACGTGGGCGAAGTCCGCCAGGGCCACCTGATCGGGGCTGCTGAACGAGCTCGACGCCGCCGCGCCCAGATCCCGGCTCATGGCGAAGCCGGTGACGGTGATCCGCTCCGTGCCCTGCCAGTCCGGGCCGATGCGCACCTTCGAGGTGGAGAGGGCCCGGTGGATGATGCGTCGGCCGTGCACGTAGCCGAGCGCGCCGAGGAGCTCACCCGCGATGCGGAGCACGTCCGGCAGCGGCTGCGGTCCCGCCTGCTCTACCCGCTCCTGCAGGGTGTGCCCCTCCAAATACTCGAGCGACATGTAGGGAGCCTCGTCCCGATAGAGCCCCATGTCGTAGAGCATCACGATGTTCGGGTGGCTCATCAGGCCGAGGAGCCGACCGCCACGGCGAAAGCGCCGCTTGGCCTTGTCCTCCGAGCGGGTGAGCACGTCGAGCTGGACGTTTCGCCCGACCACCAGGTGAGTGGCGGTGTAGGTCGCCACACCGCCCATGTAGCCGGAGCGCTGCGTGATCCGGTAACGACCATCCACGATGGTCCCGGGTGGCATGCGGTGTGGCGGCGGATCGTCGTCCAGCATTGGAGATGGCCCCATCGGGGGCGACTCTTATAAGGGGCAGGTTCGTCCCCTTCAAGAGACCTCTCGTTCGAGTGTCACCCATTCTCGCCCGGGACAGAAGCGTCCTCGCTCATCTCGGCTCACCTCGGCCATCGCGATGCCGGGATCGTGGGTGAAGAAGAGGCGACCACCGCGCTCCAGGAGATCTTCGAGGAGCGCCGCCTTCTCGTCGATCAGCCGCTCCGGGTAGCGGTCGTAGCCCATGGTGATCGGCAGGTGCATCCAGGCGCGGCCCGGGATCAGATCCGCCGCGAAGACGACCGGCCCACCGGCGGTGGGGATCTCCGCGAGACAGAGCCCGGGCGTGTGGCCGTCGGAGCGGTGCAAGCGGTAGTCGGGGCCGAGGGTCTCGGAGCGCTCGCCCCGGGCGACCTCGAGCCGACCGGTCGCCTCGAGCAGCCCGGGCAGCTCCGGGATGAACGACGCGCGGTCCCGTGAGTGGGGATTCTTCGCGCGCTCCCAAGCGGCCTCACCGACCACGTAGTGCGCCCCGGGGAAGACCAACGTCGGCTCCTCGCCCTCGGCGTAGGCCGTGAGCAGCCCGCCGGCGTGATCGAAGTGCAGATGGGAGAGCACGATCACGTCGATGGCGCCCGGCGCCAGGCCGAGGGCGGCCAGGTTCTCGAGCAGGACGTGCTCGGACTCCTGCACGCCGAAGCGGTCACGGAGCTTGGGCGGGAAGAACGCTCCGATCCCCGCCTCGAAGAGGATGCGCCGCTCGGGCGCTTCTTCTTCGACGAGCAGCGCGCGACAGGCGAGCGGGATCCGATTGCGCTCGTCGGGAGCGATCCATCGCTGCCAGAGCGCGCGCGGAGCGTTGCCGAACATCGCACCGCCATCGAGACGCTGGGAGTTGCCGAGGACGGAAGTCAACTTGCGCATGACTCATCATCCCGCGTGAGCGGCCGGTACGCTATCCTCGCGCCGATGGCGGAAGCCGAAGAGCTGAAGAAGCTGCGCGCCGTGCTGCAGCGAGAGCTGGACGACAAGGGCGCAGCGGCGGTGCTCTTCATCGGGCTGGACCGCACGGGGGCGATCCCCGTGGACCTGGATGGGTGGGTCGCCTTCGTGCGCGGTGGCCTCCGGGAGGCGCTGGAGGAGCGGATGGAGGCGGCCGAGACCGACCGGCTGGTGACCGAGCTGGAGGACGTGCTGAGAGGGGCCACCGAGGCGCCGCCACCGTCGGACCCCATCGGCGCCGCGGGGCCCACCCGGGAGCTCCCCAGGCTGGACGGGCCGTCCAAGGTCCTGGTGGTGGCCGGCGGCTCGCGGCTGGCGCGCACCCTCAAGGCCGCCCTCGGCAGTCGGGTGGTGCCCATGGCGGTGGGACACGCCGAGCGGGTCGCCACCTTCGTGGACGACTTCGAGCCGGGCGTGCTGGTGGTCGATCTGACCGATCCCATCCCCAATTTGGGGGCATCTCTGGCCGAGGGCCTCGACGAGGACGCGCTGGTCGTCCTCTGGGGCACCGGACCGGAAGCGAACCGGCTGGCCGGGGACCTGGAGAAGAAGGGCACCCGGGCGACGGTCTTCGATCGCACCGAAGGCGTCGCCCCGCTCGTGGAGCTGGTCCACGGCGCTGCCACCTAGCTCGTCGAAAGAGCCGAATCCCGCGAAAAATCGGCTTGCGCGTCGCCGAGAGATCCGTCAGGTTCGCCAACCCTTTGAGCCCGATCGGCCATCGCCGGCTGGCGTGGCTCCCCCCGGGCCATAGGAACCCCGCGGGATTTCAAGGGTTTCAGGTTCAACCAGGAAGAACGTAGCCATGGCCTCCAAGGCAAAGATCGCGACGAACGAGAAGAAGAAGAAGCTGGTGGCGAAGTACGCCCCGCTCCGAAAGAAGCTCAAGGCCATCATCTCGGACCCGGAGAGCTCCGAAGAGGATCGCTACGAGGCCGTGCTGAAGCTGCAGAAGCTTCCGCGGAACTCGTCGCCGACGCGCGTCCGCAACCGGTGCCAGGTCACCGGCCGGCCCCGTGGCTACTACCGCAAGTTCGCGATGTCCCGCATCGCGCTCCGGGACTACGGCCTCAGCGGCCAGATCCCCGGTCTGACCAAGTCGAGCTGGTGAGGTAAGACGATGCCGCGCGACAAGATCCGCCTGATCTCCTCCGCCGGGACGGGCTACACGTACTACACGACCAAGAACAAGCGAACCATGCAGGGCAAGCTGAAGCTGAAGAAGTACGACCCCCGTGCGCGCAAGCACGTGGAGTTCGTCGAGGCGAAGATGCCCAGCCACAGCAAGAAGTAAGAGCGTAGCGATGGCGAAGGTCTGTCAAGTCACGGGCAAGGGCCCGATGGTGGGTCACAAGGTGTCCCACTCCAACCGCAAGACGAAGAAGCGTTGGCTTCCGAACCTGCAGACGCACCGTTTCTGGGTGCCGTCCGAGCAGCGCTGGGTGAAGCTTCGCCTCTCCACCGCGGGTATCCGCGAGATCGACAAGCGCGGCATCGAAGCCGTGCTCCGCGATCTGCGCGCCCGCGGCACCAAGATCTGAACGCGCCGACCGCGCGTCACGAGAGCCCGGCCACCACGCGGTGAGCCGGGCTTCTTCGTTCCGTCCCCCCGAGGCCGTCCGCTGACGAAATAAAAATCCGGCGGCCAGCTCCTCCGTGGGTTGGGGTGGGTGGTGTGGGGTGGAGGAGCCGGCCGCCGGCGATGGGTTCGAAAGTACCGATGGGATGAGTCGGTGCGCTCTCGCGCTCATCATGGTCGTCGGCCGAGGGGCCGAAGCGCTACGTGGTTTTTTCTCTCATCGGGCAGGGGCTATCCTCTCGCTCCATGGCCGACACCATCTTCTCCAAGATCATCCGGGGCGAGATCCCCTGCCACAAGCTCTACGAGGACGAGCACGTGCTCGCCTTCCTCGACATCGGTCCGCTGAGCGAGGGGCACGCGCTGGTGATCCCCAAGGCCGAGATCGCGACCCTGGGCGAGCTCGACGACGAGAGCGCCGCGGCCATCGGCCGGGTGCTCCCGCGGCTCTGCCGAGCCCTGGTGAAGGTCACCGGGGTGGACGAGTACAACGTCCTGCAGAACAACGGCCCGGGGGCCCACCAGGCGGTCTTCCACGTGCACTTCCACATCATCCCCAAGCCGGATCACGATCGCGGGTTGGTCATCAAGTGGCCCGCACGCTCGCTCGACGACGAGGCCGCAGCGACGCTCGCCGCATCGATTCGCGACGCACTCGAATAGCGCGCTGACGGCGCTTGCTCCGGCGCCCTTCCGGCGCAAGGCTCCTGCCCTTGGAGCCCGAGCGATCGATACCCCGCCGCCTCTTCGCTCTGGCGTGGCCGGTCATCGGGTTGAACGTCCTCACCGTCCTCTCGCTGGCGGTCGACACGGCGATGTGCGGGCGCCTGCCGAATGCACCGGAGGCGCTCGAGGCACTCGGCTTCGCCACGCAGGTCGTCTTCCTGCTGATGGTCGCGATGATGGGGCTGAGCGTGGGCACGGTGGCCTTCGTCTCGCGGGCCCACGGCGCCGGCGACGAGGCGCGGGCCCGTCACATCCTCCACCAGTCGACGCAGCTGACGGTGCTGGTGGCGCTCGCGGTCGCGGTCATCGGCAACGTCTTCGCCGGCTCGATCCTCGAGCTGCTCGGAGCGCGGCAAGAGGTGGTCGAGCTCGGCCTCTCCTACCTGCGGCCCCTGCTCGGCTTCACGGTCTTCTACTACCTGAACCTGCTCTACGCCTCGGCGCTGCGAGGGGTGGGCAGCACCCGGCTCGCCTTCGCGATCGCCCTGGTGTCGAACGGGCTGAACGTCCTCTTCAACTACGGGCTGATCCTGGGCAACTTCGGCCTGCCGGCCCTCGGCGTGCAGGGTGCGGCGATCGGGACCGTTCTCTCGCAGGCCTTCGCGGCCATCGCGTTCATCGTGATGATTCGCCGGGGCGTCGTCGATGGGATGGGTCTGCCGCTGAAGCCGAGGCGCATCGACCGGGACCTCGCCAAGGAGCTGGCCAAGGTCGGGTGGCCGGCGGCGCTCGACATGGTGATCCTGAACGCGGCCTTCCTGAGCATCATCGGCATGCTCGGCCGGCTCGACGGAACCGCGGTGGCGGCCCACGGCGTGGGTCTGCGGATCCAGGCGCTCGCCTTCGTGCCCGGGCTCAGCGTCGCGCAAGCGACGGGGGCGATGGTCGGCAACGCCCTCGGTGCCGAGAACGTCGACGAGGCGCGCTCGGTGGTGAAGGCGTCGGTCGCGCTCTGCACGGCGATCATGACGGCGATCGCGATCCTCCTGCTCGCCGGGGCGGCGCCGATCGTCACGATCTTCGACATCTCCCTCGACACCCCGCTGGCCGACCTCTCGATCCTCTGGATGCGACTGCTGGGCGCCGGCATGCCCATCGTCGGGGTCCACATCGCGCTGATCGGCATGCTCCGCGGCGCCGGGGCCACCAACACCAGCCTGCGAATCAACATCATCGGCACCACGCTGCAGGTCCCGCTCAGCTACCTGCTCGGCTTCCCCCTCGGCCTGGGTCCCTTCGGGGTCTGGCTCGCGTTCCCGCTCAGCTTCGTGGTGAAGATGGGCCTCGGCATCGCCGCCTACCGGCGCGGGCGCTGGGCTCAAACCGGCGCCCACGTCTGAGCGCGTCGGTCGCGCAGAGGCAGTGAGCCCTTTGCCTCGCACAGCGTCACGGAGCCACAGAGTCCACAGAGGAGAGTTTCCCGTCGGGTCGGCGCCGAGGTGGATCGAGAAGGGCTGGTCGCCGACGTGGAGCTGCAGCCACCCTTCGGTGTCGGTGGGCGTGAGCCTCCGGCGGACGGAGGTCATCAGGTAGCGGAGGCGGATGGCCTCGTCATTCGCCGGCGGTCCGAGGAAGTGCGCCTCGCCCCAGTCGCCGAGCGCGAAGAGAGCACGCTCGAGCTGCTGCCCCCGCTCGGTGAGCGCGTAGCGATCGCCATCGCGCGTCATCACCCCGTGCTCGCTCAGCTCGCTCAGCCGGGACGAGAGCAGGTTCTTGGCGATGCCCGGCAGCCCCGCGCGGAGCTCGGACCAGCGCTGGGGCCCGAGCAAGAGGTTGCGCACGATGAGCAGCGACCAGCGGTCGCCCACGACGTCGAGCGCCTTCGCCAGCGCGCAGTACTGCCGGTAGCTACGCATGGGCGACGGGGGCCAGCGCCGAGCGGCGGCGGGCGAGCAGGGCGCGACCGATGATCAGGTGACCGACGAGGGCGGTCCACACGTGGACGCCGACGATCCAGTTGAAGGGCATCTGCACCGGCAGATCGCCCGAGCCGTGGAGCCCGTGGAGGATCATCTCCAGCGGGAGGCGAAACGCCTGCAGCCCCACGAACAGGCCGAGTGGCAAAGCGGAGAGGCGAGCCCCCACGGGAGAGAAGGCCAGCGCGACGCCCACGAGCATGGTGGGCGCGGTCCGAGGTATCGTCGGGCCATGCGCGTACGAGTGCGAGCCCTCGGTCCCGCCGATGCCGAGGCCTACGTGTCGCTCCGGCGGCGAGCCCTGGTCCTCGCGCCCGAGGCCTTCGGGTCGTCGCTGGAGGACGACCACACGGCGGATCCGGAGCGGGTCCGAGCCACCCTGGCGGGCGAGCTCCCGATCTGGCCCTTCGGGGCCTTCGACGGCGACACCCTCGTCGGCCTGATCGCCCTCGGCCGGGGCACCAAGCGCAAGAGCGCGCACCGCGGGGAGCTCTATGGCACCTTCGTCGCGCCCGAGGCGCGCGGGCTGGGAGTCGGCATGGCGCTGCTCGAAGCGGCCCTCGGCCGAGCGCGCGAGCTCGGGCTGCGCTGCGTCGCCCTGCAGGTGGCGACCAGCGCGGAGGCGGCGCGCGCGCTCTACGAGAGCGCGGGCTTCGAACGCTGGGGCACCGACCCGGCGGCGATGATGATCGACGGCGAGCTCGTCGCCACCGACGCGATGATCCGCTGGCTTCGCTGACCGGCCACCGGGCCCAAGTGCTATGAGGAGAGCATGTGCCGCGTGCTCGCCTACCTCGGTCCCGAGCGACCGCTGAAGGAGCTGCTCCTCGATCCGCCCCACTCGCTCGAGGTGCAGAGCTACGCGCCGAAGGAGATGGAGGAGGCGCTGCTGAACGCCGACGGCTTCGGCGTCGCCTGGTACGCGGACGGCGTCCCCGAGCCGGCGCGCTACCGGACGATCCTGCCGATGTGGGCCGACGAGAACATCCGTGACTTCGCCACCCAGGTCCGCAGCCGCTGCGTGATCGCCGCGGTCCGGAGCGCGACGCCGGGCATCGGCCACGGGCTGGCGAACACCCAGCCCTTCGTCCACGGGCGGCTCACCTTCCTGCACAACGGCTTCATCCGCGGCTTCCGGGACGGCCCGATGCGCGCCATCCGCGCCGGGCTCGGCGACGAAGCTTACAAGGCGATCCGAGGCACCTCCGACTCNNGGCCAGCGGGCGCTCCTCTCGCTCGTGGCCAGCGACGGTGAGGCGATCTGCGCGGTGACGCAGGCCTTCGACGGCAACGCCCCGACCCTCTACCGGCGGGAAGAGGACGACGGGACGCTCTTCGTGTCCGAGCCGCTCTTCCCCGGCGAGGGCTGGGAGACGCTCGAGCCGGGAGAGGTGGTCACCGCCTCGTGAGCGATCCCTTGGCGATCCTCGATGCGGCGCGCGAGCGCACCCTGGCGGTCTACGGAGACCTGCCCGACGAGGTCCTCGCCGCGTGGCCGGACCCGGAGTTCTCTCCGCTCTGTTGGCACCTGGGGCACATCGCCTTCACCGAAGCCCACTGGCTGCTCGCGACGGTCGGCGGCGACGGCTCGCTCTCGGTGCCCCACGCGCGACGCTACGCGCAGAACGGCTGCGCCAAGGCGGAGCGAAACGCCGGCTACGATCGGACCACGCTCTTCGCCTACCTGGCCGAGGTCCGGGAGACGGTGCGCGAGCGCTACCAA
>JABAOG010009274.1_pt1 | contig 11956 bp, 13 predicted proteins | sample 7062131 | NCBI WGS metagenome assembly JABAOG01 (sample SAMN14538629, study PRJNA623070) | marine sediment metagenome | biome: marine biome [ENVO:00000428]; feature: marine pelagic biome [ENVO:01000023]; material: deep marine sediment [ENVO:00002113] | place: India: Arabian Sea | collected... | reverse complement strand
GTCGCACTCGAAGCAGTTGCCGCAGGACAGGCAGCGGCGCGCCTCGTCGAGTGCGGACTGCTCGTCCAGCCCGCCGACGACCTCCTCGAACGTCCGGACGCGGCGGTCCGGGTCGAGCCGCGGCCGCTCCGCGCCCTCCGCCTCCGGGTAGTACCAGGTGTTGAGCATGTCGAAGCCGGCCAGGTCGGGACGGGGCGGCCGCTCGTACCGGGTGCCCCGCAGGTACGCGTCGATGTTGCGCGCCGCCTTCTTGCCGTGGCCGATCGCCACGGTGACGGTGCGCTCGGCGGGCACCATGTCGCCGCCGGCGAAGATGCCCGGGCGGCCGGTCATCATGTCCGGGCCGACCTGGATCACCCCGTCCTCGACCTCGATCCCGTCGACGCCTTCCACCAGGGAGCGGTCCACGTCCTGGCCGATCGCCAGCACGACGGCGTCGGCGTCCAGTTCCTCGAGCTCGCCGGTCGGCCGCGGGAAGCCGGTCTCGTCCAGCTCCATCCGCTCGACGGTGATGCGGCCCACGTTGGCGCCCGCGATGGTCGACAGCCACCGCAGCCGGATGCCCTCCTCCTCGGCCTCGACCACCTCGCTGTCGTGCGCCGGCATCCGGTCGCGGGTGCGGCGGTAGACGATCAGCGCGTCGGTCGCGCCGAGGCGCCTGGCGGTGCGGGCGGCGTCCATCGCGGTGTTGCCGCCGCCGTAGACCACCACCCGGCGGCCGAGCTGCGGCGGCGTTCCGGCGGCGGTGTCGTGCAGCATGCTCAGCGCGTCCAGCATGCGGGCCGAGTCGCCGGCCGGGATGTACGCCCGCTTGCCGAGCTGGGCGCCGATCGCGAGGAACACCGCGTCGAAGCCCTCGTCCAGGACGGCATCGAGATCGTTCACCGGGGTGCCGAGCTCCAGGTGCACGCCCATCGCGGCGATCCGGTCGATCTCCGCGTCGAGCACGTCGCGCGGCAGCCGGTAGGCGGGGATGCCGTGCCGCATCATGCCCCCTGCCTGCTCCTCGCCGTCCCGCACGACGACGTCGTGGCCGCGCAGCCGCAGCTGGTACGCCGCCGACAGGCCGGACGGCCCGGCGCCGACGACGAGCACGCGCCTGCCGGACGGCGGCGCGGTGGCCGGCACCGTCCAGCCCCGCCGGATGGCCTCGTCCCCGAGGAACCGCTCCACCGCGTTGATGCCGACCTCCTGGTCGAGCTGTACGCGGTTGCAGGCGGTCTGGCACGGGTGGTAGCAGACCCGGCCCATGATCGCCGGGAACGGGTTGTCCGCCATCAGCTGCCGCCACGCCCGCTCGTAGTCCCGCTCCTGGACGTAGTGCATCCAGCCCTGGACGTTCTCCCCGGCCGGGCAGGCGTCGTTGCACGGCGGCATCAGGTCCCGGTACACGGGACGCTCGGTGCGCCAGGCGCCGGTCTTGTTGGCGAGGCTGGAACCGACTTCCAGAGTGATTGCGAACGGCCTATGCGAAGTCATGAGGGCTCCTTGTTCAGCAGGCCGAACCGGCTGATGTTGCGGTCGGCGATGGCCTGGACGCGCTCCACGAGCTCGGGCCGCGACGATCCGCCGAACAGGTGGGCGAAGCGGCCCTGGAGTTTCAGGTACTCCTCGACCGGCACCCGGCGGCGGATCGGCGTGACATCGACGACCTCGCCGGCTACCGCCTCGAAAAGCGGGAACAGCCCGGATTGCGTGGCCAGCCGGGCCAGCCGGATGGTGTCCTTCGTCGCGCTGCCCCAGCCGAGCGGGCACGGCACGAGGACGTGCAGGTAGCGCGCGCCGCGAAACGTCATCGCCCGCCGGACTTTGCGCTCGAGGTCGTGCAGGTCGGCGACCGTGGCGGTGGCGACGTACGGGATGCCGTGCGCCATCGCGATCAGCGGCACGTTCTTGCCCTGGCCGAACGGGTTGCCCGGCTCCAGACCGACGGCCTGGGTGGTCATCGTGCGTGCGGCCGGCGGGGTGGCGCCGGAGCGCTGCACGCCGGTGTTCATGTAGGCCTCGTTGTCGTAGCAGATGNNTGGGCGACGACCCGCACGTCATCGCGGCCCTTGACCCGCAGTGCGGCGGCCACGCCGGTCGCCACCGCCGGCGCGTTGCCGAACAGCGAATGCAGCCAGGCGACTTGCCAGGACGTCTCCGGGTACGGGGTCGAGAACACCTCCAGGCAGCCGGTCGCGTTGACGGCCACCGCCCGGCCCCCGGTCGCCGCCATCGCGGCGTCGAGCGCGTAGCGTGCGCCGAGCGCCTCGCCGCAGCCCTGGCACGCCCGATGGCCCGAGGTGAGCGNNTCCCGGTCTGCATGGTCTCGCTGTCGGTCATGGCGTGCTCCTGGTCAACTCAGGCTCGATCAGCTCGCGGCGCAGGTCGAGAACGGTATGCGGACCGAGCGTTCCGGACGCGGCGTCGGCCAGCATGGTGCGCAGCGCGGCCGTGGTGACGGGACGACCTCCGAGGCCGGCCACAACGGTATGCACGGGAACGGGTTGCCCGGCCAGCGCAGCGTAGACGTCGGCGGTGACGATGCCGCTTCCGCCCGGAGCGAGCGCTCGTTCGAGAACGACGACTCGCTTGGCCTCCCGTAGCGCGTCGCGGACCGCCTCGTGCGGAAACGGGCGGAACGATCTGATGGACAGCAGCCCGACCGGGACGCCGTCCGCCCGCAGATCGTCAACAGCCTCTTCGAGTGTGCCGACGACCGAGCCGAGCGCCACCACGACGACCTCCGCGTCGTCGTGGCGGTGCGAGCGGACCAGCCCGCCGCTGTGCCGCCCGAACGCGTCGGCGAATGCGGCGNNGGACCTCGGCGAGATACCGCACCTCGGTGAACGCCTCCGGCCCGACCATCGCCCCGATCGTCACCGGGTCATCCGGGTCGAGGACCTGGCGCGGCGAGAACGGTGGGAGGAATGCGTCGACGTGTTCCTGATCGGGCACATCGACCGGCTCGAACGCGTGTGTGAGGACGAAGCCGTCCATGCACACCATCACCGGGACGGACAGTTGCTCGGCGATTCGGAACGCCTGGACGTGCAGGTCCGCGGCCTCCTGGTTGGTCTCGGCGAACAGCTGGATCCAACCGGAGTCCCGCTGCGACATCGCATCGCTGTGGTCGTTCCAGATGTTGATCGGTGCACCGATCGCCCGGTTCGCCACCGTCATGACGATCGGGAGGCCAAGGCCGGACGCGTTGTACAGCGCCTCGGCCATGAACAACAGACCCTGGCTGGCCGTGGCGGTGTACGCGCGGGCGCCGGCCGCCGAGGCGCCGATGGCCACCGACAGCGCCGCGAACTCGGACTCGACGTTGACGAACTCGCACGGGGCGAGCGTCCCGTCCTTCACCAACCGGCTGAGACGCTCGACGATGTGCGTCTGCGGCGTGATCGGGTAGGCGCAGACGACTTCGGGCCGGCACCGGGCCACGGTCTCGGCGACGGCGCGCGAACCTTCGACCTGGCTACGCATGGAGGCTCCGTTGCTGGCGCGGGCCGACCAGAGCGAACGCCGCGAGCGCCGCCGAGGCGTTGCGCTGCCCGAGCTCGCCGCCGAACCGCTCCCGAATCGCGCCCAGTACGGCACCTAGCGACACCTGGCCGGTCAGCGCCGCGAACGCGCCGAGGAGGACGGCGTTGGGTACCGGCCGGCCGATTCGGTCGAGCGCGATCTGCGTTGCAGGCAACGTGGCGATGCGGTCGACGCGGGCGAGTGAGTCGATGCCGAGCTTGGCCGCGTTGCGGGCCGAGTTGACGATCAGGTAGCCGTCGTACGGCAGGCCACCGAACAGACCGTCGCCATCGGCCAGCAGCGTCGCGTCCTGGACGATCACCGCGTCCGGACGCACGACCGGCTCGCGGGTGCGGATCGTCCGGTCCGCGATCCTGCAGTACGCCACCACCGGCGCGCCCATCCGCTCGGAACCGAAGCTCGGGAATGCCTGCGCGTGGCGCCCGTCGGCGAAAGCGGCGACCGAGAGAAGCTCAGCCGCCGTGACGACGCCTTGCCCGCCTCGGCCATGGACCCGTACTTCGAACATGCACCACCACCTCCACTGTCATCCGTTCTATCCGGATCGGCGGGGCCGGCGGCAGGGCCCGAAGTCCCGGCATCCTGCACCAGAGGTCATCTGTGCGCCCCCAGGCCTTGAGTCCGTGACGTCGGGACCTTCGTCCCTTGGGGATCCGCGTCATCCGACGAGAACCTGAAGGTCGTCCCAAGACCAGGAGGTTTCACCATGGCGACCCGGCCGCACAACGGTCCAGGCGGCAATGGCAAGTCGGTCCACGGGCAGGCGTTGTTGGACGAACTGCGTGGACTCTGGGATCCGACTGGAACGCTGCTCTCGGTAACCGTCACCGTTCCACCTGATCCGACCGCGCTGCGCGAGTTTCCCGCCCGGCTGGGCCGGCTGCTGGCCGCGACTCGGCCGGTCCGGGGCGTGAATGGCGCGCGCGGGGGAGAGCGCCGGCTCGAGGCGGCCAGGGATGCGGTACGCCGGGCCGTCAACGCCGAACCCAGAGAGTGGTTCGGCCGGACGATGGTCATCGTGGCCTCGGCCGACGGTGGCGTGCTCGAACAGCGCCGGTTGCCGTGCCCGGTACCCGACGTGGCGGTGTTCGGCCGCCGGCCCCATCTGCGTTCGGTGGTGCGAGCCCAACAGGCGTGCCGGCCGTTCTCGGTCGTGGTGCTCGACCGGCGGCATGCATGGCTGTTCGACATCAGCGGCCGCACTGTCCACCCGGTGCGGCGGCTCGAGGGCGAGGGTGTGCGCGCTCATGCCTACGCCGTTTGGTACGGCCTCGAAGAGCTGCGGTCCGGCCGGCACAAGACCGAACTGGAGCGGCGTCACTACCACGCAACGGCCGCTGCGCTCGCACGGCTCGAACCACCATCTGGGCGTCCGCTCGTCGTCGGTGGGCACAAGGACGGCGTCGCGGAGTTTCTCGGCGCCCTCGCCGGGCCGCTACGCGGCAGGATCGCCGGTACGTTCACGATCGATCCGCACACGATGACGCCGAATGAGGTGCGGGTGCGGAGCACCGCGGTCATGGCGGAGTGGGAGGCCGCACGCCGGCGGCAGGTCGCGGCTGAATTCGTCGAGTGGGAGGTAAGCGGGCTGGCCGTACGGGGAGTCGCCGGCTCTGCCGAGGCCGTGGGTAGGTCGCTGGCCGACCTGCTCGTCGTTCGTGGAGATGAGCTCATCCCGGGATCGGTATGCGACCAGTGCGGCATGCTGGGCATGATCACGCATCGCTGCCGGAACTGCGTGGCCCCGGTATATCCCGTACCTGACGTGATCGACGAGATGGTCGCACGGATGCTGGACAACCACGGAAGGCTGGACCTCGCCGGCGCCGCGCACGGCGTCAACTTGGCGGTCAGGCTGCATCACCATGCGTTCGATCACGTTCGGCACCTCTGACGTAGCTTCACCAGGTACGCAGGCCTGGTGAAGCTACGTCAAACCTAGTGATGCTGCTCCCCGTCCAACGGCGACTGCCGCGGGTAGAGCTCGGCGACCTCGTCGGCGAGCTTGGCGAGCACGTGCTCGCGGCGCACCTTGTGGGTGACGGTCAGCTCGTCACCGACAGCGAACTCGCCGGGCACGATGCGGAACCGCCGGATCGCTTCGGCGCGCGAGTATGCAACGTTGACCTCGTCGATGGCGGCCTGCACCGTGCCGAGCAGATCGGGATCGTCGCGGAGTTGCGCGACGGCGGCAGGTCTGGGCTTGCCGTGATCCTGCTTCCAGAGCGCGAACGCTTCCTGGTCCAGCGAGATGAGCGCGGCAAGGTAGGGCTGGCGGTCACCGACCAGGACACACTGGTCGATGAGCCAGTGTGCCCGCAGCCGGTCCTCGTACAACGCGGCGGCGATGTTCTTGCCGGCAGCGGTGATTATGAGGTCTTTTTTGCGGCCGGTGATGGTGAGGTACCCGTCGTCCAGTCCGCCCAAGTCGCCGGTGTGGAACCAGCCGTACTCGTCGAAGGCCTCGGCAGTGCCCTGATCGTTGCGCCAGTAGCCGCCGAAGACGTTGGCGCCCTTGACGAGGACCTCGCCGTCGTCGGCGATTCGGATGCTGCAGCCGGGTAGCGGACGTCCGACGGTGCCGATGCGCTGGGCGTCCGGGAGGTTGAGCGTGACCGCCGCAGTGGTCTCGGTCAGCCCGTAGCCCTCCAGGATGGTGACGCCGCAACCCCGCAGGAAGTGGCCGAGACGGGCGCCGAGCGGTGCCCCGCCGCTGATCGCATACCTCGCCCGGCCGCCCATCGCGGCCCGGATCTTGCCGTACACGAGCAGGTCGAACACTCTTCGCCGAGCACGCAGCCCGATGCCGGGTCCTCCGGATTCGAGCGATCGGCTGTAGGCGATCGCCACGTGGGTGGCCGCGCGGAACACCAGCGCGCGAGCACGTCCGGTGGCCGTGCGCTGGGCGGTGTTGTAGAGCTTCTCGAACACGCGCGGCACGGCGAGCAGGATGGTCGGCCGGTAACCGGCCAGCGCGGCAGGGACGCGGGCCAGGTCACCGAGATGGGCGACCTGGGCACCCTGATGGAACGCGGCGAACTGGACGACTCGCGCCAGGACGTGTGCCAGGGGGAGGAACAACAGAAGCGAGCTACGGTCGGTCAGAACGGATTCGCCCACCCCGTCGGCGAGGACGACGCTGTGGACCTCGGCGAGCAGGTTGCGATGGCTGATCAGGCAGCCCTTTGGTCGTTGCGTTGTTCCCGAGGTATAGACGATGGTGGCCAACTGGTCCGCCGTAACGCTGCGTCGGCGCTGCTCGACCTGCTCAGCAGGTATATCGCGGCCCTGCTGCGCCAGCGCGGCGAGGTCGTCGCCGTCGAGCTGCCAGACTTGCCGCACATCCGGCGCACCGGCCTTGTCGACGACGGCGCGCAGGTCGTCGTTCTCGACGAACACGGCGGTGGCTCCGGAGTCACGGAGGACCCACTCAGCCTGCTCCACGGAGGAGGTCTCGTAGATGGGCACCGTGACTGCGCCGGCGGTCAGGATCGCGAAGTCGCACAGTGTCCACTCGTAGCGCGTTGCCGACAGCAGACCGATCCGGTCGCCCGGCGCGATGCCGGCGGCGATCAACCCGGCGGCGAGCGATGTCACCTCGTCGGCGAACTCCCGCGACGTGACCGGGCGCCACTCATCGTCGACATGGCGGGCGAAGATCGCGTGGTCGGGCTGCCGTAAGGCGTGCCGCACCACGTCGTCGGTCGCGTTCGCGCCTGGGGGCACCTCGTACCTCGGCGCAGTAGCCCACTCGCGCATGGTTACACGGTGACCTCCCGCGCGGACGGTTGCATGGGCCGTTGGTCCCGCGTCGCCATGTCCAATTCCCTCAGTAACTGACAACCAAGGCCCGTTCCGCCGCGACGGCCGCGGCCGGATCGTAGACGGAACCAGCGGACCCCTCACCAGGTCACACGAAGGAGGTGCGCCATGGGCGAACAGTCCGAAACCGATGCGGATAGCCTGCGTGCGCCGATCGAGATCTGCGATCGCTGCAGGATGCGGGCCCGGCTACGTGTCGTCCTCGACGACGACGGGCTGCTCTACTTCTGCAGCCAGCACGCACGGGAGCATCGCGCTGCGCTGGAGCAGGTAGCGCGATCCATGGAAGAGATTCCGGACTGGACGGACGAGCTCGGGCGGGGTGGTGACGATGGACGAGATGACCGGCTGGTGGTCGGTTGACGGGTTCGGCCCCGACAAGGTGCTGTTCGTGCNNGACATCGGTCGACGCCAGCGAGGTGGCCCGGCTCGCCCGAGCGATGACGATCAAGAATGCCGCCGCCGGTCTGCCCTACGGCGGGGGAAAGGCCGGAATCACCATCCCGGGCGAGTTGGCCGACGACTCCCGCGAGCCGGTACTGCGCGCGTTCGCGGTGGCAATCCGGGAGCTCACCTCGTACATCCCCGGCCCGGACATGGGAACGGACGAGACAGCGATGGGCTGGATTCACGACGAGATCGCCCGTGCGGTCGGCTTGCCGTCCACGTTGGGCGGCATCCCGCTCGACGAGCTCGGTGCCACCGGGCACGGCCTGGCCATCTGCGCCGAAACGCTGAGCGAAGCGGGCGTGCTGGATCTGGCCGGCGCCCGGGTCGCCGTCCAGGGGTTCGGAGCGGTCGGTTCCCATGCGGCACTGCGGCTCGCCGAACTGGGCGCGATGGTCGTCGCGGTGTCGGACTCCCGTGGCGCGACGTACGATCCGCAGGGGCTCGATGTCGGCTCGCTGGCCAAGTTCAAGCGCAGCGGCACGAGCAGTGTGGCCGAGTTCCCGGGTGGCTCCAGCCTGCCCCGCGACGATGTCCTGACGCAGGACTGCGATGTGCTCATCCCGGCGGCTCAACCCGATGTCATCACCAAGGAGAACGCCGACCTGGTCCGAGCGAAGGTGATCCTGCAGGGTGCGAACATCCCGGCGACCGCCGAGGCCGAGGAGATGTTGCATCGGCGCGGCGTGCTCAGCGTTCCCGACGTCATCGCCAATGCCGGCGGCGTGATCTGCGCTGCGGTCGAGCACCGCGGCGGGGGGCCGGAATCGGCATTCGCCACAATACGATCGAAGATCCGAGCCGGCACGCTGGAACTGCTCGACCGGATCAGCTCCGGCGACCTCGAGCCACGCGAGGCAGCCGAGCGGATGGCGCTCGAACGGGTTGCCGCGGCACAGTCCTACCGCAGGCGGTTCTGACGCGGACTGCCGTGTCGGGGTCGGTCCGAATCGACTCGACAGGTCGGGACGTTCGGCCCTATTCGCACACGAGGACGGGGCGAAGCTGGGTGTGAAGGAAAGGAGGTGGGGTCAGTGTCGACACCGACACAACCCATCGAGAAGCACCCGGACCTCACCGGGATGCGGATGCGGTACGACCAGATCGCCGAGACCCGGACGGCTCAGCTGACCGACGGCCTGGCATTCATGTCCGGGTTGTACCTCGCCATCTCCCCATGGGTGGTCGGCTTCACCGACCACTCTGCGCTGACCATGGCCAACGTCTTCGTCGGCGTTGCCGTCGCGCTGCTGTCCATCGGATTCATGTCGGCCTTCGGTCGCACACACGGATTCGTCTGGGTCGCCCCCTTGCTGGGCGTCTGGACGATCGTCGCGCCCTGGGTCGTCGCCGACGCCGGATCGCCGGCAACCGCAGCCATCGTCAGCAATGTCATCATCGGCGCGCTGATCGTGCTGTTCGCCCTGCCACAGATGTGGGCAGGTATGCGCAGCGTGCGGACCTGATCCCGTCCGATGAGCCAATGGCGCCACCGCTGGAAGTGGCGCCATTCGGCTGTCCAAGTGGAGGAACCGCATGGCTTCGAGTCGAGCAGCCATGGCCGCGCCGACCAGCGGTGTGCGCGTCCCGCACCACGCGGTCGGTGAGCGTCCGTTCATCGTCATCTGGGAAGCGACCCGCGCATGCCCACTGGCGTGCCGGCACTGCCGCGCCGTCGCGGTGCCGGATCGGCACCCGGACGAGCTGAGCACCGATGAAGCGCAGAGCCTGCTCGGCCAAGTGGCCGACTTCGGTCGCCCGCCGCCACTGTTCGTGATCACCGGGGGCGATCCGTTCCAGCGACCCGACCTGCGCCGGCTGGTCCGCCACGGTACCGAACTGGGCGTGCCGGTCGCCGTCGCGCCGTCCGGCACACCCACGCTCACCCCAGCCGCCCTCGAAGCGGTGTACGAGGCGGGCGCGAAGGCGGTCTCGCTGAGTTTGGACGGGTCCACCGCTGCCACCCACGACGCGTTCCGCGGCGTCGAGGGCGTGTTCGGATGGACGTTGGATGCGTGGCGAACCGCCCGGCGGCTCGGCCTGCGGGTTCAGGTCAATACCACCGTCACCGGACACAACTTGGATGAGTTGGCCGATATCGGCGCGGTCGTGCAGGAGCAGGGTGCCATGGTGTGGAGCCTGTTCCTGCTCGTGCCGACCGGACGTGGGCGGCTGCTGCCGGCCCTGACGCCGCACGAGGTGGAGGACGTGCTCAACTTCGGCTACGACATCGGAGCGGTCCTGGCCACGAAGACCACCGAGGCACATCATTTTCGGCGAGTGGTGATCCAGCGCCGCATACTCGAGGAGCACGGTGTCGATCACGAAGGCCTACTCTGCCTCGGCCCGCGCTACCGCCGGCTGCGCGCCCGGCTCCACACGCTCGGACTCGATGCGGGCCGCCGGCGGGCACGCCGTCCACCGCTCGACGTCAACGCCGGCCGCGGCTTCGCCTTCGTCTCCCATACCGGCGACGTACATCCGAGCGGGTTCCTGCCGCTGGCCGCGGGCAACGTGCGGCAGGAGCCGCTCGCCGACATCTATCGCAGCGCGCCGCTGTTCACCGGTTTGCGAGATACCGACTCGCTGACCGGACGGTGCGGCGAGTGCGAATTCCGCACCGTCTGCGGCGGATCGCGCTCGCGAGCATTCGCGGTGACCGGCGACCCGCACGCCGAGGACCCGTGGTGTTCCTACCGGCCCGGCAGCTTCCCCTTCCAAGCCGACCTCGCGAGGATGATCTCCACATAGCCTGGGTGTGTGCGCAATGGGGTCGTGAAGGTGTTCTTGTGTGGCGATGTGATGCTCGGCCGCGGCGTGGACCAGATCCTCGCCCACCCCGGCGACCCGGAACTACGGGAAACGGCCGTCCGTGACGCTCGGACCTACGTCAAGCTGGCCGAGCGGGTGAACGGGCCGATCGGCTGCCCGGTCGACTTCGACTGGCCGTGGGGAGATGCGTTGCCGGTTCTGAACCGGATCCGTCCCGACGTTCGAGTGGTGAACCTCGAGACCAGCGTCACCCGGAGCGCCGATTTCGCGGCGGGCAAGGGCGTGCACTACCGGATGAATCCGGCCAACCTGCCATGCCTGGCGGCGGGCGCGCCCGACGCGTGTGTGCTGGCGAACAACCACGTGCTCGATTTCGGCCGCGGCGGTCTCGTCGAGACCCTTGACGCACTCGGCAACGCCGGGCTGACGGCCGTCGGCGCCGGACGCGACCGTGCGCAGGCGCAGCGGCCGGCGGTGATGACCACCGGTGTCGGCACCCGGATCGTGTTGCTCGCAGTTGGAATGCCGACCGCGGGTGTACCGGAGTCGTGGGCCGCGACAACCGATCATGCCGGCGTGGATTTCGCCGACGAACCGTCGGACGCGGTCGCCGACGGCCTGGCCGCTCGAGTACGGCGGACGAAGCGTCCCGGGGACGTGGCGATCGTCTCCATCCATTGGGGGCCGAACTGGGGCTACGGAGTGTCCCGGGACGAGGCTCGGTTCGCGCACCGGCTGATCGATCTAGGCGTTGATGTGGTGCACGGACACTCATCGCACCACCCCCGGCCGATCGAGGTGTANNCCATCCTCGTCCCATTGAGGTGTACCGCGGCAAGCTCATCCTCTACGGGTGTGGCGACTTCATCGATGACTACGAGGGCATCACCGGCTACGAGGCGTATCGCGATGACCTGCGGCTGCTGTACTTCGCATCGATCGACCCGGCCGGCGGTGAGTTGGCCGGCCTCACGATGGTTCCGATGCAGGCGCGGCGGTTACGTCTCCACCACGCGTCGAGCGACGATCGGGAGTGGATACGGGCAACTCTCGACCGGGTCAGCGGCGAGTTCGGGTCGCGAGTCGACATCGATTCCGACGGCATGCTCACGCTGCGCGTTGCGTGATCGAAACGACAGCGACGGCGGCGTTGGATATCGTGATGAAAGATCGGCCCGGCAGCGAGCCGACCGATGCGACGCGATCGAAAGGACTCAGGGCCGATGGGTTTGGGACCGAAGGCCCTCCCGAGTTTTCAGTGCGAAGTGAAACCTCGTGTTTGTCCGGTCTCCATCGGGTCACGTCTAATTGATGCCGATCCGTGGAGCAACGCAACGGCCATGTGCAGGGAGGGGCTTGTCATGGCAGACAGCATGTTCGAGAC
>JABAOG010001235.1_pt2 | contig 11962 bp, 10 predicted proteins | sample 7062131 | NCBI WGS metagenome assembly JABAOG01 (sample SAMN14538629, study PRJNA623070) | marine sediment metagenome | biome: marine biome [ENVO:00000428]; feature: marine pelagic biome [ENVO:01000023]; material: deep marine sediment [ENVO:00002113] | place: India: Arabian Sea | collected... | reverse complement strand
TCCGAGACGTAGCCGTTGGCGATGAAGGACCCGGTCTGGAAGCCGTGCTCCTTCAGCATCTCCGGCAGCATCGTGATGGTCCGGGGGACGACCGATTCGTGCTGCGTCGCGGTGTGCTCCCAGGGCATCAGACCGCTGAGGAGCGTCGCCACGCTCGGCTTGGTCCAGTTCTCCTGCGAGTGGGCGCGGGCGAAGGTGGTCGCGTCGCGGACGAACGCATCGAGCCCCGGTGTCTGCACCCGCGTCTCGGCGTCGTAGGGACCGAGCTTGTCCGCCCGGAGGGTGTCCACCAGCACGACGAGGAGGTTCGTCGGCCGGGCGAGCTCCCGGGTCGAGCGCTCGGGCACCTCGACGGTGGCGGCGGCGACGGCGGCCGCGGCGTCCGCTCGAAGCTCCAGCCGGACGACCTCGCCGGCGTGCCCGCCGAGATCCACGACGAGCGGCTCTTCTTCGGTCGCCGAGCCTGCCTCGATGGCGTCGCCGCCATCGCGGCGCAGGCTCACGGCGACCGAGCCCCGGGTCACCGGCACGCGGAGCCGCGCTCCCTCGGGTACGACGAGGGTCCAGGCCACGGCGCTCTCCGCCGGGAGCTCGACGCCGCCATCGTCGCGGCGCGCCGGGGCGGGAGCGAGCTCGGTGCCGCTCCCCAGGCGCAGCGCGGCCACGGCCACGCCCAGCCGCTCCCCGCCGACCCGACCGGTGCGCGGCGCGCGGACGCTGAGGGCCATCTCCCCTTCGCCGCGGGCCTTCTCGCCGAGGTCGAAGGTCACCGTCGCCGGCCCCGCCGGGACCTCGGTTCGTTCGCCGAGGACCTCGCCGTCCACGATGAGCGTGAGGTCTCCGGGAGCCGCCGAGCGGACGCGGAGGGTGAGCTTCGCGTCGGCCGGCGCGCGCGGGAGGAGCAGCCGGGTGTCGCGGCCACGGCCCGCGACCGCCGCGAGTCCGTCGACGGTCACCGGTCGGCTCCGGGTGGCCCAGCCACCGAGGGTGTACTTCATCCCCGCCGCGCCACCGAAGGAGGCCCAGAGATCGCCCCGAAGCCGCACCTCCGCTCGCTCGAGCGCTGCGGTGAGCTCCGCGTGGGTGACGTAGGCGATCGATTCCGCGCCCGCCGTCTCGTCCGGCGCGTCGGCCGCGGGCTCCGCGGGCGCGGGGCTCGTCACGGGCGCCGGCGCCGGCGCCGGCGCGGGCGTGGCGGTCGGGGTGCCACAGCTCGCGGCGAGGACGATCGGCATCAACAGGCGGGGGAAGGGCACGATCTGCCTCTACCACAGGGGTGCGGAGCGGTCCGCTTGTCGACGAAGCGACGAAGAAAACGCCACGAAAGCGGACTCTGGGGTAGAGTTCTTGAATCGATCGCCGTCCGTGACGTCCTTCAACCCGCTCCTTCCGATGCGCACGCTCTTCCGACGACTCGCCCCTCTCTGCTTGGCCCTCGCCGGCCTCGCCACCTTTGCTGCCCCCGCGCTGGCCGACGCGCTGGTGATCGTGCAGGTCCAGACCGAGGATGGAGATCCGGTGGAAGGGGAGGTGACCCTCCGTCCCCGCGGCGGTGGCGAGTCGTTCTCGTGCACCACCGAGGAGGGAGAGTGTCAGATCCCTCACGTCCCCGGCGGCCGCTACACCGTGCACTTCGAGCCCTCGGAGGGCGACGCGCCCACCGACCAGCCCGCGATGATTCCCCCGGCGGGCCGCGTGAGGCTTCACGTCGCTGCCAAATAGGCGTCTCGGCCAAAGTGGCGTGATTTCAGCAGCTTGGGCGTGAGTCTGCCGCCCGAGACGGGTTCACGGCTCCGCCGAGCGTGAAAATTGCCAATCTGGCCCGACGGTCAGGCTCTTGCATGGTGGCTCGCCATGACGGTTCGGGTGCCGATGTGCCACACATTGGCACAATGGGGCCCGTCCTACGACGGGTAGGTGAATCGTTTACCTTTCCCGCGACACGATGTATGAAGCCCCCGGCGAGACACCCCCTTTACGTCCTCGCCACGCAGCAGGAGCACTTGGAATGCGCGCCGTACTACGATCGCTCGGCCTCGGCTGGGCCCTCCTGGCGGGACTGATCCTCGCCCTGGGAACCGCACTGCCCGCCGGCACTGCGCTGGCCCAGTTCGACGACGAATTCGACGACGAGTTCGAGAGCGAGCCGGAGCCGGAGCCGGAACCGGAGCCCGCAGAGTCCGAGCCCGCGGCCGACGACGACCCCTTCGACGACGAGTTCGACGACGGTTTCGGGGATGACGAAGCCGGCGATGACGCCGCCGAGGACGCGACCGAAGGGGAGGACGCGACCGAGGAGGAGGACGTCGTTGCCGAGGAGGACGACGACGCCGAAGAAGACGAGCCCGAAGAGGACGAGTCGGTTCGCGAGCGCCGCTTCCGCGCCCAGAACTCCTACCTCGGGCCCATCGGTGGTCTCCACGTGGTCGACGCCGGCTCCGGCGCGGTCGGCTCCTTCCGCGTGCAGCTGGCGACCGACTTCTTTTTCGCCAACGATTTCATCGTCCAGGACGACGACGCCGACCACATCGGCGGCTCGCTCTCGCTGANNCGGCGACCGCCTCCGAGAGCCACAGCCACATCGGCGGCTCGCTCTCGCTGAGCTGGACCGTGCACGAGATGGTCGAGCTCTTCGCCTCCGTGCAGAGCTACGCCAACGCCAACGACGCCGAGGACCCGGAGCTCTTCCAGGTGCTCGGTGACACCCACCTCGGTCTGAAGGTCTTCTACGGCGTGCTGCCCTGGCTGACCATCGGCGGTGACCTCGATCTGGCGCTGCTGAACACGGTCGGCGACATCGGCCTGGTCTTCAAGAGCACCAGCTTCGGCATCCGCGGAAACCTGACCGCCGACCTGCGCGGGCTGGACAATCCGGTGCCCTTCATCGCGCGCTTGAACCTGCAGTACTTCTTCGACAACTCGAACAACCTCGTCGAGGACGTCGAGCAGGCGCGCTACGACAACCTCGATTCTCCGGCCCCTTGCGGCATGGGCGAGGACTGCGAGGAGTTCCGCCACCTGCTCACGCCGGTCGAGCGCTTCGCGCTGGGCATCAACCGGACCGACTTCTTCAACATCGCCCTCGGCTTCGAGGCGCCGATCGAGGTCGGCACCGACTTCTACCTGCAGCCGCTGGTCGAGTGGGTCTGGAACATCCCGGTCAACCGCCAGGGCTACGACTGCCTCTACCGCCCGGACGAGCGCGAGGCGGGTCTCGACGAGGGCTGCCTCGCCGAGCAGGGCGTCGGCAGCTTCCCGATGAACCTGACCCTCGGCGCGCGGATCCTGCCGCCGGTGGAGGGCCTGAGCTTCCTGCTGGCCGCCGACGTCGGCCTCACCGGCAAGAAGCGCAACCAGTTCGTCCGCGAGCTGGCGCCGAACGCCCCCTACAGCCTCTACCTCGGGCTGGCGTACGCCTACGACACCGTCGAGCCGCCGGCGCCCGAGCCCGTCGTCCGCGAGGTCGAGCGCCGCGTCGAGGTGCCCGCCGAGCTTCCCCTCGAGGGCCGCATCCACGGCACCATCGTCGAGCAGGGCGCCGGCACGCCGGTCTCCGGCGCGACCATCGCCTTCAACGGCCGCGACCTGACCTCGCTGGTCTCCGCCGAAGACGGCACCTTCACCACCTACCGGCTCCCGGCCGGTGAAGAGGTGCTCCTCGATCTGACGCACCCCGAGTACAACCCGGGTCAGTGCGCCGCCACGATCCCCGCCGAGCGTCCGGAGCCGACGGGGACCGAGGGCGACGCCGCCGAGGGTGACGCCGCTGGCGAAGAGGGTCCGATGATCGTCGAGGTGCGCTGCGAGCTCGTGGCGCTGCCCCGAGTCGGCGGCATCGCCGGCATCGTCCGCAACGCCGAGGGCGAGCCCGTCACCGGCGCCTCCGTCCAGCTGAACGGTCCGACCTCGAAGACCGTCAGCACCGGCCCCGACGGTCGCTTCACCGTGACCGAGCTGCCGCCCGGGACCTACGGCGTGATCGTCGACGCCGACGACTACCTCATCAAGACCGACCAGGTCGAGGTCGTCGCCCGCGAGAACGCCGAGCCGGAGATCGAGCTCGTCGAGCGGCCCCGCCGCGCGCTGGTCCGGCTGCGCAACCGCAGCATCCAGATCCGACGGAAGATCAACTTCGCCACCAACAGCGCGGAGATCCTTCCCTCGTCGGAGCCGCTGCTCGTCCAGATCGCGGACGTCATGATCCGCAACCCGGAGCTCGAGAAGATCGAGATCCAGGGGCACACCGACAACCGCGGCAGCGACCGCCGGAACACCGAGCTCTCGCAGCAGCGGGCCGAGTCGGTGCGCACCTGGCTCATCGGCAACGGCATCGACGCGAGCCGCCTGACGGCCCGCGGCTTCGGCCCGAGCCGTCCGCTGGTGCCGAACATCACGCCGGCCAACCGCGCGCGGAACCGCCGCGTGCAGTTCGTCATCGAAGAGCGGGCGGAGACTCCCGAGGAGGAGTGAGCCGCCGGCGCTTCGGCGCCACCCCGTGAAGACGCCCCGTCGCTCCTCGAGCGTCGGGGCGTTTCTTCTTCGTCAGCGGCGGCGGAAGCGAACGGCCAGCAGCGCGGCGAGAGCGGCGAAGAGACCGACGGGGCGTTCGCCGCTGGCGCTGCAGCCGCCCTTCGGGCAGGTGGTGCCCTGACCGCCGATCGGCTCGAAGTCACAGCTCGCCGGCAGGCTGCCCGGCGGATACATGGTGCAGATGCCGACGACGTCGTCGCTCCAGGCGGTGCGCTTTCGCGTCTCACCCCGGGGCGACGAGGCCCCCATCGCCGCCCAGCCGAACTGGCTGTGCGCGAGGCCGAAGAAGTGCCCCACCTCGTGGGTCATGACGTTCGGGAGGTCGGCGGGGACGACCCCGTCGGGCCCCGCCTCGCAGCCGTCGTCCGGGCAGATGGTGTAGGGGCCGAGGCCGTTGTTCACCGTGATGTCGGCGTCGAGGATCCGGCCGTCGTCCCGCCGATGCCAGACGCTGGTCACCGCGTAGGCCTCCTCGGGGTAGGCGCCCGGCCAGTCGTCCAGGAAGGTGATGGCGTTGAGGTTCGGTCCATCGGTGCGGTGCTCCGCCCTGCGGCACTCGGCGACCACCTCCGTCTCGCGGACCTCGAAGTCGAGCGGCTCGCCGTCACAGCTCACCGAGGTCCACTCGGCGAAGGCGTCGCGGACGACCGAGCGCACGGTGTCGAGCGGCAAGTCCGGGGAGCCGGAGCCGTCGAGGGTGTAGGAGAGGCAGCGACGCTCCCAGCGCAGCGGCTCTCCGTCGGTGATGCATTCGCCGGGCCGTGCCTCGGTGTTGGCGGTGGTGAGCTGGCACCAGGCCGACGCGGGTGCCGGCGAGAGGCCCAGCAGCACCACCCCACAGAGCGCGGGGCCGATCGCGCGCCATGCGCCAGCGCTCACAGCAGGTCGCGGATGGCCGCCATCAGCTCGGCGAGGGGCCGCGGCTCGGTGAGCGCGGGCTCGGCGTGCGTCAGGGTGCCGTCCGCCCCGCGATGAACCAACGCGACGCCTCCGCCGCCCGGCTGCACGAAGACCTCGCCCCCGCTGCGCTGCAGCGGCAGCACGCCCTGGGCCATCCCCACCGGCCGGCGGGTACCGTTCCAACGCCGGAGGAAGAGCAGATACTCCTCGCCGGGCTCGAGCACGGCTTCGCCGCTCACCTGCATGCCGAGCTCTCCGACGGCCCCGCCGAGGAGCAGGACCTCCATCCGCTCGCCCTCGGAGAGGTCGCCCTTCGCGACCTCGGAGACCTCGAGCACGACGTCGGTGACGATGCGCTCGCCCATCCAGCGGGAGCTCTTTCGGAGCGCCCGGACCACCACCACGTCGTCCGCGCGGCTCACCAGCGCGGGCAGGTCCAGCGCCTCCATCAAGGTCGCTCGCGCGGCCATCGGGGTCGCGAGCGCTGCCGCCGAGGCGAGCGCCAGGGCGAAGGGGAGGGCGATCGGGGAAGGCTGCCGACGCATCGAGGGCACTGTAGCACCTTGACGTCGTGGCCATGACACACGTACCAATCGGGGCCATGAACGCCTTCCTCGCGCGCCTCGTCACGCGCACCGGCCTGCTCGCCCTCGGGGCGACCGTGCTCGCTGCGCCTGCTCTGCTGGGCTGTGACATCACCAAGATGACGGCCAATGGGACGTCCAAGCTCTTCGTTCGGGCGGCGCCCGGCCTGGAGCAGCACTGGGACTACGAGCTCGCCGGCGATGCGCTGCCCGGGAACATCGTCCAGATGGAGGGCCTGCTGCGGGTCGTTCCGGAGAACGAGATCCTCGTCACCAACGCCATCAAGCTCTACACGGCCTACGCCTACGGCTGGATCGAGGACCGCGTCGAGCAGCTCCAGATGGAGAACGAGTACGCGGAGGCGGAGGAGCAGCTGACCCGGGCCCGCTACATGTACATGCGAGCGCGGGACCTCTCGAAGCACCTCATCGCCCTCGAGCACGAGGGCTTCGACGACGCCTACGCCGGCGGCCTCGAGGAGTTCGAGCAGTGGCTCGACACCGAGTTCGACGACGACGAGCCCGAGGACGCCCAGGGCCTCTTCTTCGCCGGCTACTCCTGGGCTTCCTACATCAACGCCAGCAAGTCGAACATGGCCGCGGTCGCGGACCTGCCCTTCGCCGTGGCCCTCGTGGAGCGCTCGGTGGAGATCGACCCCGAGTTCTTCAACGGTTCCGGCACCGTGCTGCTGGCGGTCGTCGCCACCTCCGCCCCGGGCGCCAACCTCGACGAGGCGGGCCCGATGTGGGAGCGCGCGCTGGAGGTCACCGAGGGCAAGAACCTGCTGGTGAAGGTCAACATGGCCCGCACCTACGCCGTGAAGCGGCAGGACCGCGAGATGTACATCCGCCTGCTCACCGAGGTGCTCGAGGCGGGCGACATCAACCCGGAGGCGCGGCTGCAGAACATGATCGCCAAGCGACGCGCGGAGCGCTACCTGCAGCAGGTCGACCAGAAGATCCCCCGGTCGGCGACCCCGCCCGCCGAGTCCGAGGACGCGGAAGAGCCCGCGGCAGAGGCCTCCGATGAGGGTGAAGACGAAGAATCGAACGAAGATTGAATGCTGACCGCGGCCCCGCGTCTCAGGGGGGCTCGCGGGTCCGCGAGGACGAGGATGGATTGAGGACGAGATGAAGCAATCGAGCCGACGAAAGCCCTGGATGACCTTCCTTCTGCTGGCGGGAATGCTGGCGATGGTGCCCGGGATGACCCCGCAGGCGGCCGACGCCCAGTCGACCACCGAGCTGCGACTCGCCACCGTGGCTCCCGAGGGGAGTCCCTGGATGCGAGTCTTCCGCGCCTGGGACAACGAGCTCCGCGAGCGGACCGGTGGCCAGCTGGGCCTCCGCTTCTACGCCGGCGGCAGCCAGGGGCAGGAGCAGGACTACATCGACAAGATGGGCTCCGGCCAGCTCGACGGCGCGGCCGTGACCTCGACGGGCCTCGGTCAGATCGTCAAGCCCGTGCTCGTGCTGAGCGCGCCGGGGGCGATCGAGAACTATGAGCAGCTCGACCGGGTTCGCCGTCGGATGAACCGCCGCTTCGAGACCCAGTTCAACCGCAGCGGCTATCAGCTGCTCGGCTGGGGCGACGTGGGTAAGTCCCGCCTCTTCTCGAAGCACCGCATCGCGCAGCCGAGCGATCTGCGCTCGCGGCGCCCCTGGGTGCCCTCGACCGACGAGATCTTCTCCGAGGTCCTCGACGTGGTCGGCGCCAACCCCCGCCGCCTGGGCATCACCGAGGTCTACCCCTCGCTGCAGACCGGCATGATCGACACCGTGCCCGGCTCGGCCATCGCTGCCGTTTCGCTGCAGTGGTACACGAAGCTCCGCTACTACTCGGAGCAGAGCACCGGCGTGCTCATCGGCGCGACGATCCTGAAGAAGAGCAAGTTCGACTCGCTCAGCTCGGATCACCAGACCGCGCTGATGGAGACCTCGCGCCGGGCGCACCGGCTGCTGCAGCGCGCCATCCGGCGTGAGGACGAGCGTTCGCTGCGAGTGCTGAACCGGCGGCTGACCGCGGTCGACACCAGCGCTCACGAGGCCGAGTGGCGGCAGGTGGCCGAGACGGCACGCAACAACCTCGCCGGGCGCGTCTATCCGCGGGCCCTGCTTCAGGCGGTGATGCGCGCGGCGCAGTAGCGCAGCGGGCGAAAACGCCCGAAAAACTGGCGAAACAACGGACGGCGTCGGGTATCATCCCGGCGCCGTTCGCGCATTTTTGGGGGCGGACGCAACCACGCAGGTATCAGGGGACCCGCTTGAAACTGTTGAAACGCTTCGACGATGGAATGGCCCGAGGCGAGGCCGTCCTGGCCACCATCGTTCTCCTCTCACTGGTCGTCGTCGCGGCCCTCTCGTCCTTCTTCCGGAACATGGCCGATCGGGGCTTCGGCTGGGCCAACGAGGCCCTCGGAAGCATCGAATGGTCCGACGACTTCATGAAGAAGGCCACGCTCTGGCTGGCCATGTTCGGTGCGTCGCTGGCGACCTATCACGCCAAGCACATCGGCATCGACGTCTTCTCCCACATCGCCAAGCCGAAGGTGCGCGCGGCGATGAAGGGGATCACCGGCGTCTTCGCCGGGGTGACTTGCTTCTTCTTCGCCCAGGTCGTCCTCGCGGCGGTCCTCGCCAAGGCGGTCCGGATGCCGGGCGAGTGGGGCGTGGTCGACCCGGACACCTTCGAGACCATCCACCTCTGCGTGGCGAGCTCCGATCTGCTGGCCAACGCCGACGTGAGCCGGCCCTCGGTCTTCTGCGGGATGCGCAGCTTCTTCGACTCCTTCGGTCTGACGGTGAACACGCCCACCCGCGCGATGGACCTGCTGGTACCGGCCATGTTCTTGGTCATCGCCGTCCGCTTCACCGCCAAGGGCATCGGCGCGTTCATGCGCATTCCCGAGGGCGGCATTCCCGACGACGAGCTCGAGGGCGCCGAGAAGCACGCGGTGACCGACGAGGAGGAGGTATCGAAGCAACGGGCGCTCGACGAGAAGGCGGCGTCCGGCGAATACGACCTGGATTCCGAGATGGAGTCGGACGCGGAGTCGGAGTCGGACGCGGAGTCGGAGTCGGACGCGGAGTCGGAGTCGGAGTCGGAGTCGGATGACGACGACGACGACGACGACGAGGAGGACAAGTCCTGATGGAATGGGTCCTCGCGCTCGGTCTGCTCGCGCTCGCCCTCCTCGGGGCGCCGCTGCTCGCGATCTTCGCGGCGGCCGCGATGCTCCTCTTCGCCGGCCTCGCCGACACGCCGATGAGCGGCGCGGCGAGCGACATCTTCAGCGACAAGTTCGCCGACTCGCCGCTGCTGGTGACGATTCCGCTCTTCACCTTCGCCGGCTACCTGATGGCAGAGGCGGGCACGCCGAAACGGCTGGTGCGGGTCAGTCGCGCCTTGCTGGGTTGGATGCCCGGCGGGTTGGCGATGGTCTGCATCGTCGCCTCCGCGTTCTTCACCAGCTTCACCGGCGGCAGCGGCATCACCATCGTCGCCATCGGCGGCCTGCTCTATCCGGCCCTGATCGCCGAGAACTACCCGGAGAAGTTCTCCCTCGGCCTGGTCACGACCAGCGGCTCGCTGGGTCTGCTCTTCCCGCCCTCGGTGCCGATCGTGCTCTTCGCGGTCGTCGCGGGCATCGAGGTCGAGAAGCTCTTCATCGCCGGCATCGTGCCGGGCGTGCTCACCGTCATCGCCCTCGGCGCCTTCGCCGCCTACAAGGGCCTCCGGATCGAGCTCCCGCGGCAGAAGTTCGAGATGAAGGAGGCCTTCGCCGCCCTTCGCGAGGCGATCTGGGAGCTCATCCTGCCGCTCGTCCTGATCGCGGCGCTCTTCTTCGGGGTGCTCCGCATCCACGAGGCGGCCGCGTTCACCGCGCTCTACGTGTTGATCGTCGAGGTCTGGGTCTACAAGGACGTGAAGTTCAGCAAGGACCTGCCGCGGATCATCACCGAGTCGATGACCCTCGTCGGCGCGATCCTGGCGATCCTCGCGACCGCCATCGGCTTCACCGGCTACCTGATCCAGGACCAGCTGCCGATGAAGATCCTGGAGGCGATGAGCACGCTCATCACCGACAAGATCATGTTCCTGCTGGTGCTGAACGTCTTCCTGCTGATGGTCGGCATGCTGATGGACATCTTCAGCGCCATCGTGGTCGTCGTGCCGCTGATCCTGCCCATCGCGCGGCAGTTCGGCGTCAACGCCTACCACCTGGGCATCGTCTTCCTGCTGAACCTCGAGATCGGCTACATCACGCCGCCCGTCGGCCTGAACCTCTTCATCGCCAGCTTCCGCTTCGAGAAACCGGTCACGCTCCTCTACAAGGCGGTGATCCCCTTCATCGGGCTGCTGATCGTCGCGCTCCTGGTCACGACCTATTGGGAGGACCTGAGCCTCGCCATGCTTCCGGAGGGCGCGGGCGACAACGAGCCGGTCACCGAGGAGCCCCTCGAGCCGCTCGAAGACGACCCGCTGCTCGACGACGGCGGCGGTGGCCTCGACGATCTCGAGGACGACTACGGCGGTGGCGGACTCGATGCCCTCGAGGACGAGCTCGGCGGCGGCGGTGGTCTCGACGAGCTCGAGGACGACCTCGACCTCGACGCGCTCGAAGACGAGCTCGGCGGCGAGGAAGGCGACGACCCCGGCGCCGAGGAAGAAGAGTCCGTCGAGGGCGGCTTCGGCGACCTCGAACGCGAGCTCGGTCTCTGAGCCGACGCGGCCTGCCGCTCAGCGGCAGGCCGTGGTCAGCTCGGCCGAGCCCTCGGGATTCATCGGGTTGTCGTTGCCGGAGGAGTCGGCGGCGGGGAGCGATGCGTCTTCGAAGTGGTAGAGGGCCAGCGTGTTGCCCTCGTTGCCCAGCACTCGCTCGGGGGTGAACTCGTCCGCGTAGCGGATGTCCCCGGAGAGCCGCGCTTCGTCGACGAGCCCCTGCGCGGGATCGCCGCCGGAGGGGTCGTCATAGCCGAGCACCAGGTTCGCGGTATCGCCGAGAGCATTCGGCGTGCAGTCGGCGGTCGCCGGCGGGACGAGGTCCGTGGCGGTCACCGAGAGCACGCTTCTGCCATCGATGAAGATTCGGATGCGGAGGGTGCTGGCGTTGAAGGTCGCGGCCAGGTGGTACCAGGTCCCCGCGACCAAGGTCTCCGGAGCGCGGGCCGACACGAAGTCGGTCCCAGTGCAGCTGAGCCCGAGCGCGGGGCGGCCCCCATTGAGGTAGAGCGCGTAGCTGCCGGTCGAGCCCACGACTCCCCAGCGACCGAAGAGGTTCCGGTTGCTCACGAGGGCTGCCGCGTCCGGGCGGAACCACACCTCGATGGTGAAGTCCGTGACGTCGTAGAGCGTGCGGCCCGCTGCGACCAGGCTCCCGCCGTTCAGATCGGCCACGCCGCCGCACTCTTCGGTGCCCATGTCCCCGGGGTCGAACATGTCGGCCGGGACGCTCATGTCGTCGGCGGGACCGAGGTCGCTCTCGCGGCCCATGTCCTCGGGGACCTGCATGTCGTCGCCATCGCCGGCGTCCGCCACGAACGCGTCGTCGCGGCCCATGTCGACCTCGACGCCATCCTGGTGGTCGCTGGCGCTGGTGATCAGGCTGCAGCCACCGAGCAGGGCCGCGAGGACACCGCCGAGGAGACGCTCAGAACTGCCCATGGATCACCATCCCTCCGTGGTTGCGGCCGACGGCCGGCGCGAGCTCGACGCTCGCGGTGGCATCGTTCGAGGGCGGGCGCTTCAGCAGCACCAGGAGGGTGCCCACCAGCGCGCCGGCGATGGCCACGCCGAGCCCCACGTCGGCGATGATGCTGGCGCGGCGCAGCGGCGCCACGTCGTCGTCGTTGCAGGTCCGGCCCGCGAGCTCGCCGCAATCGTCGGCCAGGTCCGAGTCGCGCTTGAGCGCCAGCGCCCCGCCGACGGCGAGGGCGACCAGGCCGCC
>JABAOG010019990.1_pt2 | contig 11969 bp, 9 predicted proteins | sample 7062131 | NCBI WGS metagenome assembly JABAOG01 (sample SAMN14538629, study PRJNA623070) | marine sediment metagenome | biome: marine biome [ENVO:00000428]; feature: marine pelagic biome [ENVO:01000023]; material: deep marine sediment [ENVO:00002113] | place: India: Arabian Sea | collected... | reverse complement strand
ACGAGTCCGATGTTCCGAGGTACCCGTTGGAGGTGGAAGCCGGGGTGTACTTCAACATTTCCGAGGCCGTGACCAACGCAGTCAAACATGGCCGACCCCCCATCGTCATCGAGATCACCGAAGACGAGGGTGTGCTTCAGTTCACGGTCACAGATGCCGGTCCCGGCTTCGACGTGGAGGGGGCCGAGGCCGGATCCGGTCTGTCTGGAGAACATGGCGGATCGCATGGATGCCCTCGGCGGCCGGCTCGACATCGACTCCGGGCCGGGACACGGCACCACTGTGCGGGGAACGATCCCAATCCCGGAGATGGCGGTGGCGATGTGACCGTCGACTCGAGTGCGACCGTTGACGAGTCCGGGTCGACGGAGATCGCCGAGGGCAGGTTCGCGATCGGATTCCTTCGGTCGGCGGTCGTGGTGGGCTGCGTCTTGGCGTTCGTGGGGTCGGTCTGGCTCCTGGCGCGGGGGCACGCCGACCTGTGGTGGGGCAGTTTCAGCACTCACAACGCGGCGTATGTGCTGACCCTCTCGTATTTTCTGTGGAGAACGATCGGCCGGCAACCGAGAAACCCGGTCGTGTGGATCCTGGCCGGCTCTTTGTTTGCCGGGCTCTACGTTGCCGGGACTGCCGTGGCGTCGGCAGTCATCGACGCTGATCCGTCGTTCCAGGTGGGATCCGATCTCCCGGCGCTCTCGGAGATGCCCCCGACTGCGGTTTGGGTCATGGCGGTTGCGTTTCCTGCTTCGGCCCTGGCGATCTTCCCGCTGCTGACCCTCGGGCTCCTTCTCTTCCCGGATGGAAAGCTGCCGTCTCCAGGGTGGCGAGTCGTGGCCGCCCTTTCAGTCGTCGCAATCGTGGTCCGTACCGTCGGCAATGAGTGGGCGAGGTGGCCAGGCAGCGGTCTCTGGGCCACACGACTCGAGACCGTTGGCAACTGGGCCTACGCACTGGCTCTCGTCTTGTGCATGGCGGCGATGGCCCTGCGATTCCGCGGAAGCCGGGGTGCAACTAGACAGCAGTTCAAGTGGATCGCCTGGGGTGCCTCGATCTTTGGCGTGGCCGTAGTGGCGACGATGATCGTGCCTGACGACGACGTCATTCGGGTGCCGGTCTTGGTCGCCGGGGCTATCTTCATCGGCTCTTATGCCGTGGCGGTGGCCAGGTACCGTCTCTATGACGTAGACCTGGTGATCAGCCGGACGCTGGTATTCGTCCTGTTGGCGGGGTTTATCACGCTGGTCTACGCGGTGTTGGTGGTGGGGTTAGGGGAGCTGATCGGGAGAGGTGAGGGTCTGGTGTTACCGATCGCGGCGACGGCGGTGGTGGCGGTGGTGTTCGAGCCGGTGCGGCTGCGGGCGCAGCGATGGGCCAATCGGGTGGTGTATGGGCGTCGGGCTACTCCTTACGAGGTGTTGTCTGATTTGACTGAGAGGCTGGCGGCGTCGGAGCAGGGTGAGGGGATCCTGGGTCGGATGGCACGGTCGATCCACGAGGGGACGGGTGCTGATCGGGTGACGGTGTGGCTCGGGACGCCGGGGGACATGGATCCGGCAGCGACCTGGCCCCCCGAGGCGGTAGGTGACCGGGCGCCGGATCTCGATGCCGAGAGCGTCTTCGAGGTCTATCACGACGGAGAGGTGGTGGGTGCATTAGATGTGGTCGAGCGGCGGGGCACCGTTATGTCGCATCAAGAGCGAAACCTGATCCTCGACGTCGCCGGCTCCGCCGGGTTGGTGCTCGGGTATCAGCGGCTGAACGACTCCCTCGCCGAGCGGGCTCGGGAGGTGGAAGTGTCCCGGGCGCGTCTCGTCGGGGCTCAGGACGAGGAGAGGCGGAAGCTGGAGCGAGAGTTACGGGACGGGGCACAGCAACTCGTGGTCTCGCTCCAGGAGGACATCGCCGATGCGACCCTTCTCGCTGAGAGACACGATGCCGCCAACCTGGAGAGGCTTCTCGACACGTTGTACGACGAGTCGCAGGTTGCCGTGGACGAGATCAGCTCGCTGGCCAGAGGGATATACCCCCAGACACTGGTGAGCGACGGCTTGACCGCTGCGGTCTCCGGGCTTGCTGCCGGCTCACCCGTGGAGGTGGAGTTCCTTCCCAAACATGTCGGGCGGTATTCGTTGGAGGTAGAGGCCGCGGTCTATTTCGACATATCTGAGGCCGTTACCAATGCCGTGAAACATGCTCAGCCTCCCATCGTCATCGATTTGGCCGAAGCGGATGGTCTGCTCGAGTTCGTGGTCAGCGACGCCGGCCCCGGCTTCGACATCGATGGGGTGATGGCCGGATCGGGCCTGCAGAACATGAAGGACCGTATGGAGGCCGCCGGTGGCCGGCTCAGTATCGTCTCGGACTCGGTCGAGGGCACCAGAGTGAGCGGCGAGGTCCCGGTTGGATCCGCTGTCTCGAGTGACGCCCAGATCGAGACCACCGTCCGATGACTGACCAGCGTCTTTCCAGCTTCTTGCGTGCGATCGCGCTCATCGGCGTGGTCGCCTGTCTGGCCGGCGTGGCCTTGGCTGGAGCTACGGCAGCCGTAGATGTCGAGGCAGGTCCGTTGGTGGCGGTCATGGCGACCCTGCCTTTCGGGCTGGTCGTGTGGTTCGTCGCCCCCCAACAGCCGCGCAGTCCGTTGACCTGGGTCCTGGCGTCCTTCGTCCTCCTCGTGGGCATGTACCCGATGGGTGAGACGTTGGTTGCGCTCAACTGGCCCGGGTTGGAGCTCCCGGGATGGGAGGATCCGGTGCCTCCCAATCTTCCCCTCGCCTACATCGTCACCTATGGGGTGGTTCAATCGGTTTCCTCGGTGGGCATTCTCGGCCTCCTCACCTTCGGCCTGCTCCTGTTCCCCGACGGTCGTCTCCCGTCTCGCCGCTGGCGTTGGCTCGGGTACTTCTGCGGGGCTGGACTGGCGTATTGGCTGGTCGCGCAGGTTCCCCTGGCTCTGATGAGAGCGTCCGACGTTCAGTCGAGCCTCTTCGATCTCATGTCCCTCGTGTGGTTCATCCCCCTGCTCGGTGCCCCGATCTGTCTGGCAAGCCTCGTGGCGAGGTTCCGACGCGCTGATCCGATCACCAGGAGCCAGATCAAGTGGATCATGTGGGGCGCGGCGATATTCGTTCCCGCAGGAGTCATAAGCGTGAGCGGATCAGGGCCTGAACCTCTCGCTGCCGTCGGCTTGGTGACGCTCGCTACCTCCTACGGGATCGCCATCAGCAAATACCGGCTCTTCGACATCGACGTTGTCATCTCGAGGACGCTGGTGTACGGGGCGCTGGCGATCTTCATCGGTGTGGTCTACGTGGGGCTGGTGGTGGGCATCGGCTATCTCATCGGCGCAGGGGATGACCCCGATCCAGGTCTCGGGATCATGGCGACCGTGATCATCGCCATCGCCTTTCAACCGTTGCGGAGACAACTGCAGCGGTTGGCCAACCGCGTCGTCTACGGACGACGGGCTACTCCCTACGAGGTGCTGTCGACCTTCTCACAGGGCGTCTCCGCGGTCGATCCCGACGTCCTGGCTGATGTGGCACGGTCGCTCGCCGAGGGGACCACCGCCGAGGCGGCGTCGATCTGGATCGACCGGGGAGACGACCTCCAGTGCATCGCGGCGTGGCCCGATGCACCTGCTGTCGAGGACATAGCCGGTTTCGTTGCCCTGCCGGTTGTCCACGACGGTCATGAGCTGGGACGGGTGGTGGTCGACGTTCCTCCAGGACAGCCGTTTCCGGTCACCGATCGGCAGCTCCTGGATCAGGTAGTTGCCGGGCTCGGGCTTGCCTTGCGCAATCTGCAACTCACCGAGGACCTGAGGGATCGCGTCGATCAGTTGGCCGCATCCCGTAGGCGGATCGTCGCCGTGCAGGACGAGACCCGACGCAGGTTGGAGCGGGATCTGCACGATGGGGCCCAGCAGCGTCTGGTGTCGCTGAAGATCAAGCTCGGGGTGGGGACTGCCATGGCGGAGAGGGTTGGCCTCGACGACGTCCGCTCGCTGTTGGAGTCCCTGAAACAGGACGCCGATCAGACGATCGACTCCATTCGTGACTTCGCCCGCGGCATATATCCGCCGTTGCTGGAGGCGGAGGGTCTCGGCGACGCGCTGAGCGCACACACCAGGAAGATGCCGATTCCCGTGACGGTCCGGACGAGGGGAGTTGGTAGATACTCGAAGGAGCACGAGGCCACCGTCTACTTCTGCGTTCTCGAGGCGCTGCAGAATGCCATGAAGCACTCAGGGGCGTCTTCGGTGCAGGTGCTGCTCGAGGAGCAGGGTGGGAGTCTCTCCTTCGAGGTGAGGGACGACGGCGGCGGGTTCGACGCGACCAGAGTCAGCGCGAACGGCCTGGTCAACATGAGGGACCGCGTGGAGACCGCGGGAGGCGTTTTTGAGGTCGACACTTGGCCGGGGAGTGGAACCAGGGTATTCGGGAGCGTTCCGGTCAAGAGGTTGGTGGCCACGTGATACGCCCTACGGAGCAGTGGGCCGAGGCGAGCCTGCGCACGCTTGGCTTCGCCCTCGTCGGTGTCACCGCGGCCGGGGTGCTGGCGAACATCGTGATCCTGGCCTCCACCGGCAAGGCCGCGGCATCGATCGAGCAATTGCTTCTCCTCCTCCCCTTCGGCTTTGTGCTGGTTTGGTTGTTCCGGGCCGTTCCGAGGAACACCGCCGTGTGGGCTCTGGCCTGGGGCGCTTCCTTCGGGGGATTGGGGGACGCGGCCAGCACCTTGACACTGGTCAGGACCGGCCACACGGTCGAAGCTTTCACCAACGGCGCAGTCCCTGGATCTCCTGCCGACCTCGACTTGCTCGGTGCCATTGCTCTCAACATCGCGTCGTGGTCGTGGCTGGGCATCTTCCTGGTCTCGGCGAACTTCGTGCTCTTGTTTCCCTCGGGGCACGTCTCCTCGCGGCGATGGGGGTATGCGCTGCGAGCGGGTAGCGGTGTCCTTGCGCTCGGTACAGTCATCTCTGCCTTTGCCCTCGCTCCCTGGGTAGAAACCCCGTTCTCAGACCTGTACGACCAGGGGGTCTACTGGGCGGCTGGAACGGCCAGCGCGCTTCTGATGGTCATCTCTGTGGCTGCGATCATCAATCTGATCGTCAGGTTGCGGAGGAGCGCAGGTGAGGAGCGGCTGCAGTATCGCTGGGTGACCTCGGCGTTCGCATTCTGGGCTGTGATGCTGCTTGGTTTCGGGTTTGCCGCGGACTCCGCGGTCTACTCATTCGTGTACACCGTCGCTCTGGCGGCCATTCCCTTCTCCATCGGGATAGCCATCACCAAATACCGTCTGTACGACATCGATCTGGTGATAAACCGGGCTCTCGTCCTTGCAGTGCTGGCCGGCTTCATCACCCTGGTGTACGCACTGCTCGTCGTCGGCGTCGGCAGCCTGATCGGGGGTGACTCCGGGGGATTGCTGCTTCCCATCGCGGCGACCGCGGTCGTGGCCCTGGCCTTCGAGCCGGTGCGGTACTGGGCTCAGGGTTGGGCCAACCGTCTCGTCTACGGCCAGCGCGCCACGCCCTACGAGGTCCTGTCCGACCTGACGGCCCGGCTCTCCCATGGCGAGGGAGGCGAGGGATTGCTGGCGCGCATGGCGCAGCGTCTCGGCGATGGCACTGGTGCGGAGCGGGCCACGATTTGGCTGGGCGATGAGACCGGGATGATGGTCGGGGCCTCATGGCCGGACATCTCGCAGCCACCAGGCGAGCCCGATCTCGGTGCCTCCCATGTGTTCCCGGTCACACACGACGGTGTGCTGGCCGGTGCCCTCGAAGTGATCAAGCCTCGTGGCTCAGCGCTCTCTACTCCCGAGCGAGCCCTCATCGAAGATCTCGCCGGCTCGGCCGGGGCGGTTTTCGGTTACCAGAGGCTGAACAACTCGCTTCAGGAGAAGGCGCTCGAGCTCTCGCGTTCACGGGCTCGTCTGGTCGACGCTCAGGATCAGGAGCGCCGCCGGTTGGAGAGAGACCTCCACGATGGCGCCCAGCAGCTCATCGTGGCCCTGAAAGTCAAGATCGGTCTGGCTAAGTCCGTGGCGGTCAAACACGGCTCCTCAGATCTGGAGAGCCTCCTCGATGGTCTCGGGAAAGAGGCCGAGGACGCCCTCGACGAGGTGCGAAGACTGGCCAAAGGCATCTACCCACCTGTGTTGGAGAGTGATGGCCTCCCCTCGGCGTTGTCGGCGTTGGCTTCCGGAGCCGCGGAGGACGTCATCGTGAGGTGCAATGGGCTGAAGCGGTACGGGCGGGACGTGGAGGCCGCCGTCTACTTCGACATCTCCGAGGCCGTGACCAATGCGATCAAGCACGGCTCCGGCCCGATTCACGTCGATCTGGTCGAGAAGGAAGGCGAACTGCACTTCTCGGTAGACGACCCGGGCCCCGGATTCGAGGTGGACCGCGTCAATGGGGGATCCGGCTTGCAGAATCTGCGGGACCGGATTGATGCGGTTGGTGGCACCATCGCCGTCCACTCGACACCCGGGGTAGGGACCAGGGTCAGCGGCGTGGTTCCCGTGGAGTGGGCTCCCGTCTAGACGCTCTGCCAGGTCGCGGCGAGCAATCCGGGCTCGAAGTCGGACTTCGATATGAAGGCGACGGCACCCGCGGCGATGGCGCGGTCCCTGAACTCTTCGTATGTGGACAGGCCGATGACCCGGGTCTCGGGCAATGCGGTCAGGATCCGCCGGGTCGCCTCGAGACCATCGATCCCGGGGAGGTTCATGTCCATCAGGATCAGGTCGGGGCGAATCTTGGCGGCCACACGGACCCCTTGCTCGCCTGTCTCCGCCTCTCCGGCGACCTCGAAACCATCGGCCAGATCGACCACAAGACGCGCCGCCGAGCGGAACGCCTCCTGGTCGTCGACAATGAGGACCTGAATCAGGTCAGTGACCACGTTCACGGTCCAATTCTGCCCCAGGTCCCATGGGAAGACCAGATGGTTGGCACTCTCCCGGAAGTGTGGTTTTCCCCACCGTTACCCCTGATCGCTCTGGGCGAGAAACAAAAGCACCGCGGTCACTCTCCGGTTGGTCTCCTTCTCGGGGAGAAGGTCGAGCTTGGTGAAGATCGAGTTGATGTGCTTCTCGATGGCCCGCTCGGAGAGAAATAGGGTGTCGGCGATCGCAGCATTGGTCTTTCCCTTGGCGATCTCGGCCATCACTTCCATCTCTCGGTCGGTCAGTCGTTCCAGTGGAGAGCTCGGGGTAGTTCGGCCCTCGACGAGGGCATCGACGACGCGGGGATCGATCACCGATCGCCCGTTGCGCACCTCCTCGATGGCGTGCTCGAATTGCTCCAGGTCTCCGAGACGTTCCTTGAGGAGATAGGCAAGTCCGTCAGCCCCGGCGGCGAAGAGCCTGGTTGCGTACTCGGGCTCCACGTATTGGGAGAGGACCACCACCCCAGTCGCCGGGTGGGACTGACGGATCTCCCGGGCGGCGCGAACCCCTTCATCGGTCCGCGTCGGAGGCATCCGGATGTCGGTGATGACGACGACTTCGGGGGAGTGGGCTTCGACGGCGTCCATGAGCTCGTCGTAGTTCTCGACGGCGGCCTTGAGGTCGTACCCCGCCTCTTCGAGGAGCATGCGGACACCCTCCCGGACGATGAAGGCGTCTTCGGCGATCACCACGCTCGTGCCCATGATCCGACGATACCGGGGGTGCCCCCAAAGGATCGGTTGATTCCGCTGATACGGGTAAATCCCGATGACGGCTCGGGGTCCGTGGTGCGACACTCTCGGTGATGAGCTTNNCTGAAGCGCGAAACCGCGTCGTCGATCTGATCCGGGTCGTCTCGATCCTGGTGGTCGTCTTCGGTCATTGGCTGATGGCGGCCGTCACGTTCGAGAACGGTGAGATCGTGCCCGGGCATCTCATGCAGCTCGCCGATTGGACCCATCCGCTGACGTGGGTCTTTCAGGTGATGCCACTCTTCTTCTTCGTGGGCGGATACTCGAATGCCCTCTCCTGGAGGTCGGCGCGGCGTCGGGGCGAGCCCTACGGAGCCTGGCTACGGGCCCGGCTGCGGCGGCTGGCGCTACCCGTGGTCCCGCTGCTGCTTGTGTGGTCCATCGGCGGGTGGGTCGGGCTTCGTCTTGGTCTCGACTGGGAGGTCCTCCAGCTCGCCTCCCGGGTGGCTCTGGTACCCACCTGGTTCCTGGCCGCTTATGTGGTCATAGTCACCCTGGCCCCTGTCGCTCTGATGTTGTGGGAGCGGCTCGGATGGTGGACCATCGCCGGCGGGTTGGTCGCCGCTGCCCTCGCCGACCTGACATCGATAGGCCTCGGCTTCGTACCTGCCGGGTTTCTCAACTACGTNNATTGAGCAGCACTGTCAGACGCGTCGCCCTGCTTGCCGGTGGCTTCGCCAGCATGCTCGCTTTGGTTTGGCTCGGCCCATACCCGGTGGCGATGGTGGGTCTCGACACGGCTCAGGTCACCAACTCGTACCCACCGCGGGTGACGCTGACGTTCCTGGGGATGTTCCAGGCCGGTCTCGTGCTCTTGCTCGAGCCGCTCCTCGAGCGTTGGATGAGCCGGGTTCGCCCGTGGACGGCGGTAGTGCTGGTCAGTTCGCGAATCATGACACTGTATCTGTGGCACCTGACCGCAATGGTCGTGATCATCGGTCTGGGGTTGTTGGTCGACGGCTGGGGCTTCGGCATCCAGCCTCTCAGCGGAACGTGGTGGGGGAGCCGTCCCCTCTGGTTCGCCATCCTGTCGGTCCCGACACTGGCGTTGATCGCGATCTTCGGCAGGTACGAGCGGCCGGAGAGAGACGCCCGCCCGGCTCCTCAGTGGTGGCGGCCCGTCCTCGCGGTGACCCTGATCTGCGCCGGTCTCGGTCTGCTGGCCGGCATCGGGATAGCAGACGAGCAGGGCCTCAATGGGCTGGTCCTGGCACTGCCGATAGTGGGGGTCTTGGTTGGCGGAGTGGCCCACCTGCCTTGGGAGCGGCGGGCCATCCCCGATCAGGTATAGCGGGCCGTCCCCCCGTCATCGGGGAGGAGTGCGCCGATGATCCAGCCGACGACCGAGATGACGATCGAGGCGAGGAACGTCGACCAGAAGAACCCGTCCGAGGTGAGCCCCAGGTCGAAGACACCGGACAGCCAAACCACGAACCAAAGGACCNNTCTCAGGATCGGCTTCACGATGGCGTTGGCCAGGCCCATGATCGCCGCGGCGATCAGGAACTGCCACCACTCGCCGGTGAACTCGAAGCCATCGATGAGCCAGACGGCCACCCACAGCGACGCTGCGGTGCCGAGAAAGCTGAACAGGAAGGCCATGGAGGCAATCTATCGAGTGAAAGCGTGGTCTGCTGGCAATTTGGGGGTCACGAGCCCGCAACTGCGATCGCCTGGAGCTCGAGCACGAGACGGGGGTCGGTGGCGAGACGGACCACCTCGACCGAGGTGCTGGCCGGCCGGTGCTCTCCCATGTGAGATGCCATCACCCGATTGATGGCATCCTGGTTGCGCTCCTGGTCCACCATGAAGCGGATGAGCTGGACCACGTCGCCCAGTCCGGCGCCGGATGCCGCCAGCACGGCCTTCAGGTTCTCCATCGTCATCTCCGTCTGGGCGCCAGGATCGTCCGGTATGTCGTCGAACTCGGCGGCGACGTGGGGATGTGAGTGATAGACGGGGGCGGCGGTCACCCCGGATGCGAACACGAGCGCCCCACCCGTCACTTTCAGTGCGGGGGTGTACGGCATGTTCCACCTGGGGTCGTTGCCGGCCGTGTGGATATATTCGACTTCCATCCTGTCCTCCTCGCTGTTGATCGGTCAGCCTGCAAGATAACCGGCACTTAACGAAGGACCTTTGGCTTGGGTGTCAGTCAGTTCCCGTATTGAATTCATCAGTAGAACTACGCGAGGCCTCGTCACCGTGTAGTGTCGCTGAACAGTGCCCACCCGACACGTGGCCCGTGATGAGGAGGAAACGGATGAAACGGAATCGGAGATGGAGGCTTCTGGCGGTACTCAGCGCCCTGGCCCTGATCGTCGCCGCGTGTGGCGACGGAGATGAGGGCGGAGCGACCACGGCCCCGCCGGGGACCGAGGCTCCCGACGATACGGAGGCCCCGGAGGGAACCGAGGCTCCCGAGGACACCGAAGCTCCGAGCGAGCCGAGCGGAGATCCGATCCGGGTCGGAGGAAGTCTGTCGTTGACCGGGTTCCTGGCTCCCACCGCCGCCATCCACAACGCGGTGGGCGAAGTATTCGTCGAGAGGATCAACGAACAGGGCGGGCTTCTCGGACGCCCCGTCGAATGGGTCCTGCTGGACGATGAGTCAGTCCCCGAGAATGCCGCCGCGGCCTACGAGAGGCTGATCACCGAAGAGGAAGTCGATCTGGTGATCGGACCCTATGGCACCGGCAACATCACTGCGGCGATGGCCGTGGCCGAGCGCTACGGGTATGTGTTCCCGCATCACACGGCGAGCCTCACTTACGCCTACAACTATGCGNNCCGTCGAGAGCTCGGGCAACACGCCGGAGACGATCGGCTTCGTCATCAACGAGTTCCCGGGCACACAGTTCATCGCCTACGGCGAGCCCGGCACCGACGAAGGTGGCGCGGTCGCCCAGGCCGAAGAGCGCGGTTATGACGTGGTACTCGAGGTCGACTTTCCCACAGCGATCACCGACTGGGCACCGATCGCAGCTCAAGTCGCCGACGCCGACCCCGACTTCCTCTACATCGGTGGGCTTGGAGTCAACGCCTCGGACCTGATCACAGCCATGAGTGCGATCGACTACGCGCCACGGGGCATGTTCACCCAGTGGGACGCCCCAGGACCGTTGCTCGCCACCGAGGGTGCCGACGGCATCATGTCAGTGACGATATTCGAGGAGCACCCGCCCTTCACCGATGACCCGGAAGCCGTCGAGGTGGCCGGTCTGATCGGCGACGCCCTGGCTGCTGCTGACATTCCCTTCACCAAAGTGGAGACACAGGCCGCCGCCTCTTGGACGGCGTGGGAGTACCTGCAACTGGCAGCCGAAGGCGCGGGCAGTCTCGATCAGCAGGCGATGTGTGACTGGCTCATCGAGAACGGAGCCGACACCCTGTTCCACGGGGAAATCGAGTTCTACCCCGACGAGCAGAACTACTTCGAGGACCTGTCCAAGATCAAGCAGATCCAGGATGGCGACTGGTTCGTGGTGTATCCCGAGGAGTTCGCGGCGCCTGATCGCAGCGTCGTCTATCCGAGGGGCTGAAGTGATTCGGGCCGGCCGCCGCCGCTGGCGTCGTGGCAAGAGCGTGGATCTACTCGTCCAGGGCATCGTCACCGGTGTCCTGATCGGTGGTCTGTATGCGTTGATGAGCATCGGGCTGTCCCTGTCCTGGGGGGCGCTGAAGATCATCAACCTGGCCCACTTCTCGTTCATCCTCCTCAGCGCGTACCTCGTCTACCAACTCGCCGTCAGCTTCCAGGTGAATCCGTTGCTGCTGACGGTTCTCGTCGTCCCGGCCTTCTTCGGCCTCGGCGCGCTGATGCAGCTCTTCTTCCAGCGGGCGCACTTGGACGAGTTCAAGTCCCTGATCGTCACCTTCGGGATCTTCATCATCCTCCAGAGCATGATGCAGACCATCTGGAGCGCCGACTTCCGCCGGATCGGGTCCGAAGTGAACGTCTACGAGGGCGGGTCGATCCGCCTCGGCGAGATCACCCTTCCCTATCCGGTGCTTCTCGCCTTCGTCGTCGCCGTCGCTATCGCGGTGGTGATGTCGTTCGTCCTCAGCCGCACGTATTTCGGCAAGGCGGTCCGGGCCGTGGCCCAGGACGCCGAGATGGCCCGGGCGTTCGGCGTCGATCCGGCCCGGGTGGCCGTGATGCTGTCGGGTCTTTCTACCGCGATCTCCGCTCTGGCCGGTGTCTTCATCGCCATCGGCCAGGCCCTGTGGCCGGGTCTGGCGGTGAGCTGGTTC
>JABAOG010007034.1_pt1 | contig 11972 bp, 7 predicted proteins | sample 7062131 | NCBI WGS metagenome assembly JABAOG01 (sample SAMN14538629, study PRJNA623070) | marine sediment metagenome | biome: marine biome [ENVO:00000428]; feature: marine pelagic biome [ENVO:01000023]; material: deep marine sediment [ENVO:00002113] | place: India: Arabian Sea | collected... | reverse complement strand
ACTTTCCCCCACCCATGAACGGCTTCAGGAGGTCGATCGGCACCGGGAAGAACGTAGTGGTGCTGCTCTCGCTGGCAACCTCGCGCATCGTCTGTAGAAAGCGCATCTGCAGCGCCATCGGATGTTCGCCCATCATCGTCGCCGCCGCGACCAGCTTCTCCGCCGCCTGGAACTCGCCCTCGGCGTGGATGACCTTGGCGCGCCGCTCGCGCTCGGCCTCGGCCTGGCGCGCCATCGCGCGCTGCATCTCCTCGGGGAGATCGACGTGCTTGACCTCGACGTTGGCGACCTTGATGCCCCACGGGTCGGTCTGCTTGTCGAGGATCTCCTGCACCTGGCCGTTGATCTCGTCCCGCAGCGACAGGAGGTCGTCGAGATCGCGCTGGCCGATCACGCTGCGCAGCGTCGTCTGCGCCATCTGGCTCGTCGCAAATCCGAAGTTCTCCACCTCGGTGATCGCCTTGTTCGCGTCCATCACCCTGAAATACACGACCGCGTTGACCTGCACCGAGACATTATCTCTCGTGATGATGTCCTGCGGCGGCACGTCCAGCGCGATCAGGCGGAGACTCACGCGCACCATCTTATCGATGGGCTTGAGCACGAAGATGATGCCGGGCCCCTTGGGGCGTTGCAGCAGACGACCGAGGCGGAAGATCACGCCGCGTTCGTACTCCTTGAGGATTTTGATGCAGGACAGAAAGTACAGGACGATGAATCCGACGAAGACCAGCAACGGTACCGGCATATGACCTCCCTGCGCCTAGCGCACGAATAGTTTCATCCCTTCGACCTTGATCACCTCGACCTCGTCGCCCTCGTTGATCTCGCCGTCGAACTGGGCATCCCAGATCTCGCCGTGCACGAAGACCTTGCCGTGCGCGCCGTGCACGCTCTGCACTGTGCCGCGCTCACCGACCAAACCTTCTTCGCCGGTCTTGGCGCGCCGGCGGTGCGAGCGGATCACGAGGTAGGCCAAGCCCATCGAAATGACGAGCGTCGCGCCGACAAAGGCGACGATGATGGGCAGCGAGACGCGCATATATTGATAGGGCGAGGCGAACAATATCAGCGAACCGAAGAACAGGGACACGAGCCCTCCCAGCGTGAGCAGGCCGTAGCTGGTGATCTTGACCTCCGCGATGAACAGGACGATGGCCAGGACGATCAACGCGACGCCCGCATAGTTCGTGGGCAACACCTGCAGTCCGAAGAAGGCGAGCACCAGGCAGATGGCGCCGGCGATGCCGGGGAAACCGATGCCGGGGTGCGTGAACTCAAAGAGCAGGCCGTAGAACCCGAGCATCAAGAGGATGTAGGCGATATTGGGGTGCGCCAGGACGTTGAGCCATTTGAGCCGAAAGCTCATGGGCAGATCTATGATGCGCGCGCCCTCGACGTCGATCATCTTCGTGCCGTCGGGCGTGCGCGCCGGCCGGCCGTTCGCCAGGGCGAGGAGTTCGTTGGCGTCCGAGGCGACGATGTCGATCACATGCTCCTGGAGCGCTTCCTGGTCCGTTGCGGACACCGACTCGCTCACCGCCTTGACCGCCCAATCCACGTTGCGCCCGCGAAACGCCGCCATGGATCGCACCCACGCCTCGGCATCGTTCAAGACCTTCTGCTCCATCGGCTCGACAGCCTCCTGCGCGGGCTCCCCCTTCGAGGCCTTCTCACCTCCCTCCTCCTTCTTCTTCGAAAACGCCTTCAGAAGATCGCGCCACACGTCGCCCGTGGACCGCTTATCCTTGAGCGACACGGGGTGAGCCGCGCCGATGTTCGTGGACGGCGCCATCGCCGCGACGTGGGCGGCGAGCGTAATGAAGACGCCCGCCGACCCTGCGCGCGCTCCCGCCGGCGCGACGTAGACGATCACCGGCACCGTCGTATTCATGATCTGCTTGACGATCCTGCGCGTGGAGGTGAGCAGCCCCCCCGGCGTATCGAGCTGAACGAGGAGCGCAGCGGCCCCCTCCTTTTCAGATCGATAGATCGCGGATTCGATGTACTCGACGGCGACGGGATTGATGATGTCATCGTCGAGGACGATGCGGTAGACGAACTTCTCCTGGGCATGAGCGATGCCTGACAGCGCGATGATGAGAAGTGTCGCGGCAACGATGGACAGACGATGCGCGATGCGCATGGATTCCCCCTAAGCCTTCTTCGTCGCAGGTTTCTTGCGCTTCGTGCGGCGCGGGACCGCCTTCTTCGCGCCGGCAGCCGCCCTCTTCTTCGTTACCGCCACCTTGGGCTGTTCCGCCACCTCAACCACCGTCATGTGGTTCAGGCGTTCCTTGCGCTGCGCGATCGCCTTCTCGGCCGCACGAATGCGCTGGATGCTGTCCTTCATCGCCTGGTTCAAGGGAACATCGTGCGCAGCGGTGTTTTCTTTCACCCACCGATACACCTGTTCGCCGAGGCGATGGTACTCGCGGTGCGTCCCCAGCACATGCTGTTCCTTCTCGATGTGCATCTTCGTCGCATCGGCGGTCGCGCTGATCAGCCTACCCGCCTCGCGCAACCCGTCCTTGACGATGCGCATGCTCTCGCCCAAGAAACCGGAAGCCTTTTTCTGCAGACCGTCAAATTTCGGTGTGTTCATGTCACCCTCGTCTCGTAACCGTGATGTGGTCAAGGTAGTGCATCCGTTCATCGATCTCGCGCTGGGCGCGTCCGATCCGCTGCTCGATCTCGCGCATGGCCGGGCTCACGTCTATCTGCGGCGCCCCGGGTCGCTCGCGCATACCGCGATACGCCTCCTGGCCGAGGCGGTGATAGTCTATATGTGATTTGACGACGCGATGTTCCTTCTCAACGAATCGGCTGACGGCATTTTTCACCACGCCCCAGAGCCACCACGCCCTGTCGAGCCATCGGTTGATATGCTTAAGCGCTTTTCGCACCGGTCCGGGCAGACGCTTTTCGATATCCCTAAAGCTGATCTTCATCATGATAAGACCTCCCGGGAAGCGTCCTTGTAGCATGCCGCCCCAAAAAGTCCAACCCTTTAATTGATTGATATCATTGGATATCTCAGCAAACACGAAACTTTTGTGTAAACGAGCCGATAACTATAGTAGGGGAAAGCAGGNNGATAACTATAGTAGGGGAAAGTAGGAGAGCTCATGAGAATCAAACACTTTATAATGATAATCACGCTTGCGCTGGGCATCGGCCTTCCGGCCGCTGCGCTGGCCGGCCCGGAAACCAGGTGCTATGCCTACGGCAACGCCAACGATCTCATCTACTGCCTGCAGGGCATGCAGCGCAGCGGAACGATCCAGGTCAGGACGGCCGGCATGGAACCCGGCACCGCACAGCTCTATACGATCGTCGCCACCCAGAACGTCGCACCCCCCACGGTGATTCCGGGAGGAGCCCTCTACACTGTCCGCGAACCAAACCCGATCGCGCTCATCGGCCAGATCGGCGCGAACATGATGGCCGCCGCAGCATGGGCGCACAACTGGCGCGACGGCTACATCGGCGCACAAGGATTGTACGGCGCCGCCTATATGATGAACTATCCGTGGTAATCTCGTTACACTTCTCGACATCCTGAGCCACAGCTTCAGATACTATCACCTAAGCTATTAAAATATCTCATAACAAACACGTTCAACAACGTGCACACGCGTCCGCGATTCCGGATTATTCCTTGACAATAGTCGGAGCGTTGAAGGAGAAGGTGTGCGCGGTTTTCGCTGGGTAACGAGGAAGGAGGTCTGCATGACGTCTTACCGTTATCTGCCCCGCCTTTTTTTGATTCTCGCGGTTTTCCTCATCTGTTTGTTTAACCACACGAAAGCATCATTCATTATTGTAGAAGAACTCGCCGATTCGGCGAGTTTTTTTTGCGAGTGGAAAGGACAGCCATGAAGAACTATATGCGCAACCCGATCATCGTCCTCGCCATAGCTGCGTGCGTCTACGCATCGTCATTTGCCCACGCGCAGCCCATAGAACCGCCCAAGCCCAGCCCGGGCGTCCAGACGGCCTTCCAGGTCGGCACACAGATCGACGACGTCATGTCGAACAGCGGCCTGCCCAACCCCTATGNNGAACAGCGGCCTGCCCAACCCCTATGGCCTCACGGGTACTGACTACATCAGCTCGTCGGGCTCATCGTCCCCCTCGGGCGACACAGGACACCTCGAGACGATCGAGATCTCCGCACCCGCCTATGCGGCCATACAATTCGCCGCCGCGGCGACTTACTTCGAACGCGAGGAATACACGAAGGGTAAGAATTGTCTGAAGACCGCGAAATGGGTCTTGAGCGACAAGGATCGCGCCTTCACCGTCCAGGGCGGCGACCTGAATGCCTTGAAGAGCACGACTGGCTCTATGCCGCCGGTCGACCCGGGCGTCCTCGAATCGCTCGACACGATCCTCAAAAAGCTCGCCGACCCGACGACGTTCTTCTCGACGGACTCCCTTTCCTCCCTCATGAGCGATTTGGGCGACCTCAAGGTAGCGCTCGATAAGACGATCAAGGACGCCAAGGACGCGTACATAAACAACAAGTATGCCGAGGCCGTAACGACCTTGGCTGAAAACGGCCCCCAGGCCCTCGCCGATGGCATAAACTCCATGATCGCCAATCCGGTGGGCGGCGTGCTCAACGCCATGACAACGTTCGGCTCAATGGCAACGTATCTCGCCACGGACGAATCGCCCAACGCAGATACGTGCGCGGATCCGGTCCTCGTGTACAGCGGCGAGTTTCGCATCGAGGAGACCGACCTCACGGCAACGTCGGTCGGCATCGACTTCGTGTTCAAGCGTATCTACCGCAACCAGTGGGAGCGGGACTCGGTCGTGGGCTACAACTGGACGCACAACTACGATCAGCGCCTGATCACCGGCGAGGGCGAAAACGGGAACATACTGTTCAAGGACGAGAGCGGGCAAGTCTATGCGTTCAAGCCCGACGCCGATGGCGGTTTCACGGCACCCTATCAAGTCCTGGCCAAACTCACGAAGGCCGAGAACGGCTATGAACTCGCCTATGCCGATGGGACCCAAAAGCGCTTCGACGTCGGCGGTTTCCTTACGTCGATCGCCGATCGCCACGGCAACGAGATGCGCTTCATCTATCACACATTCGGCAAGCAGCGGGTGCTGCGCAAGATCAAGGATACGCAGGATCGGGAATACATTCTGAACTATGCCGAAGGGCGCCTGAGCACCATCAAGGATCCCTTCGGGCGCGTCATCCGCTACAGCCACAACGCCCTGGGCGATTTGATCTCCGTCCGCAGCCCCACCACGAGCCGCTATCCGACGGGACGCATCACGCGCTACAACTACAGCGGGGGCTACACGGATCCCGCGCTCAACCACAACATCACGATGATCATGGACCCCAAGGGACAGGTCTATCTCAAGAACCGCTACGGCTCGGAAGGGCTCGAGAAGGACCGCGTGACCGGCCAGCGATTCGGCGGCGAGGACACCCCTGAGATGACCTTCCGCTACGAAAACATCGCGAACGCGGGCGGCGTCAACGACGTCGCCTCGCGCACGACCTTTACCGACCGCCTGGGTGTCGCGCACACCTATGCGCACGACGCTCGAGGCATGCGCCTTTCAGGCGAGGGACATACCTACCGCTACAACGATGACGGCATGCGCGTGAAGGAGGTCACGCCGGGAGGTCTGACGCGCTCCTATCGCTACGACGCGGGATCAAACGATCCCATGAAGCGCCAGAATCTACTGGCGAAAATCACCAAGGCCCCCGACGGGCTCAGGATGGAAGAGCGCTTCACCTACGGCCCCTACAATCAGCTCAAGTCGCAGCGCTTCATCGCCGGCAACAAGGTGCGCTCGATAACCAACGAGTTCGATACACATGGCAACATCGCTTCGACGCGCCGGGGCGACGAGATCACGCGCTTTGTCCGCAACGCGAGCGGCCAGCTTGTCAGAACGATTCAGAACGGGGTAACGCGCGAAATCACGTATGACGGCGCCAACCCGGCCGTCATCACCGAAGCGGGCGGCAAGCTCAAGCGCACGACGACGCTTGCATACAGCGGCCCGGGTTTCTTCGAGGGGATGATTGATCCGCTGAATCATACGACGCGCTACTGGACGGACGCGCTCGGCCTACCGGTCAAGAAGCGGGATGCCCTGGGCACGGTCTCGGATTATGTCTACGACGAAAACAACAACCTCGTCGCCATGAGCCTCGAGAATAAGGGCGGCAGCAACGTCGAGGACATCGGCTACCGGCTGCGCCGCGAGATCTCCTACAATGTTTACGATCGACCAGTGCTCAAGCGCTTCGCCGTCGACGCGAACCACTGGGAGGAACAGCGCTACGAGTACGATGCCGAGGAGCGCCTCATCGCCGTGACAAACCCCGATGGCGTGCGACACGAATACACGAGGAACGACAAGGGACTCATCACCGCGTATCGGCGCAACGGCAAACTGCAGTACGCGCGTCGCTACGATAAAGACGACCGCCTCATCTATGAAAAGGACGGGCTCGGCCATCAGCGCTGGTGGGTGCGCGACGGCATGGGCCGCGTCGTCCGTCACGTCATGAAGGACGGCACGCAGACGCTGTTCGAGTATACACCCTTCGGCGAAGTGGCACGCATGCGCGCTTACGAGCAGGCTGAGGGGATGTATGCGCTGCTCAAGGAAACGAGATTTACCTATGATGATCGCGGTAGGCCCATCAAGGAATACGAACGCGCGCTGGGAAGCCCGAACGGCGGCTGGTATGAGGTCGAGCGCTCGTACGCAAACGGTCATCTCGTCGCCCTGGAAAATCCCGACGGCGACGTTAAGCGATACGCCTATGATGACTTGGGCCGATTGACGAAGACGGCGTTCGAGAACGGCAACGAGCTGCGCGTCGTTTACGATTTGATGGACCGCGTCGTGAAGCGCAGCGTCTCGAACAGCGAACATCGTCTCGAAGAGGAGTACTCGTACGATGCATTGGGCCATCGGATTTCCATCAAGCGCGGGAAGAGCGTCGCGACCTTCGCGTACGACAGCGCGGGCAAGGTCATTTCGACAACGGATCCCTCCGGCATAACCACGGCATATGAATACGACGGACTCGGCCGCATTCTCGATGAGACTCGCGACAGGCGGACGAGGAAGCTCGAGTGGAACGCGAAGGGATTTCTCGCAAAGCTGACGGACGGCGACGGACAGGTCACCGCGTTTGAATATGACGGAGACGGTCGGCTTGCACATCGCGTGAACGCCGACGGCGTTGAGGAGATGTACAGCTATGACGCTCTCGGTCGGAGGATCAGCGCAAAGATAGGCACGTCGTTGTATTCGTATTCCTACGATCCGACGGGCAAACTGTCGTCGCGCAGCTCGGCAGGATTTGAGCAGCGCTTCGACTACGACGGTCTGGGCCGATTGATATCGACGCACGATTCAAACGATCCTTCGAACATGCAGGACGACGTGGCAGTCACGTTCACCTATCAGGGCCTGAACAAACTCGCATCCGAAACGATCGACGGCCGGACGGTCAAGCACGCCTACGACAATTACGGCAATGATGCGCGGATCACGTATCCGTCGGGCGCAGTGGCCAAGCGCGAGTTCAACGCTTTGGGGACGATCCGAGGCGTATCGATGGGCGGAAAGCGCATAGCCGATTATGACTACGCGATGTTCGGTCGTCTTTCCGGCGAGCGCATGGGCAACGGCATCGAGCGGACCATTGCCTATAACGCATCGATGCTGATCGAACGGGAGCATCTGTCGTCTACGAAGGACACGCTCTACGAGAAATCATATGATTACGATGCACTGGGAAGGTTAACGCGCACCCAGGATCCGAGGGCGCAACGCGCGACGACCTATGGCTATGATCCCTATTCACAGTTGATCGACGTTGCCGCCGTCGAAGGCGGTACCTCAAAAGACCTCGCCGAATATACGCTGACAGCGGAAGGCGATTGGAAAGCACCGAATATCGCTATAGGCCCGGGACATCGCTATGTGCGTTTTGGCGACGCACACCTGGCGTACGACGATCGCGGCAATCTCATCCGCGACGGCAGACGCGAGTATCTCTACGATCCTTGGAACAGGGTCGTCGCGGTAAAGGAAGGAGATCGTCTGCTCGCGACGTATGCTTACGATGCGAATAACCGGCGCATTTCCAAGACGGTCGGCGAATCGGCGACGACGTATTCCTACGACAACTGGAACGTGATCGAGGAATACGTCGGCAAGCTGCGGACGAAGCGGTACGTCCAGAGCAACAACCTCGATCAGCCGGCCGCGCTCATCGTCGACGGCAGGACGTACTATTATCACCGCAATCGCCTTGGAAATATCGTCGCGCTGACGGATGAGGACGGCAAACTGATCGAGCGTTATGACTACGATCCGTACGGCGACCTGGCTATCACGGGTCCCGACGGCGGGAGGCGGGCGACCTCCGCCGTGGGAAATCCGGTCACCTACACCGGACAAATCTACGATGAGGAGACGGGACTCTATTACTATCGCAATAGGTATTACTCGCCCAGGCTCGGCCGGTTCCTGACGAAGGATCCGACGGGCATGGTCGACGGCCCCAACCTCTATGCCTATGTGAACAACGACCCCGCCAACTGGATCGACCCCCTGGGCACGGAGAAGTGTGCTGCCTTGTCCAATGATCCCGTTCTGTCTTTTTTGAACGGCGTCGGGAACTGGGCAGTAGAGACCACTGCATGGGCTGCGCATAAGACCGGCGAGGGTCTGTATTGGGCGGGAGAGCAGGCATGGAATGCGGGAGTGTATGCAGGTGGTAAGATTCAGGAGGGAGCTTGGAATGCGTTGGTTTGGTCATCGAATGCCGCTCAGTATGGATCGGGAATGATAGACGCCCTGAATCCAGGCATGGCCTTTTTATTTCAGTCGATCGATGCTTCATATACTCAAGGCGAATATTATGATGCAGGCTATTATTTCGCCAAGCCCACCGGGGATCTCGTAAATGGTTTCTTGTTAGCACTGGGAGGTGAACTCCAGGCCACTTCGGGTTTCGTAGCTTGTGGAACAGTAGTCGGCTGCTCCTGGGGCTCCTCGCAGATGGGGTTTGGCGTAAATAATTATGTTGCAGGGTCTACGCTCGCCGGACAGGGGCTGAGGAATATCATCAATGATATCTTGGGCAATCCGCGGGAGGAAACATATTACAATCCGATGCATGAGTTGATAGTAGCTAATTCACCCGAAGAAAATGCTACTAACAATATCATACTGTATGAATTGATTGATCTTGGATCATCGCTCCTTGGCCCTCCTGGATTTGCAAAGGTGAGACCTGATGCGGGGACCGTCGTTGCTGAATCTACCAACATTACCAAGAACAATGAGATCGGCGATATTAGGCAGTTGTTGAAGTCGCAGGTTGACGAAGCAATTGATGGGGTCGCCTCCGCAACGGAGTACACGAATTCCGTTTCGCGATTTACCGAAATGACGGAATCGGAACTCATGGAACTCTATGCGGAGATGAATGCCCAGGGTATCGATTATAAAACATTACTCTACGATGCAGTTGAAAAGTATGGCCTGACGCTCGATGAGGCTCATGCCTTGTTCGGCTCTACCAACAACTTCTACTATAGAGATCTCAAGCGTGCAGGTGTGGGTGATGAAGCGGCTTTGGAGTTGAAGAATTTAATGAGTGATGGCCTCGATAAAATGGAGCCTTCCGCTTCAACGCAGTATCGCGGTTGGCGTTCGGATGATCCGATAAAGATAGAGGCTTTTGATGCGGAGTTTAAAAAAGGTGAGATCGTTACCACCAAGGATTTTTGGTGGACGGCGCCCAAGAAGGCGGATTCCTATTCAGGGGAACGCAATATGATCATCCATACCGATCAGGCGAAGGATATTTCAGATTTGTCCTTTGGCGTGAACTTTCACGATAAGGTCGGCAAGCCAACCTATTCTTCGGAGGCAGTCATTCCTCCAGGCGTACAGTTTGAAGTGGATATCGATGCTACGGGAAATATCATTCTTACACAGGTGGGGCTGTGAGGAATGAACAAGTATATTGGGTCGATAACAAGGAGGGCTCATGATGGGTGTGCGTAATGCTTTTGTGACATTCGTTGCTATCTTCACGATCCTCGGTGCGCATATCGTTGCAACGTCATCAGCCCATGCCCAGCCCATGGAGCCGCCCAAGCCCGACACGGGCGTTCAGACGGCCTTCCAGGTCGGCACGCAGATCGACGACGTCATGTCAGGAAGCGGCCTGCCCAACCCCTATGGCCTTACGGGTACGGACTACATCAGCTCGTCGGGCTCATCTTCCACATCGGGCGACACGGGGCACCTCGAAACGATCGAGATATCCGCGCCCGCCTATGCAGCCATACAGTTCGCCGCCGCGGCGACCTACTTCGAACGCGAGGAATACAGCAAGGGCAAGAATTGTCTGAAGACGGCCAAGTGGGTCTTGAGCGACAAGGACCGCGCCTTCACGGTCCAGGGCGGCGATCTGAATGCCTTGAAGAGCACGACCAGCGCCATGCCGCCCGTGGATCCGGGTGTTCTTGAATCCCTCAATACCATCTTAGAAAAGCTCGCCGATCCGGCGACGTTCTTCTCGACGGACTCCCTCTCCTCCCTCATGAGCGATCTGGGCGACCTCAAGGTCGCGCTCGATAAGACAATTAAGGATGTCAAAGGCACATCCGTCAAGCCAGCTGATGCCGATGCAATGGCGGCAACGGAGGGAAACACTGCGAAGCCGCTCGCGGGCGCCCTCAGCCCCACAACGACCAATCTTCCTACAAATACTATCAACGGTCTGACCGCGATCGACTACGCGGTCGATTATCTCGCGACGAATGAATCCCCCAATGCTGATACCTGTGCCGACCCGGTGCTGATCTACAGCGGCGAGTTTCGTATCGAGGACATCGATCTCACCGTGCAATCGGTCGGCATCGACTTCGCGTTTAAGCGCATCTACCGCAGTCAGTGGGAACGCGACTCAGTCGTCGGCTACAATTGGACGCACAATTTCGATCAGCGCCTGATCATCGGCGAGGGGGACGGCGGCAACATCCTGTTCAAGGATGAGAGCGGGCAGATCTATGCGTTCAGGCCCAACGCCGATGGCGGCTACACGGCACCCTATCAAATCCTGGCCAACCTCACGAAGAACGAGCAAGGCTACGAGCTCACCTACGCTGACGGCACGCGCAAGCGCTTCGACGTGGGCGGCTTCCTGACATCGATCGCCGATCGCCATGGCAATGAGATGACCTTCATCTATCACATCTTCGGCAAACAGCGGGTGCTCCGCAAGATCAAGGACACCCAGGGACGCGAGTATGTCCTGAACTATGCCGAAGGACGCCTGAGCACCATCCGGGACCCCTTCGATCGCGTTGTCCGCTACGGCCACAATGCGCTGGGCGACCTGGTCTCCGTGCGCTCCCCCACGACGAGCCGCTATCCGACGGGGCGCATCACGCGCTACAACTACAGCGGCGGCCATACGGATCCTGTGCTCAATCACAACATCACGATGATCATGGATCCCAAGGGTCAGGTCTATCTCAAGAATCGCTACGGAGACGAAGGGAGTGAGAAGGATCGTGTGATCGGCCAGCGCTTCGGCGGCGAAGATACGCCGGAGATGACCTTCCGCTATGAGAAGATCGCGAATGAGGGAGGCGTCAACGACATCGCCTCGCGCACGACCTTCACCGATCGGCTGGGCGTCACTCATGGCTACGCGCACAACGCGCGCGGTCTGCGTCTATCCGGCGAAGGATTCACCTCCCGCTACAACAAAGATGGCATGCGCGTGAAGGAAGTCACGCCGGGCGGCCTGACGCGCACCTATCGCTATGACGACACGGCAACGGATCGGATGAAGCGAAACAATCTCCTGTCCGAGCGGATAGAATCTCCCGACGGGCTTTCGATGGAAAAGCGCTTCACCTATGGCCCCTACAATC
>JABAOG010008058.1_pt1 | contig 11977 bp, 27 predicted proteins | sample 7062131 | NCBI WGS metagenome assembly JABAOG01 (sample SAMN14538629, study PRJNA623070) | marine sediment metagenome | biome: marine biome [ENVO:00000428]; feature: marine pelagic biome [ENVO:01000023]; material: deep marine sediment [ENVO:00002113] | place: India: Arabian Sea | collected... | reverse complement strand
CTCATCGTTAATGAAGCTCGACAGCGTTTCGTTCTCCAAGATGTCTTCGATTCTGCTCCAGCCCCAACAGTCCTTTGCGATGAACTGCTCTAGCTTTCTGACCCGCTCTTCAAGAGCGGCAATTCTGTCGTCGGACATTATACCTTCTCCTTCTTGTAATACTCCTGATCGTTTTCGCTGAGAGCCTCGTCNNTCCAGTTCGAGCTGCCGCTTCATCAGATCGTGCAGAGTTCGCATTTCCCGGTAATTCAGATTGATGGTGTATAGCCGCGTCATGCACCGGATGTGCTTCTTTGCCTTCGTATCTGGTCCGCGCGGCGGATCGAACTTACTCTCGTAGCCTCTTGCCATCGGTCGTCCTCCTGATGGGATCTGGAGCCGGGTTTCGCGTCAGTCTGGCGATCTCCGGCCCCATCGTGTGAAGCAGAATATTTTGTTGATTTGGATCCAGTCGGGTTTCGATCGCTGCACAGGTTTCCCTGTTGGCGTTCTCATATATCTTGCACAGCATCTTCACCAGATCCGGGTTCCTGATGCCGTTATCGGCATCGTGGATCATTTCGGCCAGCGAGATGCGATCAATATCAAAATCCATCTCATCACTCTAACCTCGGTCCCTCTTCCAGCGCAACTCCCAAATTCGATTTGACAGCTCGACGATCAGGCGCTCCGTCGCCTCCGGGTAGCGCATGAGCTGGCCATCCGTGATGTCCTCGCTCTCGCCGGCCAGATCCACCATGACCCTGTTCCGCTCTCTCATTTTCCCCTCCACTTCTTCGGTCCGGGCTGTTTCCAACCCTCGGTTCCGTAGATTATGAAGTACTGGAAACCTCGATCCTGCTCGACATGCTTCAGCCCTTGGCCGCAATCTGAGCAAATCATCACGATGCCGTGGTCGACCGGTGGCTTCTCGCCGACCCGCAAGGTCATCATGCAGCGTCCACAGCGTGTTTTCATTCCTCAATCTCCATGGTGTCAACCTTTCTGATTGACTTGATTTTGCCGCAATTCAGGGAGCGCATAGCATCCCCGGCGTCCTTCCGGCTGTCGGACACGAACTTCAGTGTCCTGCCGTCGGTCCACTCCGCGACGTAAACGTTCCTAGTTTGCGACATCGGGCTTATCCACGCCCATGTTCAGATCCAAGATCTCCATCGCCTTCATAAGGCCTGACTGGATCTCGTGCAGCGGGAGCGGATCGCCATGCCGTTTCTCGCTGGGCATACTTAGGATCTGCGACGTATGCTCCCCTCGATCGACAAGGATGGCGACGAATTCGACACTCTCATCCTGCATCGCCCACGCGATCATTTCAAAGATCGTGCCCATGCTGGCCGACCCGCGTTCCATATGTCCTTTTTTGGTCATGGTCCTTCTCGCCGTTTTAAGAGCCGCTGAGTGCCCTTTAAATTTCTGGTACGATCCATCATCTGAGGGTGCTTGCGCTCACGCTGCCCCCAAAGGAGCTAGATCTTGCTTATGATCCTGATCTTTTGTGCAAGAGGCCACTCCTGCCCACGGTGCTTGAACCACTCCACGTCGCCGTAGATGTAGACCAGCACCCAGCGCCGCCCAACTTTGCTGAGGTGATCGGCTTCCATGCGTGTGACACAATGGATCAGCGGCCGGAAGGCAAAACCCGGCGTCGGGTGGGACTCCGCCACCATGACGTCGCCGGGATGATACCTGGCCTTCCGGTTTATGAAGAGGGAGCCAAGGCTACCGTCCTTGCGCTCCCTCATGAGTTTGTAGGCATACATCAGTCGAAGCTCCAATTCGTGACCTTCGCAACATCAACGAAGTCGATGTAGCCCCGGTCGTTGGGAATGAGGTCTACCGCAGCCAGTCTTAGGCCCAAATCCTTCTCGGAGAGCCCACTGACGTCGAGGATCTTCATGTTTTCTAGGACATACCCCCAAAGGGCTTCACGAATCTCCGTCTCTTTCTCGATTGGGCTTGTCAGCTCGATGAGGCAATCTCTGACACCGATCGTCACCAGTCCACTCACTCTGTAACTAGGCATCGGCTTTCTCTGCGAACTCTGCGCCCTTGTTGGCGAACAGCATGGCGACCCGCTTGCGGATCTCCCTGTCCGGGCAGCTCTCGAACTCCGGCCGCACGTTTTCCTTGAGCGTCATGAGATCTTCATCAGACTTAAGTCCCTCGACCATCGTCTCCATGTTCTTTTCCCATGTCGTCCAGCGCTNNCATGTTCTTTTCCCATGTCGTCCAGCGCTTATCGACTGCTTCGTCGATTTTCTGATCCAATTCTGCCGACTTCTCTTCGACTGCTTTGTCGATTTTCTGCACGGCTTTCTCTAGGGTCTCTTCCGGCGGCGTCATATTGTCGTCGGTGGCCTGTACTGGCTTCTTGGCCTCGGCCTTTACCGCCTGTTTCCGATCGTTGACATACTTGCTGTCGTCCCACATGCCCAAGAAGATGTCGGCACTGAAGCCCAGCAGCGAGAGCGCCTTCGTGGTGGCGTCGGTGAGCGACTTCTTCGGCGCTTCCTCGTCCGTGTAGGGCCCGTACTTGTTCATGCCGACGAACGTGGTCTGGCCGTAACTCTCGACGACCCCGCCATCTCCACCGGGATGCCACAGCTCGATGCGGACAACGTGGATAGTCTCGTATGCACCGGGAATGGGCTCGCCCTTCTTGTCGAACAGCGGCGCGCCGATCGCATAGTCCTCGTTGAGAACGCGGACGCCCCACTTGTCGCCCATCGGTCCCCACTGCTCGGTCGCAGCCTTGATCAGATAGACCGGATTGATCGCGGTGCCGGAGAAGCCGCCGCCCTTCTTGAAGGGCTTGACGTACTTCGGATGCGTCGGCTCGACCGCATTCCATAACTTCATATTTTCAGTCTTGTCACTCATGTCAGACCTCGTTGTGTTTGATGACTTGCTTGAACTTGTCGACCATTTCGACATCTTTCTCTACCTCCGGCTTGATGAGCAGACTGCCGGTCTTCGACCGCTTGATCTGCATCCCGTGGCCCCACGCATATGCCGCATCTTCAGGCATTAACTTCTTCAACTCACTCTTAGCAGTGTTGAAGAGCTTGGCGGAGGCCTCGTTGTTGATAAAATCGTCGGCGAAGTGGGCCCATTCATTGTTCCCGGTGAAGTCGACGGCCTTCTTGGCGACGGTCTGTTTCGCGCCTCGTTTCGCGTCTTCATCCAGCGGCTCGAAGTCGCTCTGGATATGTGACCAGAACTCGACACACATGCCGATATACTCGTCGATCCAATCCTGATCGCGAGCCACCACCTCATAGTCGAAAGTCCAAAACCGGCCAAAAACGACCGCCAGCATCCAGCGGTCCTTGTTGTGGACGATCATGTGGTGCTGGAGCTGGGGCATGTAGAACTCCACCAGCTCGTCGATGTCCTTCAGGCCGCCGTGGGCCTTGGCCTCGACGCCGATCTCCAGCTCCTCTGACTTCAGATAGCCGTCTGCATGGCTTATCAGCTTGATGCCGGCCTCATCGATGGCCACGGTATCGAGCTCCGTGTGCATTACGCCCTGAAAGCGAAAGGCAGTACGGTTCAGAACCACCGGCTCCAGCGCGGTGCCGCAATCCATCGCGAACTGCTGGTTGATTGTCGGCTTCCACTCGGAGCGGCCGGTCTTCTCCCGCCAGAGCGAGGCCCAGTCTCCGTCGACGATACGCTTCGCGTCGGAGCTGCCGATGCCGGTCTTGCGGATTGCGAGTTGTTCAGGAGTGATTACCATCGTCCTCTTTCCAATTGTCCAAGATCCCGTTCAGCTTCCACTGAAGCGACCGGCGTGCTTCCAGCCGGTACTGGATCAGTTCACGAATGTCGGCGGGCGTGGGAAACTTGTGCGTCCACTTGTATTCCCGCTTCAGCTTGGCGATCGCCTCGGCGATCAAATCATGCGGCACGTCGTAGAGTGCCTCTCGGTACGTCTTGGCGACGTACTCCATGTTGTTATTCTCCAACCCCTTCCCGAAGTTGGTGGCAAACTCGATGATGTCGTGGATCTGAATAGCCAGCGCCTTCGGATGGACGTGGGCAAGCGAGCGGTTGACCGCTTCAAGAGCGCCTTCGTACTCCGATTTGGGGAACTTCGGCTTGAAGTCCATCATCCTGAAACTGGTCAGCGAACGCAGAAGCGATAGCTGCGCGGGACTTGGCGTCTCGCTCTTGATGAGAGGGTTGTCCATTCGTCCTCGTCCTCTTGTTGTATGGGCTCCGCAGCCAGTTGCGGAAGGCGGCGTCATGGTTCTTGTACGCCTTGCCACTCGCCTGACAGTAGTCGCGGAACCTCATCAGTTGCTGATCGTAGTCTACTCCCTCGGTCGATGCAATCATCATCATTTCCATTTCGTCTGCCGGTCGCCAATCTGGCGCGCAGACGAATGGCTTGTTCCCCGGCGTGGCCCGCCCCGACGCTATATACTTCTCTTTCTTTGTAATAGCTTTCTTTGTATGGGTGTCGGGTGGTGTGTCGGGTGGTGTGTCGGGGACCGACAGCGTGTCCTGATAACGCGAATAGTTACAGACAGTTAGCACGATCGGCGGTGTGTCGGCAGGTGTGTCGGGTAGTGTGTCGGCTTTTCTGGAGATCATTTCCAGCTTCTCCAGCTTGTTGAGGAACCGACGTACCTTGGAGCGATGCCAGCCCCACGCCGCAGCCATCTGGCCGTAGCCGGCGCGGAGCTGACCCCGACTTAGCCCCCGGTACTCGTTTGAGCTCGCCCGCATCAGCAGCCATGCCCACGCAAACCCTTCGCAGTATGGTTTTGCGAGGTCATTGTTGGCAAAGATACCCGGGTAGAGCTTAATCCACCGTGATTTCGATTGTCGTTCCGGGGGTTGGCCCATATCGTTTTTCTCCAGAATGCCGCCAGATCTGACTGTCGTCCACCCACACGACGCCGTTGAGCCCGTCCATGATGGCCTTCAGGTAGTTGTCATAGTCCGGCTTGCCGGGTTTCAGCTCTCCGGCAAGTGCCGCCTCGCGCTTCGCCCGCTTCCAGCTCTTCGGGACCGGGAGAGTAAAGATCGTCTTGAGGGTGATGGGGCGATCGGTCGGTGGTTTGCGTCCCATGGCCTGCTTGCCGGCCACAGCGACCACCAACTCGTAGTCCTTGGTCCGCTTTGGCGTGTAAACAGTGCCAGAGCGCCTCGAAAAGCGTGGTCTTTCCTTTGCAACGGGCGGAGCGTCGATAGCGAAACACAGCATCCGGCGAGGATAGACGGCTCATAAAAATTTGACAAGCTCCTTGAGGCGATCGTTCTTGGCCTTGGCGTGCTTCAGCGCATACAGCTTGTAGGCCAGCTCATGTCTGGCCCGGATTTCGGCGTCCTTGAGAGCGAGCCGCTTTGTTGGCACGGCGAACTGCAATCTGGCATCACCCCTCACAAACCGCTCCTTCTCCGGGGCGAATAGCCCCTCCTCCCTCAACCAGACGCCCTTTGGTGTTGATCTCACCACAATGAAGCGTCGCCAATTCAGACTTGCCCAGACGTTGCCATTATACTCCGGGCCGGTGTGGACCTCTGCCCGCCACCAGCAGTCTTGATCGGCTTTTGAGATCGTAAAGTCGGGCGGTCTCATTTCAAACTCCTGCTCTAGAGGACTGTTTTCCAAGGTCGTTCTCCTACGTGTGAGTGTAGCCGTCAGTCTCGATGCCGAAGTACATCTTCATCCACCAGCCGGTGAGGCAGGGATCATTCCTGAACACCGGCCTGAACTCCCGGCGGAACTGGAGGTACGTCTTCCCCTGAGCCGTCGGCAGATTGTTTTCGATCTCTCCCCGCAGCTTTCCCCTTTCCCACAGCCTCTTCAAAGCAACCCGTTGCTCTCTTGTCGTTACCACCATCGCCATAAGTCCTTCTAAATGCGTCGTTTTCGGCAATAATCTCCGCCGTTAACACCCCAGCGCCAAGCGCGCTGAAGGCGTCGTGGATCTCCCCGGTTCGCTGATTGACTACGGCGAACCGGGGGCCGAAGTGTCCCTCACCCTCGGGCCACTTGATCCGAAGGATCTTCACTTCGGACCAATGACCGGAGTGCTCTGTCATGCCGCTAGCTTGAGCCACTCGTCTTTCTGGACGAGGTTCTCGACCCTGACTTCGCGGTTGACGATCGTATTGAGCGGGTCTGAGCCCTTGCGAATGCCGCCGTGGGTGGCCCAACGCGTCAGCGTATTGTAAAGGCCCCACATATTGTGGCCGCAAGAGTAACTTTCCTCGTGCCACATATCCATGAGCTGCCGCTTCAGGTGCTCATTGGTGCGCCACATACAGGCGNNCGCTTCAGGTGCTCATTGGTGCGCCACATTGAGGCGACCCGGTCCCAGCGCAGGCACATCGTCTGTGTCAAGAAATCTTCGGCTTGCGACGTCGTGATTTCCTTGTTGACATACGATATGAACCGCTCCCGGTCCTGATAGAAGGCGTTGATCGCCGCTGCGATCCGCTCGTAGCCGTTCTCCAGCTCCGGTATGTCGCCAGTCGTGTGCTTGGACTTGACGCCGATGGTCATGCCCATTCGGGTCATGCCGTTGAGGCAAACGAGGCGCAATGCGCCCAGCCCGTACTGCGTCGACCACGCGCCGTCGTAGCTGTCCATGAAGTTCAGCCGCATCCGAACGATGTCGCCGACCTGTCGGCTACGTGGAACATCGAACTCGTGCTTGGGTAGATCCACCGACAGGCGCATACGCTCGCCATTGCCGACGATGTTGTAGGTGATCTTTGCGTCGGCCAGCTTTAGAGGACTGTTTTCCAAGGTTCTTTCGAACGCCTTTACCGTGTCGGCATAAGGCCGGACACTGTAGCGGCGACCGTGGATGCCAAGGCATGTCTCGGTGTCCGTCCGGACGACGGCGCGGGCAAACTCCGGCGGAATGTCGATATGCCGATCTATTGGCGAGCTGAAGTCAAACGGAGTTTTCTCCGGCTTGACGGCCGTGAGCGGCAGCATCTCGACCGGGAATTCCCACGGGCGATCGTCGGTTATTGAGGTGATCTCGCCTCGGCGATTACCAAGCTCATAGTCCCTGAGCGGGGTAATGTTATTTCGCATTGATTGTTTCCTCCTGCGCTGCCGACAAGGCGTTCAAGAGAACGTCGATGTCGGACAATTCGTCCAAGAAAATGGTGATGTTACTTCCGGATTCCTCATGTTCGAGGCGAAGAGTAACGAAGTCGTTGAAAACGGAAATCACCGGCTTGAGGCGACCACCGGCCCCGCCGGTGTTTTCTCCTATGTGCAGTCCGTAGTTGACTTGCATTCCGTGTCCTTTCTCATATAGCAGGAATACTTACCATGTGTGCCGGGAAGCGGACCCCACGCCCCGGAACTATCGAGGAGCGGGGTCCACCCGTCTAGCAAGTACCGACAAAAGAACCTTATCGGTACATATCTGAATTCACACTCACTCAAAACGAGCTCTCGCGTCTGACCCGATCTTGGTCTGCTGCCTTAAACGAATAGGCATCCGCTATCTCCATGCAATCGACCATATACATGTGGGACCGGAGCGGGTACTTGCGCAGCATCTTTGCCTGCGCGTCGTTGGCCTCGATCAGGCAGGTTTCCTCGCTGGAATATTGCTTGTCATAGATTTTCTCGATCATGAGGCACAGGCCGACTTGGCCGGCCTCGAACAGCTCATCCAAGCATGGCTTGTTGATGCCCCAGAACACCCTAACATAGGTTTGGCCGTCCTCGGCAGCCTCGTGAGTGTCTATGGCATTGGCATCGCGAGTTATCAGCGCCAAAAGCGTGATAAAAATCACGATATAAGCTGCGACTAGCAGCTTGTGAGCGAGTCTTAACATTGTCTTCTCCTTCTCGGTTGCACATGACGGCACGGCGGGACTGTTCAGGTTGAGGCGACCTGATACAGTCTTCTTCGCGCAGTGTGCGGACGCTAGCCGTGCCCACATCTGCAACTGAAAAAAGAGGCCCGCTCCCTGCAAGAGCGGGCCCAAGTTCCGGGTGAGGGTGTGCGAAGGCGTGCCTTCGACGTATCTTTCACCGGCCCACCCGGTCAGGGAGGCCGGGAGCGGCGTCCTTAAACCGCTCCCTACCCGTTCGCTGTTCGCTAGAACGGGATCTCGTCGTCGGCCATGTCGTCATAGCCAACGTTTGTCTGCACCGGCTCACTCTTCGCAGGGCGGCCGCCGATCATGCGGATCATGGCCTGCGGGCCAGATACGACGATCTCGGTCGTATAACGATCGTTGCCGGACTGATCCTGCCACTTGCGAGTGCGAAGCTCGCCTTCGACGAAGAGCGGAGTGCCCTTCGAGACGTATGGCGTGATCAGCTTGTCGATCAGTCCATCGCCGAACACCACGACGCGGTGCCATTCGGTGATTTCGTGCTTCTCGCCGTCCTTCGTGTAGGACTTGTTCGTTGCCAGCGAGAAGTTGCAAACTTTGTTGCCGCTGTTGGTGTTGCGGACTTCGGGATCGTTGCCGACGTTGCCGGCCAACGTTACTCGGTTCATATTGAACGACATTTCATACCTCATATGTGATCGTTCGATCTCCCTTGGTGAAAAGTGGGCCCCGACGGACAAGGAGACAAAATCCGCCGGGGCCTCGATCCGCGCGATGTAAGAGGTTCTGCGCGGTGTTAGAACAGGATGCCGTAAGACCAAGCAATCGCTGCAAGTGGAACCAAGAGTACGGCAAGTAGAAACGTGATGCCGTAGACTATAGCAGCAGAGACGACGATGGCATAGACTATCTTGTTGATAAGCTTGCTCATTCCGTCCCTCCAGCCTTAAAGTCTTCCTGAATCGACTTCAAAACAGCTTCGCACTCACTCATGTCGGAGAGCAACTGCTCTTCGAGAGTGGAGATGTGAACCTCCAACCGTGAGATGAGCCTGTTGAGGAGCGCGTTGGCCCAAAACAGGGCCTCCTTGCTGTCGCTCGACGGGGCGAAGCCCATGAGCTGCTTGCACAGCACCAGCTCACTGCCGGAACGGCAGGACTCGACCATCCACAACATATTTCGACGGTTGTCCATTTTGTCGAGCTGCTCTTCAAAGCGATCGACCGTGCTCTTTTCATCACTGACGTGCCGCATAGTAGGCCTCCATGCGTTTGTTACGACGATGCGCAGCGATACGCTGCGCGCTGACAGTCATGACCCTGTCCACGGCCTTCGCGATCAGGGTCATTGCAACTGCTTTCATAACGAAATTCATACTCACTCTCCTTTACACTCTGTTCAAGAAGGGCGACCGCCCTTGGATGACGAACTTCTCCATGACGGCATCATTCCATATTGCCCGCGTCACATGCGGGCGGTTGATTTCAGCCGCCAACTTCCTAATGGCTTCCAACTCACTCCTGCCGGCGCGATACCAGCGCGGGTCGTCGGAGTATTCGAAGCTCATGTCGTGCGCGTAGCACAGATACGCGAAGCGCCGGATGGGCGAAGCCCATTCAGGGACGCACCAGATGTGCGCCAGCTCGATGTAATCGAGCTCGCCGTCGAAGTCATAGACGAAATTGTCGACCAGCTGGCTCGGATCTTCCGGCAGTGCCTTCTGGCAGTGGCTGCAATATGCGGTGCTCATGATGTTCTCCTTGCTTTGAGGCGACCACTCGCGTGGGCGGTGGCCACACAAAAAAGGGGGGAGCGGGGCGCGCTAGCGCCCCAGCTCCCGGTGTGCAGGTTCAGTCTCTGTAAGCGGCTTCCCGCTCTCTCTGCTCTGCAACCTGCTTCTCTCGATTGCGCGCCTCACTCACTCGCTTGTTGAGCTCGGCCCGTGCCGCCGTGTCGTTACGGCGCTGCGCAGCCCGCTTCGCCTGAGCGGCCTTGACGTCCGGTGGGGTCCACTCGGCGTCGCACCACTGCTGGAAGTTCGGCCCAAGGTCGCGAACCGTCTCGCGATAGGCCTGCCTCGCCGCAGCGTAGTACTCTCGCCACCACCACAGACGGTCGGCGAAGCCGGCTTCTCGCTTCACGAGAAGCTGGATCTTCGCGTCGTCCCATTCAGCGTCGCTGGACTGCCGACGCGCTTGCGCGAGGCTGTCGACTGCCTCGGCGTGTTTCTTCGCGGTGCGCTTACCGTTCGAGTACGCCATCATGCACAGCGAAGCGGCAGTCTCGTATGTGACGAAATCGAGATCTTCGTCGAAGTCAGCGAATGAAATGAGCGACTTGAGCTGGCGCAAGAGGTCCCGCCGGAACGCGTATGTGTCGTGATCCGTCCAGTTCTGACGGCCTTGCACGCCCATCGCGATCATGTCGAGCTCCCGCGTTGTCCACTCAACGGTCGTCCGGTTGCCGTCGGCGTCACGCTCGATCGGCTGGGCCGTCGGGTGACGGACGGTGTTCGGCACGTAGTTGCCGCTTTCAGCGTCGAACTGCTGCAGAGCATCCATCTCGGTTTCAGTCAGCGTTTCGCGAATTGTTGCACTCATCGTATATCTCCTTTGTTCGATAACCTGTTGAAACTGTCTCACTCACTCATGTGCGAGACTAGTCGAGCCACTTGATGCCACGACGGACCGCCTCGGCGATCCGATATGAGTAGGACGTCCATGCCGGGGCAAAGTAGATCCACTCGCGGGTGCGGAAGTTGTACCGCTCATAGCCGAGGATCTTCTTCGCGATCGAGAGCGACAGCGATACGAACGCGCCGCCCAACAGGGCGATGATGGAGCCACTCGTGGTCCCAGTCAGAACCACGATGATCGCGAGTGAGATCACGATGTCGATCCAGAGCTCATAGCCCAGCACTCGTAGAATGCCGATCTTCGCGGTCAAGAGCCAAAAAGCGACGATAAAGCCAAGCGTTCCAACGATGATAGTCATGATGTAGTCTCCTTTGTTTCCGTGCGACGGCCCTCCCGCCACACTGTGTCCGTGTGGGGAAAGGAAAGTGTGGATCGGGTCAAGGGCGCGCCCCGCGCGTCGCGGAGCGATGCAAGGGAGTGTCTATTTTTGCTCTTCGCAAAAATCGATGCGACCGCAGCACCCTTGACGCGACGCCGCAGTTTCATTTACCCTTCACGGTCAGTGTGGGGGAGGATGTATGGCAGGCACGATATGAGCGCAGCGCCGCAAAAGCAGCGAAGTGGCTTTTGCATGGCGCGTAGCGAAGGAGTGCCGAAGGTCAGCGGCGTGCGCAGCCGCCGCTTAACGGGTCCGATCGTAACGTCGCGCCCAAAGCGCGAACCCAGTACGATCTGTTGCAGAGCGAGCAGGGCGAACGACCAGAGCGCATATATGCGCGTCGGGAGAGAGGCCTAGATTGCTCTGCAAAGTGCATGAGTGCAGGTGCACGCATTCATGTGTGCATATGCACTCATAGGCGAGTTTCCGCAGGAAACGTCCATGTTACCAGTGCGTTTCATCTTCAGTGCCGGAAACCCTTGACAGCCGTTCCAGCACCCCTCACTCTACGCGCGCGCTCCACCTTCAAGGACTAGCTCATGACCAACGAAGTCACCGCAAGCCGCATCGAAGCGGCAGTACCTACGCTCGATGAACTCCACCCGGATGTCACTGCTCGGCAGAAGGAACTTGTCCAGCACCTTGCCATGACAGGCGACACCCAAGAAGCCGCCGCAGCCGCTCTCGGGACCGACAGGTCATGGGTGAGTAAAACTCTCCGTAAGCCACACGTTCAGCAATACGCTCATGACTTGGCAAGAGTGACGATAGGGACGAATGCCCTACGCGCTGTCGCTACGGTCGNNNCCAGTGTCCGTGAATATCAAGCTGTAGGGGGTCAAAGGGGGCCCCATGAGCTCTGCGAATGGGGGAAGGGGGGTTAAAAAATCGAAGCCAGTTCGAGGTAACGTAAGCCCCAAGCGTTTTTTCCGCTTAACATCGCCTGCTGCAGCGGTTATACCATACACACACTTTCTTTGCACTCTTTGGTGATAGAACCGACTACGGACGGACGGACGATGAGCTTTGCAGACACCGAGGACTTTATCGATCGGCTTCTGGAGACCTATGAAAC
>JABAOG010000908.1_pt4 | contig 11983 bp, 12 predicted proteins | sample 7062131 | NCBI WGS metagenome assembly JABAOG01 (sample SAMN14538629, study PRJNA623070) | marine sediment metagenome | biome: marine biome [ENVO:00000428]; feature: marine pelagic biome [ENVO:01000023]; material: deep marine sediment [ENVO:00002113] | place: India: Arabian Sea | collected... | reverse complement strand
CGCAAGGGGCAGGACACGTTGGCTTGGGAACGAACCGATCGACGCGTGTGGAGCCGGCAAGCACCACCTCGCACCGGGCCACCGCCGTGATGGGCGGGCCCGGGGCTCGTCAACCCCGCCGTCTCCACACCCCCGGCGTCTGTCCCGTCCAGCGGCGAAACGCGCGGTTGAAGCTGCTGGGGTCGCTGAAACCGAGCAGGAACGCCACCTCCGCCACGGACACCTTCGGGTCGGAGAGCCAGCTCATGGCGAGCCGCGCGGCGGCCGCGTCGTGGACCTCCCGGAACGTCACCCCCTCCGCGGCCAGCTTCCGCTGGAGGGTGCGCACGCTGACGAACAGCTCGCGGGCGACGTCCGCAGCCGACCCATGCTCGGGCAACAGGGCGGCGATGGCCTGCTCCACCTCGGCCCTGAAGCCCGCGAACGGATCCGGCATGCGCTGGGCGAGCATGCGCGCGTGCTCCTCGAGCAATCGCGCGAGCGCCTCGTCGGCGTGCTCGATGGGTGCGCTCCACTCGGCGTCATCGAAGCAGAGCCGGTCGAAGGCGGCGCCGAAGCGGATCGGGCAGCGGAAGAACTCCCTGTAACGCGGCGAGTCCGGCGGCTCGGGCCGGGCAAGGTCGAGGCGGTCCACGCGCAGCTCGGGCCGAACCCGCATCCGCATCCGCCCGACCAGCGCGGCGAAGACGTAGTCCACGTACACGGGGGGCACCGCCCCGCCGTCCGCCGTGGCGAGGCGGAGGCCGAGGGTCCGACCGCGGGGCTCTACCGAGAGGACGACCGCGTCCGCAATGAGCCGAAAGAAGCGGGCGAACCGCTCGACGCCGTCGCCCACGGTGCGGGAGGCGGCCACCAGGTAGTCGATCACGCGATAGGCGCCGAACGGGAGGGTCATGGGCGCCCGGAGCTGCAGCGTCGGGTCGCCCGTGCGAGCGCGCAGCACGTCCCAGATCTCGAGGACCGTGGGGGCCGGAATACGCGCGTCCGGGTCCTCGAGGAGCTGGCGCGTGAGCCCGGCAGGCTCGAGCAGGTCGGCGGTCTTCACGCCGCGCGCCTCGGCCTCGCGGACCATCGCGAGCGTGCTCGTGGCCGCGATGGACGGAGGTGATCTCGACATTGGCGTCAACGGTCAAAAAGTCGGCGCGAAGAGTCAATTCTTTCACCCCTCCGTTTTCGCAGTACCCGATAGACGCTCTCGCGAACGGGGGCGGCGCGCAGCGCAGGCGTGAACTGCGACGGAGGGAAGGAGGGAAAGATGAGGATCCCGAGGTGGTGGCTGCCGCTGGCGGTCCTGGTGGGCGCGATCGCATGCGACGTCCTGGAGCCGGACGAGCCGGGCGCCCTCGTGCCGGCGACGGTGGCGGAGGACCCGAGCCTACCGGCCATCGAGATAAACGGGTCGCGCTTCCACGCGCAGACGTTCGGCGACCCGGCGGACCCGGTGATCGTCTTCGTGCACGGCGGCCCCGGTGGCGATCACCGGTCGCTGCTCAAGCTGGCCGAGCGCTTCGACGGCCGGAGCCTGGTTGACGACTACTTCCTGGTCTTCTGGGATCAGCGCGGAGCCGGACTGTCGATGCGTCACGACAGGGACGTGCTGACCCGGGAGGTGTACCTCGAAGACTTCGCGGCGCTCGTGGACCGCTACGCCTCCGGCCGGCAGGTCTACCTGATCGGCGAGTCCTGGGGCGGGATGTACGCGACGATGTACATCGACGCCTACCCGGAACGCGTGGCCGGCGCGGTGCTCATCGAGCCGGGACCGCTCGATGGCGAGACCATGGAGCGGATCGAGGAAGACATGTTCGACCTCGACTTCGGGAAGGAATGGCTGAACGACTACGCCTGGAGCAGCCAGTTCCTCACACCCGACGACCACGCGCGCATGGACTACGAGCGCATGCTCGGCTCCAGGGACGGGCAGCCGAAGTTCGGCCTGGACCGGAACAACCCCTCGCCCGTCTGGCGCATGGGGGCCGCGGCGAACCGGTACGTGGCCGAGGACGGGCAGGACGGGAACGGGGGCTACACGTACGACTTCACGACCCACCTCGCCGACTACACCACCCCCGTGCTGTTCATCGCCGGGTCGTGGAGCCAGGTGCTCGGCGAGTCGCTCCAGCGGGAGCAGATCCGCCGGTATCCGTCGGCCTCGCTGGAGGTCCTCGACGGTGCCGGACACGATGTCGCCTGGGTCAAGCCGGCCGAGGTCCTCACGCACGTCCGGGCGTATCTCGACGCCCGCCAGGGAGGCGCATCATGAGACCACTCGCGAGCATCACCCTGTGCGCCCTGCTGTCGGTCCTCACGGCCGAGGGCGCGGCGGCCCAGTGGAACGTGGCCCGCTTCGACGCGAACGCGAACCGCACCTACGCGACCTACGGCTTCGATCCGGCGTTCGTCGCCGGAGTCGGCTACGGAAGGGTCATCCCGGTATGGGGCAGCCTTCTGCCTGTGGCTGCCGCTCATGGTCATTGCGCGTACACCGCGTAGCCGGAGAGGGACAGCTGGTTATGGATAGTCAGCTCGACGCGGTCCCCCGGCCGCACACGGAACCGGTCGGTCCGCTTGCTGTCCCGGGACGACCGCAGCACGATCTCCAGTTGGATTCCCGCGCCGCCCAGTCGCATCGCGGGAACACGCATGCGCTCCGTGTCCTGGCTGGTCACGCGCCCCAGACGGATGCGCGGGCCGTCCCCGACGAGGTAGACCTTCGCGTCCTCCCAGCTCAGGTTCCTCACCTGGAGCACGGCCGGCCTCGTGAGGTCGTCGTGTCCCCCGGCCCCGGCCGGGAGCCCGCACCCCGTCACAACCCACGCAAGGGCCAGCGCGGCGAACAGCCCCCCACCGCTGTGTTGTTGATTCGACATAGGTCTCCACCGCTCTGGCGCATGCACGGATCCCCGGCATCGCGCCGGCTCTTCCAGCACGCGGTCTAACGCATCGACATTGTGAGGCCGGCTGGTTTAGGGGGTCTTTGCGTCGTCATTGCGCCCTCTTTGCCGGGAGGTCGGCGGCCGAAAGGTCCGGCGCGGCCGGCCGGCGGTGGCCCGAGGGCCGGCCCACGAGGGAAATGGGTTCCTTGACCCCCCAGGGGACCGGACGTAACCGTAGGGTCCGAGGCTCACCCCGGTTCCCCCGCGGTCCCCTACCGGCGTCATGCGGAATATCCGGCTCTTCGGCGGCGCCTCACTCGAAGACGAGAGCGGTCCACTCAAGGGACCCGCGACCCAGCGCCACCGTCTCGCCCTCCTGGCCCTGCTCGCCGCGGCCCATCCCCGGGGACTGACCCGGGACAAGGTCATCGCGTCGCTCTGGCCCGAGCGGGATGCCGGACCCGGGCGAAACCTCCTCAGCCAGGCGGTGCACGCGCTGCGCGACGCTCTCGGTGAATCCGTGATCCGGTCCGTGGGCGATGAGCTGCGCCTCGACCCGGGGGACGTGGAGTGTGATGTCATCGCCTTCGAACGGGCGCTCGCGGCGGGCGATCGACCGCGGGCGGTCGAGCTCTACGCGGGTCCCTTCCTGGATGGATTCTTCCTCCCGGACGCGCCCGGGTTCGAGCACTGGCTGTCGGCGGAGCGGGAGCGACTTTCCCGCGCCCATGCCGGCGCACTCGAGCAGCTGGCGGAGGCGGCGTCGGCGCGGGGCCACGGAGGGGAGGCCGTGGAGTTGTGGCGGCGTGTCGTGGCGCACGATCCGTACTCCGCCCGGACGGTCCTGCGACTGATGGAAGCGCTCGAGGCGGCCGGCAATCGGGCGGCGGCCCTCCGGCAGGCCCGGGATCACTCGGAGCTGCTGCGCGCGGACTTCGGTGCCGATCCGAACCCCGAAGTGGAAGCGCTCGTCGAGAGGCTTCAGCACACCACCCGCTTCCGGATTCGACGTCAGGAGAAGCGCACCCGCCGGAGCGGCGGCCCACCGGCAGCGGCCCCCGCCGGTGCGGCGCAGGAGACGTCGCACTCGCGCGGTGCTCTCCGTTGGCGGACAGTCCTCGGGCCGACGTCTCTCCTGCTGGTGGTCCTGCTTGTGGGCGTGTTCTGGGCCCGCCCCGACGGCCCCTCCCCACCGGGCGTCGAAGGCCTCGATCCGCGGGTCGTGGCCGTGCTGCCGTTCCGTGTGGCGGCGGCGAACCCTTCCCTCGGGTACCTCCACGAGGGGATGGTCGAGCTGTTGCACGCCAAGCTCACTGGTGGCGGCTCGCGGGCGGTCAATCCGCGGGCGGTCATGAGCGCCGTCCGGAGGATGGATGGCGACGGCGCGGCGTTTTCAACTGATGGAGCGAGGTCCCTGGGGAGAAGCCTCGGCGCGGGGAGCGTGCTGCTCGGGGAGGTGACGAGTGTTGCGGCCCGCGTCGCCCTGAGCGCCCAGCTGCTGGATGTCCGGACCGGACGGGTGGCCGCAAGCGCCGCGGTGGCAGGTCCCGCGGACAGCCTGCTCGGGCTGTTGGACGAGCTGGTGATTGAGCTCCTTGCACGGGAGAACGACGAGGCGGAGTATCGGGTCGGCAGTCTGACGACCACCTCGCTCCCGGCCGCAGCCGCCTACCTCAGAGGGATGGCTTCCCACCGCCGCGGCCAGTATGACAGCGCCATTATGAGCCTGGAGCGCGCCATCGCCCTGGATTCGGCCTTTGCCCTCGCGGCGCTCGGGCTCGTGGAGGCGACACTCTGGGGCACGAGCGATTACCCGGTCTACCGGGCCATCCGGCTCGCGTGGTCGCTGCGAGATCGGCTGTCCAGCCGGGACCGGATACTACTCGAGGGCCTCACCGGAGCCCCGCCACCCTTCATGCTTACGGGCAACGTCCTGAAAGCAAGAAAACGCGCGGTCCTTGCCGTACCGGACCGACCGGAGGCGTGGCTGGAGCTGGGGGACGTCTTCTTCCATTGGGGGAGATTCCATGGTATCGATGCACCGCTGCAACAGGCGGAGGCGGCGTTCCGTCGGGCGCTGGAGCTGGACTCCGCCTTCGCGGCCCCGCTCCTCCACCTGGTCGAGCTGGCGGTCACGCGGGAAGACACCGTAGAGATCCGTGCCCTCCGTGACCTCTACCTGGCCCAGGCGTCCACGAGCGATCTTGCCGGGTTCGTCCGCTGGCGCACGGCGGTGGCTCTCGGGGAGCACCCTCCGCGCGGAGCGGCTTCCGCCGACTTCCAGGGGCTGGGGATCCGCACGCTCAGTCGGATTCTGAGGGCGATAAGGGTCGAGGGCGTAGCGCTGGATCAGGGTCCCGCGGCGGCCAGGGCCCTGGCCAGCCGTGCCCGTGGCGAGGGAGAGGGTATCGTCAGTTGGACGAACGTATGGATGCCGCTCATGTCCTACTCGCTCGACCGCGGCCGGCCCTTGGAGGCGCTGTCGTTCATTGAGCGGCTCTCCCCGGAATCCGCGACGCTGACCCACATCCTCAACGCGTTATACTGGGACGGGGACCTGGAGGCGGCGACCGACGCCGCTGGTCGGCTGACCAGAGCCGTCGAAGACGCCCGGGAATCCGCCGATAACCAGGACATGTCCAACCTCTGCATCCTCGAGCAGTGGCGCGTGTCCCATGGCCAGACCCGAACCCTACGCGGCAGCATCGAGAGGCTGCGGGCGATCGATCACCCCGCCCTCGACGTCTGCGCGGCGATGCTCAATGCACTCCACGCGACCCGCGATGATTCCTCGGACCAGGCCGCAGCCGCGCGAGAGCTGGAGTCCCTGTTGCTCGAAACGGGCGTTCCCTGGGGATCCATCGTGGACGAGGCAAACCTGATCCTGGCGCGTGTCCACGAGGCGAGCGGGGACGCCGAGGCCGCGCTCGCGGCCGTCCGTCGTGGAGGGTTCTATCAATGGAATCGGTACGGGGCGACATACTTCCGCGAAGAGGGCCGGCTGGCAGCGCTCACCGGGGACACCGTGGGCGCGATCGAGGCCTACCGTCGCTACTGCGCCCTTCGGTCGGACCCGGAGCCCCGCCTTGTGCCGGTGGTGGAAGGAGTCCGGCGAGAGCTCGACCGGCTCCTGGCGACCGACGTCGCGCAGGCCTCCATCGCAGGGGCGCCCGGCTGCGGCTCCGGCGACGCGGGCGCGCCGAGACGAGCGCGTTGATCCACGTTGGTGCTGCGGACCAGGGCCTCCCGGCACTCCATGATCCCCTGCCCCACCCGGCCTCGCGCCCCCCGGTCCGTGATCCAAGGGGCGGCGTTCCGCCGGGCGAGGACGCCGGCCGTCACCGCCGATCAGGGAGCCCGGTCGAGGCCGAAGTACCGGGCGGCGATCGAGGGGTCCGCGGCCAGGTCCACCGGAGTCAGGGCCCGGGGCTCCTTGCCGGGCTCGTACAGGACGACGAGGTCCAGCGACGGTTCCGACCCGAAGGCGAACGCCCGCGCTTCCCCGCCCACCCGGAAATGGAGCGGTCGACGCCCGTCGAGCCGCATGAGCGGGACCGGCTGTCGCTCCAGGATCTCGGTGGCCGTCGCCCGGTAGAACATCATCTCGTCGGCCATCGCCGCGAAGTCCTCGCCGGGCTTCTCCGCGGCCGCGCTGTCGATCTGCGGCCGGGTCGCGTGCATGAAGATGGCGACGCGCTCATCGAACACCTGCGGGCGATCCCGGCCCACGGTGTCCTCCGCCACCGTGTCCCGGACGGCGGAGTCGGGCGGAGGTGGGGGTGGAGCCCGGTCGGCCGGCTCCGGCTCCCGGTCACACGCGGCCGCCACCCCCAGGAGGAGGGCCGGCAGGACCCATCGGCGACAGCGTGGTCTCATCGCTCCGCATCCGGTCGGGGTCGTGTGTTCACTCCCGTCACCCGTCCAATCTGACAGCCGCCCCGGCGACGAGCCAGAGGGGCGGCCATACCGGAGTGCGCCGGAAGCGGCGGACCGGGACGTCCTTCGTCCCGCGGCCGGCCCGCGAGCCGTCTGCGGCGACCTATTCCCGTTTCGCCTCCGGCTCGAGTGGCTCACCCCGCTCGCGCTTCCCCTCGATCTCGCGGATCGCTGCCTCCATCAGCAGAAAGCGCTCGGCGTGGGTGGGGTGGGTGCCGGAGTAGTCGATCACGTCGGGCTCCGCCACCGCGAACTCGCGGAAGATCCGGGGCGCGCCCTCCAGCGGGTGCCCGGCCCGGGCCAGGATGTAGAGCCCCACGTAGTCGGCTTCCCGCTCGAAGTCCCTGCTGAAGGCCCGGGCGCCGCGGTCCGCGAAATAGACGCTGTAGGGCACCTCGGGCAGCGTGTCCCCGGCCACGAGCGTCGCGATGTCGCCGATGAGGCCGAACAGCCCGGCCAGCGTGGCGTTGCGCATCGCGGCGTCCAGGTGGCCCCGGGCATTGTGGGCGATCTCGTGGGCCACGATGGAGGCCAGCTCGTCGTCCTCGGCGAAGCGCATCATGCCGCTCGTGACGTACACGGCGCTGCCGTCCGCGAAGGCGTTGAGGGCGAGGCTGGGCACCACCACGGTCTCGTAGGCGCACGCGGGCTCCAGCGCGACATGCGTCTCCAGCGCCCGGCCGTCGCGCAGCATGCGGACGGTCAGGGTGTCCAGCTCCGCCAGGTTCGACCATAGCCAGCCGAAGAGCCGCCTCGCCCCCTGTGCCCCGGTGCCGACGTCGTGGTCGGCGACCCGGACCACGCGGTCACCGGGTCGGATCCCGGCCCGTTCCGCCGGGCCCCCGGGCGTGACGGAGAACACCCGGAGCGTGTCGCCCAGGGCGTAGGCCTCCCGCGCGGCGTCGCGCCACTCCTCGGGGAAGGCCTCGGCGAAGAGGACGCGGAACCCCGGCCACGGCATGGCGTCGTCCCCGCAGAACGGCCGGGCCGCGGTGAGCAGCGGGTAGGCGATCCGGTCCAGCCGCTCCTGCTGGCCGTACAGCTTCTCCAGCACGAGTACGCGCTGCTTGCGCTGCTCCGCCCGGACCTGCTCGGGCGTGATGGTGGGGGGCCGGGTCGTCGGCGTGGTGCACGCCCATCCGGCCAGGACCACGAGCAGCGGAACGAATCGGGAGCCGCGTCGCATGGATCGCTCGGGTTCGCGGAACGGCCCGGCGGAGCCCGCCGGCCCTGCATCCCGATACTGCCCGGCCGCGTCGGCGGTTCCACCGCCCCACCCGCCCGCCCGGCCCGCCTCAGAAGATGAACGCCGAGATCCCGACGGCCAGACCGTACACGTCGCTGTCCTCCTCCAGGTCCTCGACCTCCAGGCTCCGGTGCGCGTAGAACAGCTCGGTGTTCACGCCCACCGCGTCGGTCAGCAGGAACAGGAGCCCCACCGCGCCCCGGAGCTGCGTCTCGCTGGAGTCGATCTCCCCCACCGGCGTCTCGCGGTTCGTCGACCCGAACAGGACGCTGCCCGAGAGGAACGGGTGCACGTTCGCATCGAGGATCCAGTAATACGTCGCCGTGGGTCCGATGCCGTACGCCGTGCTCGTGAAATCGCCGGAGGACGACCGGCCCAGCACCGCGTCCGCCCCGAGGGCCAGCCCCCGCGTCACGAAATACTGGATGCTCGGCGTGAGCGTCAGGTTGGTGGTGCGGTCGTCCTGGCCATCGACACCCGCGCTGGTGAGGCTGGCCTGGCCGTCGAGCAGCAGGCTCCCCCGGTCCAGGGCCGGCACCTGGGCCCCGGCGACGGCCGGCACGCCGAGGAGCAGGGCGAGGGCGAGCGGCGCACGAAGCAGCTTCTTCAAGGGTTCCTCCGTTGCGTGGCGGGCGCGTCCGGGCAGGCCGCCCGCGGCCCGCCGCCCGCGTCGACCCGGTGGAGATCGCCGGTTCTCCCGACTCGGTGAGACGACCGGTGCCGGGGAATGGTTGTCCGGTGCGCCGAATCCCGTCGGTCCGGGTCTTGCCTCGACCGACGGGCGTCATGACCGAGCGGAGCGGGGCCGGGGCGAACGGATTCGACGACGCGGGCTGGGAGTACAACCCGTCGGCGTGGAGCGAGCGCATCCCCATCGTGGTCCTCGGGGTGGTGGCGATGTTCATCGCGCTGTACCTGGCGGCCTACCAGTTCGGCTGGGTCGATTCGGTGTGGGACCCGCTGTTCGGCGACGGCACGACGACCGTCCTGGACTCGGACCTGTCCCACCTCTTCCCCGTCCCCGACGCGCTGCTGGGCGGACTGGGCTACCTGATCGACTGGGTGTTCGGGCTGGTGGGCGGGACGAAGCGGTACAAGACCCTGCCGTGGGCGGTGGTGATCTTCGGCATCGGGATCATCCCGTTCGGTCTCACCAGCATCTTCCTGGCCCTGTCGATGCCCGCGATCGTCGGCGCCGGCTGCTTCCTCTGCGCGGTGAACGCGGTGATCGCCGTGGTGATGATCCCCTACGCCTGGGACGAGATCTGGCTGTCGCTGGTCGCCATGCGCAGCATGATGCGGAACGGCGCCGGGTTCTGGGCCGCGTTCAGCGGCCGGGCGGCGCACCTGGCGTTCCAGGAGGGCTGAGATGGGCCGGCTTTGGGAGGTGGCACCGCCGGCGACGTGGGGGATCCTGACGGTTGCGGCCACGCTCCTGCTCGCCGGGTTCGTCCTGCTGAGCCATTCCCTGGTCCGCCGCAAGGCCCACGGCGACCGCTACACCGGGATCGCGTACCCGGGCCGGCTGGAGTGGACGTTCCGGGTCGGCGCCGGCTGCCTGCTGCTGGGGCTCGCGCTCTGGGCCGTCGAGCTGGCGGCGCCCGTCTGGGTCGTCGCGGCCCTGGGAGGACTGGCCGCGGTGGCGTTCGGCCTCGAGGCGGTCGCCCTCACCCGGCGCTAGCCAGCCCGCGGCACGGACGCCCCGGATGGGCCGGGCGCCCTCGTCGCGCCCCGGCCGCTCCTTCAGGCCGGCTGCGCCGCCAGCAGCTCCCTCGCCGCCGCCATGATCCGGTCGACGTTCGGCAGCGTCTCCCGCTCCCGCTCCCGATCGTAGGGGATGGTGGACTCGGTCGTCACACGTCGGTAGTCGAACGGGAGGCCGGCTTCAGCGCAGGCGGCGGCCAGCTCCCCGCTGAGGCCTCCCTCCCGGTAATCCTCGTCCACGACCAGCAGCCGGCCCGTGCGCCGGACGGACCCGACCACCGCCTCCCGGTCCAGCGGCCGGGTCCCCCGCAGGTCGATGACCTCGACCTCCACCCCTTCTCCGGCCAGGAGCTCCGCCGCGGCCAGCCCCCGATGGACGCCCACGGCCAGGGAGACCAGCGTCAGGTCGCCCCCCTCCCGCAGGACCGCGGCCTCCCCGATGGGCAGTGCGTCGATCGGGTCCGGGACCGGGCCCTCTGCCGCGCCGGCCGGGATGTCGAACGACACGGTCCCGCGACTCGCGCCGCCCATGGAGTCGAGCCAGATCCGGGAGACCAGCTTGTGCTCCAGGTAGACGACGGGACCTTCGTCTTCGATCGCGGCGCGCATGAGCCCCGCGGCGTCCCCGGGGCTCGAGGGCACCACGACCTTGAGACCCGGGATCCCACCGAGCATCCCCCAGAGGGCCTGCTCGTGCTGGCCGCCGTCGCCGTAGCCGCCGCCGCAGGTCGCCCGCACCACGAGCGGACAGTCCCAGGTCCCGCCGGAGAACGCCCGCACCTTCGCCATCTCGTTCAGAACGGCGCTGAAGCCGGCGGCCAGGAAGTCCACGAGCATGATCTCCGCGATGGGGCGGAGCCCCGCCATGGCCGCGCCCACGGCCGCCCCCAGGAAGGCCGACTCGCTGATGGGCGCCGCCATCACCCGGCGCGCGCCGAACCGGGCGAAGAGCTCCGGCCGCAGCAGGGGGACGTCTTCGCCGAACACCAGCACCCGGTCGTCCCGGGCCATGGCCTCCGCCACCGCCCGGTCGATCGCCTCGCCCATCTCCATGGCGCTCACGACGCCCTCCCTTCCACGGGGGCCAGCGCCGCCACCCGGATGGCCCGCATCTCCAGCGCCACCGCCTCCTCCACCGCGCTGGCCTCGTCGGCCGGGAGCCCACGCCGGGCGCGTCGCAGCGGGTCGGCCCGGACCCCGCGCCGGTCCCGGCGGCTGCGCACCAGGCTCCGACCCAGCGCGCTCACGCTGACCACCTTCTCCAGGAGCCCGGCGCCCGGCGCCAGGGACGACGACGCCACTCGCCCCAGCACCCCCGCCCCCTCGCCCAGGGGCTCGCTGGCGAGCCGGTCCATCAGGAACCCGGCCATGTGCCCGTCGAGCCGAGGGCACCGCGCCAGGACGAAGCCCGGGCCCTGGCCCTTCCTCGCCGACCCGATCAGCGCCCCGACCTCGAGGGACACCTCCCCCGGATCGCCGCCGTCGACCGTCCTCGCCGGGACGCCCAGCGCCTCGGCCCGGGCCGGAAGCTCGCCCGCCGTGACCGCCCGGGATTCCGTCGTGATGGCCCAGCCGTTGTCCTTGCACACCACCACCAGCGGCAGCGTCCAGACGGCCGCGAGGTTGAGCGCCTCCATCACCATGCCCTGGTTCATGGCGCCCTCGCCGAGCGTCGCCACGGCCACCGAGCCCGGACGCAGCCGCGCCGCGGCCAGGGCGAACCCGCAGCCCAGGGGCGCGGAGGACCCGACGATCCCCGACGATGCCGCCAGCTCCTCGCGGGCGAACAGGTGCATGTGCCCGCCCATCCCGGCGCACAGGCCGTCCCGGCGCCCGAGCATCTCCCGGACCATCAGGACGGGGTCGACGCCCCGCAGCAGCATGAGCGGGGTGGGCCGATGGTCGAGGGCCAGCGCGTCACCGTCCCGCAGGTGCTCCGCGACCCCGGCGGCGACCGCCTCCTCGCCCGTCCCGAGGTGGAGCTCGCCGGAGATCAGGCCGTCCTCCCACAGCTCGAGGAGCAGCAGCTCGAAAGCGCGAACCCGGAGCATGGCCCGGTAGCGGTCCACCAGGCCGGCACGGCCCGAGGAGAGGCGAGGCGGGGTCATTCGTCGGCTCCCAGTCGAAGGCGTGGAAACATACAAGATAGGGCCGGGATCTTCGGCGCCTCCAGCGTTTTGCCCGGACGCCGGGCTCCGGCGCTGCCGGCGGCCGGCGCTTT
>JABAOG010004816.1_pt1 | contig 12008 bp, 6 predicted proteins | sample 7062131 | NCBI WGS metagenome assembly JABAOG01 (sample SAMN14538629, study PRJNA623070) | marine sediment metagenome | biome: marine biome [ENVO:00000428]; feature: marine pelagic biome [ENVO:01000023]; material: deep marine sediment [ENVO:00002113] | place: India: Arabian Sea | collected... | reverse complement strand
AACTACCGCGAAGCGGTTTCGTTCAACGCCCTCTAGACTGCGGGCGTGCCTTCCAGTTCCTTGCGCCGCTCGCAGCCTTTCCCATCGGAGGGGCCGTTACGCAAGCCTGCGGTTTGGCCAAATTCCGCAAACTCGGGTAGCTCAAACGCCGCGCAGCTCGCAAGCTAATGCACCCTGATCCGGCGGCCGTCCCACAGTGTGCGCTCGTAGACGCGGCGCAGCGAGCCGGGCCCCGCCCCGGGAGAAAGGGGAGCGAGACAGCCGAACTCGGTGAGCAGCGTCGTCGTGCAGAGCGGCACGGTCCAGGACTCGGCTCCGGGCGCCGCACTCCGCGGATCGCGCCCGTAGGGAATGCCAGTGCAAGGATGATAACGCCGGGTCATGACAACGCCGGCGGTGAAGCGCGCCGGGTCGGACGGAAGGCTCCGCCGCGGGACCGGCCGGGCGGCGGGGAACGCGTGGACGCAACCGCCGTCGCAGTCGGTCAGGCCAAGATAAGAATCGGCAGCGGGGAACGCCACGATCATCTCGGCGGCCGAGCGCCCGCCCCGGCCGCCCCCACCCCGCCCCGCCCCTACTCCGCCGGAACCTCCCCCGCGTCCGCCCGAACCTCCCCCGCGCGAACCCGCGCCGCGAGCGTCTTCGGCGCCGCCACCGCCCACGCCTCCACCACCAGCTCCCGCAGCGCTTCCGGCTCGATGCGCTCCAGCACCACGCCCACCCAGCGCCCGTCCCAGACGTCGAGGAACGTCTCCGGGTCCATGCGTCGGAGCAGGTCGAGGTTCACGCGCGTCGCCTTCAGGTTGACGGTGCGGCCGTCCTCGGGAAGGGTGGCGAAGATCCTGTTGCGCACGCGCAGGTCGGCGCGGCCGTGGTGCGAGGCCTCGTGCGTCTCGGGGAGCGAGAGCGCGAAGCGGCGCACGTCGTCCTGGCTCCAGCGTGGGTCGGACATGGGCTCCTCCTTGTGTACGGATGCGCGCCGGGCTGCCACGTCACGACCCGCGGAACCGCACCTCCGCCCGCACGTACTCTCCGGCGCCCGCCGGGAACTCGACCCGGAGCGTGGCGCGCTCGCCGGTGCGTTCGGCGAGCGTCGCGCCGCGCAGGCCGCGGATGCGCTCGGGCGTGCGCAGCTCGAGCGGGTAGCCGCGCCCGGCGATCCCTTCCAGCAGCAGCACGAAGTCGCGTCCCTCGCGGCGGAAGTCGAGGATGCGTAGCCCCTGCGAGGGCTGGCCGAGGCGGAGCCGCTCTTCGGGCGGGACGACCTCGACGCCGCCGCGGAACTCGATCTCGACCAGCGCCTCGTCCTCCAGCTCGAGCTCGACCAGCGGGTGCACGTCGTGGGCGCTAGCCTCGACATGCACCGCGGCGTCGCGGCCGTTCACGGTCACGCGGGCCACGCGCGCGCCGAGCGGCAGCGCCGGCGCGATGCGTACGGCGAGCGTGGCGGGCGCGCGGGCCTTCAGCCGCGCATCCGTGGTGCGGCGGACGTCGAGCGTGTACAGCTCGGCGTCGCGGCGGATCGCGACGTCGAGGCGGTCCGACCCGACCCGGACGTTCTCGACGGTCAGCGAGTCCCAGTGCGCCGGCAGGTGCGGCTCGATGGCGACGGCGCGGTTCGGCGCGTCGGCCTCGAGGCCGAGCAGCCCGCGCACCAGTGGGTTGACCAGCATCGACGTCGCGAAGAACTGGTGCGGCACGGTGGTGTCGAGGACCTGGTAGAAGCCGGCCCATGCGCGGTGGTAGCGGTAGTGGGCCAGCGCGACGAAGCCGGTCATGAACGGCCAGACCGCGCCGTTGTTGTAGTGCAGCGGCTCGTAGAGCGGGTGGTCGCGCGAGAGCAGGCGCGCGCCCCAGTCGGTGGTGACCGCCGAGGAACCGATCTCGCGCAGCATGCGCGAGCCGCGCGTCGGGTCGAGCAGCCGGAACGCCATGGCGGTGCTCGGCCAGACCGTGAGCGCGTCGTTCACACGGACGCCCGTGCCCGCCGCCTTCACGCTCCCCGCCGCCGCCTCGCCGTGGTCGCGCAACAGCGCGAAGGCGTAGATCCCGGCCGGCTCGAGCCAGAACCGGTCCTCGATCGAGCGGCTCGCCGTGCGGAAGAGCGCGCCGGCCTCGGCCGAGATCGCATCGTCACCCATGGCGCGGGCCATCTCGCGCACGCCCTCGAGCGCGCCGACCCAGACGCCGGCCAGGTAGATGTCGGTGTGCAGGTCCTCGCCCAGCCCGCCGACCTCGATCGCGCCGGCGCCGGCGAGCGGGTTCTCCATGAGGCCGTCGCCATCGCCGTCCGCGGCGGCGGACCAGCGATACGCCCGGACGATGGCCGGCCAGTGCGCGCGCAGGAACGCGTCGTCGCCGGAGGCCTTCCAGTACTCGTAGCAGGCCAGCACCCAGAACGGCGTGGTATCGCCGTGGAACCAGGTGTACGGGTAGTCGGCGAACCAGGGCAGCCGCGCGGCGGCGTGGGAGATCTCGTGCGGGATCTTGCCGTCCTCGCGCTGGTGGGCGGCCAGGAACGCGAGGCCGCGGCGGACCAGCTCGAACTGGCCGAGGCCGTCCATGCCGAACGAGTTGATGGCCATGTCGCCGCCGAAGTACCAGCCGAAGCCGGGGCGGTAGTTGCCCGGGCCGGCGCGGCCGAAGCCGGCCACGAGGCCGCAGCCGAGGTCGGGGTTGCAGACGAGCTGCTCGTCGAGGTTCACCTTGGCCCACTCGAGGGCGAGGTCCAGCCGTGCGTCGGGCGTGGCGATGGCGAGCCGCTCGCGGCGCACGCGGCGGTAGTGTTCGAGCTTCTCCTGGTAGTAGCGCGGCGCGTCGGCCAGGAGCCGGTCGTAGACGGCGGCGACGGAGTCGCGCGGCGCGGCGCCGCCCGCGATCACGATCGGGATGAAGTCCGCCGTCGCCTGCCCGGCGTCGAAGCGCAGCGTGAACTGCGAGGGGATGGTCGGCGCGTCGTGCGCGGGGTGAGACGTTCCGGAGACGGCGAACGGCGAACCGACCATCCCGTTGTAGAGGCGTACGCCGCCCTGGGAGAGCAGGAACCGGTTCTCGGCGGCGACCCAGGTGATGTACCCGCCGCCGAACGCACCGGGCCAGGCCAGGTCGAAGTCGGCGTGCATCCGGACCAGGATGTCCAGGGGCCGGACGGTCTCGACCTCGAGCAGCATCAGCGCGCCGGGCTCGTCGAGCGGCACGAAGACGTGCTGCTTCACCGTGAAGGTGGCGTGGGTGTAGGTCAGCGTCAGGAGCTCGGGCCGCACGGTCACGCTCTTCGCGACCCGTTCGCCGGGGATCGGCGCGTCGTAGTCGGGGATCCGGAACGCGAGGCGCAGGTCGCGGACCAGCTTGAGCGGCCACGCCCAGGCCTCGAAGGCGCCGGTCTCGTCGCCGAACAGCGCGGCGCGGCGGCCGACGTCGGCCACGTAGGCGCCGGGCCGGGCATGCCCGTGCAGCGTCAGCGGCCCGTCCTCGATCGGGAAGCGCACGACGCCCCGCGGCGCGTCCTGTGCGGCGGCCGGCGCGGCGCCGGCCAGGAGGAGGAGGGCGAGGCGTACGGCGGGGCGTCGTCGCATGGCGTGGCTCCGGATCCGGGTAGCGTGCGCCCCGCGACGCGCGCGGAGACGGCACGGTCACGGCAACGTAGCGCGTTGCCGCGCAACGCTCAAGGCCGTCCGGGGGCACGGATGCTGCACCCCTGGCGGGCGGCCGGGGAGTGGACCCCCCGAACGTTTCCCTCCGGAGGTGGCGCATGGACGGTCGCTCCCGCGACCCGCGAGGCTGNNCCCGAACCGTACGACCGGTACTTCCGCGGCCACGGCGGCCCGCCGCGCCGCCGCTGGCGCCGGGCCTTCGACGCGGCGCCGCCCGAACGGCGGCGCCGCCGGCCGGACCGCGAGGAGTGGCGCGACCGCTGGGAGCGGCTGAAGGAGCGGGAGCGGGAGCGCGGCTGGCCCGGCCGCGCGCGCGAGCTGCTGCGGCGGTACCGGGAGCCGATCATCGGCCTGACCATGGCCGGCGCGGCGGCGCCGATCGCGAAGGCCGCACGCGCGCCGATCCAGCCGGCGGTGGAGCCGGAGGTCGCCGAGCGCCTGGTCCGGGAGGCGCCGCCGACGCGGCCGGGCGGGATCGAGGCGGTGATCGGCGAGCGGTGGGCGGCCACCGAGGCCGAGCGGGTCCGCCGGGACACGATCGCCGGCGCGCAGGTCCGCTACGGCATCTCGCGCGGCCTGGCCCGGGACATCTACGACGCCGCGGTCGCGAACGACATCGACCCCGACGTCGGCTTCGGCCTGGTCCACACCGAGAGCTCGTTCGACCAGCGCGCGGTCAGCAACGTCGGCGCCCGGGGGCTGACGCAGGTGATGCCGCGCACCGGCGCGTGGCTCCGCCCGGGCACCACCGCGGAGGACCTCTTCGACCGCAACCTCAACCTGAATCTGGGGTTCAGCTACCTGCGCGACCTCGTCGACCGGTACGACGGCAACCTGCGGCTCGCGCTCCTGGCCTACAACCGCGGGCCCGGCACGGTCGACCGCGTGCTGGGCCGGGGCGAGGACCCGGACAACGGGTACGCGGACAGGGTGCTCTCCGGCTGAGGCCCGCGAAGAAAAAGCTTGACGAGCGCGCCGGCGCGACTATATCCTGTTCGCCGGCGGCAGACGCCGGCCGCCGTGCGGCGGTCGCAGACCGCCGTTTCCGATTCACGTCCGTACGCAGGCACGCGCGCCCCCACAGTCCGCAGGCGAGCGCCGAGTCCGTCGAGCCTCACCGCCGCGGCGCACGCCCGATCGCGCGTCGCCTGACGCTTCACCGAACCGCAACGACGCTACGGGGCCGCCGCCCCGGCCACGAGCCGACGACGATCCGGCGCCGCGGCCGCGGCGGGTCCCGGATTCGGTCGATCCTTCGCCGACGCTCCGGTCGCCGCCGCGAGCGCGGCCAATCCCGCACAACCCGGCCAGGCGGCCCCTTTCGGGGAGGACGCGGCATGTCTACGACGACCGTCGAGCAGGAGCGGGCGACCCGGACCGCGGGATCGGGCCCGTTCTCGCTGAACGAGGTACTGCTGGAAGAGCTGCGCCGGCTCCGGCCGCGGGTGGAGGAGTTCCACGCGCTGCGCGCCGAGCCGATCCGCGATCCCGCCCGCCCGAGGGCGAACCGGTTGGAACGCTCCGAGAACCTGCGCGAGATCTACCAGGAGATCTCCGCGCTGGACGGCCCCGAGGACGGCGAGCGCAGGCCGCTCTCCGCGCTCTGCCTCTCCGGCGGCGGGATCCGCAGCGCCACCTTCAACCTGGGCGTGCTCCAGGCGCTCGCGAACCTCGGGCTCCTGGAACGGTTCGACTACGTCTCCAGCGTCTCCGGCGGCGGCTACATCGCCGGCTGGCTGAAGGCCTGGATGCGCCGGAGCGGAACCCGCCGGGTGGTCGAGGAGCTGAGGAGCCGCAGCCCCGAGAACCTGCTGGCGCCCGAGCCGCGGCCGCTCGACCGGCTCCGCGAGTACAGCAACTATCTCACGCCGCGGCTCGGCATCTTCTCCGGCGACACCTGGACGGCGGCGGCGCTGGTGCTCCGCAACCTGATCCTCAACTGGCTCGTCATCATGCCGGCGCTCGCCGCGCTCATCGCCCTGCCACAAGCGTACATGCTGTCGCTCCAGCTCGAGACGGTGCCGCCGATCGTCTCACGGGGGCTGCTGGCACTCGCCCTCGTGCTCGGCCTCGCCGCCGCCATCGCGGTGCACCGGTTCCGCCACCCGTGGCACGAGAACGGGACGCCCAACCGGCGCGTCGTCCTCGGCGCCGCGCTGCCGCTCGTGCTCGCGGCGTTCCTGCTGGCCAGCTTCGCGGCCTGGGTGCGCCCGTCGACGGTCGGCGTGGTGGAGCTCGTCGCGTTCGCCGCGCTCTGGTGCATCCTGCTCCCGCTCGGCGGCTGGACGCTGCACGAGCCCTTCTGGCATCTCGAGCGGGAACGACGCTGGCCGTGGCGCGAGCTGGCCGCGGTGGTCGGCGCCGGCGCGGCGGCCGCGGTCGTGCTCGTGCTCCTGGCGATCACGGCGCACCCGTTCCTGGCGCACCGGCCGATGCTCTACGCGATCCTCGCCGCGCCGGCGCTCCTCGGCGTCTACCTGCTCGCGCGCTCGCTCTTCGTGGCCATCGCGGACGTGGGCCGGCGCGACTCGGTCGAGACCGCGGCGGGCGCGCGCGAGGACGCCGACCGCGAATGGTGGGCGCGCTTCTCCGGCCTCGTACTCCTGGCCGCGGTCGGCTGGCTGGGGGTGAGCGCCATCGCCCTCATCGGCTGGCACTTCGCGGTCCGGCTCGCGGAGGCGTACCTGCCGGCGGCGCTCGCCGCGATCGGCGGGCTGTCGGGCGTGGCCGCGGCCTTCATCGGCAAGAGCGGGAGGGCGGGGTCGGGCCGGGCCGGCGAGGGCCCCGGCGCGCCGCGCATGCGCTGGTCGCTGGCGACGGCGGCGCCGGTCTTCGTCATCGCGCTGATCCTGCTCCTGGCGCACGGCACCGTCCTGCTCGGCCGCTGGGCGACGGGCGACCCCGGCCTGCTCGCGATCCCGACCAGCCTGATCCGCTACGAGGGCACCGTCATCGCGGAGGGCGAGCTGCTCCGTTTCGTTCTGGCCGTGCCGGTCGGCCTGCTCGCGCTCTCGTTCGTCATGGGCTGGGTGGTCAACACCAACCGCTTCTCGCTGCACGGGCTCTACCGGAACCGCCTGGTGCGGGCGTACCTGGGCGCGTCGAACCCGGACCGACGGCCCGATCCGTTCACCGGGTTCGCGGTCTCCGACAACCTGAAGCTCCACGACCTGTGGAGCGAGCCGGACGATGACGGCGCGGCCGAGTGCGGTCATCCGCTGCCGATCATCAACACCACGCTCAACCTGGTCCGGGGCGAGCGCCTCGCGTGGCAGCAGCGCAAGGCGGAGTCGTTCTCGATGACGCCCCTCTTCTGCGGCAACTTCTACGAGGGCTACCGCCGCACGGAGGCGTACGGCGGCCGCGGCGGGATCTCGCTCGGCACGGCGCTGACGATCTCGGGCGCGGCGGCGAACCCGAACATGGGCTACCACTCGTCGCCCGCCGTGGCCTTCCTGCTCACCCTGCTCAACGGCCGGCTCGGCGCGTGGCTGGGCAACACGAACGTCAGGGGGCGCCGCACCTTCCGCGACTCGGGGCCGAGGTGGGCCGTCCGCCCGCTCTTCGCCGAGATCTTCGGGCTGACCAGCGCGCGCACCAAGTACGTGAACCTCTCGGACGGCGGCCACTTCGACAACCTCGGGCTGTACGAGGTCGTGCTGCGCCGCTGCCGCTTCGTCCTGCTGAGCGACGCCGGCCGCGATCCGACGGCCGGGTTCGAGGACCTGGGCAACGCGATCCGCAAGATCCGCATCGACTTCGGGATCTCGATCGACTTCATGGAGCCGATCCGCATCCCGGCGCGCGGCGACGGCGGCGCCGGCTACTACTGCGCGCTCGGCACCATCCGCTACTCGGACGTGGATGGCAGCACCGCGCGGGACGGCACGCTCATCTACATCAAGCCGACGCTCCGGGGACGGGGCGAGCCCATCCCCTACGACGTGTTCAGCTACGCGCGGGAGTCCTCGGACTTCCCGCACGAGTCCACTCGCGACCAGTGGTTCAGCGAGTCGCAGTTCGAGAGCTACCGCGCGCTCGGCCGGCACGCGATCGAGCAGGTCGTGCGCGATCCGCAGGCCGCCCAGGCTCCACCGCCCCCGCGGGACTGGACGCTCGGCGACTTCGAGCAGGCCGTACGGCGGCATCTCGCGGCGGCGCACCTTGCGGCCGCTCCACCGGCGCCCGACGCCGCGGCCCCGATCGTCTAGCCGGGACCGCGGCGCGACGGGCCACCCTCTACCCCGGAAGGAGGTCTCCATGCAGAATCTCTCGACACCACAGTCCTCGCGCTGGAAGCGGCGCGCGTCCTACCTGCTGGTCGCCGTGGTCGCGGCCGGCCTGGTCGGCGGCGTCGTCGCGCTCTGGCCGGAGCCCGCGCCGGACGACTGGAACCCATCCGACCTCACCCTGGCCGACATGACCGAGGTCGCGGTCGACCTCTTCGAGCCGATGGACGGCGGCGTCCAGCTCACGGCCGATGAGATCAAGGGGCGCAACACCTGGATGATCTGGACCGCCGGCAACGAGGACTTCTGGAACTGGCTCGCGCAGTACGGCTTCGGCACCAACGACCTGCTCAAGACGCTGGACTCCCGCGGCCGCACCACCCGGTTCCGCGACATGGGGCTGATCAACGAGCCCGGCTTCCGGCAGGCGACGGCGCCCGACACGTTCGGCCTGTGGCTGGACGAGCGCGTGGCGCCGCCGGAGCCCGTCGACGAGCGGGTCTACGGCCGCGCGTCCGGCATCGTCGGGCTCCGCCTCTTCCCCAACCCGAGGTTCGACCCGGGGGCCTGGGACGCGGAGCGGTACTATACCGACCCGAACTACTACAACGACCCGGAGCTCGAGCGGCCCTACATGGTCGGGATGTCGTGCGCGTTCTGCCACGTCGGGCCGCACCCGCTGGACCCCCCCGAGGACCCGGAGAACCCCGCCTGGGAGAACCTCTCGACGAACATCGGCAGCCAGTACTTCCGTCCGGCCACGGTGTTCGGCGTCGGCATGGGCGAATCCAGCCTGGTCTACCAGTTCCTCCTCGCCATGGCCGACGGCACGCTCGACACCTCGTTCCTGGCCTCGGACAACATCTTCAACCCGAGCAACATGAACGCGATCTTCGAGGTCGGCGGACGCCTCGAGGCCGCGGCGCACAACCCCGAGGAGGAGATGGGCGGCGGCACGATGGACATCCGCGGTCAGCAGCAGCGGATGCACGTGCCGCACATCCTGAAGGACGGGGCGGACAACGTGGGGCTGATCGGCGCGCTGAGCCGCGTCTACGTCAACATCGGCGAGTTCCACGACGAGTGGCTGCTCAACCACAACGTGCTGGTCGGCGGCAAGGCGCAGACGCCGTTCGAGGTGAGGAAGGCGCAGCAGCGGTCGGTGTACTGGCTGGCCACGGAGCAGCGGGTGAACAACCTGGCCGGCTTCTTCCTGAAGGCGGCGGGCCCGATGCACCTGGCGGACGCGCCCGGCGGCGCGGCCCACATCACGAAGGACGAGGCGGTGATGACGCGCGGCAAGCTCGCCTTTGCCGAGAACTGCGCCTCGTGCCACTCGAGCAAGCAGCCGCCGGACGGCGTCGCGCCGGACTCGGAAGAAGGTAAGGCGTGGTTCCGCGAGGCCGTGCTCCGGCCGGACTTCGCCGAGGGCAACTACTACGCGGATGACCGGCGGCACCCGGTGAGCCTGATCGAGACGAACGCCTGCCGCGCGCTGGCGACGAACGCGATGCGCGGGCACGTCTGGGACAACTTCTCGTCCGAGACGTACAAGAGCTCGCCGCCGTCGGGCCCGATCGAGGTGCAGAACCCGTTCGACGGCAGCACGAGCACGTACCAGCCGCAGGGCGGCGGGCCGGGCTACTACCGCACGCCGACGCTCGTGAGCATCTGGGCGACGGCGCCGTTCTTCCACAACAACAAGCTCGGCATCGACACGCACGACCCGTCGGTCGAGGGGCGCATGCGCGCGTTCGACGACGCGGCCGAGAAGCTGCTCTGGCCGGAGAAACGGCTCGGCCCGGAGTCGATCTACCGCACGACCGCGGAGAGCTGGCTGCTCGTCCCGGCACCGTACCTGCCGGACTTCCTCGAGCCGCTCTCCGAAGACGGCTATCTCAGGATCGGCCCCGTGCCGGAAGGCACGCCGGTCAAGCTGCTCGCCAACGTGGACCTGACGCTCGAGACGCCCGGCCTCGACCGCGAGGACGCCGGGAAGGTGGTCCGGCTGGCCAACCTGGCGCGCAAGATCAAGAACGCGCTCCTGCGCATCCAGCTCGAGAACCTGGATGCCGAGCAGAGCCGCGAGGTGCTCCGCTCGCTGGTGCCGGACCTGCTCGAGCACAGCAAGTGCCCGGACTTCATCGAGGACAGGGGCCATTACTTCGGAACCGATCTGCCGGACGCCGACAAGCGGGCGCTGATCGAGTACCTGAAGACCCTGTGAACGCCGGGAACGGAGGCGACGGATGAGCAACGACACTCACGCCGAGGCCCGGTTCGACTACATCGTGGTCGGCTCGGGCGCGGGCGGCGGCCCCCTCGCCGCGAACCTCGCCCGCGCCGGCTACCACGTGCTCCTGCTCGAGGCCGGCGGCGAACACGAGAACGACCACTACCGCGTCCCCGGCTTCCACGGGCTGGCGACGGAGGATCCCGACCTGCGCTGGGACTTCTTCGTCAAGCACTACGGCGACCCGGACCGGCAGCGGCGAGACTCGAAGTACACATCGGAGGAGGACGGCGTACTCTACCCTCGCGCCGGTACGCTGGGCGGCTGTACGGCGCACAACGCCATGATCACCATCCGGCCGCACGCCAGCGACTGGGACGGGATCGCGGCCGACACCGGGGACGACAGTTGGCGCGCCGAGCACATGGACCGCTACTTCGAGCGGCTCGAGTGCTGCCAGTACGAGCGCCGCCCGGGCGCGCCGTCCCGCAACCCGCTGCTCCGCCTGCTGGGCTGGCTCGGCCGGCTCTTCGGGCGGGTCGACGCGGCGGGGAACCCGAGCGGCCACGGCTTCGACGGCTGGCTGACCACGAACATGGCCGACCCGAAGCTCGCGCTGCCGGACGAGGATCTGCTGAAGATCCTGGGCGCCGGGGTCAAGACCGCGGTCCGGGAGGGTCTCGAGCCATCGCTGCTCGACCTGCTCGACCTGGACGATCACTACGATCCCAACGACCTCCGGGTCATGCGGAACAGCCCCGAGGGCATCTGCTTCACGCCGCTGGCCACGAACGGCGGCCGCCGCACCGGCACGCGCGAGTACATCCGCGCGGTGCAGCTCGAGCATCCGGACCGCCTGACCGTCCGGACCGGGTGCCTGGTCACGCGCGTGCTGTTCGATGATGACGTGGCGATCGGCGTCGAGTACTTCCAGGGTCCGCACCTGTACCGCGCGGACCCCCGTGCGAACGGCGAGGACGGTGCGCCGCGGCGCACCGTCCTCGCCGCGCGCGAGGTGGTGCTGGCGGGCGGCGCGTACAACAGTCCGCAGCTCCTCATGCTGTCCGGGATCGGACCCCGCGAGGAGCTGCAACGGCACGGCATCCCCGTGCGCGTCGAGCTGCCCGGCGTCGGGCGCAACCTCCAGGACCGCTACGAGGTCGGGGTCNNCCAGCCGTTCGAGGAGGCCTACCGGGACTGGCAGACCGGCAAGGGCGTCTACACCTCGAACGGTGCGGTGCTGGGGATCATGCTGCGGTCGGCGCCCGAGCGGACGGACCCCGACCTCTTCGTCTTCGGGCTGCCGGGCTTCTTCCGGGGTTACTATCCCGGGTACTCGAAGGAGTTGGTCCGGAAGAAGAACGTGTTCACCTGGGCCGTGCTCAAGGCCCACACGAGCAACACCGCCGGCCGCGTGCTGCTGCGCTCGGCCGACCCCAGGGACGTGCCCGAGATCGTGTTCCACTACTTCGACGAGGGGAACGACGCCTCCGGCGAGGACCTGGAGTCCGTCGTCGAGGGCGTGCTGCTCGCCCGGCGCATCATGAGCGCCGCCGGCGACCGCGTCGCCCGCGAGCTGGTCCCCGGGCCCGAGGTCGACACCCGCGACGAGATCCGGGAGTTCATCCGCGACGAGGCGTGGGGCCACCACGCGTCGTGCAGCAACAAGATGGGCCCCGCGACCGACCCCATGGCGGTGGTGGACGGCCGGTTCCGCGTCCACGGCACCCGGAACCTGCGCGTCGTGGACGCCTCGGTGTTCCCGCGCATCCCGGGCTTCTTCATCGTCACGGCCGTGTACATGATCAGCGAGAAGGCCAGCGACGTCATCCTCGAGGACGCACGCGCCACGGATGCGGCCGCCGCACGCGACCGCGTCGCCGGGGAGGTGCC
>JABAOG010019894.1_pt1 | contig 12029 bp, 10 predicted proteins | sample 7062131 | NCBI WGS metagenome assembly JABAOG01 (sample SAMN14538629, study PRJNA623070) | marine sediment metagenome | biome: marine biome [ENVO:00000428]; feature: marine pelagic biome [ENVO:01000023]; material: deep marine sediment [ENVO:00002113] | place: India: Arabian Sea | collected... | reverse complement strand
GGCTTCGCGTCTCCGCGTGAAACGCGCGCGCTGCGCCGCCGTGATGAAGCCGGCACTCTGGCCGGAGCCCGTGTCCTGCGCCGATGCCCGCGGCCCTGCCCGCCGCCGGCCGGGTCCGGCGTCGATCTTGACACCCCGTAGAGCGCCCCGTATAGTCCGCAGCGTACACAATACAATTGCATCCTCCAACATCTTCGGACCGCACCGCGGCCGGCGACGGCCGCTTCGCGAATATGCAACCGGGGCGCGCGCGCGGGGAAGGCGGGCGAACCGGAGGCCCCGGGCTCGAGGGCTGGCCCTGGGGGGACGGCCGGGGAGATCCACGGGCGGGGCGCGCCGACGCGTCGCGAGACGCGGCGGACGGCCGGACGCCGTACGTGGGATCGCCGGTCGGAGGGCCCGACCGTTCGTGTGGGTCCGCCGCACACGCAGCCCATCACCTACAGGAGGGACGAATGGTTCCACAGCGCGTTCGGAGAGCGGGTCACGCGGCGGTGGCCGCACTGGCCGTGCTGCTCGCCGGCGCCGCCACGGCCCGGGCGCAGGAGTCGGGGAGCGTCCGGGGCCGGGTCGTCGACGCCGCGACGCAGCGGCCGCTGGACGGTGCCCAGATCACGATCCAGGGCACGCGGTTCGGCGGCATGGCGAACCAGAACGGGGACTTCCTCATCCTGAACGTGCCCGCAGGGACGTACACGGTGCGTGCCCAGATGCTGGGGTACAACCGTCAGGACGTGGAGGTCACGATCGCGGCCGGCCAGGCGGCCGTGACGAGCTTCGAGCTGCGACAGGCGGCGATCGACCTGGACGCGATCGTCGTGACGGGCACCGCGGGCGGCACGGTCCGGCGCGCACTGGGCAACTCGGTGACGCGGCTCGAGACCGGCGACCTCACGGAGCAGGCGCCGATCGCGAACGTGCAGGAGCTGCTGACCGCGCGGGCGCCGGGCGTGACGCTGATGTCGAGCTCGGGCCAGGCGGGCGCGAGCTCGAAGATCCGCATCCGCGGCGCCAGCTCGCTGTCCGCGGGGAACGAGCCGGTCTTCTACGTGGACGGCGTGCGCGTCGCCGCCGGCACGAACGGCGGCTACGGCGTGAACAACGGCACGGTCCAGGGCACGAACCCGCTGGACTACCTGAACCCGGACGACATCGAGTCGATCGAGGTGATCAAGGGCCCGGCCGCGGCCACGCTGTACGGCGCCGACGCGGCGGCGGGCGTGATCCAGATCATCACGAAGAAGGGCCGCGCCAGCCAGGGCGTGCAGTTCACGGCCGAGGTCGAGATGGGCTCCAGCGAGTGGGCGCTCGACATGCCGACGAACTACACGCTGTGCACCACCTCGGCGGAGGCCAGCGCCATCGGCGCGCCGTTCCTCGGCAACCGGCTGACGAGCAGCAACTGGCCGGGGTGCGGCGAGTTCGACGCGAGCCAACCGCTCCAGCAGCGGCTCCTCACGCAGCAGCCGGCGCGGGACGACCCGCAGGCGCTGCGCGTCGGCGACATCCGCGGGATGAGCGTCTCGGCCCGGGGCGGCAACGAGGCGTTCAACTTCTACCTGTCCGCCGACAACTACGACGAGGACGGCGTCTTCTTCAACAACTTCTCGAAGCGGACGTCCGGGCGCGGCAACTTCGGCTTCGTGCCGAGCGACAAGCTGAACTTCAACGTGAGCGTCGGCTACGCGCGCACGCACGCGCAGATGCCGCTCCAGAACAACGCATCCAACAGCATCCTGCGCAACGCGTTCCGCGGCCGCCCCGGCAACCAGGGGCCGTGGGGGGTCGGCTGGCGCGGCTTCATCCCGGAGATCAGCAACCAGTACGACAACCAGACCTGGCAGGAGCGGACCACGGTCGGGCTGACCATGAACTACACACCGCTCCCGGGCTTCACGAACCGGCTCACCCTGGGGATGGACAGGAACGACCGCACCAACCAGTCGTTCATGCGGCAGGACACCACCGGCCGGGCACCGTGGGGCGCGGTTTCGGCGACGGGTACGATCGACCGCTACCTCCCCTCGATCCACGTCTGGACGCTCGACTACGCGAGCACGCTCGCGAACGACCTGACGCCGGACCTCAACTCGCAGTTCTCCGTCGGGATGCAGGTCAACGCCCGGCAGTTCGAGTCGCACGAGGTGAACGGCGAAGGACTGGTCGCGAACCGGCTGAACCTGGTCGGCAGCGCGGCGGTGACCTTCTCCGACCAGGATCGCGAGGAGCAGACCTCGGCCGGCTTCTTCGTCCAGGAGCAGGTCGGCTGGCGGGACCGCCTGTACGTGACGGGCGCCGTCCGGGTCGACGACAACTCGGCGTTCGGCCAGGACTTCTCGTTCGTGGCGTACCCGAAGTTCATGGCGTCGTACGTGGTCTCGGAGGAGGACTTCTTCGAGCTGCCCGCCGTGGACGAGCTGAAGCTGCGGCTCGCGTACGGCCAGGCCGGCAACGCGCCGCCGCCGTTCTCGGCGGACCGGACGTTCTCGCCGGACAAGACGGAAGTCGACGGGTCGATCGTGAACCACATCCAGTTCAGTGACTACGGGAACCCGGACCTGAAGGCGGAGACGGGCTCGGAGATCGAGCTCGGCTTCGACGCGCTCGTGCTGGGCGGGCGCATCGGCGCGGAGTTCACGTACTACAACAAGAAGACGCTGGACGCGCTGGTCGGCGTGCCGGATCCCCGATCGAGCGGTTACACGGGCACGCACATGATCAACGTGGGCGAGATCCGGAACAGCGGCCTCGAGCTGCTGCTGACGGGCTCGCCGGTCAACACGCCGAACGTGCGCTGGGACGCAACGCTCTCGCTGGCGACGAACGGCAACGAGCTGGTGGACTTCGGCACGGAGGCGCTCGACGACATCACGTTCGGCGCGTTCGCGGACGTGCAGCGGCACATCGAGGGCTACCCGCTCGCCGGCTTCTGGGCGCGCGACGTCGAGCGCGACGGCAGCGGCCGGCCGATCCTCTACGACGGAGCCGGCAACGTCACGACGGACCCGCTCGCGGGCAACGTCCGGGTCAACGAGGCGTTCGAGTACGTGGGCCCGATGCTGCCGACGCGCGAGATCGGGTTCTCGAGCACGGTCACGCTGTTCGACGATCTCCAGCTCTTCGCGAACCTGGACTACAAGGGCGGCAACTACCAGTGGTGCGCGATCTGCTCGATCCGGAACCGGATCGACCTGAACACCTGGGAGATCAACAACCCGGACCAGGACCCGGTCGAGCGGCTGGTCTGGCGGAGCCTTCAGACCAAGACGCACATCCATCCGGCGGACTTCATGAAGCTGCGCGAGGTCGCGCTGACGTACACGCTGCCGGCGTCGATCTCGCAGCGGTTCCGCGCGAGCCGGACGAGCCTGACGCTGTCGGGCCGCAACCTGTGGATGTGGACGAAGTACGCCGAGGCCACGTCGGACCCGGAGGTCACGTTCTACAGCAGGTCGAGCTTCACGCAGCTCGACTACGCGTCCACACCGATGACGCGGCGCCTGATGGCCAGCCTGCGCTTCGTGTTCTGAGCGCGCCGTACGCGTGAACCCATGAACCGCAGAGAGAGGAACGGAAACATGAGATTCGCAACGAGGCGGGTCCGCGGCGCGGCGCTGGTTCTGGCCGGCTCGNNGCTCGCTGCTCCTGGTCGGGGCGTGCGACGCCGTGGACGACCTGCTCAAAGTGGAGAACCCGGAGCGGCTGGTCGAGGACGACCTGAACGATCCGAAGCTGGCCGACGTTCTCACGAACAGCGCGGTCGGCGAGTTCACCGACGTGTTCGCCGATCCGTTCATCTGGCGTGGCAGCATGCTGACGGATGAGCAGATCACGGGGATCAACTGGGAGGAGACGGCGCGCATCAACCAGCGGATCATCCGCTACGACGACGGTCCGTCGAACACGATGTTCGGGCAGATCAGCCGGGCGCGTGCGATCGCGGACACGGCGGCCTCCAAGCTCCGCGAGCTGCTGGAGGATCCGGAGAGCGACATCCGCGTGGCCACGGCGCTGAACTACGCTGGCTACTCGTACATCCTGATGGGCGATGCGATGTGCGAGGCGACGATCAACGTCGGCGCCACGATCTACGGCCCGGTCGAGCTGTACGGGATGGCCGTGACCCGGTTCGAGGACGCGCTTGCCGTGGCCCGCGCCGCCGGCGACTCCGACATGGAGAACCTGGCGCTGGTCGGGCTGGCCCGGGCTCACCTGAACGCCGGCAACTACGCCGACGCGATGGCGGCCGCCGAGCAGGTGGCCAGCGACTTCGAGTGGTGGGTCGAGTACGACAACCAGGACGCGAACAACAACCCGATGTACGGGCGGGTCACGGGCCAGAACCACAACCTGGGCGTGCACCCGCGGTTCCTGAACGGGGCGTACCTGGACTCGATCGCGGACGCGCAGCAGGCGGACCCGCGCATCCAGCACTTCGCCGAGTCGCGGCGCGGCCACAACCAGCTCTCGGAGCTGTACACGCCGTACCAGCCGTGGTCGTACAGCGAGTTCACGGACACGCCGCTCGCGGAGGGCGGCGAGCCGGTGCTGTTCGCGCGCGACACGGACATCAAGATGGCCAGCTACCTCGAGGCCGTGCACCACTACTACGAGGCGGCGGGCCGCGACGCGGGGGATTTCGATCCGGACGCGGTCACCGGCCCGGAGGGCACGCTGCGCGAGTTCGTGAACGCGCGCCGCGCGTTCGGCCGGCAGGGCGCCTTCACGGGCACCACGTCCGCCCAGTGGCGCGCCGAGCTGAAGGAGCAGCGGGCGCGGGACCTGTACCTGGGCGGCTTCCGCCTGGGCGACCTGCGCCGGTGGGGCCGTCTGTCCGAGGCCGACGCCGACCACGTCTTCCCGAGCGGCGCCCACCCGACGGCCGAATGGGGGAACTACGGGGACGCGCAGTGCTTCGTGATCCCGAAGGAGGAGTACCAGGGCAACCCGAACATCCAGAACCCTCACGGCTGATCGGCGCGGGGTGAGCGCCCGAATCGGGCGGAAAAGGCGCGGCGAGCGATCGCCGCGCCTTTTCCTTGCCTGGATCCTGCCGGACGGCGGCTGGCCCGCCCGGGTCGCGCGCGTCTTCAAGCCCCTCGGCGCACGAGAAGGTGGCGGACGGCGGCCGCTAAGCGTATCATCGCAACCGAGCGGCGTCTCCTCTGCCGGAGGTCCCTCCATGAGCCACGACCCCCGTCCGCTCTCGCCGTCGCCGGCGCATCGATCGGCACGACTTCGGGACGGCATCCAAGGTCTTGTCCGGCGCTTCGTCGCGGCCGTCACGCGGGTGGTCGCGGCGCTCGTCCCCCGGCTCGGCCTCTGGACCGTGCTCGCCGCGGCCGCGGCGCCGGCGCTGGATGCACAGGTCGTTCGCGGCCGGCTGCTCGAGGCGTACACGGACCGCCCGATCGAGGCGGCCGACGTGGCGCTCGCGAGCGAGGACGGGCGGCCGCTGGCGAACGCGATCACCGACGCGGGCGGCCACTTCCACCTGGCCGCGCCGGGCGCCGGGCGGTTCCTGCTCCAGGCGCAGCGGCTGGGCTACCGCTCGGCGCTCGAGGGGCCGTTCGACCTCGGCGCGCGCGACACGCTGCGCGTGGAGTTCCGCATCCAGCTCCAGCCGATCGAGCTGGATTCGCTGCACGTGGCCGCGGAGGCGCGGTCGCCGCGGCTCGAGCGGACGGGCTTCTACGAGCGCCGGCGGCGGCAGCCCGGCCACTTCATCACGAGGGAGGAGATCGAGCGCAAGCAGCCGGTCGACGCCTTCTCCCTGTTCCGCGCCCTCCCGGGCGTGCACGTGATCGTGCGCGGCAACGCGTCGAGCGCGGTCATCCTGCGCGGCGGCTTCGGCCACTCGCTCCAGAACGTGATGTGCTATCCGCGGGTGTACCTGGACGGCGTACTGGTCGGCCGCTCCTCGGCCGCCGACGTCCTGCGCGACCTGGATCCGTGGCGGATCGAGGCGATCGAGATCTATCGCAGCCCGGCCGAGGTGCCGGCGCAGTACGGCGGCACGAGCAGCGGCTGCGGGGTGATCCTGCTGTGGACGCGGTGAGCGGGCGGGGCGCCCACGAATTCGGCGTGCGCGGAGCGGGCTCGACACTTCCCGATCGCGAGGTGGTTCCATGTTGAACCGATTCGGGCCGGAGAGTACGCGACGTCCGGTGGTCCGGGAGCCGTTCGGCCCCCGAACGGATCCGGCGACGGCGTGGTGGCGCCGGGCGGCAGGGGGCCCGATGCGGATCCGCCACGCATGGGTTGCGCTCGCACTGACGCTCTCGGCCGCGGCGCCGCTGGCCGCGCAGGCCGTGCGCGGGCGGCTCGTCGAGGCGCAGTCACGCGCGCCGGTCGAGGGAGCGATGGTCTGGCTGCTCGACGCGGACGGTGCGCGCCTCGGCGGCGCGCTGACCGACTCCGCCGGCTGGTTCATCGTGCGCGCGCCGGCGGCGGGCCGGTACCGGCTGCGGGCGGAGCGCATCGGCTTCGCCACGACGACGTCGCCGGAGGTGGCGTTCGTCGCGGGCGAAACGCTCGCCTACGAGCTGGTCGCGTCCGCGGAGCCGATCCGGCTGGACGCCATCGAGGTCGAGACGGAGCAGCGTTGCACGGTCCGGCCGGGCGCGGGGCTCCCGGCGGCGCGCCTGTGGGAGGAGGCCAGGAAGGCGCTCGAGGCCGCCGCGTGGTCCGAGGACGCGGGCACGTACCGCTTCGACGTGCTGGACTACCAGCGCGAGCTCGACGCCGGCACGCTGCGCGTCCGCTCGGAGCGCCGCGTCGGCCGGTCGTTGCACTCGCGCAACCCGATTCGCAGCCGGCCGGCGGCCGAGCTGGCATCGCACGGGTACATCCAGCCGCAGTCGGACGGCGGCTGGACGCTGTACGCGCCGGACGCCGAGGTGCTGCTCTCGGACCCGTTTCTGAACGGTCACTGTTTCCGCGTGGTGGCCGGCGCCGGCAGGAACGGGGGGCTGGCCGGCCTGGCGTTCGAGCCGGTGCGCGCGGCGGATCGTCCCGACATCACCGGCGTGCTCTGGCTCGACCGGACCACGGCCGCGCTGCGTCGCCTCGAGATCCGGTACACGCGCCTGCCGCGGGAGATGCTCGGGCCGCCGCCGCGGGGACGCATCGAGTTCGAGCGCCTGCCGAACGGCGCGTGGTTCGTGCGCCGGTGGTGGATCCGCGCGCCGATGATCGGGCTCGACCCCGCCGCGCCGCAAGACCGGCGGGTGCGGACGCTCGGTGTCCATGAGACGGGCGGCGAGGTGGTGGGGGCGGCGGACGCCGGCGGGCGCCGGGTCGTCCGCGCGCCGCGCGCGGCGCTCGCCGGCCTCGTCTACGACAGCACCCGCGCCGTTCCGCTGGCCGGGGCCGAGGTCTTCCTCTCGGGCACGCAGTATCGGACGGCCGCGGACTCCGCGGGCCGCTTCCGGCTGGACGACCTCCCGCAAGGCGTCTTCGCCGCCTCGTTCCTGCACCCGCGGCTCGACTCGCTCGGGCTGTTCGTCCCGCCGCGGGAGGTCGCGCTCTTGCCCGGCGACCTGGTCGAGCTCCGGCTCGCGGTGCCCTCGACGGCCTCGCTCCTCGCCGCCGCGTGCGAAGCCCCCGAGCCCGGTGCGCGGACCGGCGCCGTGGTGGGTACGGTCCGCGACGCCGCGACCGGCCGGCCGCTGGCCGGCGCGCGCGTCACCCTCCGCTGGAGCCGCTTCGACATCCGGGGCAGGAACCTGCCGGCCGTGTCGCACATCCCCGTGGTCGTGCACGAGGATTGGGAGGGCGTCGAGCTGGAGACGGACGAGCGCGGCGGCTTCCGGGCCTGCGGGCTCCCCGCGGACACGCGGATCGTGGCGCAGGCAGCACACGGCGAATGGATGGGCCCGCCGCGCACGATCCGTCTCGATCGCGACGGCACGCTGGAACTGAGGCTCGAGGTGGAACCGGCGCGGCCGCCGGCCGGGATCGTGGACCGGGCCGGCGGCCGCGCGGCCGCCGGCTCATACGCGATCCGCCGAAAGCGCTCCCGGTCGATGGGCGAGCTTCTACTCAGAGCGTCCCGAGGAACCGCAGCACCGCCTCCTGGTCCAGACGACCGAGCGCCCGGAACAGCGCCCGCGCGCGCGTCGCCTCGCCGCCGTGCGCGCCGATCGCCTCGCGCAGCGTGAACGCCCGGCCGTCGTGCAGGTACTCGTCGCGGCGGCCCAGCCCCATCAGCGGTGCCGTGCGCAGCTCCGCCGGCGCGGCGTCGCGCCCGCAGACGTCCGCGAGCTCGGGGCCGAGGTCGTGGAGGAGCAGGTCCGAGTACAGGTGGACCCGCCGCCGGTCGAGCGCCGCGACCCCGCTCGGGCCGGTGTCCATGAACGGCGTGTGGCAGGCCGAGCAGCGCATGCGGTGGAACAGCGTCTCGCCGCGCTCGACCAGCCGTCGCTCGTCCGGGTCGCGCGGCTCGCCGCGCGCGGGCGGCGCGAGGAAGCGGACGTAGTCGGCCAGCAGATCGAGGACGCGATGGTCCACCTCGGGATCCGCCGCCGGGTCGGTGTCCGGCGGCAACACGACGCCGGCGCCGCCGGCACTCGCCTCGCCGGGTCGGAGCGCCGTCGTCAGCCCCATCTCCTGCCGGATCGCCGTGTCGACGAAGTCGAGGATCGTGGCGTGGTCCGCCTTGCGGCCGAAGCGGGCCAGGCGGCCGCCGGCGTCGCGGCCGGCGCGGCCGGAGACGCCGTCGCCGTCCGCGTCGTCCGGGTCCGCTCGCGCCNNTAGAGGAACGGGACGTTGAACCGGCCGACGACGGTCGCGACCGCCGGCGGCGGTTGGCTCCGGACGCCGTGGGCGCGGAGCGCCGGCGTCGCCTGGCTCCTCACGTTCTCCCCGCCCTCGGCGCCGAGCGGGTCGCACGTTCCGCCCGCGTCGATCCGGACCGCGCGGACCACGCGCTGCTCGCCGGTTCCGCCGGTGGCCGGGAAGGTGTGGCAGGCGCTGCACTGGTTCTCGTTGAAGAGCGGGCCGAGCCCTTCTTCCGGCGTGAACACCTTGTTGAACAGCGCCTCGCCGGCGCGGAACCGCGCCAGCTCCGCGGGGGTCAGCCCGGGCAGCGGCGCGCCGGGCTCGGCCTCGGATGCGGGTGGCGCGGCGGAGCAGGCGGCCGCCAGCACCGCCGCCAGGACGGTGGAGAGAAGCCAGTCGCGGGCGCTGCGCTTCGTCACGTGGCTTCGGCTCGGGAACGGGGTGTGCGCGCCGCGGCGGCCCGGCGGCGCGCGGCCGGGCGCCGGTCGGATCAGGGCAAAGTCGGTCGAGGCGGTAAGTTAGGCCGCCGCGGGTGCGTGAGCAAGCGCGGCCGGCGCAGGCGGTTCGCCCCGTCGCGGCACGGGATTCCGCCGGCAACCCGCTCGAGGGGATCGAGCACACCACCTACCCGCTCGAGGGGATTGCCGGAACGAGCTCCACGTCGACCATCTCCCGCGGCACCTGCCGCCGGCGGAGATACTCGAGGCCGTCCCTCCGCGAGAGGACCTCGCAGGTCACTCCCTCCGGTGCGTCGGCAGGCTGCATTCAGCGTCCCTCCGCGAGTTCCTTCAACGGCGAGAGGGAGTCGAGGTGGATGGTCCGTCCGCGCACCTCCCCCCCACGACCCGACGCCAGGTAGCACACGTAGCGCGCGACATCCTGCTGTTCTACGGGGCTCATCTTCTTCTCTCCGTCCCCCCACCCGAAGCCGGTGTAGAGGACAACTTCGTTCACCCTCACCGAATCAACCTGGTCCATGAGCGCACGAGCGAACATCGCCTGCGCCGCGGTGGCGATCGAGACCAGGGCCGCGCCCCGTGACATCGGTCGGAATGCGAGCGGGCCGTTGATGAGCGTGTAACTGCCACCGTCCTCGATCGCCGGGATCAGCGCACGGGCGGCTACGACGTGCGCGATGAGATAATCGTCGATCACCTGCTCGAGACCGCGCACCGGCACGCTGAGCAGGGGGGGAGCGGGAACGAAGCGGCCCAGGCTGGCCACGGCGCCGTGGAGTGGTCCATGTTGCGACACGATCTCATCGACGAGCTCCGGAGCGGCCTCCTCATCTGCGATGTCCCCCTCGATCGGGATCAGCCGCCTGGCCGCGGCCTCGCCGTGCGCTGCCCGCAGCTCCTTCAGTTTGCCCGCCGATCGGGATGGAACGACGACGGTCGCACCGGCGCCCAGGAACGACCCGACCAAGGTCCGGCCGACGTTCCCGGTGCCTCCCGCCACAACGATGGTTCGACCGGCGTGAAGATCACCCAACGCATTCATAGCATTCACCTCTCACTCGTGATCGGCGACCGATGTGCCGATGCGGCCGATGTGCCGATGCGGCAAGATATCGATACGCAATCCTTTTACCAATCACATATCCCGCGAAAAAAAGCTCGCCGTCAAGACCGCGGTTCTTCGATCCGATCCAGCACCGCCACAAGTGACCGCAGATCCGACACCCCGGCTGCACGAACCGCATCGACGTTCGCCTTCCGGACCGGCCCCTCCATTTCGCGGAGTAGAGACCGCCCCTCTTCCGTGAGCGAGCAAAGCCAGACGCGCCGATCGTCCGGGGATCGCTCCCGCCGCACGAGACTCTTCCCTTCGAGGCGGTCCAGGATCCCGGTCAGACCGGGCGTCTTCTCCATCATGCGCTCGGCGACCGCCATGGTCGGCAGCGGCTCGCCCGCTCCCCGAAGGATGCGAAGCACGTTGTACTGCTGTCCGGTCACCCCGAACCGGGCGAACGTACGCTCCAGTGAGCGATGCAGCGCGTCCACCGTACGGAGAAGCCGCGTGACGGCCTCCTGTGCCGCCCGCTCCCGGTCGGTGGGTCCGGGGAGTTGCGCATTCTCGAGCCGTTTCATGCAGACAATAAATACATCGAATGTCCATATGTCAAGTACCTGTCGTGCCGAATGGATCGGCCCCGAGCCGAGGACGTGGACGCGTTGATCCGTGCGCTCGAGGCGGTCCGGCAGCGGTTCGGTCCGGTGCCCGCCCAGTCTGGCCGCCGTTCAGTCGAACGCCCGCCGGACCAGCATGCGCGCGGCCAGCAGCGCGCCGAGCGAGACGGCGATGGCGCGGGCCGGGTTCTCCTCGACCTGGTCGGCGAGCGGCGCGAGCGGCGTGCGGCGCAGCGGCCGTGCGAGCGCTTCGCCGAGCCTTCCCTCGACGACGTCCACGCGGTCCGCCGAGAGCAGGAGCGCCCAGTGCCGGGCCTTGTGCTCCGGGGTGGCGTACGCCAGGCGACGCATGAGCCCGCTCACGCCGCGCGGCGGCTGCGCGGTGCCGTAGACGGGGGTCAGGCGGCGCAGCCCCTTGCGGCGCAGGTGGAGCCGCCGCTCGGGCTGCCGCTCGGGCGTGCGCCAGTGCGCGCCGGCATCGATGCGTGGCTCGGACTCCATGGGCACGCCGGGCCGGCGCTCCGGCGTCTGGTCGATGCCGATCGCCGACGGCTGCTCCGCCGGGCCGCGCGGGATCTCGATCGGTTGCCTCATGCCACCTCTTCTCGCCGTACGGTTGACCGTGCGGCCCACCCGCGGGGCGGGACGCTCCCGGTCATCACACGGGGCAACGCGCATGCCACGGCGGCTGCGCGGGGGCGCATGCATCTTGCTCGCCTGGAACGTGATGACCGCGGCGGTGGGGCGCGCTCCACCGCCATTCCGTTTCCGGCCGATCCAGCTCGAGGAGGCGCACGTGAAGGCAGTTTCGTACCGCGGTCCGGCGGACCTGCGGGTGGTCGAGAAGGACGATCCACGCATCGAGCATCCCAACGATGTGATCCTGCGGGTCACCGCCGCGGCGGTCTGCGGCTCCGACCTGCACCTCTACCGGGGGCTGGTCCCCGACACGCGCGTCGGGTGCACGTTCGGCCACGAGTTCACCGGCGTGGTCGAGGAGGCGGGTGCGAGCGTCCAGAACCTGAAGAAAGGCGATCGCGTGGTCGTCCCGTTCAACATCTCCTGCGGCAGTTGCTTCTACTGCCAGCGCGACCTCTTCGCGCAGTGCGAGAACACGAA
>JABAOG010005227.1_pt1 | contig 12032 bp, 12 predicted proteins | sample 7062131 | NCBI WGS metagenome assembly JABAOG01 (sample SAMN14538629, study PRJNA623070) | marine sediment metagenome | biome: marine biome [ENVO:00000428]; feature: marine pelagic biome [ENVO:01000023]; material: deep marine sediment [ENVO:00002113] | place: India: Arabian Sea | collected... | reverse complement strand
TCTCGCCAACGTGAGCGTCGAGCGTCCCCTCTACGGAGACGCCAAGCTCGCGGCCTATCGCGAGGCCGACCTGTTCGTCCTCCCCTCGCGGCACGAGAACTTCGGCATGACGGTGGCGGAGGCCCTCGCGGCGGGCACGCCGGTGATCTCGACCAAGGGCGCGCCCTGGAGCGGCCTCGCGGCGACGCGCAGCGGCTGGTGGGTCGATCACGGCGCCGAGCCGCTCGCCGCCGCCCTGGGCGAGGCGATGCGCATGCCGCGCGACGAGCTCATGGTGATGGGCCGGCGCGGGCGCGACTGGATGGCGCGCGACTTCTCCTGGGACCGCATCGGCCGCGACATGCTGACGGCGTACCAGTGGGCCGTCGCCGGCGGCGCGCCGCCGGCCTTCGTCGAGCGCTGACGGACGGGGCGCCGACGGCCGTGACCCACGACATCGCCGCCAACCGCGGCGCGGTGAAGTGGACCAAGGCGGAGCTGCTCGGCCGGGCGCTGTGGGGGCTCGCCTCGCCGCTCTTCCGATGCAGCCCGCGCATGCTCTGGGGCTGGCGGTGCGGCCTGCTGCGCGTGTTCGGCGCGAAGGTCGGCCGCGCCGTGCACGTGCACGCCACGACGCGCATCGCCATCCCCTGGAACCTCGCGATCGGCGACTACTCGTCGATCGGGGACCGCGCGGTCGTCTACAACCTGGGACCGCTGGAGATCGGCTCGGGCGTCACCGTGTCCCAAGGAGCGCACCTGTGCGGCGGAACCCACGACTACCGCCGGCCCGACCTGCCGCTCGTGAAGGCCCCGATCCGCATCGAGGACGGCGCCTGGGTCTGCGCGGACGCCTTCGTCGGACCCGGCGTCACGATCGGAAGCCACGCCATCGTCGCCGCGCGCGCCGTGGCGGTGCGCGACGCGCCGCCCTGGACCATCGTCGCCGGCAATCCCGCGCGAGCCGTCAAGCCGCGACCGAGCTTCGAGCACGAGAATGAAAGTCTCGATACTCCTGCTCACGTATAACGAGGCGGCCAACCTGCCCGCCTGCCTCGACGCGCTCGCCTGGTGCGACGACATCCTCGTGGTGGACTCCGGCAGCACCGACGAGACGGTGGCGATCGCGCGCCGGCGCGGCGCGCGCATCCTGACGCGCCCGTTCGACAACTTCGCCGGGCAGCGCAACTACGGCCTCGAGCACGGCGGGTTCCGGCACGAGTGGGTGCTCCATCTCGATGCGGACGAGATCGTCACGGAGGAGTTCGCCGCCGCGCTCGACTCCCTCGAGCCCGAGCCCGGCGTCGACGCCTACAACGTGCCGTTCAAGACCATCTTCTTCGGCAAGTGGCTCCGCCACGCCGGGATGTGGCCGGCGTATCAGGCGCGGCTGGGGCACAGGGAGCGGCTGCGCTTCGTCCAGGTCGGGCACGGCCAGCGCGAGGACCTGCCGCCCGAGCGCGTGGGCGCGTTTCCCGTGGCCCTGCTCCACTACTCGTTCTCCCACGGGCTCAAGCGGTGGCTCGACAAGCACGTCCGCTACGCCCTCGACGAGGCGGGCGAGCTCGACGACCAGCGCCGCGCCAAGGGCGCGCTCGGGGCGGCGCTGCTCGGCCGCGACCGCCTCGCGCGGCGCCGCGCCGCCAAGCAGCTCGCCGCCCGGCTGCCGCTGTTTCTGCGGCCCGCGGCGCGCTTCGCCTACATCTACGTCGTCCGCCGGGGCTTCCTCGACGGCCGCGCGGGCTTCCTTTACGCGTTCATGCTGTCGACCTACGAGGCGATGATCGCGATCCTCGCGAGCGAGCGCGACTCCGAGCGGCTCTCCAACCGGCCGCCGCGCGCCGCCGCCGCCGCCTCTCTCCCGCCCGCGCCAGCCGCGCCGCGGCGGCGGCGCGAAGGCGCTCATCAGGCCTCCAAGTGACCGGCCCGCTGGCCAAGCTCTCCAACACCGCCGCGCTCGTCAGCCGCGCGCCCGACGTCATCGCCGCCCTCGGCGCCATGACCTCGCGCAGCGTGCTGCCGGTCGAGGAGCACCTCGTGCTGTGCGCCGAGGGTCTGCTCAACGCCAGCCGTCATTCCACGGACGGCGGCTACTCCGTCTGCTACAGCCTCATTCACGGCTGGCATCACGGTTACGTCGAGACGACCGGCTACATCGTCCCCACCGCGCTCGATCTCGCGCGCCGGCTCGATCGCGAGGCGCTGCGCGAGGACGCGCTCGCGCAGGGCCGCTGGCTGCTGGCGCACCAGAAGCCGGACGGCAGCTTCCCCTGCGTCTCGCGCGCAAAGTCCATGGCGTTCGACACCGGCCAGGTGCTGATGGGGCTCCAGCGCCTCTACCTGGAGACCGGCGATCAGGCCTATCTCGACGCGGGCGCGCGCGCCGCGGAGTGGCTCGTCTCGATCCAGGACGCCGACGGCGCCTGGACGCGCTCGGGCGACCCGGCGGGCCGCTCGGTCACCTTCCTCACGCGCAGCGCGGCCGCCCTGGCGGATTTCGGCGCCCTCGCCGGGGAGCCCCGCTACGCGGAGTCCGCGGCCCGCTTTCTCGACTGGGCGGCGGCGCAGCGCCTGCCCAGCGGGCTCTTCCGGCGCTCCGAGCTCGTCGCCGGGGATCCCTACCTCCTGCACACGATGATCTACGTGCTCGAGGGCTTCCTGCACGCCTGGCGCGTCACGGGCGAGCGGCGTTGGCTCGATTGCGCCCGTGAGGGGGCGGAGCCGCTCAAGCGCGTCAACCTCGAGCGCGACCACCTGCTTTACTCCTACTACGACGCCGAGCTGCGCCCGCGCAGCCGGCAGCGCTGCATCACGGGCCTGAGCCAGTGGGCCGGCGTCGCCCTGGCGCTCCACGCCGAGACGGGCGACGCGGACTATCTGGAATGCGCCTCGATCTCCCTCTTCTTTGTCATGCGGAACCAGCTCAAAGTGAGGGGGCATCTGCGCGGCGCCCTGCCGGGGTCGTCGCCGCTTTGGGGGGACTATCTCAAGTGGGCGTTTCCGAACTGGAACCTGAAGTTCTTCGCCGACGCGCTGCTGCGGTTCGAGGGCGCGGGCGTGACCCCGGACGAGCAGCGCGACATGTTCGACAGACGCGCGCGTCTGCTGCAGCGGCGATGAGCGCGCGCCGGATCATCGTGTGCGATTGGCTGCCGCCGGCCTTCGGGGCGGTGGGTCAATACATGGATCAGCGCGCCCGCGACGCCGCGCGGCGAGGCGAGAGCGTCACGCTCATCGGCTTGGGCGCGGAGGGCTCGACGCAGCGCAGCGCCATCGGCCGCGGCTCGCTCACGCGGATCGTGCTGTCGGCCCCCGCCAACCCGAAGGAGCACTTCGTCCGCCGCATGCTCTGGACGGTGAGCACCAACTGGCGGCTCATCCGCGAGACGGCGCGCCAGCAGCGGGGGAGCGGCGCATGCAGCATCCTGGTGACCGGCTCGCCGCCGTTCCTGTCCTACGTGCTCATCGTGCTGAACGCGCTGCTCTGGCGCCGCGAGCTCGTCTACCGCATCACCGACTTCTATCCCGAGACCGTGCTCGCGGCGAACACGATGCGCTGGCTCGCGCTGACCTTGCCGCTCTTCCGGGCTCTGCGCCACGGGGCGAGCCGCATCGAGGTCCTCGGCGAGGATCAGCGCCGCCGCCTGCGCGACGACGGCGTGCCCGCCGAGCGCATCGTCCTCGAGCGCGACAGCTCCCCCGTCGCGACGTGGCAGGTGAGGCCGGCGCCCCGGCCGTTCGGCGATCGCGAGGTCGTGCTGCTCTACTCGGGCAACATGGGCCGCGCGCACGAAGTGGACACCTTTTGCGAGGCTTACCGCCGGCACGTGCTCGCCGGCTCGAACACGGTGCGGCTTTGGATCAACGGCGTCGGCGCGCGCGTGCCGCAGGTGACGGCCTACTGCCGCGCACACAAGCTGCCGCTCCACGTCAGCGGCCCCGTGCCGCTCGCCGAGCTGCCCTCGGTCCTGCTCGCGGCCGACGCGCATCTCATTCTGCTCGACGAGCGCTTCTGGGGCTACGTGCTGCCGTCCAAGGTCTACGCCTGCCTCGAGGCGAGCCAGCCGATCCTCTACGTCGGGCCCGAACAGTCGGACGTGGCTTCGCTTTCCCGGCGGCACGCCCGCGAGCATTGGCGCGCCGCGCCGGGCGACGTAGAAGCGTGCTTCCGCGCGCTCGAGGCCCTCGCCGACCTCGGGCGCGCGGCGCCGTCGCCGAGAAAGCTCGACGCCTCGGGCGAGCCGCCGCGGCGGCGCGAGCAGGACGGCGCGCCCTCGCCCCTCGAGCCCGAAGCGGCGCACGCGCCGCTCCCCGAAGAGGTTTAGCCGAACCGCCGAGGCGAGGTCCCGGTCGCTCTTGCGGCCGGGGGCGTCGTGCACGGAACACAGCCGCGTAGAGGACGAGTCGACGTCGCCGCCATGACCAAGAGCTTCAGCCAAGCCGCCGCGCTGGCCCGCAAGGCCGCCCGCGATCCCCACGCCGCCGCCCTGGCCCTCTACCGCACGCTCAACGCGGATTGGCCGCGGCTCGCGCTCGGCGGCCCCGACGCCGCGGAGGCGTGGACGCAGGCGCGCGACGAGCTGCGCGCGCTCGGGCTCCTCGCGCGCTTCGAGCACGAGCTCCGGGCGGCGTTCGCGCCTCTCGCCGGCCAGGAGATCCGCGGCAAGCGGGTGGTCGCGGGCGGCGTGAAGCCGGGGCACGCGGAGATGCTCTGGGCCGTCGTCCGGCGGCGAAGGCCGCAGCTCGTGGTGGAGACCGGCGTGTGCAACGGGCTGTCGTCCGCGATCATTCTCGAGGCGCTCGCGGCCAACGGAAGCGGGCGGCTCGTCTCGCTGGACCTCGCGGAGTTCTGCGACCCGGCGCTCAACGACATCGAGGTCTGGGAAGGCAAGGGCGGCGCGGTGATCCCGGCCGGCAAGGCCGTGGGCTGGCTCGTGCCGGACCATAGGCGCGCGGGCTGGCGGCTCGAGCTGGGGCGCGCGCAGGACCGGCTCGCCCCCCTGCTCGCGGAGCTCGGGCCCGTGGACGTCTTCATTCACGACAGCGAGCATTCCTACGACAACCAGCTCTTCGAGTTCCGCGAAGGGTTCGCCGCGCTGGCGCCCGGCGGGCTGCTGATCGCCACCGACATCAACTGGTCCAACGCCTTCGACGACTTCTGGGCGGCTGCGGCGCGCAAGGCGGGCGCGCGGCGCGCCTTCGTGGACCACTCCTGCGCCCTCGTCGCCAAGCCGTGACGGCGAGCGCGACCGGATCGGCTGCGCGCGAGAACGGCGGCGCCGGACCGGCCATCTTCGGGAAGGTATCCGCATGACCCTGACCACCCGGCTGAACGAGCTCGCCAACCAGATCCTCGCGCCCGCCAACCTCAGGCTGGGCACGCTGACGGCGGACCAGCAGGAGAAGCAGAGGCTCGTCGAGCTCGCCCGGGCCGGCGCGTTCAGCAAGCCGATCTACCCCGTGCCCAGGTGCATGGAGGCGTTCGATCCCGCTCCGCTGAAGCAGGCCTACGAGCATCACCGCGACGCCATCGAGCGGCTTGAAGAGCCCGGGCGGCGCCCCGAGCGGCTACGACCATTCCAACACGTACTTCACGACGCCGGACACGGAGGTGCTCTACCTCCTGATGCGGATGTTCGAGCCTAGGCGCGTGGTCGAGGTGGGCTCGGGCAACAGCACGCGGATCATGCGGCAGGCCGTCATGGACGGCGGGCTCGACACCGAGATCGTTGCGATCGATCCGCAGCCGCGGATCGAGATCGAAGCCGTCGTCGACCGCTTCGTGCGCGCGCGCGCCGAGACGCTCGAGGACTACGCCGAGTTCGACGCGCTCGAGCCGAACGACATCCTGTTCATCGACTCCAGCCACGAGGCCCGCGTGGGCAACGACGTCGCGCGGCTCTTCCTGTGCGTGCTGCCCCGGCTGAAGCCGGGCGTCGTCATCCACGTGCACGACATCTTTCTGCCCTTCGAGTACCCGCTCGAGGTCACGACCCAGCCGCGCGTCTGGACCGAGCAATACGTCCTGCAGTCGATCCTCCAGTGGGCCCCCGTCGAGGTGCTCTGGCCCGGCTACTATGTGCAGGCCGCGCGGCCGGACCTGCACGCCGAGCTGCCGTTCCTGCCGGTCCCGTCCGAGCGCGCGCGCCGGGACGGCGCCGTCGCGTCGCGCGCGCACGCCGTCTTGAGCCTTCCCACGCGCGCGCGCGGGAAAGAGCTGATCGCAGCCGTGCGCTGGGCGGCGCTGAGCTTCTGGTTCCGCTTCGTGTGAGCCGAGCGCTCCCGATCGCCGCGCCCGACGCGGAGCGTCCGCCATCCCGTCCGCTCACCGACCTGTTCGTGCGTTGAAGTCAATGGAGACCGTAACATGAAGTCCATCCTCGTCTGCGGCGCCGGCGGGTTCATCGGCTCGCATCTCGTCAAGGCGCTCTCGCGCGAAGGACATTGGGTCCGCGGCGTGGACCTCAAGTTTCCCGAGTTCGCGGAAACCAGCGACTTCGTCGTCGGCGATCTGCGCTACGCCGATTTCGTCCGCAGCATGATCGACCGGCCGTTCGACGAGATCTACCAGCTCGCCGCGGACATGGGCGGAGCGGGCTTCATCTTCACCGGCGAGAACGACGCCGACATCATGCACAACTCCGCGACGATCAACCTCAACGTCCTCGACGCGGCCTACAAGCGCAACATCAAGCGGATCTTCTACTCGTCGTCGGCTTGCATGTATCCCGAGCACAACCAGCTCGACCCCGACAACCCGATCTGCTCGGAAGCGAGCGCCTACCCCGCCGCGCCCGACAGCGAGTACGGCTGGGAGAAGCTGTTCTCCGAGCGGCTCTATCTCGCCTACGGCCGCTGCCACGGCATGGAAGCGCGCGTCGCGCGCTACCACAACATCTTCGGCCCCGAAGGCACCTGGACGGGCGGCCGCGAGAAGGCGCCCGCCGCGCTCTGCCGCAAGGTCGCCATGGCGCGCAGCGGCGACGCCATCGAGATCTGGGGCGACGGTTCGCAGACGCGCTCCTTCCTCTACGTGGACGAGTGTCTGGAGGGCACGATGCGCCTGACGCGCTCCGACTTCATGGGACCGGTCAACATCGGATCGGAGGAGATGGTCACCATCGACTCGCTCGCGCTGCTCATCGCCGACATCGCCGGCAAGCGCATCGATCTCAACCACATTCCGGGCCCCCTCGGCGTGCGCGGGCGCAACTCCGACAACCGGCTGATTCAGGAGCGGCTGGGATGGGCCCCCAGCCAGCCGCTGCGCGCCGGCCTCGAGCGCACCTACGAGTGGATCGAGCAGCAGGTCCGCTCCAACGCGGGCCCCAGGGCCTGAGCCGAGCGCGCATTCGCGGAGCGACGGATGAAGGTGCTCGTGACCGGCGGGGCGGGCTACGTGGGCAGTCACGCCTGCGCCGCGCTCGCGGCGAAGCGCATCGAGGTCGTGGTGTTCGACAACCTCGAGCGGGGCCGGCGCGACTTCGTTCAGTGGGGCGAGCTCATCGTCGGCGACCTCTGCGACGCGGCCGCGATCGCCGCCGCCGTGGAGCGCGTGCGCCCCGACGCGGTCATACACTTCGCCGCGCTGGCCTATGTCGAGGAGTCGACCCGGCGTCCCGACCTTTATTACCGCAACAACGTCGAGGGCACGCTCAACCTGCTCAACGCCATGCGCCACGCGGGGGTCGACGTGATGGTGTTCTCCTCGACGTGCGCGACCTACGGGGCGCCCGCGCGCCTGCCGATCCCCGAAGATCACCCCCAGTCGCCCATCAATCCCTACGGGGCGAGCAAGGTCATGGTCGAGCGCATCCTCAAGGACTTCGACAGGGCGTACGGGATGCGCCACGCCTCCCTGCGCTACTTCAACGCCGCCGGCGCCGATCCGGAGGGGCGCATCGGGGAGGCCCACGTGCCCGAGACGCACGTCATCCCGCTCGCGCTCGAGGCGGCGATCGGCGACCGGCGGGCGTTTCAGATCTTCGGCGTCGACTATCCGACGGCGGACGGCACCGCGATACGCGACTTCGTTCACGTCGCCGACCTGGCCGACGCCCACGTCCTGGCGCTCGAGCGCCTGACCTCGGGGGGCGCATCCTTGACCCTCAACCTCGGCACGGGCGCCGGCGTCAGCGTGCGCGAGGTCGTCGACGCGGTGACGCGCGTGACCGGGGTCCGGCTCGCGCCGCAGGAGCGCCCCCGCCGCGCCGGCGACCCGCCCGTGCTCGTCTCCGACACGCGGCGCGCGCGGGAGCTGCTGGGCTGGTCGCCCCAGCGCTCGGACATCACGCGCATCGTCTCCGACGGCTGGGCCTGGCGGCTCAAGCAGCCGTGAGCGCCGCCGCGCGTGCGAGCGCCTATCGCGCGGCGGCGAGCCGGACGCACTGGGCGGCGTCGATCTCGACCGGCGCGATCACGTTCATGAACTCCAGGAGCACGCGCAGCCGCTTCTCCCGCGGCACGGCGGCGACCCGGCCGACGAAGCCCTCGAACGGGCCCGTGCGGACCCGGACCCGGTCGCCGCTCTCGAAGGCGTCGGCGAGAGCGATGTTGCCCTCGGCGTCGCGCGCGGCGAGCAGCTCCTCGACCATGCCCACCGGCGCGGGAGTCGGGGCGTGCTCGACGCTGACGAGCCGGCTGACGCCGTACGTGCTGTTGATGGAGCGCCAGGGCTGGACGCTCAGGTCGAGGGACACGAACAGGTAGCCGGGAAAGAACGCCGACCGGACCCGCCGGCGCCGGCGGGCGTGGCTGACGGTGCGAAACTCGGTGGGGAGAAACACCGTGTACGCTTGGCGCCGCAGGTTGCGCTCGGCGAGGGGCTCCTGCCGCGCCTTGGTCTGCACGAGATACCATCGAGACGGCATCGATCCCCCCTCGCCCGCATGCGCGGCGGCGCTCCCTCAGACCGGCGCGGCGGCGCGTCCGACCCCTCGCGCCCTGCGCCCCGGCCATTACTGAACAACCGCCCGCTGCTTAACAACCGCCGATGACAGGGCGGGCCCGCCACGGGCGAGGACGGAGCGGACGGGCCAAGCTAACGTCGCCGGCGGACGGCCGGCGACCCGCCGCCGCCCGCCGCTCGCAGGCTCGGGACCATTCTCTTTTGCGTCGCCGCATGGCTTACGGTAGACAGGGCGCAAGCGGACGGGCGGCCGCCGGAGGGGCAGGGGGATAGGGATGCAGACGCTCCCGGAACGACTGGTCAAGCATGCGCGCCTGAACTGGATGAGCGTCTCGCCGCAGGTGACGNNGCGGATCGTGCGGAAGAATTACGAGCGTCTCCCGAGCCCGCCGTTCCTGGTCCTGTTCATCAACTCGATCTGCAACATGAAGTGCGAGCACTGCTTCTACTGGCAGGAGCTCAATCAGCGCGACGACCTGACGTTCGAGGAGATCGTCGCCCTTTCGGAAGATCTCGGCCCGATCGAGAACCTCAACCTGTCCGGCGGCGAGCCGTTCCTGCGCAAGGAGTTCGGCGCGATCTGCCGCCAGTTCATCCGCCGCAACGGCGTCAAGGAGATCTACACGCCCACGAACGGCTACTTCACCGAGCGCACCGTCAAGGCGCTGCGCGAGGTGCTCGAGGAGCCGAGCCTCAAGATGATCGGCATCGAGATCTCGCTCGACGGCATGCCGGACTTCCACGACGAGTTCCGCAAGTCGCCCAACTCGTTCCGCAAGGCGATGGAGACCTACGACGCGCTGGCCGAGCTCCAGGAGGAGGATCCGCGCCTCCACATCCATTCGATCTCGACCGCGACCTCCGACAACATGGACGAGATCAAGACGCTGACGACCTACCTCTACGACCGCTGCCCGAGGATGTCGCACCACAACCTCGCAATCATCCGCGGCGACCGGAAGAACCCGTCCCTGCAGGGCCCTGCGCTCGCCGCCTATCGCGATCTCTACGAGTACGTGCGCCGGCTCTGGGCGCCGCGCGAGGAGACCCGCTACGGCTCGTCCGTCGAGCCCATGCTGCAGTACGCCAAGCTCAAGAGCCTCGAGCTGGGCGAGCAGTTCGTGCCCTGCCGCGCGGGCGTCCTGAGCGGGGTCGTCTACGCCAACGGCGACGTGAGCGTCTGCGAGCAGCGCCCGCCGATCGGCAATCTGCGGAAGAACACCTTCATGGAGATCTGGCGCAGCCACCTCGCCGGCGACGTGCGCCGCTCGATCGCCAAGAAGGAGTGCTTCTGCACCAACGAGATCTTCATGTGGCCGAGCGTGGTCTACCAGCCCGCGGCCCTCGCGAAGTCCGCCTTCGGCGCGAAGGTGTGGGAGCGCGCGGCGCCGCTGCCGGCGTCGGAGAAGAAGGACTACGCCGCCGCGGCCGCCTCGCTCGAAGGGCCGCTCAAGCGGCGCACGCGCGCCAACACCGGCAACGCGGCGCCAGCGCCCGCCGAGTAGGCGCCGCTACTTGCGGTAGACGGTCACGACGCCGGCGGCGGGGATGGACGCCTGCAAGGCCACGCCCGCGCCGATGAACACGTCGTTGAGATCCCGCGCGATCTCGCTGCCCGTGGTGTACTGCACGCCGTAGTCGCCCGAGGGGAGGCCCGAGATCGAGAAGCTGCCCCCGCCGCTGGCGTTGATCACGACGACGTATTTCTCGTTGGAGCCCGGGTTGTTGATGAACGCGACGGGCTGGAAGGAGCCGTTGCTCGAGGTCGCGCCGATGCGCCGCGCGCCGCGGTCGACGAAATCGAAGTAGTGCCGAACGTAACGGACTTCATCGCGCAGGGTGACCGTCGAGCCGTTGACGTTGAACAGCCCGTGCAGGACGCGGTTCTGCCACGCCGACGCCTCGCCCTCCACCAGGTCCTGACGCAGGACGCCTTGGTCGGCGGCGCAGCCCGCGCCCGGCCAGCACTCCAGCATGCTGGCGCGGATGTTGTTGTTGCGCGCGCGCGACGCGATCCCGCTCAGGGCGTTGCCGCTGACGCCCCCGTAGCGGTGGTAGGACAGCTCCGCGACCCGCGCGAGCGCTCCCGTGACCGCGGTCAGGTCGTCGAAGTACGACGGCGCGTTGGACATGTTGGTGGTCGAGGGGGCGATGAACTTCGTCGTGAAGCCCGCCGCCTGCAGGCGCTGGCTCGCCGCGACGATCAGCTGGCCGATCTTCTGGCCGTCCCAATTCTGCGCCGCGCCGCTCGAGCCCGTGTCGGGCTCGAGTATGACCTCCCAGGTGTCCGGCCGCAGCCCGAACACCGAGTTGAGATGCTGATGCACGGCGAGCACGAACTCGGCGTATTCCGCCGGGTCGTCGTGGGCGAACTCGGAGCCCGGCGCATTGTCCGAGGTGAAGGCGACGTAGCAGACGTTGAGAAAGAGCGTCCGCCCCCGCGCCTGCAGCGCCTGTCGCACCGGCAGCACGACTTGGGTGACGAAGAAGTCGAGCTCGGAGAAGTCGAAGCCGCCCGCCACCAGGTTGTTCGGATTGCCGTCGTCGTTGATCGTGGCGTACTGGATTCCTCGCCACGTGCTGTTGGAGATCGTCCCGGCGGCGTAGTCGTCCCAGCCGGGCGCGCTCGGCGGCCTCTCCGCGCTGGGGCGCACCTCGAGACGCAGGCGGTCGATGCCGACCTCGTGGACGGCGCGGCTGATGATCTCGGCTTGGGTGGCCGGGGTGTCGTTGCCGTTCCCGGGGGCGTCCTCGAGCCACGCCGTCACCTCCCAGCCCGCCATGGTCTGGAACTGCTGGGAGGAGCTCACGCTGATCGTGGCGCTGCCCGCGGGCGGCGGAGAGGTCTGGCCGTCCTCGGATTCTCCGCCGGTGCAAGCGCTCGCCGACCACGCCAGGAGCGCCGCGATCGCTCCGTGCGACCATCTCATGCGGGATTCCCCTCGTCTGCGGCGTCCCCCACTCGCCGGCTCCTTCGGAATGCGACAAGGGACCGCTCATAACCGAGTCCCGGACGCGACGCTATCCCGGCGCCGCAGACGAGGCCTGCGACAGCAAAGCCGGCGCGCGCCTCGCAGAGCGCGCGATCCGCGTGCGGCTGAGCCGTTGGCGGGCGCCCCGCGGCATGCAAACATCGGCCGCGCAA
>JABAOG010006174.1_pt1 | contig 12047 bp, 9 predicted proteins | sample 7062131 | NCBI WGS metagenome assembly JABAOG01 (sample SAMN14538629, study PRJNA623070) | marine sediment metagenome | biome: marine biome [ENVO:00000428]; feature: marine pelagic biome [ENVO:01000023]; material: deep marine sediment [ENVO:00002113] | place: India: Arabian Sea | collected... | reverse complement strand
TCACCAAGCGCCGGGTGCTGGCATTCGCGGGCCTGAACACGATCGCCGACCTGATCTGTCTGACCGGCGCCATCTACTACACCGGCGGTCCGCTGAGCCCGCTCTTCGTGACCTACGTCATCGAGATCACCGTCTTCGCGTTCTTCACCAACCGCATGGCGACGACGATCGTGGCCAGCGTGAGCTTCGCCCTCTACGCCCTGATGCTCGCGCTGGTCTACACCGGCGCGCTCCCGGTGCAGCAGCCGCCGGCGGCGGTGCTCGACACGATCACCCTTCCCCGCTTCGGCCTGATGCTGGCCTACGCCGCCTTCGTCCTCGGCGCGACGACCTGGTTCACCACCGGCGTGCTCGCGGCCCTCGAGCGAGAGCGGGCCGCCCTGCAGCGCCGAACGGAGGAGCTGATCGAAGCCGGCCAGCAGAAGAGCCACTTCATGGCGAACGTCACCCACGAGCTGCGCACGCCGATCCACGGCATCACCGGGCTGACCGATCTGCTCGAGGCGGAGATCTACGGACCGGTGACCGAAGAACAGAGCGGCGCGCACCGCGACATCCGCGAGAGCGCCAAGGGGCTGCTGCGACTGGTCGACGATCTGCTCTCCCTCAGCCGCGCGGAGGTCGGCAGGCTCGAGCTCCAGACGGCGCCCATGCCCGTCGAGCCGTTGGTCGAGGCCGTCACCAGCTCGGTGAGCTGGATGGTCGGCACCAAGTCCCTCGAGCTCACCAGCGACGTCGCCGACGACGTGGGCACGGTGATCACCGATCGCGGGCGCCTGAGCCAGGTGCTCGTGAACCTGCTCTCCAACGCGGTGAAGTTCACCCCGCAAGACGGCCGCATCCACCTCGCGGTCACCCGCGACGGAGACCATGTCTGCTTCGCGGTCTCGGACACGGGCATCGGCATCGCCCCCAAAGACCAGGAAACGATCTTTCGGCCCTTCCGGCAGATCGACGGTGGCGACGAGCGCGAGTACGGCGGCGTCGGCCTCGGCCTCTCCCTGGTCACGCATCTGGTGGACGCGCTCGCCGGCACGCTGCGACTGGAGAGCGCCGTGGACGAGGGCAGCACCTTCGAGGTGCGGCTCCCGCTCGTCCATCCGGGGCACGACGCGGCGCTCGAGGAACGGGCCGCCGACGAAGACGACGCGTAATGGAGGCTGCGAGGCCGCGACACTCCTGCTAGCGCACATTCGTCCCCCATGAGCTCGCCCCCCCTCACCGATACGTCGCCGCCGGAGGCCGGCGGTGGCGGCCAACCGCTCGCCGAGCGCGTGGTGCTCCTCGTCGAAGACCTGGCCGACTCCCTGAACCTCATGGCGCAGGTGCTCGAGCTCGCCGGCGCCGAGGTCCACGAAGCGCTCAGCGCCGAGGACGCGCTGGCCCAGCTCGACGAGGGGCTGCGCCCCGATCTGATCGTGAGCGACATCGGCATGCCGGGCATGAATGGCTACGAGCTGATGGAAGCGGTCCGCGCCCGTCCCCTGCCGCATCAGCCGCCCGCGGTGGCCATCACCGCCTACGCGCGCCGGAACGACCGACTCCGGGCGCTGCGCGCGGGCTTCCAGGCGCACCTGTCGAAGCCAGCGGACGCCGAGGAGATGATCGCCACACTCGTCTCGCTCGCGCTCCTCGTTCCCGGGTAGCATCGGCGCCGTGATCCACATCGCAGGGACGAGCGGCAACGAGATCTATTGCCTCGCTCAGAAGGGTCTCGCTCCGGGCGAGATCGTGGTCGGCAACAGCGTCTATTCGATGGGCCTGGCCGGAGCGATCGGCTCCATCGGGCGTTCGGTGGCTGGCGGCGAGATCACGCAGATCACCTCGCTGATCAACGAAGGGCGCCACGCGGCCATCGCGCGGATGGAAGAAGAAGCGAAGCGCGATGGCGCCATCGGCGTGACCGGGGTCGCGAGCAGGCTCGGCCGCATGGCGGGCTTCACCGAATTCCTCGCCCAGGGCACCGGCGTGCACGCCGCTCCCTCGGAAGCCGTCGCGACCCCCGCCCCGATCGCGGACCGCTTCTTCAGCGCGGCGGCGTCGGGCATCGAGCTCTGGTCGCAGCTCGACCTCGGCTACCGGCCCGTCCGCTTCGCCCTCGGCAACGTCGCCTACGCCCTCGGGCTCGGCCGCGGGATCATGGGCTCCTTCCGCACGCTCGCCCGGGGCGAGGTGAAGGAGTTCTCGGCGATGTACAACGAGATCCGCCACACCGCGCTCCGCCGGCTGATGGACGACGCCTCGCGCCAGGGGGCCAACGCCGTGGTCGATCTGCGGCTGCGGATGCTGCCCTACGGACCGGGCACGGTGGAGCTGCTGCTCACCGGTACGGCGAGCCACCATCCGTTGCTGCCGGAGGGGCAGGTGGCGACGAGCGAGCTCACCGGCGAGGAGCTGTGGAACCTCGCCGCCCTCGGCTACGTGCCGCACCAGCTGGTGATGGCGACGAGCGTCTTCTCCCTCGGCGTCGCCGCCGGCCTCGGCGCCCTGGTGAAGGGCGTGAAGCGCGGTGAGCTGCCCGAGGTCACGAAGATGGTCTACGAGGCGCGGGAGAACTGCGTCGAGCTGCTCCGGAGCGAGGCCCAGGCGATCGGCGCCGAGCGGGTGGTGAGCACCCGGCTGACGATCCGCGAGATCGGTCAGGGGATGGTGGAGCTGGTGGCGGTGGGTACCGCCGTGCGCCGTGCGCCCCCGGAGCTGCAGGCCGAGACCCCGACGCTGATCCCCCAGGCGGTGATCAGCGACCGGCGGAACACGGACGCCGGCGAATCGGTCGCGACCCTGGCCAACCAGCAGGTGGCCTTCCGCGCGGCGCTCGGGCGCGGCACCGGCAACGCGGCGGGGGTGGCGATCGTGTTGCTCCTCGTGCTGATCAGCCTGTGCATCGGCTGCGGCATCGCCTTCGCGGCGATCCTACAGAACGGCTAGGAAGGCCAGCACGGTCGCGAAGGCGACCCCCGCCCGGAACGGGAAGCGCCCACCCTCGCATCTGACGGGTGACCAAAAGTGCCCGGGGGCCCTATGATGGGGGGATGAGTGGGGTTCGGAAGCTGGAGGAAGCGCTGCGGAAGGCGATCAAGGCGACCTGGAAGGCGCTACGCAGCGAGCGGCCGGACGACGAGCTCTACGCCTTCGGCCTCTACGTCACGCGCGACGCCCTCTTCATCGGTCCCACCGCGGGCTCGGAGGCCGGCCTTCGAGCGCTGACGGAAGAGGGCTCGACACCCCAGCGCTGGGCGCTCCACCGCTCGCCGCTCCACCTCTGGGGCGAGGACCATTTCGAGCGGGTGCAGACGCTCCTGGCCGAACGCCCGGACCCCTACGAGCTGGAGGAGGAAGCCTTCGACGCGGAGATCCAGGCTCGGCTCGAGGCGTGCTTCGCGGCCCTGAAGGCGCTCGACGACAAGGGGCTCTTCGGCAAGGGCCCGGAGCGGCACCGGCTCATCGTGAACGTCTTCTCGGCCGACGAGTCGGATCGGCACCGGCTGGAGAACAGCGCGCGGCTCAACCCACCGGAGGCGCTGGAGGCGCTCGAGCCGGCGCTCGAGATCCGCGAGCCGACCGGTGACCCGCTGATGCTCGGCGACGAGCCCGTGCTGCAGGTCGGCGCGATCGCGGCGCGACACGGGATGCTGATCGCGGCCGGCACCGGCGGCGAGCTGATCGGCTGGTCCGTCGACGGCGAGACGATCGAGGAGCGCTTCTGGCTGCGCGACGAGGACGAGCATTGGGCCGTCGCCATCGGCGTCAGCGGCGCCATGCTCTACGGATCGACGACCGGGATCCGGCGCCGCGAGCTCGAGCAGCTCGAGCTGCCGGAGCTGCTCCACGAGGGCGCGAAGGTGACCCAGCTGGTGGTCGCCCCCGACGGATCGATCCTGGTGGCCGACGAAGACTTCGAGCGCCTGGTCGCGATCGGTGAGGACCGCGAGGTGAAGTGGCGGCGGGAGCCCGGCGGGCGCCCGCTGGCGATGAGCCGCGACGGCACCGAGATCGCCGCCGCGGGCAAGAACCACGAGAGCATCCGGCTGCTCGATCCGGCGACCGGCGAAGAGCGAGCGATGGTGCCGGCGGCTCACGTGAGCGCCGCCGCCTTCGGGCCCGAGAGCGGTCTCATCGCCGCCGCCAACCGCGAGGCGGTGGTCCTGCACGACCGCACCGACGGCTGGGCCGCCGCCCACGAATGGGCGGCCGACCGCGCCGCGAACGCCCTCGCCTTCTCCCCGGACGGCAAGCACCTGGCCGCCGTCTTCGACGACGGCACGCTGAAGGTCTGGAACGTGGACACGAAGGCGAAGGTGCTCGACGTCAACGGTCGCCAGGAGGCGCTGCTCGCCGTCGCGTGGATCGACGACGAGCGGGTCGCCGCCGGCGGCCGCGATCCGGAGCGCGGCCCGCCGGTCTACGTCTGGCGCCTGCCCTGATCAGGGCGCGAGGATCACCCCCGGCTGCACCTCGATGGGACTGGTCGGCCACTCGACCTGGCAGAGCCCCTCCAGCACGGCGTCGATCAGGAGATCGTAGTCCTTGCCGACGAAGTCGTTGGGGTCGGTGGACTGATTGGCGGCGACGAAGATGTCGAGGCCGGCCGGAAGCACGCAGCTCTCGGGCGTCCTCGTGGTGTAGTCACCGGTCAAAGCGACCACCCCCGGCACTCGGTACTGGGTCGTCTCGGCGCAGACGTTCTCCGACGGGTCGTCGCTCACCGGCTGGCCCAACCCGAACCGGCTCACGCACTCGCGCGTCCCCGAGCAGCAGGCGTCTCCGGTGCAGGTGCCGTCGGCGTCCTTGGTGGCGTTGCAGCGCTCGTCGCCGACCTGCCAGCCGATCTGTCGGACGAAGGCGATGGCGCCCGCGCCGCCCCAGAGACCGTTGTGCTCGTCGCCGACGTTCCATCCGAGCCGACGGCGGCCGTACCCGCCGGAGCCGGAGCCCTCGCCGACGTGGAACTTCTGCATGAAGCGCAGGTAGGTCTCGGACTCGGTCACCAGCGCGCCCGACGCCGCGAAGGCCAGGCTGCCGTGATAGCCGTAGCCGACCATCGGGTCGGGGTTGCCGAAGCCATCGACCACTCCGGTGCTGAAGGTGTCGCAGCCCCCCATCCCGTCCGGGACGCAGATGAGCCCCTTCAGGTCCGCCCGGTCCGGGCTCCAGCCGCTGCCGGTCCAGTCCCGCGGGCGCACCTCGTAGGGATCGATCTGGCTGCCGGGCGGGGTCATCGGGTTGGGGGTCCGCGCGAGGAACATCCCAAAGCGTGAGAGGGTCGCGCCCCAGACGTTGTCGTCGCCGGGCCAGCCACCGAGGCGCGCCCGCACGAACTCGTCGAGGGCGCTGTGGAGGTGGCCGGAGTTGTGTTGGAGGTGGCCGGCGTAGGCGTTGCCGTAGGCCCAGTCCGGGTGACCACTCATGTACTCGGCGATCACGCCGAGGAGGGTGAAGCCGAGGTTGGAGTAGCTCTCCGCCGTTCCCGGGGTGCTCGCGAAGGGCTGCGAGAGCTGCGCGAGGATGTACTCGTAGCTCGAAGGGCGACGCTCGAGGAAGCGATCGGTCCCGTTGACCAAGGGCCCCACGTCGTCGACGGAGTCGAAGCTCGGATCGTGGAAGGAACGGAGCGCGAAGAGGCCGTCGCGGACCGTCGAGTGACCGACTGCACCGGGGGGCAGGCCGGACTTGTGATCGAAGAGCTGACCGACGGTGACCTGGGTCCAGCTCGGGTCGGCGAAGAGACCGAAGACCGAAGTCGGCGCACCACCGAGGGGCGGCGTGACCGTGCCGTTGGTGCAGAGGTAGACGGCCGCGTTCGGATCCCAGGAGCAGGTGCCGGTCACCTCCAGCATCTCCGGCGGCAAGAGCCCGAGCTCGTCGTCCGTGATGCGCACGTTCTCGACCGCGGCGTCCGCCGCCCGCCGCCAATCGGCGTAGCCGTCGAAGTCGTCGTACTTCGGCAGGCGGTCGGCCAGGTAGAGCGCCAAGAAGACGTACGAGCGGACGATCGCCGCGGTCACCGCTTTGCTGTTGCTCCCGATGCGCATCGGGGTCCCCGGCCAGACCGGCTCGGCGTCGGGATCGATGTCGCCGCAGCTCTCCGCGGTCGCGCGGCCGGCGCTGGCCGGACCGCTCGTGCGGCCATAGCCACGGCGGTACATGGGCACGCCCTGCCAGTTGAGGCCGAGCACCACCGCTCCGGTGCACCGGTCGTACATGAACTGCATCAGCTTCTCGTCCACGGTGGCGAAGAGGGGGTTCGAGGTGCCGGTCACCCCGGGCATGGAGGGCGCCTGATAGGCCAGCGCGATCTCCACCGCTTGGTCGGGGCTGCCGAGCGGGTGAATCCGGACGGTCGCCATCTCGAGGAGCTCGGGTGCGGTGCGCGGCGCGGTGTAGACCACGCTGCCATCGGCAACGATCTCGAGGGTGCCCTCCCCCTCGACCAGCTCCCAGACGAGCTCGGCGTGACGGCCGACGCCGAGCGCCTCGGCCGTCAGCGTGGTGCTCTCGCCGGGCTCGAGCGCGCGCTCGTGGCCGGTCAGCACGTAGCCGGCGACCGGAAGCGACTCGCCGCAGCTCTCCCCGATGCGGCCGGCGTCGCAGTCACAGCCGACGACCTGGCCGCGCTCGATCTGGCAGCTGCCCGCAGCCGAGCAGATCTCGTCGCCGCAGCTGGCCTCGCGCACGCACCGATCGCCGGAGCGCACGAAGCCCTCGGCGCAGCGCTGGCAGGCGTCACCGGTCCAGCCGCTCTCGCACTCGCATCCGGCACCGACCGGCGAACAGGCGCCGTGCTCACAGCTTCCGGCGCCGCAGGTGGCCGGCGGCTCGCAGCGAACGGCGCCGGTCGCGTCGACGACCCGCACCAGCCCCGCGGCGCAGTCCGCGCAGTCGCTCTCGATGGTCAGGTCGGGATCGTCGCACGCGCACCAAGCGCCGGTCTCATCGAGCTGGCAGACGCCCGCCCCCGAGCAGGTGTTCCCCGCGCAGGTCTCGGAGCAGTCCTCGCCGCCCCAACCGCGATCGCAGCTGCAGGTGGTCACCCCCGTCCGCTCGTCGCAGACGCCATGACCAGAGCACCGATCGGCGGTGCAGACCTCGACCGGCACGCACCCCTGGCCGTCGTCGCGGTACCCCTCCGCGCACTCGGCGCAGCGATCGCCGGCGAAGCCTTCGTCGCACGCGCAACCGATGACGCCCTCGTCGTCGGCGGTGCACTCGCCGCGTGCGCCGCACTTCTCGGCCCGGCACTCGGCGCCGAAGACACACGTGCCGTCGGCCGCCTTCTCGTAGAGCGCCGAACACTCGGTGCAGCGATGACCGGCGTAGCCGGGCTCACACAGACAGGTCGGCGCTCCCTCGAGGGTCACGCAGCTGCCGAAGGGGCCGCAGGAGTCGGCCTCGCAGAGGTCGACGGAGTCGGCGGTGCGCCCGTCGATCGTTTCCCGACCGCCGGGCCCGGCGTCCATCGTGGGGTCGGTCGACGCGGTATCGGGTTCGCCCACGCCGGGCGCGTCGTCGCATCCCCCGAGCAGCAGACAAAGAGACATGGTGGCTAGCGCAAAGTGCTTCACAGGTATTCCTCCCAGCCACAGAGCTAGGAGGGCACCCACGCCCCCTCCATGGTCAATTACTGCCCGGAGGGGGTGAAGAAATTGCTCATGGCCGTGGCGTGGGGACCGGGGCTTGCTGAACGTGCGCAGCCATCGCGGCGAGCGCACAGCCCAAGGACCCCCATGAGTCGATTGAACAGCTTCTCCCTCCTTCTCTGCCTGTCGATGGCGTTCGCCTGCGGCGACGACGACGGCGTGACCCCCGCCGACCTCGGTCCCGACCCCGTCGATGCAGCCGGCCTCGATCTCGGGACGATGACCGAGGACGACGCCGGACCGGACGGCTGCGGCGAAGGGCTGCAGGACGTCGACGAGGACGGCACCTGCCTCCCGAGCTGCGACTCCACCGCCGATCCCCTCGACTGCGGCGAGGGCGGCACCTGCGTGGAGAGCACCGACACCGGCGAGCGCGCCTGCGAGTGCGACTCCGGCTTCGTGCTCGAGGGCGACATCTGCGCCTTCGACTACCCGCCCCTCGACGGTCTCGACGTCTGGCTCGACGCGAGCGACCGGAGGTCGCTGGCGCTCGACGACTCCGATCGCGTCACCGCGTGGGCCAACCTGCGCTCCGGCTCCGAAGAGGTCGTCCAGACCGTGGTGAGCGCGCGCCCGGCCCGCATCGCCGACGAGCGCAACGGTCGCTCGGTCATCCGCTTCGACGGCGGCGACCAGCTCCTGATGAACAGCTACACCGGCCTGAGCGGCGCGGACTACGAGATCATCGTCGCGGCGAACCCGGTCGGCGGCGCGCCCATCGCCCTCGTCGGGGCGGTCGAGGGCACCAGCGATTGGGCCGTGATGCTCGACCAGCATCAAGGCAACGACTTCCGCATCCTGCACCGCCAGCCCGCGGGCGGCGTGGACCAGACCGCCGCGGTCGCGAACCGGGACGGCTCGGTCGGCCCGGGGTGGGTCGCCGCATCGCTGCAGAGCAGCGGCGCCATCGACACCCTCGCGATCTGGGCCAGCGACGGCGCGGACGAAGCCATGGCGATCGAGACGACCGATCGGGGCGAGGTCGGCAACGACATGAGCCTCCGGATCGGGCGCACCTCGCTCGGCTTCATGGCCGGCGACATCTACGAGGTCCTGATCTACACCCGCCGCCTCGACGTCGCCGAGCGCGACGCCGTGAAAGCCTACCTCGAGGCCAAGTGGTCGCTCTGAGCGACGGCCCACCGCGCGAGCCCCGTCGGCCCTCGGGTCGGCGGGGCTTCGTCGTCGGACGGTCGGAAGACCGGGAGACGTCCCGCACGTCGAAGCCCGGGCTACTGCCCGGTCGCATCCGGCAGCTCGAATGCTCCGCCGTCCGCGAGGAACCCACGCCTGAAGCGCTCGAGACGCTCCGCGACGCTCTTCGGGTCGATGGAGACGCCGCGCTGCCGAAGCTCCGTCCCCAGCCAGTCGCACGCGGCCCGTGCGGTCGCGAAGAGCTGGAAGGGGTACGGTTGGGGAGCGAGCAGCGCCATTCCCCTGGCGATGCCTCTCTGAGCGTCTCCCAGGAAGCCTCGGTCGCGAAGCACGCCAGCGACGCCAACGGCGCCGCGCGCGACCAGTCGGGCGTTCACCTCGGTGCTCAGCTCCCGCAACGGCTGCGGCGGGGCACTGTCTTCGGGGAAGAAGAGAAGGCCCGCTCCCTTCGGTGAGCTCGCCAGGGCGCGGTCACCGAGCGCCTCGGTCTTCCGCATGGCGCTCGCGCTCACTCCGCGTCTCCAGATGACACAGGCGATCGGCCCGTCCACCACGAAAGCGTGGTCATCGGTCACTTCGATGAGCTCCAACTCCATGGTCATTCGGATCGCACCGGGCCCTGCGAAACATACCCCATCCAGGGACGGCTGCCACAGCTGACCCCGTTCGCCCCGAGCCACTGGACGGCGGCCGAGGCGGCTCCTGCTGACGGAGAGAAAAAGCCCCGCGATCCTCTCGGATGCGGGGCGCGGGGGTGGGCCATCCAGGACTCGAACCTGGAGCCAATGGATTAAGAATCCACTGCTCTACCAATTGAGCTAATGGCCCGGTNNCGACCTGCGGATTCGAAGTCCGACGCTCTATCCAGCTGAGCTACGGGTGCTCATCGTCGGGCGAGCAAGAAAGGCAAAGAACGGTGCGGCCGAAGCCGCAGCGAGCCGGCCTTCTACTCGATCCAAAAAGTCTGTCAAGGAGCCGCGCCGGAAGATTTCCGGCGCCGTCGGACGTGGGGTGAGTGACGGGACTTGAACCCGCGACAACCGGAGCCACAATCCAGTGCTCTACCACTGAGCTACACCCACCAAGAGGGCGCGATAATAGCTCGCGTTGGGGACTCCGCAAGCCCCTGGGGTCGCTTTTTGCGAAGCGCCCGCTCAGCCCTCCGCCGGCGGCTCGGGGACCACCAGCCGGCCCTCCTGATAGCGGCGGCGGGCCCACTCGGCCATGGCCATGCCCGCGGCGATGGCGATGGGGTAGCTGTGGTTGATGCCGTACATCGGGATCCCGACGATCTGCTGCGCCGCCTCGAGGATGGGCGGCGCGCAGCCGTCGTCCTCGTTGCCGAAGACGAGCACCGCGTCCTCGGGCAGCTCCGCCTCCCAGAGGCCGACGTTGGCGTGGTCCTTCTCGAAGGCGACGAGCGGCCACCCCTCGGCCGCCGCCTTCTCCACGAAGGCCTCGGTCGTCGGGAGCTCGAGGATGTTCTCGTAGCGCTGCATCCCCATCGCCGCCCGCTCGTACCAGGGCTCGGTGCCGATCAGCACCACCTCGCGCACGAGGAAGCTGTGCGCGGTGCGGATGATGGCGCCGATGTTGAACGGGTTCTTCGCCCGGTCGACGGCGACGCGGAAGGGGTGGCGGATCCGGTCGAGCTCGTCCCGGACCTCACTGCGGGGCATCCGGAGCGGCGGCACCTTCGCCATTCAGGGCTTCCACTTGATGGCACAGCCCATGGCCGGGGTCGGCTCGAAGCCGAGGGGCTCGCCGGCGAGCACGGCGTCGAGCACCTTGCGCAGGTCGCGGGTGGTGACGGCGCCGGGGTCCTTCCAGTTGTCGTCGATCCGGCCGTTGTAGACGAGCTTGCGCTCCCCATCGAAGACGAAGGGGTCCGGGGTGCAGGCCGCCTGGTAGGCCTTGGCGACCTCCTGGGTGGCGTCTTGCAGGTAGAGGAACCCGAAGCCCTTGGCCGCCGCCCGCTCCTTCATCGCGTCCAGCGAGTCCTCGGGGTAGCTCTCGGGGTCGTTGGGGTTGATGGCCACGATGCGCACGCCCTTGGGCCGGTAATCGCGGTCGATGGCCACCAGCCGGTCCTCGTAGGCCTTCGCGACCGGGCAGTGATTGCAGGTGAAGACGATCACCAGCGCCTTGGCGTCGGCGAAATCACCGAGCCCCCAGCGCTTTCCGTCGACCCCTTCGAGGCCGGAGAAGCCAGGCGCAGGGGTGCCGAGAGCGAGTCCTTTGGAGGTGGTCATGGCCATGGCGCGGAGTCTAGCGGACTCGGGCGCGACGGGGGATCGGACACCAGGGAGTTGAGCCTGGCCCCGCGGGATGCGAATCTGCGCTCGATGGGTATGCGTGTGATGGGGCTGGCGGCCGGAGCCGCACTGTGGACGCTCGTGGCGGGCTCGTCGGCTCTCGCCCAGCCCACGTGTCCAGCGGACGTGGTCGGCTGCTACGCCGAGGACGCCGACTGGGCCTGGGAGAACAGCCTCTTCGACACGGTCGACTTCGACACCGGCTGGATCCCCTCCGGGTCGGACCTGCAGCTGCGCTTCACCTTCCGCCTCGCCGGCTCCACGCAGGTCGAGGTGGGTGGCACCCCGACCATGTCCTGGCCGCCGCCGATCGAGGCCCGCGTGCCCGGCCGGCCGGGCACCGGCTACCTCAGCAGCGACTACGGGCTCGAGATCCGGCTCTACTTCCGCTACTCGGTCACCGTCGCCGGCATCTCCTACACGTTCTCGGACGAGATCGACATCCCCTTCATCCCGATGGATCTGCGCGCCTTCGCCGAGGCCACCTGGGATCCCTTCCTCTTCCCGCCGGCCGACCCGGTGATGGTCAGCGACGCCACCGAGAACATCCCGCTGGTCAGCGTCGACCTCGGGAGCCTCATCGGGGGAGTCGTCGGCGGTGGGCTACGGGTCGACGGGAACCTCGAGCTCGACACCTACTACCAGACCCTGCGCATCGTGATGGACGATGGCGACTCGCCGACCATCACCATGCCCGACGGCATCTCGCTGCTGGCTCCGACGGGAGCCACCGCCGACTACGGTCCGGCCCGCGACGTGCTCATCCGACCCGAGGGGCTCCTCGAGTACATCCTGCGGCTCAACTTCATCCCGACGATCTTCGTCGATATCCTCGGCGTGGGCTTCTGCTTCCCGGTGGCCACGCTCCCCCTCGAGCTCGCCGACCTCGACGACGACGTGATCTTCGACGACGTGAACGTCCACGTGCCGCTCCCGGACG
>JABAOG010044635.1_pt1 | contig 12053 bp, 9 predicted proteins | sample 7062131 | NCBI WGS metagenome assembly JABAOG01 (sample SAMN14538629, study PRJNA623070) | marine sediment metagenome | biome: marine biome [ENVO:00000428]; feature: marine pelagic biome [ENVO:01000023]; material: deep marine sediment [ENVO:00002113] | place: India: Arabian Sea | collected... | reverse complement strand
TCGGATCTCTCTCAGCCGTCTTCCGGCGTTGATGCAGCAGTCCCGGGATCGAGAGGGCTGTGCCTTGAAGGGCCAGGATGTAGCGCAACGAATTCTCGAGCTGGGGAATAAGCAAGTGCGCCGCCTCGACATCCTCACCCCCGAGGAAGTGCAAGGCGCCGCGCGCGAACATGTAGGCATGTCCGGGTGGCACAAAGGGGCTCTGTTCGAAGAGCGCCAGCAGGTACTCTGTCGCGACCGCATGTTCTAAGACGATCAGGTGACGGATGGGATTGATCGCGCCAGCGACGGCAAGTTGGCGGTGGAGCTTCCTGTCCTGGGCCATCTGGTATTTGAGGTGTTCCTCGCCGGCAGCCTCACCAAGATCGACCCAGGGTGCCTGACAGACGACTCGGCCTTGGTCGTCGAGAACCGTGGCGGCGAACATTCCGTAGAGGGGCGTCTTGCGCCGCGTTTCTTTTGTCGCTTCCTCGACTTCGGCGGGACCCGGCGCGCGGTCGCGGCGCCAACGTCATCAGGCCTTCCCCTCTCTCAACAGTACGGTCTCGAGCTTCGCCCATTGAACCTCGGTGCCGTGCTTGCGGCTCGCCGTGCCGTCCTCGCCGTCGAGGAACACGATCTGCTCGGTGTAGGCCACGCGCGTGCGCGCGCCGTCAGGCTCGATGAAAAGGCTAGACAGCGTGACCGAGGTGAACCGGCCATCGTGGTGAAGATCGTAATCGTAGACCAGCCGCCGATCAGGCTCGACGAAATGAAAACGCGCCTCGTAAAGCGCCGTCACCCCGCTGGCGGGGAAGCGTCCTTCGAGCACCTCGACCCCGCCTCGGCGAAAATCGAGATCACGGCGAACAACGCGTATAGTCTCCTCATCTAGGCCGGGGAACCACATCGCCTTCGTCTCGATGTCCGCCCATGCCTCGAACACGCGCGCGGGCGTCGTCGCCCACGTTCGCTCCAGAGTGAAGGTTCCGTAGGCGTAGTTCGGCGTGTCCGTGCTCATGACATCCTCTTCCGTTTGGCGGCTTTCTTGTTCGGCGGCGCCCCTCCCTCCAAGAGCGCGCCGAGCCGATCGAACCGCGCCTCCCAACGCGCGCGTCGCTCGCTCAGCCAGCGCTCCGCGCGCGCGACCGCATCGGCGGAGACACGGCACGTCCGTGTCCGACCGATCTTTTCGGTCGCGATGAGACCGCTCGCCTCGAGCACCTGGACGTGCTGGACGATGGCCGCGAGCGTCGAGTCGAACGGCGCCGCCAATTCGCTCACCGAGGCGGGGCCCTGCGTGAGCCGATCGAGAACAGCCCGCCGTGTCGGGTCGGAGAGCGCCTGGAAGATGCGGTCGAGCTGCGGCGATTGGTCAAGCATGTGCTTTAGTATCGCCGCCCGACCAAATAGTCAAGCGGGTCCTATAGTCTCGCGCTACGCTTCCACGCTCGTGAAGATGAACCGCTGACGGATTCCGGCGAGAGATCGCCCTTCTGCGTGAAACGGCGAGCGTCAGCAAAGAGCCCCTTCTCCGCCATCTGCGTGGGATCGAAGCGTCCATGATCGCGCAGAGAGCAGGGAGCGCTCGTGGATGAGCGGGGCCGTGCCGAGCGGGCCCACCTCACACCCTTCGCCCCAGCCTGGAGCGTGGCGATCCGCTCCTCGCACAGCGTCTCGAGCACGAGCTGGCTCGGGTTCACTCCTACGAATGGAGACCCCGGCGCCCGCAGCCGGCGCCTTGCTCAGGGCCGGTCGCATCGCGACGCGGGGCCATGCCGGAAGCGGAGGCCACGCGCTCGACCGCCAGCGCATCACCGCGGCCACGGATCCATCCCCGCGCCCACCGCCTTCGGCTCCCCTGCGCCTAGGCGCTCTGTACACGGTCACTCGATCCTCTTCAGGGCGAATTCGATCGATCCCGTATCCCAGGTCGCGCCCCCGTCGGCGGACGTCTCGATGGCATACGTGAAGACGTCTTCGCTCGGCCGCCTGTAGACCTCTCGCACGAGCATGTCTCCATCCTCGTCCAGAACCACGATCGCATCTCCCGCCTGACTCACCGAGCCGGAACGCGCGTTCACCTGACTGCGAATAAAGGACATGGAGACGTTGATGAACTCGATGGTCCACGCGCTGCTCGCGGCGTCGAAGCTGCGGATGCTGATCCCGAGAGCGGGGCTTCCGTCCGGGAACGGCGCGTGAGCCTCGTCCGCGATCGCTGTGCCATCCAGGATATAGCGGCCGATCCAGGTCACCGGGTACTCGGCGTAGCTCCCGTCCGGCAGGCGCGTCTTGCCGGCGCCTTCCCATTTTCCGACCAGGAACGAAAACACGCTCAACTGCTCCGGCGCAGCCGAGCTCCTGACGCCGTACGGAGTCACTGAGGGTTCATCAGCCATAGTGTTGTCCGTCTACGTTAGAATGATCAGAAAGGGCAGACTCGCGGCGAGCGCTCGATGCTTGGGTGGTGCAGCACAGTGCTCTTCCAGCCGCTCCATCAGCATACAGCCTTGTTCGGGCGCGAAGTGGTCGACCGCCTCGAGACGAACCCGTCGCCTCGGTCACGGTTTCGCTTCCTCCGGGGAGCTCAGATCGTGCGGTCGGTATCGGGCAGGCGCGTCAGCCCGAAGACGGAGCCGGTCATAAGCAGCATCGCTCCAATCATCACAGTAGCCGCCAAGCGCTCGCTCGAGGCGGCGTCTGCTGGCGCGCCGCCTAAGCCGAGGAACAGGGCGGCGGTCATGATCGTCGTGGCGGTGAGGAGGGTCCAGGCCGACGCCGGTCGGCGAAGCGCGACCAGCGGGCCGGTAGCGCCGACGAGCAGCGCAATCAGAAGCCAGGATCCGATCTTCCATGGCGCCGTCTCGCCCTCGGCGATCAGCGCAGCAATCTGGATCGCCGTCTGCCCGGCGGCGACGAGACAGTAGCCGCCGAGGACGTAACGCGCGGCGGCGGCGGCGATGCGCAGGATCGCGTGCAGGCGCTCCATGGCGCAGGATACGAAGCATGCCGCCCCCCACTCGAGCGCGGTGCGCGCATCGTCGATCTCGTCGATCTCGCGGGTCATCGCGGCCGCCCATTCGCGCATGTCGGCGGTGGCGATGCGTCGCCCGAGACGGCAAAGCAGCCGCTGAAGGTCGCGGGCGGTCATGCTCGGGCGCTCCTCGGCTTCACCGGCGCGCGCTTGCCCCGCCCGCCTGCCGCCTGGACGGGTGAGGAGACGGCGAGCGCCATGCCCTCTTCGGTCAGGCGGTAGGCATGCCGCGCCGGCCGGCCAGCCTTCAGCGAAGGACGCCACTCGGACTCAAGGAGTCTATGTTCAGCGAGCCGGAGGAGCATCGGATAGAGCGTTCCCGGCTTGATGCTTGTCTCGCGGCAAAGGTCATACCCGTACCGCCACACCCCCGGCTGCGCCGCGAATGCGGCGAGCACCAGTCGTGTTTGAACGGACGTATTGGTCGGACGCGCCATGGAATTACTCTACATATATAGAATAATGATGTCAACGGACGGCCTGACACGGGCGGCCTGCGCGAGGGTTGGCCTGTGTGCGCAGGGCGTCACGGAGCAGATCTCCGAGCCGTCCTGCTCGGACTGGCTCCTCCGCCGAGCCTGCTCGTTGTCGTCGAGGGGCGCGCCCGGCGCGCTCGGCTGCGCGGTGGAAGAGATGCACGGTCGACTGCTGATCGCCGAGCGCAACGGTCCGCGTCCCGGACAGGGCATCGTCATCGGCGTGCTGGGACCTGAGGGCGAGAGGTTCGACTCGGGCGGAACCGCGCCTCCGGCGTGGTCGCCATCACTCGCGATGGCGCGACCCTTCGGGCGCAGCGGACGGACATGCCCGGTTCGCCCATACTCCCGATCTTTCCCGAAGCGCCGCAAGCTTCTTCTGGAAGGCGGCGGACGCACAGATTCGCTTCACCACCGATGCCGGCGGCTCGGTGACCGGCGCCGAATTGGCGCAAGGTGGAGTGATATTCACCGGCGCACGCTGGGAGCCGTAGCCGGCGCCGTCGCTCGGGAGTGATGGGTGACCGCAATCGACTGCGCGCACGGGAGGGAGATCGCCTTGAACAGCAGATCGCAACATATCGTACGGATTTCTCGAAGGAATGTCCTTTCCGGCGCCATCGGCTTGGCCGCATGCACCACGGTCAACGTAAACACGCCGTCGGGCCAACCCAGCGTGGCTCAAACAGTGCTGGGGCCGCTCGATGCGTCGCGGCTCGGCTTTACCCTCCCCCACGAGCATGTCGCCCAGGGAGCAGACGTTCTTGAGCGATGGCCTAGTGCATGGGGCGGTCGAGCAGAGCTCGTCGCAAGCACAGTCGACAAGCTTGAGCTCGTGCGCGCCGGAGGCGTCGGCACCATCGTCGATCTGACGCCTTATGACGTCGGGCGGGACGCTCCTTTTCTCGCGGAGGTTTCGCGCGCATCCGGGATCAATATGATCGCGTGCACGGGTCAGCGGTTCTTCCCGCCGGCTTCGAATGTCGAGATGCCTTCGCGAACGATCGATGGGCTCTCCGACTTCTTCCGGCGAGAAATCGAGGACGGCATCGACGACACCGGCATCAAAGCCGGCGTGATCAAGCTTGGGATCGCAACTCAGGATTTGACCGAACTCGAAGTGATCGGCTTGCGGGCGGGAGCACGAGCCAGCAAGGCCACGGGGGCGCCGATCCGCGTCCACGCCGCTTCCGCTGTTCGCGCCGGCGAGAGCATCGCTGCGATCCTTGAAGACGAGCATGTAGACCCCGCGAGGGTCTCGTTCGACCACAGCGACGACAGCGACAATATGGATTACTTCTTAGATCTCGTGACGCGTGGCTATTCGCTCAGCATGGATCACGTCCATCGCGGGCTCATGCCGGATTTCACGCCGTCATTCGACAGACGCGCAGGCTGCATCAAGCTCCTGGTCGACGCCGGCTTCGCCGACAGAATCTTCCTCTCGCAGGACACGCAGCTCGGCGGTTGGGTGCTTCCAGGCGACGCGCAAACATGGCGGGAACAATCACCCTGGGATCCGCCGGAAGGGCTGCTGTTCGTCTCGGGCAGGCTGATTCCACACCTCACACGGATCGGCGTTTCCGATCGCAGCATTCAAACCATGACGGTGGATAATCCGCGGCGCTTTCTCAGCTTGTCCTGATCATCGCTGCATCGAGCGGGACGACCTGGGACCGGAGAGCCCGAAAACGTACATCGCCAGCGCGGTGACACAGGGTGGTGGACCAACACCGAGCACCGCCTTCTCCCAGGCCGAATACTCCTCTAAAGCAGCGGCGCCTTGCTCCTGCAGATAGGCGCGCTCCGGAAGCTCGAGGGCGGCGGGCGGAGCACCCGCTACGAGATCGTCCTGCCGGACGGCTGAGCGCGCTTTGTATCGAAACGTCGGCGATTACATGTTGATTGCCGAGATTTTGATACATGGATCCAACCCGCGCCCAAACGCAGGAGGCTCGCGCGCGCCCTGCTCGAGGGGAGCAGCGCCGTGCGCGCGCGAGAGCTCGCCGCCGCCGGCGTCGATCCCGCCGTGCTCGTCCGCCTCGTCGAGAAAGGGATTCTGGTCCGGCTCCAGTGGGGCCTTTACGCGCTCGCAGACACCGATTGGCCCGCAGAGCAATCCCTCGTCGAGATCGCGGCTCGTGCGCCCAGGGCCGTCGTCAGCCTCGTCTCCGCGCTGCACCTCCGCGGCACCACGCTGCAGCTCCCGACGTGCATGTGAAAGTGCGAGACCACAGCGCACCCTGAGCCACAAGACTCTCGTTCGCCCGCGCTCCCCTATCCGCCGTCGCTACTTCGCCGGCGCCGGAACGGCCGCCGCGCCAGGCTCGACCCGCCTCGGTTTCCCGCGATACGCCATCCGGTAGAGCGCCGGCAGCACGAGCAGCGTGAGCAGCGTCGAGGAGACGATGCCGCCGATCACCACCGTGGCGAGCGGCCGCTGCACCTCGGCGCCGGCGCCGACGTTGAACGCCATGGGAATGAAGCCGAGGCTCGCGACGAGGGCCGTCATCAGCACGGGTCGAAGCCGCGTCAGCGCGCCCTCGCGCAGCGCCTGGTCGAGCGGCCGGCCTTCGGCTCGCAGCGCGCGGATGAAGCTCACCATGACGACGCCGTTCAGGACGGCGACGCCCGACAGAGCGATGAAGCCGACGCCGGCCGAGATGGAGAGCGGCATGTCGCGGAGGAGCAAGGCGCCGACGCCCCCCGTGAGCGCCAGGGGCGCCCCCGTGAAGACGATCGCCGCGTCCTTGACGGATCGGAACAGGGTGAAGAGCAGCCCGAAGATCAACAGCAGCGCCGCCGGCACGACGACCGAGAGCCGCCGGGCGCCGGAGATCAGCCGCTCGAAGGTCCCGCCGTACGCCACCCAGTAGCCGGGCGGAATGTCGACCTCGGCCTCGACCCGCTCGCGGACCTCGGCGACGAAGGACCCCAGATCGCGGCCGCGGACGTTGGCGGTGATCACCGCGCGGCGCTTGCCGTTCTCGCGACTGATCTGGTTGGGGCCGACGACCAGCTCAATGCTCGCCACTTCCTTGAGCGGAACGTAGTCGCGCACGCCGTCTCGCGCCCCCGGCAAAGGGATGCGCAGCAGGCCGATCTCGTCGATGTTCGTGCGCACGGGCTCCGGCAATCGGACGACAACGTCGAATCTTCGGTCGCCTTCGAAGATCCGGCCCGCTTGCGCGCCCGCCATGGAGGTTTGAAGCACCGTCTGCAGGTCCGCGACGTTCAGCCCCAGGCGCGCGAGCGCGGCGCGGTCGGGGTCGATCTGCAGCACGGGCAGGCCCGTGATCTGCTCGGACTGGACATCCTCGGCCCCGGGCGTGCCCGTGAGCACGGCCTCGATCTGGCCGCCGATCGCGAGGAGCTCATCGAGGTCGTCCCCAAACACCTTCACAGCCACGTNNACCGCAACATCGGCGCGCACGCCCGAGATGAGCTCGTTGAAGCGCATCTGGATGGGCTGGGTGAACTCGTAGCGGCTGCCGGGGATGCTCTCGGCCGCCGCTTGAAGCTCCGCAACGAGCTGGGCGCGGGGCTTTCGCGGATCGGGCCACTCCGAACGGTCCTTCAAGAGGATGAAGGTGTCGGCGACGCTCGGCGGCGCCGGGTCGGTGGCGATGTCCGGCGTGCCGATCTTGGCGACGATCCGCTCGACCTCCGGGAACTCCCTTAGGCGCGCCTCGAGCGCCGTCTGCATCCCGATCGCGGTGGTCAAGCTGGTGCCGGGGATCCGCAAGGCATGCATGGCGATGTCGCCTTCGTCGAGGTTCGGAATGAACTCCGATCCCATGCGGGAGGCTGCGACCCCCGCGACGCCGACCAGGCCGATAGCGGCTAGGACGACGAGCACGCGCAGCCGGATCGCGAGATCGAGCGCCGGCCTGTAGAGGCCCCGGGCGCCGCGCAGCAGGAGGCTTTCCTTCTCCGCGACCTTGCCGGTGACGAAGACGGCCACCGCCGCGGGCACGAAGGTCAGCGACAGCAGCAATGCGGCGGTCAAGGCGGTCACGACGGTGAACGCCATCGGGTGGAACATCTTCCCTTCGATGCCCTGGAGCGCGAAGATCGGCACATAGACGAGCGTGATGATCAGCACGCCGAAGATGGACGGCCTGATCACCTCCACGGTCGCCTCCTCCGCCACGCGGAAGCGCTCGTCGCGCGTCAAGAGCCGGCCGAGGCGATGCTGCTCGAGCCCGAAGCGCCTGAGGCAGTTCTCGACGATGATGACGGCGCCGTCGACGATCAGCCCGAAGTCGAGCGCGCCGAGGCTCATGAGGTTGCCCGAAACGCGGTTCTCCACCATGCCGGTGATCGTCAGCAGCATCGCCAGCGGGATGACCGCCGCCGTGATGAGCGCGGCGCGGATGTTGCCGAGCAGGAAGAAGAGGACGACGATGACCAGGAGCGCGCCTTCGAGGAGGTTCTTCGCCACCGTCTCGATCGTGCGGTCGACCAGCTCGGTGCGGTCGTAGACCGGCTTGGCGGTGACGCCGGCAGGGAGCGCCTTCGCGGCCTCCTCCAGGCGCTCCGCGGCGGCGCGCGCCACCGTGCGGCTGTTCTCGCCGATCAGCATGAAGACCGTGCTCATCACGACCTCGCGGCCGTTCTGGGTGGCGGCGCCCGTGCGCAGCTCCTCCCCCATCACGACGTCGGCCACGTCGGCGATGCGGATGGGCACGCCGCCGCGGTTGGCGACGACGATCGCCTCGAGATCCTCGATCCCTTGGGCTTGGCCGGACGACCGCAGCAGCAGCTGCTCGCCGTAGCGCTCCACGTAGCCTGCGCCTGTGTTGGCGTTGTTCGCCTCGAGCGCCTCGACCACGTCCGCCATCGTCAGGCTCATCGCCGCGAGGCGGTCCGGCCACGGCGTGACGTGGTACTGGCGCACGAAGCCGCCGACCGTGTTCACCTCGGTCACGCCGGGCGTGTTCCTGAGCCGCGGCCGGATCACCCAGTCCTGCAGCGTGCGCAGATCCTCTGGCGTCCACTCCGAGCCGTCGGGCTTGCGCGCGCCCTCCTCGGCCTCGAGGACGTACATGAAGATCTCCCCGAGGCCCGTGGCGATCGGGCCGAGCTCGGGCTCGATCCCCGGCGGCAGCTGGTTGCGCACGGTGAGCAGCCGCTCGGTCAGGAGCTGGCGCGCGAAGTAGATGTCGGTGCCGTCCTCGAAGACGGCCGTCACCTGGGAGAGCCCGTAGCGGGACACCGAGCGGGTGTAGTCGAGCCCCGGCAGGCCTGCGATGGCGGTCTCCACGGGGAACGTGATGCGCTGCTCGGCCTCGAGCGGCGAATAGCCCGGCGCCTCGGTGTTGATCTGCACCTGGACGTTGGTGATGTCCGGCACGGCGTCGATCGGCAGTCGTTGGTAGTTGTAAACGCCCAGTGCAGCGACGAGCGCGACCGCGGCCAGAATGAGCCAGCGCTGGCGCAGCGAAAAATCGATGATCCTGTTCAGCATGGCGCTCCCCTGGGATCCGGCTAGTGATCGTGGCTCGCGCCCGACTTCTCGATGTCCGCCTTGATCAGGAAGCTGTTCTCGGTGACGTAGCGCGTGCCGGGCTCGAGGCCGCCGAGCACTTCGACGTACCGGGCGTCCTNNCGCCGGACTTCTCGATGTCCGCCTTGATGACGTAGCTGTTCGCCGCGACGTAGCGCGTGCCCGGCTCGATCCCGCCCAGCACCTCCACGTACTCCCCGGCCTCCCGGCCGAGCTCGAGCATGCGCACCTCGTACGTCTCGCCCACCTGCGCGAAGACCACATCGAAGTCTCTGAAGCGCTGCAGTGCGCTCTTTCTGATGGCGAGCGGCGCCTCGAACTCGCGGACGGTCACCCGTCCCGTGACGAACTGACCGGGTCGCAGGGCGCCGGACGCGTTGTCCAGCACGACGCGCGCCTGCACGGTCTNNAGCAGCGAGCGGCGCAATGCGCGACAGACGGCCGTCGGCCAGCTTGCGGCTTTCCAGATCCAGCACTTCCACCGGCTGGTTCTCGGCGATGGCGGCCAGATCGTTCTGAAATACATGCAGCTCCACCCACACGCGCGACAAGTCCATGATGGTGAACAGCGCCTCATCCGCCGTCGCTGCACCGACCTGGGCGCGGTGCTCGACGATCACCCCGCCGATTGGCGCGGTGATGCGATAGTTCTGCAGGCTCTCGTTGCTCTGCACCTCGGCGAGCACGGCGCCGCGCGCGACGTTCGCCCAGGGCTGCACGGCCAGTTCGCGGACCACACCCGGGTAGCGGGCCCGCACTCGCGAGACGCGTCCGGGATCCGCCTGCACCAGTCCCGACAGCGCGATCTGCTGCTTGAGCACTGCAGGGCCGGCCGCTTCCGTTGCAACGCCCATTGCCTGCGCGGCCTCCTCAGCGATCGTGGTGCGGCCTTCGTACGATTCGAATCTCCATTCGAGCGACCTGCCGGACCTCAGCGCGCGCACAGTGACGTCAAAAGAATGGGGCTCCTCGACCACGCCGTCGCCTCGCAGGTAGTCGCCCTGCGGCTGGAAAGAAAACCGATCGCGCCTGCCGCCTAGCCGTTCGAGCTCCACTTCGACCGCGGCGCCGTCAGGCGGCAGCGCTCTGCCCTTCTCGTACAACCAGACGCGGTACTCAGGCGGCACGCCCGTNNCCCGCCAACAGCATGAACGTGATGAGGAGCGTCCTGATCATGGTGATCTCCTGGACTGCAGCATCAGGATGCGCTCGCCAGTGATGTGCTGCAGGTCGACGAGCAGTGTGTGGAATTGAGCTGCGGCGTAAATCGACTCACGCTGCACTTCGTTGAGCTGCACCTGCGCGTCGACCAGCTCCAGCAGCGAGTAGCGGCCGTTGCGGTATCCCTCATCGACGGCGGCAAACGTCGCTTGGGCCTGTGGCTGTACCCGCAGATGCAGGGTTTCGGCCTNNCGGCCTGCGTACGTGCATGCAGCAGCTCCTGATACAGCTCGAAGGCGATCGAGTGCAGCTCGAGGCGCCGGGCCTCGCGCGCCAGGTCGACGCGGCTGCGCTCGGCGCGGGCCGCCCGCTCTTCCAGCTCGGCCCGGCGACGAACGCCCAGGGGTGTGGAGAACGAGGCGACGAGCGCCTGATCGTCGAACGCCTCCAGTCGGCGAACGCCGGCGGCGAGCGAAACGTCCGGCGAGCGTCGGGCCTGAAGCGAGACGGATGCGCAGGTCCTGAATACGGCCATCGGAGGCATAGCGTGCAAGCTCCGGGCTCAACTCCAGACGTGCGCGGTATGCCGCGAAGGACTCGAGGGACGGCAACTCGAACAGGTCGCCTGCGGCGTCCAGGAAGTCGGCCGAGTCCTCGCCCCACAGAATGGAGAGCCTCACGCGCGAGCCGGTCAGCTCGTGCTCCGCGTGCTCACGTGCGATCTGCGTGCGCGCCAGTGCGATCTCTGCACGCCCGAGTGCAGCCGGCGAGGCGGCGCCTTGCTCGACGCGTCGCTGNNTCGTGCGACTTCCGCCGTCAGCGCCGTGCGGCGGATGTCCTGCTCAACCGCGAGGCCATCGAGCCGGGCCGCCCCGAGGTCACGGCGCAAGCCGGATTTGCCGCCCAGTTCGAAGACCCGTGCGATGCGCACGGTCGCCTCCAGCGCATCCACGCCGCTCGCGTGGCCGCTGCCTGCGACGTTTTCGAGTTCGGATTCGATGACGAAGGGCGGGGGCAGCGCGTCCGCCGCCGAACGGGCGCCCAGGGCCTCCGCTTCTGGGGCGAACGCCGAAATCTCCGGACTGCGAGCGAGCGCCCGTTCCACAGCCTGACTCAGGGTCAGTGTCCCTGTCTGTTCCAGGGAGTCCGCCGCGTGCGCGGCCGCCGTCAGCCCCGGGGCATGACATAGCAATAGCAGCATGGCGCGCAGGCGCCACGCACGCACAGGTGCATGCTTCATGAAAACCTCCACGGCGACGCCGCCTTGGCGGCCGCCGCTCACCAGCGATGAGTGCTTNNGTGCGGGCGGACCCACGCATCCCACGATCAGGCTCGGCGGCGTGGGCGCCTCGTCGCGAGCCGAGAGGGTCAACAGAAGGAGCGGGCCGCCGCAGGCGGCTGGCGCCAGGTCGTGTTCCGTATCATCCTTCTTGAGGAACGCGCCGACGAACGGATCGACGTCTTTGTCATCATGGGTCCGCCCATGGTGGTGCTCACCATGATGCAACCCGGATTCGGCCAGGTGGACCGAGGGCGGCGCCGCCGATCCGTCCAGACACAGATGCAGATGCGTGTCGCCGGCGCGCACGGCCAGCACCGTCAGAACGACGGCCCAGACGAGCAGGCGGCCGGAAGCGGCGAGGCGNNGAATCGCCAGACGGATTCCGCCGCCGAGGTCGCTCGCTCCGCAGCCTCGGTCCGCGAGGTGTTTGCGGTGTTCCTGAAACTCGGCCTCACCTCCTTCGGCGGTCCCATCGCGCATCTGGGTTATTTCCATCGTGAGCTGGTTGCGCAGCGCCGATGGGTGGACGAAACGCAGTACGCTCAGCTGCTGGCGCTCTGTCAGTTCCTGCCCGGGCCGGCGAGCAGTCAGCTCGGCTTTGCGCTGGGC
>JABAOG010002921.1_pt2 | contig 12059 bp, 14 predicted proteins | sample 7062131 | NCBI WGS metagenome assembly JABAOG01 (sample SAMN14538629, study PRJNA623070) | marine sediment metagenome | biome: marine biome [ENVO:00000428]; feature: marine pelagic biome [ENVO:01000023]; material: deep marine sediment [ENVO:00002113] | place: India: Arabian Sea | collected... | reverse complement strand
CGCCGCTGGACCGCCGGCCCCTCGCTCAGCCACCGCGCCGCCGTCGCCTGCGCGCCTCCCCGGCCGCGGACGCTCGGACGCCTCGGCACCCCCTGCGCCTCCGCGTGAGAACGAACGGCCCACGCCGCCCGCNNCGCGAGGAAGCGAAAGCCTTCACGCGGGTTCCGCATGACCTGGAACTCACCGGCTCGCGACCGCGATCGGCGGTCCCGCTAGGGCTCGCCCCGGCCCACGGCCTCGCTCGCGAACGCGCTTCACGAAACGGCCGCGTGCTCCCTGTAGTACTGGATCAGGTCCGTGCCGACCGGCTCGGCGCCCAGTTGGCGCAGCATCGTGGTCACCTGCCCCCGGTGGTACGTCGAGTGGTTGACCACGTGCCGCAGCATCTGCCCCAGCGAGCTCGTGAACGGCTCGCCCTTCGTGTTCCGGTACGCCACCGTTCGGTCCAGCTCCGCGTCGCCCAGCCCGGCAAGGAGCGCCGCGCGCTCGCGCTCCACCTCCGCCCACCGCGTCCGCAGCGCCTCGACCGTGGACAGCTCCCAGTCGGCCGGCAACCCGGCGGGCGACGTACCCTGCCAGCGCGACAGCCACACCCACTCCGCGGCGAATACGTGGACCAGCGTGTCCCGTACCGAGGGGAAGCTGCTGCCGAGGTCCCTCGCGTACGCCTCGGCGCTCAGCCCCGCCGCCGCGTCCAGCACCCGCTCGTTCGCCCAACGGTTGTACTCGTACAGCTCCCGCAGATCCTTCGACATGCCTACCCCTCCTCGAGCCGGAACGGGTTCGAGATCCTCGCCTCCAGAGGCAGCGGCTCGCCGAAGCCCGGCCGCGCGTCGTCGTAATCGTGCACCACGTTCTCCCAGACGAGCCGGTAGACCCCCTCCACCTCCTCCACCTCCAGCACGGGCGCGACGCCGCTCGACGGGGTGCCCGCGAACACCCGCAGCGTGTCCGTGTACGTCCGCCCCGCCCCGATCACGATCGGCGGGCTCAGGCACAGGGGCACCGCGGCGGACCACGCCCGCATCCACTCCCCATCCACCCGCTTCTGCAAGCCCGGGGGCGCGATCCCGTTGCAGTTGACCACGTAGACGGTCCGGCCCGTCCGGTTCGTGTACGTGAAGGGGATCTCCACTTCCACCCCGTCCGCCACGCGCCGCGCCGTGTACTCCGCACGGTCCGTCCGGATCGGGGAAGCCGCGTCGGGCGGCCGGGGCGTGACCTGCGCGTTGCACGCGAGCACGAACGCGCCGAGGATGGGAACGGTGCGACGGGGGTGGCCGGGCATGCTCGCGCTCTCCGGTCGATCGGGTTTGTCGGTCTCCACTGGAACGCGTCGGCCGCCCACGTCGTGGACACCCCGGCGTCGACCCGCGCGGTCGGCACGCCGCGGCTCCGCGCCGGCTGCACCGACCGCGCCGTCTCCGCCTACCGCGCGCGCTGCCGCACGACGTCGCCTACGAGGATCGCGGCCGGATAGAGGATCTCCTCCTCGGATTTCGCGTGCGACCGGAGCGTCCGCGCCAGCCGCTCGACGTCGGCCGCCCCTTCCTCGCGTGCGACCCGCTCGAGGCGCGCGGTCGCAGCGCCGATCGCCTCGTGCTCGCGGAGCATCTGCGGCAGCTCGGCCGCCAGCGAATCGGTCATCGGCAGCACGTCGCGCATCCAAGGCTCGTAGTCTCCCCGCGCGAGCGGCTCGAGGAGCCCGAGCGGCGGCAGCGCGATCTGCTCCTCCCGCTCGAAGTGCGGGCCGAGCACCGCTTCGAGCTCCCGCGCCGACTCACCGACCGGCCCGGGCGCCCGGGTGGCCGCCACCAGCGCCTCGTGGATCTCCTCGTGCTCCCGCCGGATCGACTCCGGGGCCTCGATCGCAGCAGCTTCCGCCCCCGCTTCCTCCGCCGGCTGCGGCCCGCACGAGCCGGTCAGCGGGATGACGATCCCCACGCTCGCGAGCGCGGCGATCCCCACGTTCCATCGGTTCCGTGACACGGCCGCCTCCGTTCTCTCGGCGACGATGCCGCCGCCGGTTCACCGCCGTCCGCCGCGGCCTCGAGCGACGACCCCCCTGGCGACCCACGCGCGCGCCCGCAGCCGGATCGACCCGTCGGCCGCCGGCGCCAGCTCGCGCCGGAGCCGCTCGCGCAGCCGCGCCCGGTCCGCCTCGCCCAGGCCCCGCGCGTAGCCCGGCGCCGGCCCCTGCCCGCCCAGGAACGGCGACCAGTACGCCTCGAACGCCTCGAACCGCATCGGCACCTCGACACTCGCAACGGCGCCGCCCTCGAGGCCGGCCGCCTCGAACGCCCGCGCGAGCGCATCCGGCCGGCAGATCGCGAACCGCCGGCCCTCGTCCAGCTCCGCCGCCCGCGGATCGAGCGCCGTCGCGACATCCCAGAAGCGACGCAGCATCTCCATGCCCTCGGCGTAGTCCCACACGTAGACCGCCACGCAACCGCCGGGCCGGACGGCGCGCGCCATCTCGCGAAGCACGGACTCCGGCTCCGGAACGAAGTTCAGGACGAGGCCGCTCACCGCCGCGTCGAAACTCGCGTCCCGGACGGGAATCGCGACGGCCTCCCCGACGTCGAATCGCGCGCGGTCGTCCGGCACGCGCGTCCGCGCGTGCGCCACGTAAGCCGCGGAGCGGTCGATCCCGACCACCTCGGCGGCCGCGGCGTACCGGAGGATGACCTGGCTCAGCGCACCCGTGCCGCAGCCGACGTCGAGCCAGCGCATCCCCGGCGGCAGCGCCAGCCACCCCACGAAACGCTCGGCCGCCGCGCGACTCCAGCCCCCCATGAACGCCTCGTAGGCATCCGCGTCCGCCCACTCGTCGACCTGGTGACCCGCTCCCATGATACGTCCCTCGCGTCCGGTTCCCGTCGGTCCCCAGCCTCGGAGAGGCTGGCCGTGTTCAGCGCTCAGCGCTCCACGCTCGCCGCCCTCGTTTCCTCGAGCATCCTGCCGTACGCGCCGACCCGCCGCGCTTCCCGCTTGCGGCGCGCCGCGCGCCCCGCGCCCCGCGACGCCGGACCGGCGCGGCCGGAGCCGCGGCCTTCCCGCTCACCTCCGGGCCTACCGCGACGGAAACGCCATCCGTCGCGTCGCCTCCGTGATTCCGTGCGTCAGAGCTGCGTCCCGACCGCGATGGCGTGGCACACGCTGCCGGCCACGACGAAGAGGTGCCAGATCGCGTGGGCGTACGGCAGCCGGCGGTTGTGGTAGAACCACGTCCCCGCCGTGTACGCGACGCCGCCCGCGAGCAGCCATGCCAGTGTGGCCGGGCTCAGGCGGCGGACCATCGGACCGACGGCCAGCAGGGCGAGCCACCCCATGCCGACGTAGATCCCCGTGGACAGCAGGCGAAAACGTCCGGTGAAGAACAGCTTGAAGACGATCCCGGCCACGGCCAACCCCCAGGCCACGCCGAAGAGGCTCCACCCCCACCCTCCGCGCAGCCCGACCAGCATGAACGGCGTGTAGCTCCCCGCGATCAGCACGTAGATCGCGCAGTGGTCGACCACCTTGAGCCGCGCCTTCGCCCGGCTCGTCCGGGCCGCGTGGTACAGCGTCGACGCGCTGTAGAGCGTGACCAGCGTCGTGCCGAACACCGCCGTGCTCACGATCCGCCAGACATCTCCCGAGAGCGCGGCCATGACGATGAGCGCCGCCGCCCCGCCGACGCTCGCCAGCACGGCGACGCCGTGCGTGAGCGCATTCGCGAATTCCTCTCGTTTCTCGAGACTCCGCATCCTGCTCTCCCTTGCCCGGTTCATCCCTCGTCCGGATCCGACGGCTGCATCATAGCTCCCGCACGCACCCGTCGCGAGGCCCGTGGTCTTCGAGCCGGATGCGATACCGAACTGAGCCGGATGCGATACCGAACTCGCCGGCACGCTTTCTCGCTCGCGGCGGCGGCGTCGCGGGGCGCGCGCCCCCGCGCTCACCCCAACGCCCGTCGCATGACGTGCCGGCGACTCCCCGCGCGTCCGACCCTCCGGAACCCCGCCGCCTCGAACGCCGGCACGAATCCCATGAACCGGTAGCTCGGCGAGTCCGGGTCGACCGGGTAAGCCTCGACCACCTTCGCGCCTCGCGCACGCGCACGTGCGACCGCCTCCTCCAGGAGCCGCTTCATCAGGCCTCGCCCTCGCATCCGGCGAGTGATGAAGAAGCACACCACCGACCAGACGTCGTCCGGAGCTTCACCGGGTTCATCGATTCCACCGAGCGCCCGGTAGGTCGGGCGCGGTGCGATCGAGCACCACGCCACCGGCTCGCCCTCCACGTAGCCGAGCAATCCCACCGGTTCGCCCGCCGCGACGCGGCGCTCCAGCGCCACCTTCCGCCTGGCCGCGCCCTTTCGCTCCTCCGGCGCCCCGCGCCAGACCATGCACCAGCAGTGCTTCGGACCTCCACGGCTCTCGAAGAGCCGCTCCAGATCCGCCCAGCGGCTCCGATCCACCTCGTGGAACGTCACCCGCCCGGCTTCGTTCCCGACCTCCGGTTCGACCCGTCCGGCCCCGCTCGAGCCCGGTTCCCCGTCCATCTCGCTCCGTACTCTCGTGAATCGCCACGCCTCGACCGCCACCGCTGCCCCGATCGCCTCCGCCGCGTGCCCGACGCCGCTTGCGTCCCCGGCCGCCCACCTGCCCCCGCCGCCGACCGCGGCGCGGCGTGGAGGCGTCCTCCACCCGCCTNNCCGCCTCAATCTACACCGCTCGTCGGGAGTCCACCGCGACCCGCACACCCCGCACGGGCGCCCCGCCCCCCAGGCACTTGACACGTGACCGAACGGTCACGTATAATCGCGGCATGGACGAGGTGTTCAGGGCGCTGGCCGATCCGACGCGTCGAAGTCTGCTGGACGAGCTGTTCCGGGAGGACGGGCAGACGCTGAGCGCGCTGGAGCGGCGGCTGCCGATGACGCGCTTCGGGGTGATGAAGCACCTGCGTGTGCTCGAGGCGGCCGGCCTGGTCGTGACCCGGCGGCGCGGGCGCGAGAAGCTGCACTTCCTGAACGCCGTCCCGATCCGGCTCGTCCACGACCGGTGGGTGAGCAAGTACGCGGAGCCCTGGGCCGCGACGCTGAGCAACCTCAAGCACGGACTGGAGGGTACGACGATGGAGAAGGTGTTCGAGATCTACATCAGGACGACGCCGGAGCGACTCTGGGAAGCGATCACGAACCCGGAGTTGCGGCGCCGGTACAGCTTCGGCGTGGGCGTCGAGTCCGACTGGTCGCCGGGCTCGCGTTACGAGGGGAAGGCCGGCGCCACGACGGTCGCCCCGGGCGTGACGATCTTCGAGGGCGAGAACCTGGAGGTCGATCCGCCGCGCCGGCTCGTGCAGAGCTTCAACGCCGTGTGGAGCGACGCTGCGAGGAGCGAGGGGACCTCGAGGGTCACCTGGGAGATCGAGCCGATCGAGGATTCGTGCCGACTGACCGTCACCCACGACCGGTTGCGCGAGGGCGCCAGCGAAGAGCTGTACGGCGGCTGGCCGATGGTTCTCTCCGGGCTGAAGACGCTGCTGGAGACCGGGGAGACGCTCACGACGCCCGGCTCGCTGCGCTACGTGCAGGCCCCGCGTCCAGCCGGCGCCGTGGACGCCGACGCGCGGCGGCGGCTCGATCGGCTGCCGGGCGGCCCGAGCGCCTGAGCGGGGCGTCGACGGGCGGCGCTCGCGTTCGGCGCGTGGGCGCGCCGGCACGGGGGAGGCGGACGTCGTCGGGTGTGCGGCTCATGCGCCTTTGCCATTCGATTGCTCGAAGCGGCCCAGCCGCAGCCCGACCGTACCCGGGCCGAGCCCGGGGATCCAGATCGCCGGGAAGTCGAGCTCGAAGACGAAGGTCCACGAAGATGAAAGACGCCGGCCCATGCTCCTTCTTCTCGCCAAAGCGCCGCGGCGAGCGCGGCTGTCCCGACGGGTGGGACCGCGGGATCGACCGTCACGGCCGGTCGATCACCGCGACCCGCGTGGCGGCCCGATCGTAGTAGAGAGCGCCAACCGCGACCGCCCGGTCGCCGGCTGCCGAGAACAGCAGGCGGCCGTCCCAGAGGTACGGCCCGGGGATCCGTTCCTGAACGAGCCCGGTCCCCGCGTCGATCACCTCGATGCCGAGGCTCGAGGCGGTGTAGACCCGCTGCCCATCCGGCGTCGGCGCGACGACGTTGGTCATCCCACGCGGCGGCAGCTCGCGGAGCGGCGTGAACGCCGCGTCGTAGAGGTCGTGTAACGTCGCCCAGCGGCTGCCCGTCCAGTCCGGTGCGGCCGGCTGCGTGGGCCCGCCCGTGGCGTACGTCACGCACGGCCCGAGCGCATCGGTTCCGGCATCGTAGATGTACGCGCACGAATGGCTCATGCCCACCAGCAGCCGCGTACGGTCCCCGGTGCGGACCAGGCGGACCATGTCGAACGTCACGCCCTCGCCGACGTCGGCCGGCGAAAACCGCGTCGTCTGCGCGCCAGTGACGGGATCGAACTCGACGAGCGCCCCGTAGTGCTCGTGCAGGACGGCCGCCGTGTTGGCCGTCACGAACCATTTCCCGTTCGCGGTGACGCGAAGGCTCGACGCGCGGTAGCCGGCGGCGGTGTCCACGCCGGTCAGCGGGACCAGCTCGGGCGCCGAGCCGGGCATCGCCAGGTCGACCACGGCCACGGCGTTCGAGTCCGGGATCACGACCAGCAGCGAGTCGCCGCCGATCGACAGGTCGAAGCCGTCCGCCGGGCCGGGCAGCGGGATCGGCGCGTCGACCGCCAGCGGATCCAGCGCGACGACGACGATCTCCGCCCGCCCCCGGTCGGACAGGTACAGCCGTCCGCGCGCGGCGTCGAGTCCCGCGTCGGCGACCTTCAGCGCGAGCGCCAGCGTATCCGCAGGTCGCTCGCGCACCGGGTAGACGTGGATCGTATGGCCATCCAGATGCGCGCCGTGGTCGACGTTGCCCGCCACATCCCGCATCGCCGCCCGCACCGGCTGCGTCCCCAGCCACTCCGGCGGCACCGGCGCCCGCTGGTAGCCGTGCCACGTGCTCGACAGGTAGGCGATCGAGTCCCGCGTGATCTCCGGGTCGCCCACCTCGTAGATGAGCCACCCGAGCGAGTGGTTGTCGGTCCCGGTGACGTAGAAGCCGATGCTGTCGCCTTGCGCGTACTGGCACGGCCCGACCCTGCACTCGCCGACGAAGGGTACGAGCCACACGTCGACCGCCGGCGGCGTTGCGTCCTGGAGCGGCGGCGACCGCGACCACGCGCACGTCGACGCTGCGACCCAGCAGACTGCCCCGCGGGACCTGGATCGGCACCGTCCGGTCCGTGGAGCGGGCCTGGTTCTCGTAGAGGTGGACCGTGTCCTCGAACGCGCCGGAGAGGATCACCACCGTGCTCCAGAGGCCGAGCGGCGCCGACGCGGTGTACGAGACGGTGAGCGTGTCCAGCGGCTCGAACTCGCCCGCCGGCACGGAAACCGTGAGCCCCGAGCCCGTCGGCGGGCCGCTCGAGCCCGCGGGAACATCGGGGCCGCAGCCGGCCTCGAAATCCACCGTCCGCTCGCCGCCGTCCGTTCCGGAGGCGTACCGGAACTCGCCCACGACGCGGAACGGCCAACTCGCCCAGAGGATCAGACCACCGTCCCGCGTCTCGCCGCCGGCGATCCCGTCCGATCCCCAGACGCTGAGCATCTGGGCGCGCGACATGGTCATGGAAAAGAACTCGCGCCCGCCGTCGAGCCGCGCGCGGAAGCTCAGCTCGGCGCCGAGCCACTCGGCGCGCGCGCCGCGCGCGCCGATCGCGGTCGCCGTCAGGTCGACGCGGCAATCCACCCGGGACGCTTCCGGCGACCGGTCGAAGACCTCGCCCTCGGCCGACGCCGTGATCAGGACCAGCACCCCGCCCGACGGGCCTGCCGCGTCGTCGCCGCAGCCCGACGCGGCCGCCGCCAGCCCGAGCGCCAGGACGGGGAGCAGGTGACACCGGCGCGACGCCGGTGCTGGGGGGATTCGACGGGTCATCGTGGACGCGCGGTGAGGGTGCGTGGCCCGAAAAGACAAGATGCGCGACGGGCGCGTTTCGTGGCCACCCTCCCGTTGCCGGTGGATGCACACCTCGGTCGAGCCGGCCACGCGGTGTGCCTGTGGCGCGTCCTCCGAGTGTCCGTCGGTCCCCGACCGTGCGGCGCGGTCGCGCGACGCACCGGCGCTCACGGCCAGGGGTGGCGACGCAACGTCTGTAGATCCACGCGCTCCGTGAGCGCGGTGTAGACGGAGCGCTCGCCGAAGCCGATCAATCGCTCGTTCGTCGGCAGCGAGATCGTTCCGACCCGTCGGCCCTCCCGGTTCACGACGTCGTAGCGGTTGCAGTGTCCGAGAAGGAATCCACGAACACCGTCGAGTCGCCCGGCAGCGCGTAGAGTTGCCCGACGCCCCGGTACTCAGTGGGCCCGCCGCCGGTGCGGCCGATGTCCACCGCGGAGCCCGGCTGCCACCCGACGAACACCAGCCGCGTCTCGCCCGCGTTCGCCACCAGCACACCGTCGCTCAGCTCCCGGACGGACACGATCCTCGTGAACTCGACGTCGGCGACCCAGTCGGGTGGGCGCAGGGGGATGCGGGTCGGCTCCTGACCGCTTGCGTCCGTGGCGGTGGTCGTTGTCACGGCGATGACGAGCAGCGCCGGGAGGAGTCGGGCGCAGGTCGCTTTCGTGGTGCTGGTTCGCGTGGGCTCAACGGGTGTACCCATCCACCCTCGGTCGGTGGCCCGGCCCCGATCCAGACACCTCCTCACCGGGCGACCGCCGACGCCACGGCCGCAGTCGACACCCCCTGTCCGACAATGAATCCCACGTACCACCCCCGGCCCCCGGTGGCCTCGCGCAACGCCCATGAACCGGCCAAGCCCCCCAGAATTCCCGCGCCCCCGGCGATCCACGCCGATCCGTAACTCAGCTCTCCCGCCCCACGCCCGGCCAGCCATGCGCCCGTCGCGCTCCCCGCCACGGCCCCCGCCATGCCGAACACCAGTGCGCCCGCGAAGGGTGCAAACTCGCCCTCCCCCCAGCCGAGAACGGCACCGCCGACGCCGCCCACCGCCGATCCCGCCAGGGCGCCCAGCGTGGCCGGCACCACCATGCGTGCGTAGGTGGCGCACCGGACCGGTGCATCCCCCTCGGGCGCGGCCACTTGCGAGCTGTCGACGGCCATCGACCGCTGTTGCGCCCACGCCGGGCCCGCCAGGAGCATCAGAGCCAGCAACGCTCCGCCACCGCTGCCCACCCACCGGCGCCGCCTCGCCTCCTGCCGGTTGCGGTGCATGCGTCCTCCTTCATCGTCCGTGCGCCGACTCACACCTGCCCGGCCACGCCAGCCGACCGGACCCGATTTCGTCTGACGTTTCGGCACTCACGACGTGCCCCGCCGCGGGCCTACGCTGCGAATCCTCGGCCTGCCCGCAAGCCCCGCAAGGCGCATGTCCCGGAGCGCAACGAAGGGCAAGGCGGCGGAGCCGCCGCACCGTGAATCCGTCGTCATCCGACGTGCACTCCTAATCCTCCGTGCCGCCCGCTGCTCGCAGCATTTCGGCAATGTGGTCGTGACCCTTCTTCTTTGCCCATGCCAGCGGCGTCGCCCACGACGCGCCGGCCGCACTCGGGTTCGCACCGCGCTCGAGCAGAAGCTCCACCATCGCGTGCTCCAGCAGGAACGCCGCCGTCGCTTGGTGCTTGAAGTAATAGTACGGCGCCCATTTGGACACCGGCGGCACGCGCGCCCCGAGCCGCAGGAGCATCGCGATGACATCGTGGCGTCCGTCGCGCGCCGGACCCGCGAGGATGCCGTCTCCCCAATCGCCATCGAGCCACTGGGGATCGTCTCTGAGGAGTCGCTTCGCTTCGTCCAGCTTTCCTCGCTCCAACGGCCGGCCGACGCGATCGCGGTCCGACACGCGCTCGCGACCACCGTGCGTGCGCAGCAGCTCCGCAAGCTCAGGGTATCGCTTGGCCTGCGACATGGGCGTACCGCTCGACTCGGCGGGTGCGTTCGGGTCGGCGCCGTGCGCGAATAGGAGCTCGACGATCTCGCGCTGACGGTCGTTCACGGCGATCCAGAGCGACAGCCCACGCGGCGCACCTTCTTCCGGCAGGTTCGGATCCGCGCCATGCGCGAGCAGCAAGCGTGTCATGGCGACGTCTCCACGTCGCACGGCAGCCGAGAGCACCCGGTGATGACAGGTGTCCTCGAAGCTGGCGAGGGCGCGATCGCGCGCGAGGGCGTCGACCACGAACTTGCCGGTCGCCCCGCAGTGCGGCGACGAAGATCGTGTACCGTGCACCGTGATTCAGAAGCAACTCCGCGATCTACTCGCCGCGATGCGCGCGAGCGCACTCGCGTCTCCGGCGCGCGCGGAGCGGAGCAGATCCTTTGCCTGCTTGCGAAGCTGCTCGAGCGAGGGGCGCTCGGGGAGAGGGCGGCGCGGGCCGGGAGCGTCGGCGTCTCCGCCGCGTCCGTGGGCGGACATGAGATCTCCTTTCATTCGTGCCCGTGTCCGCGCCTCGGGCTGAAAGAAGATCAACGGCCTTTTCCGCGCCTTTGCTCAGGTGGGCTCTGCCCTGCCCGCGGACGGGGTGCGCCCTGAAACGCATGCCTATCCTGAGACGCACGCCGTGCCGCGTCAAGCCACCGCGCGCCACGTGAATGCGTTGTCAGGCGCAGTTTGGCCGCAGCGTGCCGAAGCAGCCGTTCACCGCGACCAGGCGCAGCAACCCTGCTACCTACGCAATCGATAGCGCACGACGTACGGCACATCGAACGTGTCCAGCTCGACCGCGGCCAGCACATCGCCCGTTGCGGCGGCGATGTTCTGAGCGCGGGGCAGGCGCAGCTTGCCGCGCAGGCGACCGGCCCGATCGAGGGCGTTCCAGAGGACCGAATCGCCGAATGCGTCTTCTCGCTTCAACCAGATCGAGCCGTCCTGCGTGGTTACGAGGCCGCTCACAGGTGGTAGAGTCATCGGGATGCAGTCGGCCCTACGCAGCGCGCGTTCGATCTCGGACGTACTGGGCGGAGTCCTCGACCCCTGCGCATGCAAAGCCCGACCTCGCTCGGCCGCCCGCTGCACGGCCACGGCCGGCATCGCCACCGGTCGGTAGGGAAACGACCGCGAGAAGGTGGTGTCGCCCGCGGGACCGATCAACGTGACGTGGAACTCCGCGGCGTCGGTGCTCGGCGCCGCACGTCGGTCGACGATGACGACGCCGCTCCCATCCGTCATGAGCTCGGCAAGCGGAAAGTCGACGAACGGGCACCTGGACCAGAACGTCTCGCCGCCGCGAACCACGGCCGCCGAGGTCCAGCTCCTTTCCTGCCAGACGAGCGTGTCCACGACCTGCAACGGTCGGTCCATCCGGAAGAACGGCACTCGAACGCGAAAGATCATTCGATCATTCCGAATCGGAGGCATGAGCATATCGAATCCTGGCCTCGCCAGCGCGATTCCATCCCCCACGAGAACGTGAGGCGCCGTCGGACTGAAAAACGCATCGCCCGCTCGAAACGGCTCGGTGACCCATTGCGTGGAGGACAGGAACCGACCATCCAAGGCGAAGAAGCTCACACGACCCAGGCCGCTGTCGGCGACGTACAGCGTATCCCCTCGCAGGCCGATCCGGTCGATGTTCGCAAACTCTCCCGGTCCTTCCCCGCTTCGTCCGATCATCCCGGTCAGGCTCCCGCGGGCATCGTACCCACGGATGTCGTCGTCCCTGGGCTGCGAGATGTAGAGCTGCTCGTCAGGACCGATGAGGACATGGCCGACCTCGGTGAGCGACTGGTCGGGAGTATCGAGACTGCCGATCCGTCCTTCGATCTCCGGCTGCCATTCGGCGACTGTCGTGGTCGCCGAATCCACGGCATCCGACCCGCTTTCAGTGCAGGCGAGCGTCGAGCTCGCAATCAGGAGCGCAACGACCCACGCTCGAATCGGCATCTCTCCCCCCTGTCGCACGAGCGACTCCTCTGCTCGAGCTGCGGCGAAATCGCGCATGACGTTCCAGCACTCACGACGTGCCG
>JABAOG010029498.1_pt1 | contig 12061 bp, 6 predicted proteins | sample 7062131 | NCBI WGS metagenome assembly JABAOG01 (sample SAMN14538629, study PRJNA623070) | marine sediment metagenome | biome: marine biome [ENVO:00000428]; feature: marine pelagic biome [ENVO:01000023]; material: deep marine sediment [ENVO:00002113] | place: India: Arabian Sea | collected... | reverse complement strand
TCGGGCTGATCAACGTGCAGTACGCGGTCAAGGACGGCGTGGTCTACGTGCTCGAGGTGAACCCGCGGGCCTCGCGCACGGTGCCGTTCGTCTCGAAGGCGACGGGCGTGCCGGTCGCGCGGCTGGCTTCCCGGGTCATGGCCGGGAAGCGGCTCGACGAGCTGGAGCTCGATGCGGTCGGCGAGGGGGCCGGCGCGGCCTCGGACTTCGGCGTGCCCGGCGTCGCGGTCAAGGAGGCGGTCTTCCCGTTCAACAAGTTCGANNGAGATGCGCTCGACGGGCGAGGTGATGGGCTTCGACGAGTCGTTCGGCATGGCCTTCGCGAAGGCGCAGATCTCGGCGGGCGCGGAGCTGCCGCTCGAGGGCACGATCGTGGTCACGGTCAACGACCACGACAAGCCGACGGTCACGCCGATCCTGCGCCGGTTCCACGACCTGGGCTTCCGCATCCTGGCGACGGAGGGCACGTGGCGCTACGTCCGCGCCCGCGGCATCCCGGCGGAGCGGGTGTTCAAGGTCGGCGAGGGCCGGCCGAACATCGTGGACAAGATCCTGAGCGGCAAGGTGCAGTTGCTGGTGAACACGCCGCTCGGGAAGAAGTCGCAGTACGACGACTACGCGATGCGCCGCGCGGCGATCGCGTACCGGGTCCCGTACTGCACGACGATGTCGGCCACGTCGGCCGCGTGCGACGCGGTGATCGCGCTGCGCTCGCGCATGCGCGAGGTCCGGAGCCTCCAGGAGCGGTTCGAGGACCGACCGGCGCGCGCGGCCGTCAGGCTCGTCGGCTGACGCCGTCCGTATCCCCTTACGGAACACGCCATGACGGGATCTCTCGACCGGCTGCCGCCCCGGTCGCGCGCCGTGCGCTGGGTGGTCGCATGCCTGCTCGCGGCCGCAGCGCCGCTCGACGCCCAGGTGCTGGAGGCCGGGTCGGCGGAGCGGGTCGGCGCTTACCCGATCGACGTGGAGAACGCACCGCGGCCGGTCGCGCGGGCGGCGCCCGCCATGGAGCCGGTCACGGTGGACGGGCGTCTGGACGACGCGGCATGGCGGGCGGCGGAGCCGGTCACGCGGTTCATCCAGTCGCAGCCGGCGACCGGCCATCCGTCGACCGAGCCGACGATCGTCCGGATCCTCTACGATGCGCGCAACCTCTACATCGGGGCCTTCCTGCACGACACGGAGCCGGTCACGGTCATGAGTCTCGAGCAGGATTACGAGACGCACGACAGCGACGTGTTCGGCGTCACGCTGGACCCGTACCTGGACCGTCGGAACTCGTTCATGTTCCTGGTCAACCCGCGCGGGGCGATCAAGGACGGGCAGACGTTCAACGACAGTCGGGACATCAACCTGGCGTGGGAGGGCGTGGTCCACGTCGAGACGATGGTGACCGATTCGGGGTGGACGGTCGAGATGGCGATCCCGTTCACCACGCTGCGCTTCGACCCGACGCGGGACGAGCAGCGCTGGGGTCTCCAGCTCCTGCGGCGGGTGCGGCGCCGCAACGAGGACGCGTACTGGGCGCCGGTGAGCCGCCGGGACCGGGTGCACAAGATGTCGCGGGCGGGGACGCTCGTGGGGCTGGACCGGCTGAGGCGCGGGCGCAACCTCCAGCTCAAGCCGTACGCGAAGCTGGGCGCGTCGGACGGCGAGCTTCGGCCGGCGGACGAGCGGGGCGCCGAGCGCGGCGTCGGGCTCGACCTGAAGTACGGCCTCACGCCCGGCCTCACCCTGGACCTGACCTACAACACGGACTTCGCGCAGGTCGAGGTGGACCAGGAGCAGGTCAACCTCACGCGCTTCTCGCTCTTCTTCCCCGAGCAGCGGGAGTTCTTCATCGAGAACTCGGGCGTCTTCACGTTCGGCGACGTGACGGAGCGCAACTACCGCATGGGCTCGTCGCTGCGGGACTTCACGCTCTTCCACTCGCGTCGCATCGGGCTGAGCGACGGCCGGCCGCTGTCGATCCTCGGCGGCGGTCGGCTGACCGGCCGGGTCGGCGGCTTCCAGCTCGGCCTGCTGGACATGCAGGTCGACGCGACGGCCGCCGCGCCGGCCGAGAACTTCTTCGTGGGACGCGTGCGGCGCGACCTCTTCGACGGGTCGGACGTCGGCGTGATGTTCGTCAACCGGCAGGGGACCGCGAGCGGCGGCGACTACAGCCGGAGCTGGGGCGCCGACGCGAACGTGCGGCTCTTCGGCAACATGATCGTGAACAGCTACCTCGCCGGCACGGAGGCGCCGGGCGCCGACGGGGCCGGGCGCGCCGGCCGGGTGTCCGTGGCGTGGCGCGACCGGCTGTGGGACGCGTCGGCGTTCGTCAAGCGGGTCGGCGCGGACTTCGACCCGGGCGTCGGCTTCGTGCGACGGCGCGGCATCCGCGAGTACTACGGCACGGTCGGCGTCCACCCGCTGGTCCGCTGGCGCGGCATCGACGAGGTGAACCCGTACGTCGAGCTGGACTACGTCGCCGACGGGAGCGACGCGCTGGAGACGCGCGAGGGCGCGCTCGGCGTGGCGGTCGACTTCCGTGACGGCGGCAACCTCGAGGTGAAGGCGCTGGACCGCTACGAGCGGCTGGACGGGCCGTTCGAGATCTACCCGGCCGTGACGATCCCGGCCGGCGCGTACGCGTTCCGGGAGGCGAGCGCGTCCTACCGGTCGAGCGGCGGGCGCGCGCTCTCGGGGAACGTACGCGTCGCGGCGGGCGACTTCTACGACGGCACCAAGCGGTCGCTCGGCGTGGGCGGCGCGTGGCGGGCGAGCCCGCGCCTCTCGCTCGACCTGGCGCTGGACCGCAACGCGGTCGAGCTGCCCGGCGGCGCGTTCGACGCCGACGCCGCATCGGCCCGCGTCGTCTACGCGCTGTCGCGGAAGCTCTTCGCGAGCGGGTTCGTCCAGTACGCCACCTTCGGCGACCAGCTCACGACGAACGTCCGGCTGAACTACATCCACGCGCCGCTCAGCGACGTGTTCCTGGTCTACGTGGAGCGCCGGGACGTGGTGAGCGGCACGGTCCTGGAGCGGACGCTGGCCGCGAAGGTCACGAACCTGTTCTCGTTCTGAGCGGCGGTCGCGCGGCGGCCGTCGCCGGCGTCACGACCCTGAAGCGCGGCACCCCCGGGCCCGCCACCGGGCGCCGGGGTGCGCCGAGTCCTGACCACCCGTAGCCAGGGGGCACACCCATGTCGCGTCACGTACTCGCGCGCATCACGCTGATCGGCCTCGCCCTGGCCGCCGCGGCGCCGGCGGCGGCCCAGACCACGGCCACGGAGCGGGCGGCGGCCCGGGACGTCATCGCCGAGATCGAGGCGCTCCAGGCGCGGCTCCAGCCGACGCAACGGGCGGAACGGCTCGCGCGGCGGGACGACGACGACCGCGACCGGCTGTTCCGACGGGTCGAGGAGCTGTGGACGGCGCGGATGGTCGCGCTGAGCGACCACATCGGCCGCAACCCGGAGGTCGGCTGGCAGGAGCACGCGACCGTGGACACCCTGACCAGGGTGCTCCGGGACTACGGCTTCGAGGTGGAGACCGGGCAGGCCGGGCTCGAGACGGCGTTCGTGGGGCGCTGGGCGTCGCCGGCGGGGACCGACGGCCCGACGCTCGGCATCATCGTCGAGTACGACGCGCTGCGCGGGACCCAGGGCGCGTTCCACGGCTGCCAGCACAACGCGCAGTCGCCGGTCGGCTTCACGGTCGCGGCGGCCATGGCGGAATACATGCGCGACAACGGGCTGCCGGGCGAGGTGCGGGTCTACGGCACGCCGGCCGAGGAGGTCGGCCCGCCGGCGAAGGAGATCCTGTGGAGGGCCGGTGTCTTCGCTGGCGCGGAGGTCCTGGTTCGCAGCCACGGTTCGGGGGAGACGTCGCGCAGCCGCGCGGGCTTCGGCGTCTGCTGCCTCAACATCAACGAGGTCAAGTACATCTTCAAGGGGCGGCCGGCGCACCAGCGCAGCTCGTGGAACGGACGCAACGCGCTGTCGGCGGCGGTGATGTTCTACGGCGCGGTCGACGCGCTGCGGCCCACGTTCCGTCCGGAGGCCTCGATCCAGGGCGTGATCCCGGAGGGCGGCGTCGCGCCCAACGTGGTCCCGGACCGCGCGGTCGTGGACTACTACATCCGGTACCCGGACGAGGTCTACCTGGCGCACATCGACTCGATGATGGCGGACGCGGCGCGCGGCGCGGCGCGGGCCACCGGCACGGAGGTCGAGATCGAGACCTACGGCCGCTATCGCGACGGGCTCACGCTGGGCACGCTCGAGGAGCTGACGTTCGCGTACGCACAGGCGCTGGACGCGCCCGGCATCGACCCCGAGCCGCAGCGGCCGGCGGGGTACGAAGAGACCGGCTTCGTCTCGCGCGACATCCCGGGCGTCGGCGTGAGCGTGTTCAGCTCGCCGGCGCCGGGTCACTCCTACGAGCGGGCGCTGGACTCGATGAAGCCGGTCGGCCACTCGGGCTTCCTGCTGGACGCGAAGATCATGACCGCCGTGCTCTATCACTTCCTGACCGACGCAGCGTTCCGCGAGGCGGTGAAGGAGGAGCACCGGCGCATGGCCGCGCTCTTCGACCGGTACCTGGCGGCGCTGCGGTCGGCGTACGCGGAGGAGACGGGCCGCGGCGTGGCGAAGTGAAGTGATGTGGGCCGGACCGCACCGGACCGAAGTGCTGAACCTCAGCGGATCGAAGGAACGATGATCCGAGCGATCGCGAAACCCTGGCTCCTGGTGATCCTCGTCGCGTGGGCGTGCGGCGCCGACCGGCCGCCCATCCCCGCCGACGACGTCGCGAGCGTGCGCGTGGTCCTCGACGAGGCGCGCGAGGAGGTGCTCGCCGCCGTGGACATGGACCCGGCGGATCGGGCGCGCCGCATGATCGAGCTGGGACTCTGGAGGCCGACGGACTCCCTGGTCGCGGCCGCCGCGACGTCGCCGGAGCTGCTCGCGGTCGCCGCCGAGCTGCGCTTCCGGCGGCACCGTTACGAGGAGGCGGAGGCGCTGGTCGAGCGGGCGCTCGCGGCCGAGCCGGACGACCGGCGCGCCCGACTGCTCCGCGCCCGATTGAGAGTCCAGGCGTGGGACCTCGAGGAGGCCGCCGCGATCGTCGAGGCGGTCCTCGATCGGCGGCGCGACGCCGAGGCGGCGGTCCTGCTCGGCCGCATCCGGCTGCTCGAGAAGGACTACGACGGCGCGCTCGAGTGGGCGCGGACGGCCCGGGAGTGGGACCGGCGCAGCGCGGACGCCTACGTCCTCGAAGCCGACGTCCACTTCTGGAGACAGGACCCCGCCGCCGCCGAGGCGCCGCTCGCGCGCGCCCTCGAGCTGGACCCGTTCAACGCCGACGCTCGCTTCGGCTACGGCTACGCGATCTGGCGGCGGGTCGACGCGACTCGTCTCGACGACATGGCGGCCCAGTGGGAGCTGGCGCTCGAGGTCGAGCCGCTGCACCTCCTCACCCACTGGCACTGGGGGAACGGCCACACGAACCTGACCTACGCCGACTACGCGAGCCCGACGGACAGCATCGTGCGCGAGCGGCTGCGCGAGGCGGACCGGCTGATCGCCCGCGACGACGTGGCCGGCGCGATCGCCCACACGCGCGCGGTCGAGCGCGCGTACCCGACCTCGGTGCTGCCGGCACTGACCCGCGGCTCCGCGTTCTACATGGCTTACGCCATGCCCGTGGCCGAACGGCTGGACTCGGCCGAGGCGGCGTTCACGGGGATCCTGGCTCGCAAGGCGCACTACGGCCCGGCCCACAACGGGCTGGCCGCGGTGATCAAGCAGCGCCAGTTCGCGTACCTCGAGGCGTACGACTCGCTGGAGGCCGCGATCGACGCGATGCCGGCGCCCGACGACCCCACCTTCGAGGCCGTCTTCGACGACGTCCGCACCTACCCCGGCGATCGGGTCCGCAAGATGGTGCGCGGGCAGCTCGGGCCCGGGATCGCCTACGTGCCGCTGCTGCACAGGCTGGGGCGCGACTTCACGATCCCGCCGCTGCACGTCGACCTGGCCGAGGCCATGGACAACCGCAGGTTGAGGAGCATCACCACCTTCGACAACCGCCAGTGGATGGACATCCGCGGGATCGGCGGCGGCGCGACGGGGGTCGAGTACGTCGAGCGCGGCGCGCACTGGGAGCGCAACGTCCTGGTCCACGAGTACGTGCACCTCTTCCACGGCACGGTGCTGACCGACCGGGAGGTGCGCCGGATCCGCGAGCTCTACCACGCGGCGATGGAGGCCGGCCGCACGCTCGACTACTACGCGTCGAACAACGAGAGCGAGTTCTTCGCGCAGGCGTACGAGGCGTACATCTCGCCGGTCAAGGCGCATCCGCTGACGCACAAGTCGATGAACACGGCGGACGACCTGCGGCGCAGGGACCCGGCGCTGTACGCGTTCGTGGACTCGCTGGCCGCGAGGCAGCGGGCGTACCTCGACGGCGACCGCGGCGTGTTCCGGAGCAACTGGGCGCAGGTCTATACCGGCCTCTCGGCGCGGGCGCGCCGCGGGGAGACGGCCCGAACGCGCCGGCTCGACCGCGCCAGCCGGCAGTGGATCGCCCGCACGTACCTCGACAGCGCGCTGGTCCGCGACCCGAACTACCTGCCGGCGTTCCTGAGCTACGCCGCGCTGCACCGCGACGCGGACCGCTACCCCTCGGCCGAGCGCTGGCTGGAGCGCGCCCGCGCCATCGACTCGACCTACGCGCCGATCTACAGCGCGTGGGCGGAGTTCGTCGGCGCGCGGGCGCGGGCCCGGGATCTCGACGAGGACGAGGCGTTCCAGGCTCAGGTCGCGCTCTACGACCGCGCGCTGGCGCTGGAGCCCGACCTGGCGGAGCGCGCACGGCTGAACGAGGCGCTGCGCACGCTCTACCGGGACCACGCACGCATCCCCGACGCGATCCGGGCGGCCGAGCTGTACGTCGCGGAAGCACCCACGATCTCGACCTACCTGCGTGACCGCCGCGACGAGGCCACCGCGTTCGCCGCCCAGCTACGTGCACGCCTCGGCTACGCCGACGAGACGCTCGGCTTCTTCGCCGACCTCGTCGCGCGCAAGCCCCAGCACTACGACCACCGGCTCCAGTACGCCGAGGCCCTCGTCGCGGCCGGCCGGCTGGACGACGCGGTGGCCACGCTCGAGGAGGCGCAGCGGATCCTGCGCGCCGCTGGCCGGCCTCGCGCCGACTACGTGCTCGCGGTGGCCGAGATTCACATCGCGCGAGGCGACACCATCGCCGCGCGGCAGGCGGCGGAGCCCGTCCTCGACGGCGAGGTCGACGTGGACGAGGACGATCTGCGCCTGCCGCGCGTCCTGGCGTCGCTCGGCGAAACCCGGCGCGCCACCACGGCTCTCGCCGGGCTGGGCTCCGGCCGCGACCGCGCCGAGAGCGCCGAGATCGCGTTCACCCGCGGCTGGGTCGCGCTCCGCCGCGGCGCGGTCTTCAGTGCCGAGCGCTCGTTCCGCGAGGCGCTCGAGGCCGACCCGTACCACCGCCGGGCCCGCCTCGCCCTGGCCGCGACGCTCGCGCGCGCCGGCCGCAACGACGACGCCCGGACCGTCATCGTCGAGGCCGACGCGCTGCCGCTCCCGCTCGGACCGGACTTCCAGCGGGAATGGACGGAGGCGCTCGCGCGGGTGGGTAGCTGAGGGGCGCCGCGGCCGCTCTCGGTCCGGGTCGAGCCGGGGCCGCCGCGACGGGCCGGAGCGCGACTGCTGCACCGCGCGGCTCGTGGAGCCGGTTCTAATGCCGGTACTCCCAGGCGTCGATCCCGTGGCGGTTGAGGAGGCGCTGGAAGACCTGGCGCAGGATCCCGACGTCCTCGGCCGCCCGCGTCACGTTGCCGCCAGAACGGCGCAGCGCTTCACGCAGATACACGACCTCGAAGTCGTCGATGACCCGCCGCTTGGCTTCCTGGAAGGACAGTGCGTGGACGTCGCCGGTCACGTTCCCGCCGGGCAGGGGAGCGTGTGCGCGGCGAGTCTCGAGGGGGAGCGCCTTCGGCGTGATCTCGGGGTCCGTCCCGATCACGTACGCCCGCTCGATCGCGTTCCTCAGCTCGCGGACGTTGCCCGGCCAGGAGTAGCTCCGCACCAGCTCGATCGCCTCGGGGGAGAGGCGCCGTACGGCGCCGCCGTAGCGCCGGGCCATCTGCTCGGCGAAGTGGTCCGCGAGCAGCAGGACGTCCCCCTCACGCTCCCGCAGTGACGGGACCTCGAGCGTGACCACGCTCAGCCGGTAGTAGAGGTCCGCGCGGAACACGCCCTCGGCGACGCGCTCGTGCAGCGCGCGATGCGTCGCCGCGACCACCCGGACATCCACGGGGATCTCGCTCGTGCCACCGACCCGCGTGATGGTGCGCTGTTCGAGCACGCGCAGCAGCGCCGCCTGCGACCGGGTGCTCAGCTCGCTGATCTCGTCGAGGAAGATCGTGCCGCCCTGGGCCGATTCGAACAGCCCGCGCTTCTGCTCGCGAGCATCGGTGTAGGCGCCCCGCTCGTGGCCGAACAGCTCGTTCAGCAGGAGCGGCTCGGTCAGCGCCGCGCAGTTCACCGAGACGATCCGCCGATCCGCCCGGTCGCTCAGCCCGTGAATCGCTCGCGTGATCAACTCCTTTCCGGTCCCCGACTCGCCGTGCAGCAGCACCGTGGCCACCGGGCTGCGCGCCACGCGGACCAACTGCTCCTTCAGGCGCACGATCTGCGGCGATGCGCCCACGATGGCGGCGAGGGCCTCCGGCACCTCGCGCGCGCCGTCACCGGACACCCGACGCGCCGCCGTCAGCATCTCGAGGAGATCGGCGAACTCGAACGGCTTCGCCAGATAGTGGAACGCCCCGGCCTTGACCGCCTCCACGGCCGCGGCGTAGTCCGCGTAGGCGGTGACCACGATCACCGCGGGCGCCGTGGGAAGGTCGCGCAGCCGCGGCAGGATGCGGAGCCCGGATCCGTCCGGAAGGTTCTGGTCGAGAAGCACGAACTCGGGCGCCTGTTCCTCGGCCAGCGCCAGACCGGCCCGGGCCGTGGCGGCAAGGCTCACGGTGAAGCCCTCCGTCTCCAGCGCCTCGNNTCGCCGAGGAACTCGCGGAAGTTGTGCTCGTCGTCGATGATCAGGACGCGGGAGCGGAGCATCTCGGACCGGACCTGCCACAGGGGGATGGTGGAACCCCCCGATGGGTCCGACGCCGGGAGCGGCCGGCGCCGTCGGGGAGTGATCACAGCTTAGCGCGAGGCAGTACCACGCGCAACGTCATGCCACCCTCCTCCCCCGGTACGGCCTCGATCGAGCCGCCCAGCCGTTCGGCCTCGCGCCGGGCGAGCGCGAGGCCCAGCCCGGTCCCGCCGGGTCGCGCCGTGAAGCTCGGGTCGAAGATGCGATCCGCCACGCCCTCGGCGAGGCCCGGGCCGCCGTCGCACACCCGGATCTCGATCGCACGGGAGAGGGGGTGGATCTCGACCCGGATGGCGCCCCCGTCCGTACTCACGCCGATCGCGTTGGAGACGAGGTTCGAAACGATGAGGCGGAGCTGGTTTCGGCCGCCGTACAGGACGAGCGCCCCGGTCGGATAGCACTCGGTGATGGTGATGTCGCGGTCCCCGGCGAGTGGGCGGAGATCGGTCACGCAATCACGCGCGATCTCGGCCACGTTCACCGGTTCCGCGGGGTCCGGCATGCCGTCGTGCGTGAAGCGGAGGAGGCCGGACACGAGGTCATCGATCCGCTGGACATCCCGGGCGATCCGCTGGAGCCGCTCGGTCGAGGCGCCGCCGCGGCNNGCGAGCGGGTTCTTGATCTCGTGGGCCAGCCCTCCGGCCAGCGCGCCCATGGATGCGATGCGCTCGCTCTCCGCGAGGTCCTTCTGCGCGCGGGTCAGCGCCAGGTACGTCTCGGCGTTGCGCAGCGCCGAGGCGATGCCCTGAGCGAGCGTACGGAGGACCGCGCGTTCCGGCGGCTCGAACGGGTGGCCCCGCTCCCGGCTCCCCAGTCGCAGCGCGGCCATGAGCTCGCCGTCGGGCCGGATGATCGGCAGGGTGACGTCGCGCGCTCCCGCCCTGCTCCTCCGGACCTCCTCCTGGAGCGACCTACGGGACTGGATCGCCAGGCCGGCCCGCTCCTCCGGCCTCCACGCGTCCACGACCTCCCGAGCGATCACGAGCCCGGCCGACCGGACGTCCAGCAGGTCCGGCAGCTCGTCCCGGACCATGCGGCCGATGCGGTCGGGACGCAATTCGCCGCCGAGCCGGTCCACGAAGCCGTGGATCCGGGACTCGAGCTCGGTCCACCGCGCGAACATGCGCCGGTCCACCAGCTCCCGGCCCCAGCGCAGCACCGGGGAGAAGACGATGCTCGCCAGGAAGATGGCCGCGAACAGCAGCCACTCCGCGCCGCGGGACCCCCGGCCGGTCGAGCTGAGGACGACCGCGGCCGTGCCCGCGACCGCAGCGCCGTACAGCGCCGTCAGGATCACCGAGACGGAGGAGGCGAGCCGCCGCCGCCGCTGCCAGTTCCCGGGGAACGCCCCGCCCCTCTCCGCGAGNNCGCCCCTCTCCGCGAGGAACAGGACGCCGGTCACGGGGAGCAGGATGAAGGCCAACCCCTCGAGGCGCCAGATGAACTCGTGGACCGCCGCTTCGCCGAGGACGACCACGCTCACGGAGCGCAGGGCGGAGGCGGCCGTGAGCACGAGGATCGCGAACGCCATCCAGCGCAGCCAGCGCGGCAGCGCGCTCCCCCGGCGGTGCAGCGAGACGGCCGCGCCGAAGGCCGCCGTCTCGAAGACGAGGCCGACCGCCGTGCGAAGCTCGCGCTCCGGCCCGAGCGGGCCCCACGCCATCGGCGCGCGGAACCCGTCCGTGACGATCCCGAGCGTGAGCGCGAGCATTCCGTACACGGTCCACCAGAACGCAGGGGCACGCAACAACGCGAGCCGCCGGTCGTACGAGGCGAGCAGATGGAACAGCAGCGCGGGGAACAGGAACCGCTGCGCCGCGGCCTGGAGCTGCCACCCGGCCTGCGCAAGGTGAAGGAGCGGCCCCTGGCTCGGCACGCCGCTCGGCAGCGTGATCGGCGCGAGGAGCAGGAGCGCCGCGCCGAGGATCACCCCCGGCGGCAGGCTGCCGCGCCACGCGATCAGCGCCATCCCGATCGACCAGCCGAGGATCGCCACGACGAGCCGGTACCAGAAATAGCCCGAGTAGCTGGCCGAGTTGACCGCCACCGGGATGCGTACGGTGAGCGAGTCCGCGCCCCGGCGGACCCGGAGCTCGATCGTGTCGCCGGCCACCGCCGCCCGCCTCACCCGCGCCACGGTCGCGCCGTCCGCCTCCTGGCCGTCGATCCGCACGATCTCGTCGCCAGGCCGGAGGTCCCGCGTGTACGCGTGCCGCATCGCATGCGTGACCACCCGGGTTCCATCCTCCGCGCGTGCGGCCGGACCGCTGTCCCAGCCGATGAACGTCTCGTCCCCGACCGGTGGGATCGAGAACGGCGCGTTCAACGGCGCCAGCAGACCCACCAGCAGCAGAAACGCCCGCAGGAGCACCAGCAGCGTGCCGCGGTCCGTCACATCCATGCCGAGCCGGTTCGGGGCATGTCGTCCGTCGAGTTCGCCCGGGAATGGCCGCGCGATGATGCGGTCTCGTGCTCGCTCGGTCATGCCAGGAGCATGCCGTTCCGGGGCCCCGGCCCGCCGGCGATGCCGTCCGCCGGCGACGCCGCTTCGCGGAACCCGTGGAACGCGCCCGCTGAGGATACGCGCGTCGGCGCGCCGCGCAATACAGGGTACGGCCCGCGCGCGCGGTCGCCGCGAGCACGGAGGCCGTTTCTCATCACCCGAGGCAGCGCGGCCCGCGCGCCCGCGGTCGCCGCTCCGGCGGGTCGATGATGTCGCGGCCCGTGCCCGGACGGCCCGCGCGCCCGCGGCCGCCGCCCGCCGGCGCCGACCCGCGCCCCGGCGCCGGGTGCAGCATTGACGATGCGTCATCCGCATCCGAAACGTTGCGGTCGCCCGTACATCCCGCGCTGCGCGCGGTGCCGG
>JABAOG010019269.1_pt1 | contig 12067 bp, 11 predicted proteins | sample 7062131 | NCBI WGS metagenome assembly JABAOG01 (sample SAMN14538629, study PRJNA623070) | marine sediment metagenome | biome: marine biome [ENVO:00000428]; feature: marine pelagic biome [ENVO:01000023]; material: deep marine sediment [ENVO:00002113] | place: India: Arabian Sea | collected... | reverse complement strand
TCTGCGAGTCGACGTGTCTTGGCCTCGCTCCCGAGTTGCTCCAGCAGCCATGGGTCGACTCCGCTCAAGTAGCCACAGTATCGCCACATCGCGAGAATCGCCTCTCGCTCTTCGGACGTGAGAAAGAAGCCCAAGCGCTGCGCTCCATCCATCATCAGAAGTGAGAATTCCAAGAGGGTGCCAATCATGTCCGCTTGATTGATCGGAAGCCCCCATACGTCGGTTCGCCACTGCCCTGAACCCGAGCAGGCCCGGCGCACATGCGCGTGGATCACGCTCACGCGCAAAGAGATGTCGTGCCCAGGCCGTCCAAAGCGAAGGCCGTCGATTTGAGATGCTTCGCTCACGAAGCGCGCAGTCTCTGCGAGGCGACGCTGCGTGTTGTGACGGAGTTGACCGGTGAAGGCCAAGGGCTTGACCGCAGCGCTCGAGTGGTAGCCGTTGATTAGGGACCAGGCGCTGAGGACGAACATTCCGAGAATTCCGAACCGTTGATACGCCAGTGCTCCTGTTCGGATCTGAGCGAAGTCGACCCAGCTGGGAATCGCTTCCGCCCGTGCGAAGAAACGCACGAGCTCGGATGCCGCAGCCGGCACCTTGGATACGCCATCTCGAAGCGCCTGCTCGAACAGAGCCTTCGCCGGCTCTCCGGTGCGCTCCATCCATGCGACGAGGTCGTCTGCAAGCGGGTCGCCCGCAAGATAGAAACTTGCGTAGCGATCGGCGTCGTCTCCGAAGAGCACTCTTGCTTGCTGTCGATTCTGATAACGACTTGGGAACGCCACGTGACGCATGCTCGCGGTAGACTCTAGGGCGCGGGGAACCGGTCTGCTAGGTTTTGCATGTGCGGGCTCACGCGTCAGGGAGGGCNNCTCCGCGGGTGACCTCTCGACGTTCGACGTTCGACGAGTCCACGCTTCCCAAAGAGGGGTTTGGAAAGGCACAAACAGGAGTCCACGATGCCGAAAAGCAAATTTGTTCACTGGTACATCTTGGCGGTGACCGCTTTTGGTCTCACCACCCCCGCAGTGGCCGAAGACGAGGCACGGAGCGCCGAGGGGACCTTGACCGTCGACATTTTCAACATCCAAAACGACAAGGGGCAGATCGGCTGTTCCCTGTTCTCGAAGGAGGATGGATTCCCCAGCAAAGCAGAGAAAGCGGACACCAGGATGTTCGTGAAATCGAAAAACGGGAACGCGGCTTGCGTCTTCAAGGGTGTGAAGCCGGGCAAATACGCGGTCTCCGTCATGCACGACGAGGACAAAGACGGTGAGCTGAAGACGAGCATGGTGGGCCGCCCGAAGGAATGGTGGGGTGTCTCGAACAACATTCCGGCGGAGCGGTTCGGACCTCCCAAGTATGAAGCAGCCACCTTCTCCTACACGGGCCCTTCGAAGACGATCAAGATCAAGCTTCGGCTCTAGCGCCGAAGACCAGTGGCGGTAGCGACGCGGGGCCCCATACAGCAGAGTTCTATGTTCGATCGACGATACTTGGCAGACGACCTGCGGGCGGGAGTTGTTGTGTTTCTGGTAGCGGTCCCGCTGTGTCTCGGGATCGCGCTGGCTTCCGGTGCACCTCTTTTCAGTGGTCTGATTTCGGGGATTTCGGGCGGCATCGTCGTGACCCTGTTCAGCCGGTCACGGCACGGCGTGAGCGGGCCGGCCGCGGGGCTCGCCGTGATGGTGGCCGCGGGGATCGAGAGCTTGGGTCTCGAGGCTTACTTCTTGGCGGTCATCGTCTGTGGTGTGGTGCAAGTTGCCGCTGGCTTTCTGAAGGCCGGCGTCATCGCGCACTACTTCCCATCGAGTGTCATCAAGGGGATGCTTGCCGGCATTGGGATCATTCTCATTCTCAAGCAGATCCCTCACGCCCTCGGGTATGACCAATCCTGGGAGGGCGAGCTCGAGTTCTTTCAGCTCGACGGCCACAACACCTTTACGGAAATCGGCTACGCGTTCACCGCGCTGAGCCCGGGCGCGATCATCGTCACCGTCCTGTCCCTGACTATCCTCCTGCTATGGCAACTCCCAGCCCTCAAACAGAGCCGTTTGGTTAGGACCTTCCCGGCACCGCTCCTCGTCGTGGTGCTCGGAGTTGTCCTCAATCGCACGTTCAACACGTTCGCACCCTATTTTTCGATCTCGAAAGAGCACCTGGTGGCGGTTCCGGTGTCTTCAACCATGGGGGAATTTCTATCCCACTTCATGCGCCCTGATTTCTCTCAGATCACGAATCCCGAGGTGTACGCGATAGGGCTCACCCTCGCGCTCATCGCGAGCATCGAAACTTTGCTGTCGGTCGAGGCGACAGACAATCTCGATCCTGAGAAGCGCGTCACGCCGACGAACAAAGAGCTCAAGGCGCAAGGCATGGGCAACATCGTCGCTGGGCTTTGCGGCGGCATTCCGCTCACGCAGGTCATCGTTCGAAGCTCGGCGAATGTGGATTCTGGCGGGAAGACCCGACTCGCGTCCTTCATTCACGGCGTCTTGCTCTTGGTTTGCGTCGCGGCGATTCCGGGTCTGCTCAACGAGATCCCGCTTGCGAGCCTGGCCGCCATCCTCCTGGTAATCGGCTATCGCCTCGCTCGAATTTCGCTATTCAAGGCGATGTGGAAAGAGGGATTTTGGCAGTTCGTGCCTTTCATCGTCACGATCGTCGCTCTCGTGTTCACCGATCTGCTGAAAGGGATCATGGCCGGTATGGTCGTCGCGTTCTTCGAGATCCTCATCTACAACTATCAGCTCAATTTCTATCGTGAGGAGACCGAGCCGGGTTGCTTCACGATTCGGCTGACCGAGCACATGACCTTCCTCAACAAAGCAGCACTCAAGCGCATCCTGCGCGAGGTGCCTCCGGACTGCTCGGTGACCATTGACATGACGGGCACCAGGATCCTCGACCACGATGTCCGCGAGGTGATCCAAGACTTCGCCGCCCACGCGGAAGCGGATGGCATTCGCCTCATCGTCGAGGGGGCCGCCGGGCCGAAGATCGCGCTGACCGATGATACTGAGCGGTTCGACGCTGCGCCCGGCCGGCCTTAGCTAGCTCCACTGCGCCTACGTTCAGGGGTTGATACGACAGAGACCGATCAGCGTGATTCGGCTTGGATCTCGGCCACGGCCTCGGAAAGGGCCGCGCGCAACGGTGTATATTGCATCCCAAGCTCGCCTTTGGCACGGCTCCCATCGAAAACAAGCGAACCCGCGGCGATCGTTTGGAGGATATCCACCGGGATCGACGGGCGCTTTCCCGTCCAACGAGCGAATCGCTCCAACAACTTCGCGACGGGAATGAGCGGCGCCTCGGGCATGTTGTACTTGGGCACGGGCACGTTCGCCAAGTCGCCGATCAGTGCAAAGTAGTCGCGCGTCGAGGCCCGTTCTGTGCCGATCAAATAGCGGCGACCGATGCTCTTCGAACTGAGGAGAGCACGCACAATCGCTTCGGCGGCGTCTTGCACGTGCACGTAGGTGTACGTGGTGTCTGCGCCAATCAAGACGGGCAACCGTCGCTCGACTGCCCTACGCACTTCCATAGTCGGGCGAGAGTCCCNNAGTGGGGCGAGAGTCCCCGGCGCCGATCACGGCCGCCAGGTGGACGATGGTGAGCGGCAGGCCTAGCTCCGAGTGCATTCGCCACCCGATTTTGTCAGCCAGGTACTTGCTCCGAGCGTAGTCGGAAGGATGGGGTCCTGGCTCGCTGTCCTCGTTGAACGGGATCTCGTCCGGGACGCCGAAGGCCAGTGGTGTGCTCACCTGGACCACCTTCTTGAGCTTTGCATCGAGCGCGGCGCGGAAGACGTTTTCGGCACCCTGGGCGTTGAGATCGTAGTAGAGGTCGCGGCTGCGGCTCCAGAAGTCTCGATACCCTGCCAGATTGATGACGCCCCAAGCCCCCTCGAGCAAAGGAGCAAGAGATTGGACATCACTCAGGTCACCACGGACTAGGCTGATCCGCGTGCCCAAGGCCTCGAGTTCCCGTGCGTCGCTAGAGGCGCGCACCAGACAGCGAATGCAAAGGTCAGGCTCCTTCATGAGGCGGCGAACTACGTGCCGACCTACGAAACCTGTAGCGCCTGTGATGGCAATCAAACGCGATTGGCTTTCCATGGACGGGTTTCTAAGGTCCGAAAGACATTCGCCAAGCCTAAGCTTACCGACTCGACGCTGCGCCCTGGGTGGTTCGCATCGCACTACCGCGCCGATGGGCACTGAGCATCAAGGGAAGACTTCTCCGCCGCGGAAGTCGAAAACTTTCCCGGTGTCTTCTGGCCTCAGCCGTGCGATCACCTCGAGCAGTGAAGCGACCGATGAACTTGGTGCGAGCAGTTGGGCTTTGGGCAAGTTGCGTTGAAATGGCTTCGAAAGGTCCGTATCGACGGTCCCGGGATGAAGCCCTACGACGATTGCCTGGGGGGCGACCCTTGCCAGCTCTATGGACAGCGTCTTGGTGAACATGTTCTGCGCGGCTTTCGACCCGCGATACGAGTACCAGCCGCCGAGCCTGTTGTCGGAGATGCTGCCGACGCGCGCCGAAAGGCTCGCAAAGACCGAGCGCCTGCGATGACGGAGGAAACCATGAAAGTGCTTTGCAACGATAAGCGGGCCGAAAGCGTTCACTTCAAAAGCAGCGCGAAGCACCTCAGTTTTAACTTTAACTTGAGCCAGTCTCTTCTCCGGAACAAAGCCCGGGCCGTGAAGCACCCCTGAAGCGTTGAGGACGAGGTGCAGCTCGTCTGCCTCATGGCGCAATGATTCTGCCGCTCGAATGATGGTTTGCTCTTTTGAGACATCGAGCGCGATCACCTTAAGTCTCGCAGGGTGCTGCGAGGCGAGCTCGCCAAGCTCGGTCGCGCCCGAGGGATCTCTGCAAGACGCAAAGACCCGGGAATCTCGGTCGGTCGCTAGTAGCTGACGCACGAATTCCAGCCCGATTCCACGGCTTGCGCCTTGCACGAACGAAGTACGCTGCACCTCCACTTTCGCCCCCAATCGCGTGTATAGGCTCACGGAGGCAGTTGCCAAGATGTCTCCTGGCGACAAGTGGTGTCTAGATGTTGTCTATAAAAGACTTGACATTACCTAGACACCCCTCTATACGCCGGAGTGGAGGTAGACGATGAACGAATCGACAACGAGCTCTGCATCAATCATTGGAGCCCGCCGCACGCACGCTGGACTCGGTCTTTCGAAGGCCCTGTTCTTCGCCGCTGCCGGGATCTCCTTCGCCTTATCGGTTTGGCTGTGGTTTTCCGGCGACCGGGAGCGTGGCCTCTTCGTCGGCCTCTGGGTTCCTTCGATCCTCGCCGCGGGCGGTCTTCTACTGACTGGGGGGCGTCATGACTGATCTCGATCTGATGGTCATAGGCGCTCTAGTGTCCTTTTTGAGCGTGGCTGGCGCATATGTCGGCATCCGCCACCGAGCGAACGAATCACCGGTGAGCTCTTACCAGGCGCCCGAAGCGCAATACCCAGCACCGTCTCCCGGGCATCAAAGCGCGCACGAGAAGTAGCCACAATGTCTGCGAACGAGATCCGTGCTCATCACCTCACGGGCGCTCAAGCCCGATCGAAAAACGAGTGGAGCTCCCTTGTCGAAATGATTCCGTCGACGCTCGACTTGATTTCCGCGAGGAGCTTGGCGCACCAGGGCCTCGAGCTAATCTCCAATGCGGCAAACAAGAGATGCTTCATTTCGGTCCTCACCAAAACGCAAGCAGACCTCCGCGATGCCGGCGTTCCGGTGCTCGTGAAGGAGCATCGAGGCGAACGGCAGGTCGTAGCGCCATCGGATTTGACGCGACCGCAACGTCGCTGGTTGGGGCAGCTTTCTCTCGAACTATATTTCACGCAGCTATTTCGAAGCGACGCCGCCGTTGTGGACCTATGGCCGTCCCGACTCGGAGTCGATGTTGGCGGTGATGCGGTTTGGTACCCGCGTCCGTTGTACCTGCAGTGGGATCCTGAATTTCTTCAAGCTCTACGGGACGTCTACGCGGGCTTCTTCCTCGGGAACGACGCATGTTTCCGGAATGGTATCGGCCAGCTGGGATTGGATTCCTCGGGCGCCTTGCTTCTTCAGCACCTGGGCGAGGGGGATCAGAGAGGCGTGCGTTTCAGTGCTACGAAGCTGCAATCGACGCTCCTGGAAATGTCTGCCAATCGCTCCACTCAAGACGGCTCCCTTCATCGCAACTTCATTGCCTTTGGACTCTACGTTGTTTCTCTTCACGAGCTGCTCGAGTCACTCGGGTTGGCCTTCGACGTGCGCAGCGCTTTCATGCGAAGCTACCACGCCGGCTAAGCGATGACTCCACCGGGCGGAACCCGGACTCACGTCACGCTATGNNAGATCATACACTCGGCCCATGACTTCGCGATTCGTTTCCCCCGTACTCCTCCTTTGCACGGCATCACTTGTCGGATGTGGCAGTAGCAGTTCTTCGCCGACCACGGACTTCACGAGCTTCGAGTGGACCGTCATCAACGGCGACGCAGCCTGGACCCGTCGCGCCGGCCTTCACGTGGTGGCACTCGACGAGCGTTTTTATCTCATGGGGGGTCGTACCCCGCTCGGTGAGCCGGGCGATCCTTTCGCGAGCCAGATCTGGGCCGACGTCTGGGTCAGCGATGACCGCGGTGCGACCTGGGAAATGATCCTCGACACAGATACCCCTGGGCACTGGCCTGCGCGTGCATATTTCCAAGCCGTCACCAAGGGCGGCGACATGTACGTGCTCGGTGGCCAGGACTTCGAGGACTCCGGCCTCAACTCGAACTTCTACAGCGATGTTTGGCGGAGCAGGGACGGCGTCCAGTGGGAGCAACTCACCGCCGACGCGGGCTGGGAGGGGCGCGCCGGGTTGCGGGCGGTCACATTCAAAGACGAGATTTACGTCTTCGGTGGCTCGGTCAACGACGATTCGGCGATCATCGGACCTACGGGACCGCCACGCATCTACTTCAACGACGTATGGAAGTCGGCCGACGGAATCACGTGGACCGAGCTGACCCCCGAAGCCCCGTGGGCCAAGCGTGCGGGAGCGGTGGTCGTGGTCAAAGGCGACTTCATGTTCTTGCTCGGTGGAGAAGCGGGTTTCCTTTGCGCGCCCCAGCCGTGCGAACCCCCGTATTTCAATGATGTCTGGCGCTCCGCAGACGGGGCGAACTGGGACTTGGTGACCGATTCCGCGGGCTGGTCACCGCGGCCTGGTCACCAGTGCGCAGTCGTTTTCGACAACATCGTCTGCTTTGGAGGATTTGGGCTCGAAGAAAATCCCCGCGACGTCTGGGTGAGTCCGAATGGCGCAACGTGGACGCAGGTCAGCGATTCGCCGTGGAATGCGACTTCGTCGGAAGAAATCAAGTACGACTTCGAGGCATTCTCGCTCGATGGGGTGATCTACACCTTTGGCGGCGACCGAGAGACCTTCGATATCTTCGATCCGGAGAACTACCTCCGGGTCGACAACGACGTCTGGACGTACGCGCTGCCGGCTCCCTGAGGGCCGGGACGCGCTGCCGGCAGGCCCAATTGCCCGGGTTTTCGTTCAAATTTGATGTCTATGCCTTGACTAATAAACATTAGACAATATATAGACAGACGTGGACACCATGGACAGACCACGTCTGATCATTGCCGGAGCGTCTGGCTTCGTCGGCAAGGCGCTGGCGCCGCTTCTGGCGGAGCGCTTTCACGTCGTGGGCATCTCGCGTTCCCAGCGGGCTGGCGGCAACGGCTTTGCTGAATACCGAAAGTGCGACCTTTTTTCTCTGCGAGAGGCCGAGCTTGCTCTCGAGGGTTGTGAGTACGCAATCTATCTCGTGCACAACATGATGCCTTCTGCGAAGTTGACTCAGGGCGACTTCGCAGACCTCGATGTCGTTTGTGCTGACAACTTCGCGCGTGCTGCGGCTCGCGCAGGCGTCAAACAGATCATCTTCCTTGGTGGTTTGTGTCCTGCCGATGGCTCCCTGTCGAAACATCTGCAGAGCCGCCTGGAGGTGGAGCGCGTCCTTGCGGGTCATGGTGTTCCAGTCACTACGTTGCGAGCCGGATTGATCCTTGGCGGCGGCGGCTCGTCTTTTCAGATCATGGCCCGATTGGTACAGCGGCTTCCCGTCATGGTGTGTCCTCGCTGGACGAACACGCGGACGCAGGCGGTGGCGCTCAGGGACGTCGTCCGTTTGATCGACTACGTGGTCGGCCGGCAAGAGCACTACTCGCGCGTCTACGATGTGAGTGCACCCGAAGTCGTGACCTACCGGGAGATGATGTACATGACAGCCCGGGCTTTGGGGAAGAGACGATGGTTCATCCCCTCGAGGTTCCTATCTCCTGGTCTCTCTCGTCTTTGGGTATCGCTCGTGACAGGCGCGCCTCGTGCGCTGGTGGCTCCTCTCGTGCAGAGCTTGAAACACGAAATGGTGGCGGGAGACTCCACGCTTGCCGACGCTGCCGGACTCCAGCGAACCTCCATGCAGGAAGCGATCGAGCTTGCGATCGCGGCCGATGACGGGGCCTTGCCCCATGCGTTTCGGGGTCCGAGGGGCAGGGATCGCCAGCGTCTCGTGCGATCTGTGCAACGCATGCAGTTGCCTCCGGGATGGACCGCGGAGCGTGCCGCGCTCGATTACGTGCGTTGGCTTCCCGGCTTCCTTCGTTGGCTGCTTCGCGTGCAACGCCACGCCGGCGAGGCCTTCAGTTTCAACCTCGTTCCGTTCGGAATCACGTTGTTGATGCTAAGTCACTCCGCAAATCGGAGTAGCCCCGATCGACAGCTGTTCTACGTCGTCGGGGGCATTCTTGCGCGCGGAGAGGCGAAGGCGCGTTTCGAGCTCCGACAAGTGTTGGATGGGCGAACGCTTTTGACCGTCGTCCATGACTACGAGCCGCGTTTGCCGTGGTTGTTGTATGTCGCCACCCAAGCTCACTTTCACAGGTGGCTGATGCATCGCTTCGCCTCACATCTGTTGCGTGAGACCGATGCCATCGAAACGAAGACTCAGGGCGGACTCAAACCAGGAGTTCGTCTCGCCCTCCCGGTACGGGGGAGCATGGGCACAAAGGAGCGCGAAACATGGATGTGATACCACCACCCCATCTACTGTCAGGCGAGTTCGCCGCAGCCTACGAGCCGATGCTCGCCCCTGTACCACCTATTTCGATGTCATGAGCGCCAACAACGTCACAGAGTTGAGCGGGTTGTATCCCATGCGGGTCGTATCCCGTCTCACCGGGCTCACGGCCGACACCATCCGGGTCTGGGAGCGGCGATATGAAGCTGTGCAGCCCGATCGGACCGGGGGAAACAAGCGGCGATATTCAGGCGGCCAGGTGCGTCGCCTGGTGCTTCTACGCCGAGCGACTGAGCTGGGTCATTCGATCGGCCAAGTCGCACGTCTGCGAGACGATGACCTACGTCGAATCATCGGCGAAAGCAAAGCAGAAAGGCCCAGTCAGACGTCGATCTATGATGCGCTCATCGAGGACTATCTCGAGGCTGTCTTCAAGTTCGACGTCCAGGGTGGAGAATCCATTTTGACTCGTGCGGCGGCGATCATTCCGCCAATGAGCCTCACCCTCGAAGTATTGGTGCCGCTCATGAGGCGTGTCGGCGAAGCGTGGCACGAGGGACGGCTCAAGATTCACCACGAGCACATCATCTCGGGTCAACTCCGGAGCCTTCTCGGCACCCTCATGCGGCACGTTGAACCGATCTCCGGTGCGCCCCGACTCATCGTCACCACGCCGCCGGGCCACCTGCACGAATTCGGTGCGATCATCGGAGCCTTCATCGCGGCGAGCAGAGGTTTCGAACCGATCTACCTCGGCGCAAACATGCCCTTTGAAGACATTGCAGACGCTGCGACCCAAAGCGGCTCGACGCTCGTCCTGCTCAGCATTGCCAGGGGTTGCAGCGCGCGTGAGCGAGAGACCCTGCTTACGGGAATCGAGGACCTCTCGCGGAGCCACGAGGTTTGGATCGGCATTCCGGAAGGCCACGAGCTCGCGAAGTCGACTGCGACGGCAACTTTGTTTCATCAGTACGATGAGCTCGATCAGGCGCTAATCGGGTACAGGTCCAGCTAGCAAACGGGCCGACGAGGCGAGCTTGCTCCGACAATCGAACGAACCCATCAAGAANNTCATATTTGGAGGTGATACAGTGGCTTACGAAAGCCCTAAATATCGCGTGGTCGATAGGCTCAGCGACGTGGAGCTCCGAGAGTACGAGCCCTACGTCGTCGCGGAAACGGCCGTGGACGGGGATCTCGAAAGCGCGGGAAATCGCGGGTTTCGCATCCTGGCGAGGTATATCTTCGGGAACAACCAAGGTAAGCGAAAGATCGCGATGACCACACCCGTGAGCCAAGAAAAGGCCCAAGGGACCACAATCGCGATGACCGCGCCGGTTACTCAGGAGAAGGCCGGCGACCAATATACTCTCCAATTCATGATGCCGTCCGAGTATTCCCTCGACGAGCTTCCCGAGCCCAAGGATCCTCGAATCCGGATCCGAGAGATCCCCGCGCGACGCTTTGCGGCGGTGCGCTACTCGGGCACCTGGTCGAAACGGAACTACCAAAAGCATCTCGAGCAGCTCCTCGACACTCTGAGCGCGGCGGGCTACGCACCGGAAGGAGAGCCGATATGGGCGCGCTACAATCCACCTTTCATGCCTTGGTTCTTGAGGCGCAACGAAATCCTGATGGCGTTTCGCGCGCCGGATGACGAGCGTTAGGTCCTTCTTGGCCGGAGCAGGCCCCTCGGTGCGACCGTGAAGATCGGCTCCTGCTGAAGTCCGAGCGCATCGAACACCACGTTGGCGCAGACGAGCCCCGAGGTGAACGCAGCTTCCATGTGAGTCATCGGGTAGGGTAGACGAACCCAATCCCCTGCCATGAGCAAGCCGTCGATGGAGAGCTTGGGCTCGGGCCGGTGCGCGCGCTGGCCAGGAGCAAACGCCGGGAAATCATCGCGGATCTGCAATACCTCCGCGAAGATGGTGAGGTCTTCGAGCTCTGGAAAGTAGTATTCGAGCTCTTCCACAAAGACGCGGCGGACTTCCGCCTCATCGCCGATATCGCGAGGCAATGCGTAGCTGTGCAGCTCCAAGACCGCGCCGCCATGATGCTCCGCCCAGGCACGGGCTTCGTCGGTGATGCGATGGTACAGAGTGACCGAGTCCAGCACTCGTCGACGATCCACATTGATGAACGTTGGCAAGTCCGAGCGGACGTCCTGGTCGACCCAGATGCGCCACACCGCGTATCCGTGTGACGTACGCAGCGCTTGCATGTCCGCCGCGAGGTCGGGATCCGTCTCCAGCAACCAAGGCGACCCCCGCATGATCGATTGCATTCCAGGGATGTCTGCCGCGATCACGACCCAGTCGTACTCCTCGTCCGCAACTCGGAAACGTTTGTGCTCGCCGCGCCCGATGCCTTCGACCGCCGAGCCCAGACGGATCTCCACGCTGTGCGTCTCCAGGTGCGCTCGGATGGGCCCGAGGAGCGTCGTCTCGTAGTCGCCAGCCGGGTAGTCATACATCAAACCGTGATCGTGACTGAGGTAATAGAAGTGAAAAGCACGGAGCACGTCGGCGGTCGATAGATCGGCCTCGTCCGAAAAGAAGGCCCGAGCGAATGTCCGGAACGACACGCGGAGCTCGTTGGGAAGACCGGCTTCATCGCAGAAGCGTCCAAATGAAACGTCGTCGAAGGCCTCGTAGGTTTGCTCCATGTCGAACCGGACAAACGCGTCGAGGCGTTTTCGAGTGCGCTTCCGGACGACGTCGCGCCATCGATAGAAGCCGCGACGGCCCAGGTCGATGATATTGAGCGCGGGGACGGTCTCGACATCGCCGAAGCTCAGTGGGCGCTGGTTGGCATCGATGATGAGGTAGTCCTCGATCTCCCGGAAGCCGTCGAGCACACCCAACCTGTTGAGGAATCGGTTGAGGTTGTAGTACTGTCGGAAGAAAGCATGAAACCCATGCTCGATGGTTTGCTCCTGGTCTCCGACGGGCACCTTCCACGCCCCGATCTTTCCC
>JABAOG010012134.1_pt1 | contig 12069 bp, 10 predicted proteins | sample 7062131 | NCBI WGS metagenome assembly JABAOG01 (sample SAMN14538629, study PRJNA623070) | marine sediment metagenome | biome: marine biome [ENVO:00000428]; feature: marine pelagic biome [ENVO:01000023]; material: deep marine sediment [ENVO:00002113] | place: India: Arabian Sea | collected... | reverse complement strand
CCATCGACATCCGCGACCTCTTCTTCAACGTCCCCGCGCGGCGCAAATTCCTCCGCGCCCGGCAGACCGAACGGCTGCACGTCGCCGATGTGGTGGAGCGCGCCGCGATGGCCCACCCGAAGGTCCGCTTCGAGCTCCTCCACGACGGGCGGACGCTCCGCGATCTCCTACCCGCATCGAGCCGCTACGCCCGCGCGAAGGCGATCCTGAAGGACCAGTCGCTGCGACCGATCGCCGGGGAGCACGAAGGCATCCGCCTCGAGGGCGGCCTCGGACCGGCGGAGCAGGCGCGCCGAGGGATGAAGGAGCTCTACCTCTTCGTGAACGGCCGCCCGGTCATGGACCGGGCGCTCGCGCGGGCGATCGCCTTCGCCCACGGCGACGCCCTCGGCAAGGGCCGCTACCCGAGCGGGGTCCTCTTCGTGGAGCTCGATCCCGGGGCCGTGGACGTGAACGCCCACCCGCAGAAGACGGAGGTCCGCTTCGCCGACGTCCGGCAGGTGGCCGACGCGGTCACGCGCATCGTCACCGAGGCCTTGGGCACCCAGCGCTGGTCGGGCGAGGACGGCACCACCATCCGCGGCAGCGCGGCCCGCGCGACGACGCGCACCCCGAGCGACGGCCCGCTCGCCGCCCGGGCGGGCGCCCTCCCCCGCGACGGCGCGTTCTGGAGTCAGCGCCTCCGGCCCGGGCCCACCGCGGCGAAGAAGGCGGAGCCGAAGCCGGTGGTGCCCAGCCCCCGGCCGGCGGAGACCGTCGCCGAGCAGGTCTTCGCCGCGGCCCTCCGCGAGCGGGGCCCGGAGACGAGCGAGCCGACGCCTACACCGGTCGAAGGGCCGAGCGAGCGCTGCCTGGGCGCGCTGACCAACGGCCTGGTCCTCGGCGAGACGGAGGGCGCGCTGCACGTGCTCGCCCCCGAGTCCCTCTGGCACGCCCATGCCCGGGCCGTCCTCGCCGAGGAGCCGGTCCCCCGGCGCCGCCTCCTCTTCCCCACCCGGTTGGCGGTCAGCGACACCAGCGACGAGGTGCTGGCGGCCATGGACGCGCTCGGCTTCGACCTGCGGGTGCTCGGCGACGCCTCGGTGGCCATCCATGCCGCGCCCCGCTTCGCCATCCCGGAGGTGCCGGCCGACGTGCTCGCCCGGGCGGCGCTCGAGCGACCGGCGGAGGGGGCGAAGGCCGTCGGCGAAGCGTTCGCCGCCGCCGCCGCCGAGCTGGACGCAGGCCGCGACCCGGCGCAGGTCTGGGCCACCTTCCTCGCCCTCCCCGGCCCCTCCCGCGAGCGGGTGAGCCAGGCGCTCCCGCTCGACGAGCTCGGTCGATGATCCCGCTGATCGTCGTCGCCGGGCCGACCGCGACCGGGAAGACCGGCGCGGCGCTGGCGCTGGCGCGGCAGCTGGATGGCGAGCTGGTCGGCGCCGACAGCGTGCAGGTCTACCGGGGCTTCGACATCGGCTCGGCGAAGCCGAGCGCCGACGAGCTGGGCTCGATCCCCCACCACCTGATCGACTGCCTCGACCCGGACGAAGCCGTCGACGCCATGGGCTACGCGGCGCTGGCGGACGAAGCCATCGAAGCCGTCGCCGCCCGGAAGAGGCAGCCGATCGTCGTCGGTGGGACGGGGCTGTGGATCCGGGCGCTGGTCCGGGGTCTGGTCGATCTCCCGAAGCCGGACCCGGCGATCCGCGGCGCGCTGGAGGCGGAGGCGGACGCGAAGGGCGCGCCTGCGCTCCACGAGCGGCTGGCCACCGTCGACCCGCTCAAGGCCGAGCAGATCCACCCGAACGACGCCCTGCGAATCGTTCGCGCGCTCGAGGTCTTCGAGCAGACCGGGCGTCCGCTCGGGGAGCTGCAACGCGAGCACGCCCTCGGCGCGCCGCGCTACCCGAGCCTCTTCATCGTCCTCGACCGCGACCGGGAGGCCCTCGACCGGGCCATCGAGGCTCGGCTGGACGCGATGCTCGCCGCCGGCTGGGTGGACGAGGTCCGCACCCTCCTCGAGCGCTGGCCGGCGGACGCCCGCGCCTTCGGCTCGGTGGGCTACGCGCAGATCGTGCAGCACCTGCGCGAAGGCGTGCCGATGGACGAGACCCGCAAGCGGATCCGGAAGGCCACCCGCACCTACGCCCGACGCCAGCGGACGTGGTTCCGATCGGAGCCGGGCGTCGATTGGCGGACGGAAGCGAGCGCCGTGGTGAGCCCCGAGGGCATCGCACGCGTCACGGAGTGGCTCGCCGACCCGACCAAGGGTTCGTGAGGGAGCGAACGCATTGAACTTCCTGGGCCACTGTTTCGTCGCGAGCTGGCGGCGGGGCACCGGTGACGACGCCGCCCCCTACGCCTTCGGCTCGATGATCCCGGACTTCACCGGGATGGCCCGAGCGCGGCTGCGCTCCGTCGAGCACGCACAGACCGCCGAAGGGGTGGACCTGCACCACGAGACCGACGACGTCTTCCACGGCTCGCCGATCTTCACCGCCCTGATGGAGGAGACCCGCCGCGATCTCGAGGCCATGGGCGTGCGCCGGGGCACCTCCCTCGCCGTCGGTCACGTCGGCGCGGAGCTGCTCCTCGACGGCTGGCTCCTGGCCCGCGATCGCGAGCGCGGCGGCACGGTCGGGGCGTTCTACGAGGCGTCGCTCGCCGCCGGCGAGACCCTCTGCGCCGAGCTGCGCTTCCGCCACGACGAAGGCGAGGAGCGCATGCGGGCCCTGCTCGGCCGCCTCCGGGACTACGGCCTCGAAGGCCACGAGTCGGTCGACGTGATCCTGCGGCGGCTCGAGCGCGCCCTCGAAGGCCGCAAGCGGCTGCGGATCCTGCCCGAGGATCGGGCGGCCGTCCGCGAGAGCCTGGAGCGGTGCGAAGGGGCCGTGGCCGAGCGCGCCCCGGACTGGATCGCCTACCTACGCGAGCATCTCGCCCGCTGAGATCGCCGGGCCGACGGCGCACACGCTCGAAACCGCCCCGAAACACGAGTGATCTCACACACTCAGCCCCGACCTGGCATTGACACCCCGGGGCATGCGGGGAATGCTCCGCGCGAGGAACGATTTGGCCGGCGAGGCGGCAACCAGGAAAGAGAAGCCGATCGAGGGGGCGGAGGAGCTCCCGCGACGATTCGGCAAGTACACGCTGCTCCGGCGCCTTGCCGTCGGCGGCATGGCCGAGCTCTATCTGGCGCTGCAGAAGTCGGTGGCCGGCTTCGAGAAGCTGATCGTCGTCAAGCGCGTCCTGCCGCACCTGGCCGTCGACGAGACCTTCGTCGAGATGCTCCTCGCCGAGGCCCGCATCGCGGCGACGCTGACCCACCCGAACATCGCGCAGGTCTACGACGTCGGCGTCGCGGAGGGCGACTACTTCATCGCGATGGAGCACGTCCACGGCGAGGACCTGCGCTCCATCGTCCGCCAGATGCGGCAGAAGGAGGTCCGCTCCTTCCCGCTCGAGCACACGCTCGCGATCGTGATGGGCGTCTGCAAGGGGCTCGGCTACGCCCACGACCGCAAGGACCTCGACGGCGAGCCGCTGGAGATCGTCCACCGCGACATCAGCCCGCAGAACGTGCTGGTGACCTTCACCGGCGACGTGAAGGTCGTCGACTTCGGCATCGCCAAGGCTCGCTCGGCCAACGAAGAGGACGAAGGACAGCTCAAGGGCAAGGTCCCCTACATGAGCCCGGAGCAGGCGCAGGGGCTGCCCCTCGACTCGCGCAGCGACATCTTCTCGCTGGGCGTGATGCTCTTCGAGCTCTGCACCGGCAAGCGCCTCTTCAAGGGCAAGGACGAGCAGGAGACGCTCCAGCGGATCGTCCGCGGCCAGTACCCGCAGCCCACCCAGATCAACCCGAACCTCTCGCCGCGCCTCGAGGCGATCATCCTGCAGGCCCTCGCCGTCGATCGGGACACGCGCTACCAGGACGCCCGGGAGATGCTCGCGGACCTGGAGAGCTACATCCGCGAGGAGCAGCTCGCGGTGAGCGCGCTGAGCCTCGGCGAGTGGATGCAGTCGCTCTTCGACGACAAGCTCGCGCAGCAGAAGCAGATGCTGCAGGAGGGCCGGCAGCTCGCCGAGGTCCTCGCGGCGGAGGAGCCGGAGGACCTGGCCGCGATCAGCAGCATGGGGCTGAGCCTGAGCGGCGTGTCGCAGGTGCGGCAGAAACCGGCGTCGAAGACCCCTTGGGTGCTCCTGCTGCTCCTCCTCGCGCTGGGCGCCGCCGGAGCGGCGGCGACGTACATGCTCTGGCCGAAGGCGGCGCCGACCGGCCCGGGCTCCATCGCCCTGTCCAGCGAGCCACCGGGGGCGGCGATCTACGTGGACGGCAGTCGGCGCTCCGAGCGCACCCCGGCCACGCTCACCGACCTGCCCCTCGGCACCTACGACATCCGGCTCACCGCCGACGGCTTCGCGCCCTACGCCACGCAGGTGGAGCTGACCCAGGCGTCCATCGCGGGAACGGTCGAGGCCGCGCTGCAACGGCCCACCGCCAGCTCCTACGGCGTGGTCCGCGTGAGCACGACCCCGAGCGGGGCCACCGTCCTGGTCGACGGATCCCCGGTCGACGGGGAGACGCCGCTGACCGTCCCCGAGATCGAGCCGGGCGTGGCCCATCGCATCGCGATCACCCTGGACGGCTACGTGACCCACAGCGAAGAGGTCCTCCTGCAGGCGGGCGACGTCTCGGAGATGACCGTCACCCTCGAGCGGACGCCCCTGGGTGAGAACGAGAGCTGGCTGGTGGTCACCACCGAGCCGGACGACGCGACGGTCACCGTCGGCGGCGAGACCCACGACGGCGGCAGCCCCTACGAGCTGCGGCTGCAGAGCGGCCCGACCGAGATTCGCGTGGCCCGCGAGGGCTACGACGCCGTGGTGCGCGAAGTGGAGCTGCCGGGCGGCCGCGAGGTCGAGCTGCCGGTCGAGCTCGAGCGGAGCCGCCGGCGCGGCGGCGGCGGCATGCGTCGGCAGCCGATGGAAGCGACGCCGACCGGGGGACCCGGCCAGCTGACCTTCGACGCCCGGCCTTGGTGCAACGTCTCCATCGGCGGTCGCCGGCTCGGCCAGACGCCGATCGTGAACCACACCCTGCCCTCCGGCCGGCACCGCGTGACCTGCGCGAACCCCGAGCTCGGCGTGAACCGGACGATCACCGTCACGATCGAGCCGGGCGAGACCACCCGCAAGCGCGTCTCTCTCCAGTAGCGGCGAGCCCGCACACGGGCTAGGTAGCCGCGCGATGACGGAGCCGGAAAAGGCGGAGGCCGCCAAGCCCGCGTGGCGCTCGGTGCTCCTGCGCGTGGTGGTCACGGCCGCCACCCTCGGGCTCTGGTACTGGCTCGCCGACGTCCCCTGGAACGAGCTCGAGGACGCCGTCCGGCGCATCCACCTGAGCACCCTCGGGTGGGCGACGGCGCTGGCCTGCGTGAACCTGGTCATCGGCGCCTTCCGCTGGCGGGTGCTGATGAAGGCCTATGGCGCCGTCACCCTGCCCTCCTTCGGCCGGATGGTGCGCCTCTATTTCGTGGGCATCTTCTTCAACACCTTCATCCCGGCGAACGTCGGCGGCGACCTGCTCCGCGGCCACATCACCCGCCGCGCGTTCCCCGGCGCCGCGAGCGGCTACCTGGTGGTGATCCTCGAGCGGGTCTTCGGCCTCGCGGGGCTCATGCTCCTCGCCGGCGGCGTGCTCCTGATCCACCCGATCGAGGAGCTGGCCGGCAGCCGCTGGCTCGGGCTCCTCGGCTTCGTGGCCGCCCTCGGCGCCGCCTCGGCTCCGGCGATCATCCGCTTCTTCGGCGGCCGGCTGCCCGGCAAGCTCGGCGAGATCGCGCGCGGCGCGCCGACCCTCGATCGGCCGGCGCTGGTGGTGGCCGTGCTCGCGCTGAGCCTGGTGACCCAGGGATTGGTCGCCGTCGGCGGCCACCTCTACGTGGCGGACCTCGATCCGAGCGTCCCGCTGACCGCCAGCCTGGTGCTGGTCCCGGTGGGGCTGGTCTCGATCTACCTGCCGACCATCGCCGGCCTCGGCGCGCGGGAAGCGAGCTTCGTGGTGCTCTTCGCGCTGGTCGGGGTCGCCGAGGCGGACGCGACCGCCGCCGCCTTGGGAGTGCTCGCGACCACCCTCCTCACCGCCGTCATCGGCGGCATCGCGCTGCTGCAGGGCCGAATGCAGCGGGACGACCCCTCGGCGGAGGTCGCCGGGGCGGCGGCGGAAACGTCGTCTGATACCTTGAAGTCATGACCACCCCGGCGCGCAAGAGCCATGGAACGGGTCGCTTTCGCCTCGAGGAGCTCGGCTCGCTCGGCGAGGGCACGGTGATCGAGGAAGGAGTGCTCGTCTTCCACCCGGAACGAGTGCACCTGGGCGCCGGCGTCTACGTCGGTCACCAGACGATCCTCAAGGGGTATCACCACAACGAAATGCGGATCGAAGATGGCACCTGGATCGGCCAGCAGTGCTTCTTCCACTCCGCCGGCGGGATCACCATCGGTCGCAACGTGGGCATCGGTCCCGGCGTGAAGATGCTGACCTCGACCCACCGAGAGGCCGGTCGCGAGACGCCCATCCTCCACGCCCCGATCACCACCGCGCCGATCGTCGTCGAGGAGTTCGCGGACGTCGGCATCGGAGCCATCCTGCTGCCGGGGGTGACCGTCGGCCACGGCTCCCAGGTCGGCGCCGGGGCGGTGGTCACCGAGGACGTCCCGGCCTATGCCGTGGTCGCTGGCGTGCCCGCGAAGGTGCTGCGCCTGCGCCCGCCCGAGCCATGAAGCCGCCGCTGACCCTCGCGATCCTGGCCTTCGACGAGGAGGAGAACCTCCCGGCGGTGCTGAACGAGCTCTTCGGCTATCTCGACGAAAGGGTCCCCGGCGCCGAGGTGCTGGTCATCGACGACGGCTCGAGCGACCGCACCGCGCAGGTCGCCGCGCGCTGCCTCGAGGGACGGCCGGGCCGGGTCATCCGGCACCCGGAGAACCGGGGCATGGGCGCCGGGCTGAAGACCGCGGCCGCCGCCGCGCGCAGCGACTGGTTCTCCTTCCTGCCCGCCGACGGCCAGATCCCTCCCGAGGCCGTCGGCACGCTCCTCGCCGCGCGCGACGACGGCCCCAGAGCGGACCTGGTGCTCTCGGTCTACGACCACCGCGACGACGGCGCCCTGCGCAAGGTGCTCTCCTGGGGCGTGCGCACCCTGATCCGCGTCGTCCACGGCGTCCGCATGCGCTCCGATGGGCCCTATCTGATCCGCCGTAGCCTCTTCGATCCGGCGCAGCTCGAGCCCGACACCTTCTTCCTCAACTTCGAGCTCCCCATCCGCGCCGGCGCCGCCGACCTGCGCACCCGCACCGTGACCGTCCCCTGCCGCCCCCGCCTCGCCGGCGTCTCCAAGACCGCCCGCCCCGGCCGCGCCCTCGGCGTCGCCAAGGACCTGGTCACCATGCGCCGCCGCCGCCTCCACGAGACCCTCACCCACTGGCGCTGACCGACGGGCACGCTGACCAACGGGGACACTCCCCCCTCCCCGATCCCCCGCAAAAACAGGGCTCTCCGAGCGGAAAATGCAAACACTCGCCGAGCCGCTCCGAGGGCCGGCCCCCCGGCACTTATCGAAGCACTTCGATGAGCCTCACTTCCCGCTGGCCCGCCGGAGCCGGTCCCGCAGCGTCGTGCGCGGGATCCCCAGCGCCCGCGCGGCCGCCGAGAGGTTCCCGCCGTGTCGCTCGACCGCCTCGACGATGGACGAGGGCGCCCGGTCCTCCATGTGCACGATGCCGCTGGTGCGCTCGATGGCGCGCACGATGTCGGCGCGGGTCACCCGATCGGTCGCCGCGTAGACCGCCGCCTGGATCACCAGATTGCGCAGCTCCCGCACGTTCCCCCGGAAGTCGTGGCGCTCCAGCCGCTCGATGGCCTCGGTGGTGAGGATCTTCGGCGCGCCGAGGTCCTGCGCCACCTCATCGAGGAAGCGGCGCGCGAGCGGCGCCACGTCGGCCACCCGATCCCGCAGCGGCGGCACCACGATGACGAACTGCATCAGCCGGTAGTGCAGGTCCTCGCGGAAGCGNNTCCTCGCGCCGCTCGCGCAGCGGCGGCAGGCGAATCGGCACGACGTTGAGCCGGTAGAACAGGTCCTCGCGGAAGCGGCCGGCGGCCACCTCCGCGCGCAGGTCGCGATTGGTCGCCGTCACCAGCCGGACGTCGACCTTCCGGGTCCGCTCCGAGCCGAGTCGCCGGATCTCCCAGGACTCGAGCACGCGCAGCAGCCGGGCCTGCGTCGTCAGCGGCAGCTCGCCGACCTCGTCGAGGAACAGGGTCCCGCCCTCCGCCTGCTCGAAGGCGCCGCGGTGACTGGCCTCCGCGCCGGTGAAGGCCCCGCGCTCGTGGCCGAAGAGCTGACTGGCGACCAGCTGCTCGGAGAAGCCGGCGCCGTTGTACGCGACGAAGGGTCCCTCGGCCCGCGGCCCGAGCCGGTGGAGCGAGCGGGCGATGCCCTCCTTGCCCGCGCCGCTCTCGCCGGTGACCAACACGCAGTAGCGCGGCACTCGCGCCACGCGGCGCACGTCCTCCATGACCCGGCGCATCGGCTCCGACTCGACGACCAGCGGCGAGCGGTCCGGCTCCGGGGCCACGACCCGCAGATCGGTCCGCCCGATGCGAATGGTGGCGCCGGGGCCGACCTCGAGCGCGTGGACGCGCCGGCCGCCGACCCAGGTGCCATTGCGACTGTCCAGGTCACGCACCAGGACCCGCCCGTCGAGCGGCTCGATGCAGCAATGGCTCGCGCTCACGGTCCGGTCGACGATGGCGATGTCGTTCTTCGAATCGGCGCCGATGGTCAGGGGCCGACCGTCGAGGCGCACGTGGCGGGTCTCCGTGCCGCGGCCGATGACCAACGCGAGCGGTCGCGCGGGGGCGACCATCGTCGTCATCGGCTCGGTCCGCCCCGGCGCGGGCGCCGGCGGCAGCTCGCTGCGCACCAAGCGCAGGTGGTGGTGGCGCCCCAGCGCGAGCGAGACCCCGACCGCCATCGGCCGCGGCTCCCGCCGCATCAGATCGAACGCCCGCACCCCCTCGCGCGTCCGCTCGATCAGGAACGCTCGCTCGGCGAGCTCCGGGTCGTGGACGACGATGGCGCAGTGTCGACTGCGACCGACGTCCAGTGGGCGATCGCCCAGGGCGAACTCACGCAGCGTTTTTCCCTCATATCCGAGCAACAGCACGTCTTGCATTCCGAACCTCCGAGCGCGTCTTCTCGCGGCTCGGAGCCCCCGGTTGCGCGGATGCGGCGACTTTCCTGGCGGGGATGCGCCAGAGCTTTCCCACAGCTTGTGGATAACTTGGGGGAATCGTGTGGACGCGGTGCGTCATGAAGCGAGATCGCTGGTTTTTTCGGCCTGTTCGTCCCCTGCGCACCCACATTCCCCCACCGGAGAAGTCCCCACCCGCGGCTCGAATGAACCCGCTTCATCGCGGGGTCGCCATCGAGCCTTGAAACGCGAGCCCCGTCTGCGGTATGTGCAGCGCGCATCGTGAGCGCTCCCACCGACACCCACTTGCTCGAGACTCCACTGACTGCGATCCACCGTGACCTCGGTGCGCGGATGATGCCCTTCGCCGGCTACTCGATGCCGATCCAATACGAAGGCATCAAGAAGGAGCACGCGGCGGTCCGTGAGGCCGCCGGGCTCTTCGACGTGTCGCACATGGGCGAGCTCTTCCTCGAAGGCCCGCACGCCGTGGGGCTCGCCGATTCGCTGGTGACCAACGACGTCAGCAAGCTCGTGGACGGCCAGGCGCTCTACACCGCCTGCTGCAACGAGCAGGGCACCATCCTCGACGACCTCATCGTCTACCGGCTGGCGCCGGAGCGGGTGATGATCGTCTGCAACGCCAGCAACCGCGCCAAGATCTCGGCTCACGTGGCCAAGCACGCGGGCGACCCCGAGCGACAGGGGAAGGTCCGCTTCAAGGACGCCTCGGACGAATACGCGCTCCTCGCGCTGCAGGGACCGAAGGCGGAGACCATCCTGGGCGAGGCCGGCGGCTCGGCGTTCACCGATCTGGGCTTCTTCCGGGTGAAGGAAGGCGATTTCCTCGGCGCGTCGGTCATCGTCGCGCGCACCGGCTACACCGGCGAGGACGGCTTCGAGCTCTTCGTGCCGGTCGCCCACGCCAAGACGGTCTGGGACGGGCTCATGAAGGCCGGCGAGAGCCACGGGCTGAAGCCGGTCGGCCTCGGCGCCCGCGACACGCTGCGCCTCGAGGCGAAGCTCGCGCTCTACGGCAACGACATCGACGAGACGACCAACCCCTACGAGGCCGGCCTCGGCTGGGTGGTGAAGCTCGACGGCGCCGACTTCCTGGGGAAGAAGGCGCTGGCGAAGATCAAGCAGGACGGCTTCGACCGGAAGCTCGTCGGCTTCGAGATGACCGGCCGCGGCATCGCCCGTCACGGCTACCCGATCCTGGACCCGGAGTCGGGCGAGAAGGTCGGCGAGGTGACCAGTGGGTCGCCAGCGCCGACGCTGGGCAAGAACATCGGTCTCGGATACGTCCCGAAGCGGCTCGCCAAGGTCGGCACGCCGCTCCAGATCGAGATCCGCGGCAAGCGCATCGACGCGCGCGTGGTGAAGACCCCGTTCTACAAGAGAGAGAAGTAGAGGACACTGGCATGGCGACTTATCCGAGCGACCGGCGCTACACGAAGGACCACGAGTGGGCGATGGACGAAGACGGCCTGATCCGGGTCGGCGTGACCTCCTACGCCGTCGAGCAGCTCGGCGACGTGACGCTGGTGGACCTGCCGGACGTCGGCGCCGACGTGCAGGCGCAGGAGCAGTTCGGCGGCATCGAGTCGGTGAAGACCGTCTCCGACCTCTACGCTCCGGTGAGCGGTGAGGTCGTCGAGGTCAACGAGGAGCTCGAGGACAGCCCGGAGCTGGTCAACGAGGGGCCCTACGCGCAGGGCTGGATGGTCATCATCAAGCCGAACGACGCCAAGGAGCTCGACCGGCTGATGGAGGCCGTCGCCTACGAGGACTACGTCGGCAAGCTCGAGTGAGCAGACGCCCGGCGTCGACTGGCCCTCGGGGCCATTTGAACGAAGGATCGGGGCCACCATGCGGTACCTCCCCCACACCGACGCGGAAGTTCGCGAGATGCTCGAGAAGATCGGCGTGTCGTCGATCGACGACCTCTTCGAGCCGATCCCCGAGCCGCTGCGCGCGAAGAAGCTCGAGCTCGAGCCCGCCCTCGACGAGGCGGCGCTCATGGCGCACCTGGAGAAGCTCGCCAACCGCAACGAGGCGGCGAGCGACCTGAGCTTCCTCGGCGCCGGCATGTACGACCACCACATCCCCCCGGCGGTCGACCAGCTCCTGCTCCGAAGCGAGTTCTACACCGCCTACACGCCCTACCAGCCCGAGATCAGCCAGNNTGGAGGTGGCCAACGCCTCCATGTACGACGGCGCCAGCGCCACCGCCGAGGCGGTGCTGATGGCGCGCCGGGTGTCCAAGGGGAAGAAGAGCAAGGTCATCCTCAGCGGCGCGCTGCACCCGCACGCCATCGACACCGTGCGCACCTACCTGAAGGGCCTCGACGAAGAGGGCGCCGACATGGTGGTGACCGGCGTCACCGAGGACGGCCGCACCGATCTGGAGAGCGTGAAGGACGCGCTCGGCGAGGAGCCGGCGGCGCTGGTCGTCGGCTACCCGAACTTCTTCGGCTGCGTCGAAGACCTCGAGGCGCTCGGGGCCACGATTCACGACGCGGGCGGCCTCTTGGTCACCAGCACCCACGAACCCTACGCGCTCTCGCTGCTGCAGGCGCCGGGCACCGCCGGCGCGGACATCTGCGTCGGCGAGGGGCAGCCGCTCGCGGTGCCGCCCCAGTTCGGCGGACCGGGCGTGGGCCTCTTCGCCTGCCGCCAGAAGTTCGTCCGCCAGATGCCCGGCCGGCTGGTCGGCGAGACCGTCGACGAGAACGGCAAGCGCGGCTTCGTGCTGACGCTCTCGACCCGCGAGCAGCACATCCGCCGCGAGCGGGCGACCTCGAACATCTGCACCAACCACGG
>JABAOG010002830.1_pt1 | contig 12074 bp, 10 predicted proteins | sample 7062131 | NCBI WGS metagenome assembly JABAOG01 (sample SAMN14538629, study PRJNA623070) | marine sediment metagenome | biome: marine biome [ENVO:00000428]; feature: marine pelagic biome [ENVO:01000023]; material: deep marine sediment [ENVO:00002113] | place: India: Arabian Sea | collected... | reverse complement strand
CGGGGTGTGGGCGACCTCCGGGTGGAACTGCAGCCCGAAGATCTTCTTGTCCAGGTTGGCCACCGCCGCGTAGGGGCTGTTGGCCGTGTGGCCCACGACCTCGAAGCCCTCCGGCAGCTCGACCACTCGATCGCCATGGCTCATCCACACGTCGGTCTCGTGGCCCGCTTGGAAGCTGGCGAGGATCCCCTTGGGCTCGTCGACCACCATCTTGGCCGGGCCGTACTCCCGCTCGTTCGAGGCTTCGACCTTACCCCCCATGAGGTGGGAGGTGAGCTGCATGCCGTAGCAGATCCCCAAGATCGGCACGCCGAGCTCGAAGAGGCCGGGGTCACAGCTCGGGGCCCCTTCGGCGAAGACGCTCGCGGGTCCACCACTCAGTACGATCGCGCGCGGCTCCATCGCGCGGATCGCATCCAAATCGATGGTGCAGGGGTGCAGCTCACAGNNCGCGATGAGCTGCGTGTACTGGGAGCCGAAGTCGAGGACGAGGACGGGGAGGCGACCCATGGGCGCCATCTATCACGCGCCGCCGCCGCGGTCGACGCGGGCGTGGGGGTCGGCTTGGGCTATAGTACGCGCCGGGAGGTACGGCTTGGCTCGATGGACTTGGTTTCTGGCGACGTTCGTCGCCCTCGGCGCGCTGGGCGTGACCCCGGCAGCCGCCCAAGAGGAAGAGGCAGCAGGCGCCGAAGGGCAGAACGAGGACGAGGCTCGGATGCACTTCCGGCTCGGCCGGGCCTACTACGACAGCGGGCGTTTCCTGGAAGCCGCGAACGAGTTCGAGCAGGCGGCGGAGATGTCGAACCGGCCGCAGCTCTACTACAACATCTTCCTCGCCTACCGGGACGCGGGTGATCTCGCGAACGCCATCCACGCGCTCGAGACCTTCCTGGAGCGAGTGCCCGATGCCCCCGAGCGCCCCCAGCTCGAAGCGCGGCTGGCCTCGATGAGGCGGCTGCAGGAACAGACCGGCGGCGCGGGAGACCCCCGGAACGCGGACTCCGAGACCGACGCCGACGCCGATTCGGCCACCGACACCGACGCCGACGCCGACTCGGGCACCGCCCCCGACGCCGGTGACGACGCCGGCTCGGGCACCGCCCCCGACGCCGACGCACTCGGCGCACAAAGCGCAGACGACGGCTCCGGCGGCACCTGGATGCCCGGCTGGATCATCGCCGCCGGCGGTGGGGCGCTCGCCCTCGCCGGCGTCGTCACCGGCGTGATGGCGCTGGGCCGACAGTCGGACCTGGAAGAACGCTGCGTGATGGATGGCGACCGCTACCTCTGCGACGACGCGGCCCTGGCCGACGCCGACGGCGGCAAGACCCTGGCGTTGACCACCGACATCCTCCTGGTCACCGGGGGCGTCGCCCTGGCGGCGGGCGTCATCACCGCGCTCCTTCTCGGCGACGATGGCGACGAAGACGACCCCGACGTCACCGTCGCGGCCGACCGCCACGGTGCGCACCTCTCCCTGCGGGGGACCTTCTGATGCGCCTTCGACTCACCTTCCTCGGCCTGCTCATGGGCTGCAGCGCCGTCACCGACTTCGACCAATTCGAGCCTGGCACCGACATGGGCCCGGCTCCGGCCGACGGCGCCGCCGACGCGCCGATGGATCCCGATCTCGGCCCCTGCGAAGAGGGTCGAGCGGAGGAGTGCAACGGCGTCGACGACGACTGCGACGACCTCGTCGACGAGGGCTTCGACTTCACCGACGTGCTCAACTGCGGCAGCTGCGACAACGTCTGCGTGGCGAGCTCTCGCGCCGAGCCGGTCTGCGTGGACGAGGCCTGCGCCATCGTCTGTGACGAGGGCTTCGGCGACTGCGACGACGACGGACTCAGCTGCGAGACCTCCCTCGACACCGCCACCGACTGCGGTGGCTGCGGCGTGGGCTGTGGCGAGGGGCAGGTCTGCTCCACGGCGGGCGAGACGCCGACCTGCGTGGACGAGTGCCCCGCGGGCGAGATCCTCTGCGGCACCACCTGCGCGGACCTCGAGACGGACGCGAGCCACTGCGGCAGCTGCGGCGCGGCGTGCCCGGAGCCGAGCGGCGGCCAGCCGGCCTGCGTGGCCTTCGAGTGCACGCTGGGCGCCTGCGACTCCGGCTACGCCGATTGCAACACCATGCCGGAGGACGGTTGCGAGACCATGACGTCCTTCGACCCGTTCAACTGCGGCGCATGCGAGAATGCCTGCACCTTCGCCAACGGCATCCCGAGCTGCTCGAGCGGCAGCTGCGCGCTCGCCGGCTGCGTCAGCGGCTACGAGGACTGCGACGGCGACGAGAGCACCGGCTGCGAAGCCCAGCTCGGCACGGTCGAGACCTGCACCGGGTGTGGCGACAGCTGCCACACCATCGCCAACGGCACCCGCGCCTGCGGCACCGGCGGATGCGAGTACGCCTGCGACAGCGGCTTCGTGGACTGCAACGGGGACATCGGCGTTCCGACCGGCGACGGCTGCGAGACCCAGCTGGGTACCAACAGCGACTGTGGGTCCTGCGGCGATGTCTGCAGCGGCACCGACGTCTGCAGCGAGGGTGCCTGCGTGTCGAGCTGCGGCGGGGACACCCCCGACTCCTGTGCCACGGGCTGCACGAACCTGGACACGGACCCGAGCAACTGCGGCGACTGCGGCATGGTCTGCACGGACGAGCCGAACTCCTCGCCGACTTGTGAGAGCGGCTCCTGCAGCTTCAGCTGTGACCCGGGCTTCGGCGACTGCACCGGAGACGCCGGCTGCGAGACGCCGCTGAACACCATCAGCAACTGCGGCACCTGCGGCACCGACTGCGAGGCGCTCTTCCCGAACGCCACGGTGGCCTGCATGAGCGGCAGCTGCGTCCAGACCGGCTGCGATCCGGGGTACGCCGACTGCAACGCCGACGCGGGCTGCGAGACCTCGATCACCACCGTCGACGACTGCGGGCGGCGCCTGCGGCAACAGCTGCGCCACGGCCAACGGAACGCCGGCCTGCACCAGCACGGCCGACGGCTACGCCTGCACCATCGGCTCCTGCGACGACGGCTTCGCGCAGTGCGACCCCGACAACGACTGCGAGGCTCAGGAGGCGACCTACCCCGACGGCGATGGCGACGCCTACGGCGATCAGCTCGCCAGCTCGATTCTCGAGTGCCCCGGGGCCAGCAGCCGCGTGACCAACGCCCTCGACTGCGATGACACGGAGCCGACGATCAATCCGGACGCGACCGAGACGCTGAACGGCGCGGACGACGACTGCGACGGGGCCGTCGACGAAGGGCTGGTCACGGACGAGATCTGCAACCGCGCCGACGACGACAGCGATGGCCACGTCGACGAGGGGCTGCTGCAGGTCGAATCGCCCGTCCGGCTCGCCACGATCTCCGGGCTCGACCGGCTCCGCGCCGCGCGAGGCTCGGGCAACATCGGCGTGGCCTTCCACGACGGCACGAACATCCGCTTCTTCGCCCACTCCGATCCGGAGACGCCGGTGACGGTTCCGTCGGCGCCCGCCGCAGGCACCGTCGGCAGCGATTTCGACGTCTGCTGGGATGGTTTCCGCTACGACGTCTTCTTCGCCATCGACGGCAGCGCGACCGCGCCGTCCGAGCTCCAGGTCCGCCGCTTCGCGCCCGACGGGACGCTCGTCCGAACGGTGACCCTCGCCAGCCGAAGCCTGGGCAACTACAGGCGGATCCGCTGCGCCCGCGAGCCGGACGCGGGCGTGATCGGGGTCGTCTACACCGAGCCGGGCGGCGTCGCTGGCAACGACGTCGTGCTCGCGCGTTACACCGCTTCGGCGACCTCGCTCAGTCTGAACGGTCGGGACACGGTGGGAGCGGCCGCGGTCGATGGGCTGGACGTCAGCAACTACCGCAACGGCTTCGTCGTCGCCTATTCGGACAACAACGGCGCCATCCGCACGCGCGCCGTGACGACGACTGGCTCCCTCGGCGCCACACAGATGGTCGACAGCGACACCGCGAGCGAGGTCGTGACCGATCTGCGACTCGACCCGGCGCACGGCCGGCAGCTCCTCACGGTCTTCGATGCGGGCGAGCCCTACGCGATCGCCCTCGGAGAAGGCGGCGCGCGGATGGCCGGGACGAGCTTCATCCTCATCGGCACGGAGGTCCCGACCTACGCGCGGAGCTCGGGCGATGGTCGCTTCGGGGTCATCGTGGCCCCCGACGCGGAAGTGCGTCGCTTCACCATGCCCGACCTCGTGGACCAGGCGCCCAACGAGGGCCCCCTCGCCATCGAGGGATCGCGGGTCGACGGCGACGCCATCGGCTTCTCCGGCGGCACCTACCGCTACGCGCACTACTTCTTCACGACGACCGCGATCTACTCGCAGTCGATCACCTGCCCCGCCAGCGGGTCGGGCACACCCTGACGGGGCGCCGAAGAGAAGAGCGGCTCTCTAGACCCGGTAGTTCGGGGACTCTTCGGTGACCATCACGTCGTGGACGTGGCTCTCGCGGAGGCCCTGGGCGCTCTGCTTCACGAACTTCGCCTCGGTCTGGAGGCTCGGGATGGTCTGGCAGCCGGTGTAGCCCATGCCGGCGCGCAGCCCGCCGATGAGCTGGTAGATGACCGACCCGAGCGCGCCGCGATAGGGCACCCGGCCCTCGATGCCCTCCGGCACCAGCTTGCGGGCGTCGACCACGTCGCCCTGACCATAGCGGTCCTTCGAGCCCTTCCGCATCGCGCCGAGGGAGCCCATGCCGCGGTAGCTCTTGTAGGTGCGGCCCTGGTAGAGCACGAGCTTGCCGGGGGATTCGTCGGTCCCCGCGAGTAGGCTGCCCATCATCACGGTGTCGGCGCCGCAGGCGATCGCCTTCACGACGTCGCCGCTGAACTTCACGCCGCCGTCGGCGATGATCGGCACGCCCTTCTTCCGGGCGACCTTCGCGCACTCGGAGATGGCGGTGATCTGGGGCACGCCGACGCCGGCGACGACGCGGGTGGTGCAGATCGAGCCCGGCCCGATGCCGACCTTGACGCCGTCGGCGCCCGCGTCGATCAGCGCCTTCGCGGCGTCGGCGGTGGCGATGTTGCCCGCCACGAGCTGCACGTCCGGATGGTTCGCCTTCGTCGCCTTCACCGCGTCGATGACGCCCTTGCTGTGCCCGTGGGCGGTGTCGATGACCAGCAGGTCGACGCCGGCCTCCACCAGCGCGCCGACGCGCTCGTCGCGGTCGGGACCGACGCCCACGGCCGCACCGACCCGCAGCCGGCCCATCTCGTCCTTCACGGCGAGCGGGTGCCGCTCGGCCTGAAGCAGGTCCTTGATGGTGATCAGTCCGACGAGCTTGCCGTCCTCGACCACCAGCAGCTTCTCGATGCGGTTCGCGTGGAGCGTCTCGCGGGCCTTCTCCTGCGAGACGCCGGGCGGCACCGTCACCAGCTCCTTGGTCATCAGCTCGCTGACCGGCTGCAGTAGGTTCTTCTCGAAGCGGACGTCACGGCTGGTGAGGATGCCGACCGGGGTGTCCCCCTCGACCACCGGCAACCCGGAGATGTCGTTCTGCCGCATCAGCTCGAGCGCCTGCTCGAGGCGCATGTCGGCGGTGATGGTGATCGGGTTCACGATCATGCCGCTCTCCGCGCGCTTGACCGCCACGACCTCCTGCGCCTGCTCCGCCGGCGTGAAGTTCTTGTGGATGATGCCGAGGCCGCCCTGCCGGGCCATGGTCACCGCGGTCCGCCACTCGGTGACCGTGTCCATGGCCGCCGAGAGCAGCGGGATGTTGAGCTCGAGGCCCCGGGTCACCTTGGTGCGCAAGTCGGCGTCCTTCGGCAGGAAGTCCGAGTACCCCGGCAGCAGCAGCACGTCGTCGAAAGTCAGTGCCTCGGGAAGACGGTCTTCGATCACGGCGGTCGCTCCTGCGTTCGGGGTTCAATCGCGCGGGGGCGCGATGCCGCCCTATAGCGTGTCCAATCGCCGAATGCCCGCGAAATCCGGCTGCGGCGCGCGTCAGCTCACGCTCGCCACGGGCCGTGGCGGGCCGGGGCGGCCCTCAGCGACCCCGGCGTGGACGCCGCTGGATGAAGAAGGGCGGGCTGGTGCCGCGCCCGCGGCGCGCCACGTCCACGGTGAAGCGACCGTTGCCCGGCCGCTCCGGGAGCTCGATCTCGAGGGTCGTCGCCGTCGCCCGGCGGACGCGGACCCGCTCGCCCCGGAACTGCACCCGGTTGCGACGGGTGTTCGAGTCGAAGCCGTGGCCGCGGAGCACCGCTCGGCAGCCGGGATAGGCGCACTCCGGATCGACGCTGGTGATGTCGACGCCCTCCGGGGTCTCGCCGACGGTGAAGGTGCCGAGGGGCACCCGGCGGCGCGGCAGGATCAGCTCGACGGGCCCGGTGCGGGCACCGTTGGGCACGATCACCCGCAGCTCGACCGGGCTCACCCGCCGAGCGCGCACCGCGCGACGCGGCCCGGTGAAGGCGACGCGGATGTCGGCTCGGGGGAAGTTCTCGCCGCGGATCGTCAGCTCGCTGCCCACCAGGCCGTGGTCCGGCGAGAGCCCGCTGACCCGCTGGCGGGCGCCGACGCGGAACTCGGTGCCGGTCACGGTGCCGCCGCGGGTCCCGACCTCGACGGTGATGCGGCCGGTGCGCGCCCGGCGGGGGATCTCCACGACGAGCCGATCGTCCCGGACGGAGACCACCCGCAGCCGCGATCGACCCATGGTGGCCCGGACCAGGTTCGCCGAGTCGCCGAAGCCGGAGCCCTCGATGGTCACCTCCGTGCCCGGCGGCCCCTGCACCGGGGAGAAGCTGCGGATGCTCGGCGGCGAGAGCACCACGAAGGGCCGGCGCGATCGCGCCCGGTCCCCGTGGGCCGCCACCTCGAAGGGCGCGCTGGGCGCCTCCACGATACGAACGCGCAGCTCCTCGGGGCTGGCGGCGATCACCGGCTGCCGGACCCGGCCGAGGGTGACGACGTTGTCGTTCGGGTCGGAAGAGAAGCCCTGCCCGCGGATGGTCACCTCGGTGCCGGGCGCCGCCCGGCGCGGCTCGAAGGAGCTCACCTCGAGGTCCTGCAGCACGTGGAACGCCTGGTCGGAGGTGACCTCGTACCCACCGATCGACACGGTGAAGGGACCGGAGGGGGCACCCGGCGGGACGCGGACGCGGATGGCCGAGGGGGTCACCACCCGGACGCGGACCGGGTGACTCCCGATCTTCACGTCCACCTGGCGAACGTCGCGGCCGAAGCCGCTGCCCTGGATGGTGACCTCGGTGCGCGGCGGCCCGGAGCGTGGGGAGAAGTCGCGGACGACCACCGGCTCGGTGACCACGAAGCGCGACGAGGTGGTGCTGCCGCCCCCGCGCACGCGCACCTCGAAGCGGCCGGACGCGGCGCCGCGGCGGGGCACCTGCACGGTCAGCGCGGTGGGGGTGGCTTCGAGCACCCGGACCCGGCGACCGGCGAGGGTCACCCGATTGTTCCGGCGCCGCGGCGAGAAGCCGGTCCCGCGAAGCACGACCTGAGCGCCGGGCGGCGCGCGCGGCGGCTCGACGGCGGAGATGTCGAGACCGACGGTCACCTCGAAGCGAGCGCTGGTGGCGGCCGCCGCGGCTCCATCGACGCGCACCTCGAAGGTGCCCGTCTCTGCGTCCGAGGGGAGCAACACCCGCAGCTCGCTCGGGGTGGCCGAGCGGACCACCACCGGCTCGCCAGCGAGGGTCACGTGGTTGTCGCTGAGGCGGGTGGAGAAGTTGGCGCCGACGAGGGTGACCTCGGAGCCGGGCGGGCCGGACGAGGGCTCGAGGCCGCTGACTTCCGGGGCCGGTCGGGCGGCGGTCACCCGGAAACGGGGGCCGGAGTAGGTGCCACGGCGCGTGCGCAGGAGGATCGGTCCGGAGCGCGCGCCCGGCGTGATCTCCAGGGTCATGCGGTTCGGCCGGCGCTCGATCACCCGCAGCTCCACGTCCCCGAGGAAGACTTGGCTGTGGTGGCCGAAGTGGCGGCCGATGAGCTGCACCTGGCTACCCGGGGGGCCGGCGGCCGGCCGCACCCGCTCCATGACCGGCCGCTGCGCCGACGCGCTGGCGGCGACGAGGAAGAGGAGCAGGGAGGGGACGAGTCGTTTCACCATGTTGAATCCGCCGGAGCCGCAGGTCTGGGGCCGGAGCGTCCCGCGCCGGGCCTGGGCCGTCAACGACGGGCGCACACCCTCGGAGATTCAGTGTGAGCGGACCGGTTGCCTCTCCCCGACCGGTCGCGGTAGCCCGAGGCCATGACCGGAGCTCGTGAAGTCCGCGCCCCCCGGGGCACCACGCTGCGCTGCAAGGGNNTGAACAACCTCGACCCGGAGGTCGCCGAGCGCCCGGAGGACCTGGTGGTCTACGGCGGGACCGGCAAGGCGGCCCGCTCCTGGGAGGCCTTCGACGTGATCGTCCGCGAGCTGGAGGACCTCGAGAGCGACGAGACGCTGCTGGTCCAGAGCGGCAAGGCGGTCGGGATGTTCCGGACCCACGAGGACGCCCCGCGGGTGCTGATCGCCAACAGCCTGCTGGTGCCCAAGTGGGCGANNTGGATCTACATCGGCACCCAGGGGATCCTGCAGGGGACCTACGAGACCTTCGCCGCCGCCGGCGTCCAGCACTTCGGTGGGGACTGGGGCGGTCGATGGATCCTCACGGCCGGGCTCGGCGGCATGGGCGGCGCCCAGCCGCTGGCCGCGACGATGGCCGGCGCCAGCTTCCTCGGCGTCGAGGTGGACGAGGCGCGGGCCAAGCGGCGGGTCGAGACCCGCTACGCGGACAAGATGACCCACGACCTCGACGAGGCGCTGAAGTGGATCGACGAGGCCTGCGCGAAGAAGGAGGCCCTGAGCGTGGCCCTCGTCGCCAACGCCGCCGACGTCTACCCAGCACTGGTGGAGCGCGGGGTGATCCCCGACTTCGTCACCGAGCAGACGTCGGCCCACGACCCGCTCAACGGCTACATCCCGAAGGGGCTGTCGCTCGACGAAGCCGCCGAGCTCCGCGAGAAGGACCCGGACGGCTACGTGAAGCGCGCCCGCGAGAGCATGGCCATCGAGATCGAGGCGATGCTGGCGATGGTCGAGAAGGGCGCCTTCGCCTGCGACTACGGCAACAACATCCGCGCCGAGGCGCAGCTCGCCGGCGCCGAGCGGGCCTTCGACATCCCCGGCTTCGTGCCGGAGTACATCCGGCCGCTCTTCTGCGAGGGCAAGGGCCCCTTCCGCTGGGCGGCGCTCTGCGGCGATCCCGAGGACATCGCCGTCACCGACGCCGCGGTGAAGGAGATCGTGCCCGACGATCCGCACCTGCACCGCTGGCTCGACATGGCCGCCGAGCGGGTCGAGTTCCAGGGGCTGCCCTGCCGGATCTGCTGGCTGGGCTACGGCGACCGCCACCGGGTCGGGCTGAAGTTCAACGAGCTGGTCCGCGAGGGGAAGGTGAAGGCGCCGATCGTGATCGGCCGCGACCACCTCGACTGCGGCTCCGTCGCCAGCCCGAACCGCGAGACCGAGGCCATGAAGGACGGCACCGACGCCATCGCCGACTGGCCGATCCTGAACGCGCTGGTCAACACCGCCGCCGGCGCCACCTGGGTGAGCGTCCACCACGGCGGCGGCGTGGGCATCGGCTACTCGCTCCACGCCGGGATGGTCGTCGTCGCCGACGGCACCGAGGGCGCGGACCGCCGCCTCGAGCGGGTGCTGACGACCGACCCGGGCATGGGCGTCATCCGCCACGCGGATGCCGGCTACGAGAAGGCCAAGGCCACCGCCAAGGAAAAGGGCGTGCACGTCCCGCACGGCCTGGAGTGAGCTCGATGGATCTCGCGCTGACCGGCCGCTACTGCACCTGCGACGCCGGCGACACGACCGTCCACGAGGGGACCATCGGCGTGCGCGATGGCCGCATCGCCTACCTGGGTCCGGACGCGGTGGAGGCCGCCGAGACGCGCTCCTTCGAGGGCTGTCTGCTGCCGGGGCTGGTCGATCCCCACACCCACCTGGTCTTCGCTGGCACCCGCGTGGACGAGTTCGCCCGGCGCATGGCCGGCGAGGACTACCGGGCCATCGCCGCCGAGGGCGGTGGGATCGCTCGAACGGTCCGGGGCACGCGCGAAGCGAGCGACGACGAGCTCTTCGAGCTGGCCGCCGGCCGCGCGCGCGCCCTGCGCGCCGGCGGCGTGACCACCGTCGAGGTGAAGAGCGGCTATGGGCTGAGCACCGAGCACGAGCTGCGGCTGCTGCGCGTCGCCCGGCGCCTCGAGTCCGAAGGGCTGGTCCGGGTGACGACCAGCTTCCTCGGAGCCCACGCGGTCCCGCCGGGGACCGACCGGGCCAAGTACGTCGACGAGGTCTGCACCGAGCAGCTGCCCGCGGTCGCCGAGGCCGGGCTGGCGGACACCTGTGACGTCTACTGCGACGGCGGGGCGTTCACCCTGGCCGAGACGCGCCGGATCCTGGAGACGGCCGCCGGCCTCGGGCTGAAGCTCCGCGCCCACGTGGGGCAGTTCGACGACCTGGGCGGCGCGGGGCTGCTCGCCGAGCTCGGGGCGCTGAGCGCCGACCACCTGGAGCAGGTCAGCGACGCCGACCTCGACCGCATGGCCGACGCCGGCGTGGTGGCCGTGCTCCTCCCCGGGGCCTGGCGCACGCTCCGACAGACCGCGCCCGACGCCGAGCGGCTCCGCGCCCACGGAGTGACGATGGCGGTCGGCACCGACCTGAACCCGGGCACGAGCCCCACCGTGGACCTGCCCCTCTGCGCAGCGCTGGCGGTGCGGGACGCGCGCATGACCCTCGAAGAGGCGCTGCTCGGCGTCACCAGCCACGCGGCGCGAGCGGCCGGCACCGGCGGCGGAGCGCTCGCCGTCGGGGAGCCCGCCGACTTCGCCCTCTTCGCCGCGGACGACCCGCGGGCCCTCGGCTACGCCATCGGCGGCCTCCGCCCGCAGTCGGTCTACCTCGGCGGCGCGCTCGTCCACGAGGCCGACGCTCCCCGCCTGTGGTGAGGACCGCGCCCCCAACGACGCTTCCAAATGGGGTACGCTGGCGTCGTTCATGAGTATCGACGTCGAGCGCGCGTGGCAGAGCTACGAGACCCGCTTTCGAAACCGCTTCGGGGATGACAAGACGCCGGGCGACTACGTGAAGTTCGGCAAGCACATGGTCCAACGACTGGACCGGCAGGCCTTCGAAGCGCGCCTCGAGGACTACGTGAGCTGGCACCAGGAGTGCAAGAGCTCGCTGGAGAGCGGCGCGACCATCAGCGACGCCCTGATCCTCGAGTTCGAGGAGGCGGCCGCGTGGATCGCCCTCGAGCCGCCGAAGGTGCTCGACATGTTCAAGGGCGAGCTCGGCGACCCGCTCGCCACCGAGTAGCGCATAGGCCCTCTCCGAAGCCCCTCCTCGAACGCCCTGCGCGCGCTGCTGCGCGCCGAGGCGGGCGACGCGGCGAAGCCCGAGCGCGCGGATGCGCTGGTGCGGATGGCGATGCTCGCCGATGAATCGCTGCACAGGGAGACCGACGGCAAGACCCGCGTCCGAATCCGACTCCGAGAATCGAACGCCGAGTGCCGAGAACCGAAAACCGAGAACCGAGAACCGAGAACCGAGTCCGAGTCCGAGTCCGAGTCTCCCTCACGATCCAAAACAGCGCCCCGCGCTCGCACCGGCGCGGACCACACGATGGTCGCCCTCCACTTCCAGCCGGAGGTGCTCGGTGACGGCTTCGCCGCGCTCCTCGACGATGGCTCCCGCGTTCCCGCGGAAACGTTCCGCCGGGTGGCGTGCGACTGGGCCATCGCCGCGGCACTCGAGGACGAACGAGGCGAGGTCCTGGACGCCGGTCGCAAGACCCGCTCGATCTCCCCAGGACTTCGCCGAGCCTTCCGTCTCCCGGGTAAGGAGCGTCTGCGGCCCCACAGGACACGCACTACCGTGTGACGGGGTCGTCAGTAGCTGGGGGGCAGCTTGCTGAGGTCGACGTGGTCGAGGGCGAAGCGGATGAGCGCGCTCCGGCTCATCTTCCGGTGCCCGCTCTCCTTCAGCTCGGCGACCTTCTCGTCGAGGCGCTGCAGGTCG
>JABAOG010024959.1_pt1 | contig 12081 bp, 14 predicted proteins | sample 7062131 | NCBI WGS metagenome assembly JABAOG01 (sample SAMN14538629, study PRJNA623070) | marine sediment metagenome | biome: marine biome [ENVO:00000428]; feature: marine pelagic biome [ENVO:01000023]; material: deep marine sediment [ENVO:00002113] | place: India: Arabian Sea | collected... | reverse complement strand
CCATCAGGGGGCCAGGCGAGTTTGGGCCGACTCCGCCGGGAGTGTCTGGGTCAGCGAATGGAACAGTGGGAGCCTCAGCAAGTACGTACCCGGGTCGGGGGAGTGGGAGACCTGGCCGCTACCGGGTGACGATCCGGCCGCGTACGCGGTCTACGTCGACGAGAGGGACATCGTCTGGGTGAGCGATTTCGGTGCCAACGCGATGGTCCGCTTCGATCCGGAAACCGAGCAGTTCCACAGCTATCCGTTGCCCCACGACCCTGGTGAGGTCCGTCAGATCCTGGGACGACCGGGGGAGATCTGGGGCGGCGAGTCGGCCGCTGACCACCTGATCGTCATCCGCACCCGCTGATCGTCCTGCTCGCGAGCACAGCGAACGGGGGTCAGACGTGGGGGGCGACCTCCTCGGCGAGGGTCTGCATGAGTTCGATCTGGGCGTCGTACTCGAGGGTCGGGAAGTAGCTGCGGGCGGCGAACTCGATCGGCAACCCGGCCGTCTCCCTGATGCCATTGAGTTGGTCGACGATCTCCTGGCCGGTCCCGGCGATGGTCGATCGACCGTAGAGACTGTCCCGGTTCGACTCCCGGAAGGCCGGGGCGGCCGAAGGCGGGCCGGATCTGGCAGCTGAGTCCTCCATGTCCGAGTACTTCCAGTACATCTGCCACACGTCTTCGAGGTAGTGGTCCATTGCCGCTTCGGGGGAGTCGCCGGGAAGCAGCACGGAGTAGTGGACGATTCGGAAGGCGTTTGGATCCCGGCCGATCTTCTCACATTCGTCTTTGACCCACTCGATCTGCTGGAGGAGCTCGTCCTTGGGGACGTTGGCGAAGATTCCGTCAGCCAGTCGGGCGGCCCTACGGATCGCCGCCTCGGCACCACCGCCGACGAGCACGGGGACCTTAGCCGACGGAGTTGGCCGGACTGCGATCTCGGGAAGGTCGTATATCGCGCCCGAATGGCGGAATGGCTCTCCGGCGAATGCCCGCGGTAGGAACTGAAGGATCTCCTCCATGGCGGCGCCACGTTTTCTCTTGTCGACCCCGAGCGCCTCGAACTCGATGTCGCTCCACCCGAGACCCAGGCCGAGGGTGAACCGGCCACGGCTCAGGAGGCTTACGGTCGCGGCATCCTCGGCGAGCCGGATCGGGTCGTGGAGGGGGGCGAGGATCACTCCGGTGCCGATCTCGATCTCTGAGGTGGCGGCGGCGATCGCCCCCGACACCACGGCCAGAGAGGGCATGTAGCCGTCGTCGACGAAGTGGTGCNNCGGCCCCAGGTCGTCTCCCCGGGTCGCAACTGTGCGCTGAGCAGTCCAAATCCAAGACTCATGTCGATCGGTTCCCTTCTCTCATCTGACGCAGGGTTCGGAGCTGCATGCCCTCATCATCGAAGTTGTCGGGTGACAGCCACCTCAGGAAAGCCGATTCCACCTCGGGCCATTCCCGATCTGTGATGGCATACCAAGCGGTGTCCCGGTTGCGCCCCTTGTAGAGCGTCGCCTGGTGAAACACCCCTTCGAATCGGAAACCCAGCCTCTCGGCAGCCATCCGGGAGGGCTCGTTCAGCGCGTCGCACTTCCACTCACACCGTCGATATCCGAGCTCGAAGCAATTGCGGATCATGAGGTACAGAGCCTCGGTGGCAGGAGTGGTCCTCTGCAGCTCCGGCGACAATGTGATCGAGCCAATCTCAAGTGTCCCGTCCTCGGGTGACACCCGCAGATATGAGGCGAATCCGAGTGGGCGGCCGGCCACCACGATGGTGAAGGGAACCCACCCGGGATAGTGCCCGAGGGCGTCCAAGGTCGCCTTGAAGTCCCCGTAGCCGTGGAACGGTCCGTAGGACATGTAAGTCCAGAGAGAGCCCGGGGCGTCCTCGAACGCCGCGAAGAGGTCGGCCCCGTGCACGTCGGGATCGAGAGGTTCGAGAGTGACCAGCCGACCGTCGAGTCGCTCAGTTGGTGGCACCGGCGGCGTCGACCATCCTGCGAGCTCCTCGCCGATCGGCTGACCATGTGAATTGGTCCTGCGCATCACCGGGCACGATACGACGTGGGATNNGAACACGTCCTCGATCCTGCAATTCCACTTCTCCTCAGGGAGGTCTCATTTGCCCCGGGTCATGTCTCCGGATCGGAACCGGGCGGCTGAGCCCACCCCCGCTGAAGGTGAAATCCCAAGACCAGGGGAGCCGAAGATCCGGCCAACAAGGCCAGAGCAGCGGCAACGACCACCACCCTTGCCAGCGTGTCATAGGCGTCGATTTCGTCCTCGATCGCAGCAACGCTCGCGGCGGCTGCCTCGGCGTTGACCCGTGCGGACCGCAGCACGCGCTCGGCGGCGATCATGTCGAGTCTGGCCTCGAGCAGGACCGCGGCCAGATCGCGACCATCTTCGGCGATCTGGTCGAGGTCGGTCTGGACGTCCTCGAAGAGCGCCACCTGGTCACGGATTTGTCCGGGCACAGGTGACAGCGAGGCTTCGAGTCTCTCCAGGGACTCATCCAGCGGTGTCTGCGGGTCGTAATCCACACCCACCAGGCTCAACGCTCGCATGGTGCTGTCGATGACGCTGCTCGTCGAGATCAGCCCCGGCAGCGTGTCCACCGCGGCATCCAGGCTGTCGGCAATGTCGCCGCCCGCGATGAGCGCCGTCTCATCCAACACGTTCGTGACCGAGTTGAGGGTCCGAACCGACGAGCGGGTTGCATTCTCGATGCTCTCGATCGCCTCCGTCGTCCTATCGAACAGGGTCTCGCTCGCCTCGATGGAGGACACGACGTCGTCGACGACCGCAACCACCGGGCCGATGGTCCGGGTGACGGTCGTGGTTGCTCTTCCTGCCAGGACCCAGCCCGCCACGCCGACGACCAGGGCCGCGACCACCCCAACCGATCCGGCGACGATCAGCCAGCGGGCGACTCGGGGGCGATCCTCGACGATGAGCAGGCTCGATGGCACACCGAGAATCTAGGGCGGCTCGCCACCAACGCATGTTTGATGACCTGGGGTGATGGCTACCGTCCCGGACCAATGTTCCGGCTGATGNNTCCAGATATCGTGTTGACCCAAGAGCTCGGTCCGTATTGCGCCGATGTGTTAGCCGGCGCCTATGAGAACCATCGTCTGCGGCCGGCGCTCGACTTCACCGGTCGCGGGGTCGCCACGCGATTCGATGCCCGGTTCACGGACATAGACATGCCCGGCCGGCCGGGGACCGGGGTCGTGACCGAAATCGATGGGACCGAGGTTCGTCTGGCCGGTGTGCACTTCCTGAACCCGGTTGCCTTCCCCTGGTGGGCTTCGGCGAAGGCGCGAGGTGCTCAATTCCAGGGGCTCGAGAAATGGCTGGGGGAGGACGTCAATGCGCCGGTTCTGGTCGCCGGGGACTTCAACGCCTCACCACGCTGGCCGATCTACAAGAAGACCGCCGCGTTGCTCACTGATCTGGTGGCCGAGCAGGGGGAGCGCGATGGCACCGGCACCCGACGCACTTGGTCGTGGAGACCCGGATGGCCGAGGCTGCTCCGGATCGATCATGTATTCGGGCGGGGGGGAGTGCGTNNCGTCAGCGTGCGCACAGTGGCCGGCACCGATCATGCGGCGGTAGTCGTCGATGTCGATCTCGTCGAGTAGCCACTAGTCCCCGGTCCCGAGGTCGAAGGCGTATGCCTCGTAGACGATGTCGGTCTCCCAGGCGCGCAGCTCCCTGATCTCGCTGGTCATATCACCGATCTCAGATCGAACGGCGGCCACATCGGGCGTCCTGGTGAGATCCGCCAGGCGCTGGTGAAGATCGTCGACCCGCTCGATCAACTCACCCTGTCTGCGGTGTAGGGCGCGAACCGCCCCTTCGAGCCGGGGCGCATCCTCGATCAGCCTCATCAGGAGCCCTTCCTCGGAGGCCGACCTCTCGTATTGACCCTGGAGGCTGATCGCCAGACCCTCCAGCGCGCTGAGGATGTCGTCCCGCCATTCGCTCGGCCGGGCCACCCCGGCGGCGCCGGCCAGTCTCTCCACATCGTGCAGGGAGTCGAGCGTGCGGGCCCTGTCGTCGCGACTGGCGACTACATCGTCGTTGCGCCGGTCAATCGTGTCAGTCATCACATCACCTCAACGATTCGACAGGGAATGAATGATATCGGCAGCGCCGTAACCTGGCAGCAGTGGAAGTCAGCAATGCCGACCGCGTCGTCTTTCCCGATGATGGGATCACCAAGGGCGACGTCGTCGCCTATTACCAGTCCGTTGCCGATCGGATGTTTCCTTTCATGGAAGATAGGGCGTTGACTGTCGAGCGGTACCCGAAGGGAACCGGGTCCAAGGGGTTCATGCAGAAGAATGCGCCAGAACATCTGGGCGCCGACGTGATCGCCCGTCACGAGGTGCCCAAGGAGGGTGGGGGGACGACCGTGTACCCGGTGGTGAGAGGAACGGAGGCGATTGCCGCGTTCGCCAACCTCGGAGTCATCACTTTCCATGTCCCGCCGTCGACCGTCCAGGACGAGTGGCACCCCGACTGGGCCATCTGGGACCTCGATCCGCCTGCGGGTGAGTTCCGCCTCGTCCGTGAGGCGGCGAAGCTAATGAGAGAGACGCTCGAGAGCTTTCAGATATCGACGGTCCTGATGACGTCTGGATCGAACGGATACCACCTGAGGGCGAAGCTGTCAGGGAGCGCCGAGGCGGGAACCGTGTCGGGCCTTGCCAGGGGTACTGCGGCTCTCGCCGCTGCGGCCCATCCGGAGGTGATGACGCTCGCGTTCCGCAAAGCCGAAAGGGGAGACCGGGTCTTCGTGGACTGGCTGCGCAACGCCCCCTACTCGACCTCGGTCGTGCCATGGTCGCTTCGGTCCAAGCCGGGGGCCCCGGTTGCCGTGCCGATCTCGTGGGACGAGATCGAGGAGATCGATCCGGACGGCGTGAAGCTCCCCGAGGTGGGCGGGCGATTCGGACGGGACCCGTGGTCCGGGCTCGAGGCACAAGATCTCGAGGGTCCCGCCGGCGCCGTCGAGGGCGCACTCGACGAAGCTGGGATCGAGCTGGAGCCTTTCGACCGGTTCCGGTCGTGATCGTTCTCATAGCCCCCGCATCGGGATAGCGTGCCTCCGAGCGGCCCAAGCCGCCCGATCCATCTGCCCATGACCCGAACTTCGATCATCGTTGCGCTCTGTGTCATGCTCGCCGCCTGCAGCAGTGGCGGCGAGGAGACTGTTTCCCCAAGGCCGTCTGTCGAGACGACCACGTCGACCACACTCCCACCGACGACGACGTCGACCACGATCTCCGAGGCGACGATCTCACTCGAAGGTGCTCCGGGTGAGCTCGAGACGGTGATCGAGGGCTTCTACTCCTACGCCATCGGCGCCAACGAGGCCACGCCGGCGGCGACTCCTGATGTGGTCGCGGCGATCGAACGTGGCGACGCCGACCTGCCGTCCAGCGGCACCGCGAGCACCGGCACCTTCAGGGAGCAGGAAGTGGCGGTGGTCACGGTCGGGCCCGATCTGTTTCTGGCCGTCGACGATGGGAGCGGTTGGACGATCGTCGGCGGTGAGTGGTCGACACTGTCGATCCCGGCCTATTTCGGAGAGACCCCGCGCCATGTGGCCGTGGTTGGCTCCGATGCGCGGCCGGGACAAGACGTCGATAGAAGCAGGGCCGACAGCATCCACTTCGTCGCACTCGACGGAGAAGGGGGCGGGGCCGTGGTCGGTCTTCCCCGGGACTCGTTCGTGGCCGTTCCCGGATACGGGAGAAGGAAGATCACGACCTCACTCTCACTCGGAGGGCCCGAGACGATGATGGCTGCCTTCAACGAGCTCACCGGGCTGCCTCTCGAGGGCTACGTGATGACGGGCTTCAGCGGATTCGAGTCAATGTTGGGGACGGTGCTCGGAGGCGTCGACGTAGAGGTCCCCTTTGCGATCAACGACCGATGGGCCCATGTCGCTCTCGGTGCGGGGGAGCAGCTGCTCAACGGTGCCGAGGCGCTGGGCTTTGCCCGGGCCCGGAAGACAGTTCCAGGCGGTGACTTCACGAGGAGTGAGCACCAGGGGATAATCCTTCTCGGGGCCGCCAAGGCGGTCGAGGCCATGGGAATGGGCGCGATCCCCGAACTGCTCGAGCTATCCGAGCCCTACCTCGAGACTGATCTGTCGGCGGGCCAGTTGCTCACATTCTCTGCTCTCGCCATCTCATCCGACCTCGACGAGATCTTCAACGTGGTGGCGGCGGGGTCGCCAGGGAGGGCCGGGGCGGCGTCGGTCGTGTTCCTGTCCAGTTCGGTTGACGAGTTGTGGGACGACCTGGCCGACGGCCGTCTCGAAGAATGATCCGCGGGGTCGAATAGATCGCCTACATTTCCGGCCCTCGAGACGAGGAGATGTCGGGTGGACGCGTATAGGGCCGCGGTCAGGGAGCTTTCCGATCGCATCGTTGCGGCGCAGAGGCCGATCAAGGTGCTCGGGGCGATCAACTGGGACGACTCGGTCAGGTCGGATTTCTTCGGAGCCGGCTTCAAAGAGCAGCCGAAGGTGGATCGGGACTACTACCTGCGCCGGGACATCAAGCTCGACCCGGACCAAACACGCGAGGAGTTGCTGGGTATAGAGGGCGACGTCGCCAGTCGTCTCGGGCTCTCCCCGGCGGGGACCTTGATGCGATTCATGTGTGAGCAGTTTCGGCTGACAGTGGACATGATCGAGGCGCGCGGCACCCCACGCTTCGCCGAACTGTCGCGACTGCTGTACGGAACTTCGGCCGATCAATTCCACGCCGGCAGCCCGACAGTGGCTGACCTCGCAGTGACCATGCGCGAGTCGCTCGAAGCGAATGCAGTCGGGATCGCAGCCATGGGTGATGAGCGGACCATTCCGGGGAGCGAGGCCGTGCTGACGTTGCGGCGGCGACTCGACGAATCGGTGGGCGAGGGAAAGGTGGACGTGAAGACCGACGACCAGATCGCCTCTGACGCCGCCGCCGGATCGGACTACATCAAGATGCGGGAAGACCGCTTCTTCTCGAAACGGGACATTGGCCTCCTAGAGGCACATGAAGGATGGGTTCACGTGTCCACCACCATGAACGGGCTGAGCCAGCCGGTCTGCACGTTCCTGGGCAAGGCGGCGCCGCGCACCACCGTCACTCAGGAGGGNNAGGAGCCACCCGATGCGTCTGGCGAAACTGATGAGACGCATCGACGCAATCGACATGGCTGCGAAGGGCGCAACGTTCCTCGACGTCTTTGCGTCGCTACGTGAAGACGGGCTCTCCAACGACGACGCTTGGGTCACCACCGCCCGGGTCTTCAGGGGAAGTGTCCCCGAGGCCGGGCCCTTCACCAAAGACCTGGGATACGGAAAGGGACTNNATGGCGATCAGGTTCGGGAGGACTGCCAGGATCCCCCTTCTGTTCTGCGGGAAGGTAGATCTCCTCGACATGGCTGCGCTGCATCAGTTGCACGACGAGGGCCTCGTCGAGCCTCCGCAGTTCGTGCCACCTCCCTTCAACGACCTGCCTGCTCTGGCCACCACCCTCGCCCTGAGCCGGTTCACGGGGCAGCTTGACCTGGACCGACTGTGCATCGACTACGAGAAGCTCTTTTGAGCGGTACCACCGTTCTTCGCCATTCACTCACGGTTGACGCGGGGGTTGGCGCTCCCTCTCGGTGATCGTCCGGGAGGCCGGTGGATGGTCAGGCTCGATGGAGCCGGGCCCGGCATCGTATCGCCGTGAGCAACGGTCACATCGCCGACGAGATGGCCGACATGGTCGGCTGATCACCGCCGGCCGGCTGCCAGCTCCGGTTGCGGGGTACCGTGGGAGGCGATGCTGGTGGCTGAGATCGTCGATGTTTCCAGAAGCGTCTCGGCAACACGCGCCCGCTCTGAGAAGATCGCACTTCTCGCAGGAACGCTGCGTCGTCTCGACCCGGAAGAGGCGCCTGTTGCGGTGTCATATCTCACCGGGAGGCCGACCCAGCGCAAGCTTGGGGCGGGATACGCCACCGTCTACGGGGTGGAGGCCGCTCCCGCCGACGAGCCCAGCCTCGAAGTGCTCGATGTCGACCGTATCCTCGACGAGATCGCCGGGTCGGAGGGCCCGGGCTCGCAGTCCAGGAAGAGGCAGCTGCTGAGGGACCTTCTCGCCCGGGCCACCCAGGACGAGCAGGACTTCCTGCGGGGGCTGATGCTCAAGAACCTGCGTCAAGGAGCTCTCGAAGGCGTGATGGCTGACGCGGTGGCTGAGGCCCTCGACGTGCCTGCGGAGCGGGTCAGACGGGCAGCGATGCTCGAGGGGGATCTGGTGGCTGTTGCGTCACGGGCGCTTTCGCAGGGTGCGGACTCCCTAGGCGAGGCGGCACTCGATGTGTTCACGCCNNAAGCTCGACGGTCTCAGGGTCCAGGTCCATCGTGACGGCGATCGGGTCGCCGTCTACAGCAGGAACCTCCGCGACATCACCGTCGATCATCCGGGCGTGGTCGCGATGGCGCGTGACATCGAAGCCCAGAGGTTCATCCTCGACGGAGAAGCTCTGCTGGTGACCGAGGACGGCACCCCTATGGCGTTTCAAGACTCGATGAGCCGCCCCGACGCCAACGGGCCGACACTCTCCCCTTACTTCTTCGATGTCTTGCTCCACGACGAGACCGATCTCATCGATCTTCCCCTGGCTACCCGGCGGGCAACGCTGGAGTCGCTGGTACCGGAAGACGCACGTGTAGGGGCGATCGTCACCTCCGACCCTGCCGAGGCGGAGTCTTTCTTCGAACAAACGGTGGGCGCCGGGTTCGAGGGTGTCGTGGTCAAGGACCTGAGACAGCCATACGAGGCCGGGCGTAGCGGCTCGGGTTGGATGAAGGTCAAGCCGGTGCACACGCTGGACCTTGTGGTCCTCGCCGCAGAGTGGGGATCCGGCCGACGACAAGGCTGGCTCTCCAATCTCCATCTCGGGGCCGTGGCGCCGGATGGGGGATACGTGATGCTCGGCAAGACGTTCAAGGGTCTGACCGACGCGATGCTGGAGTGGCAAACCGGTGTCTTTCTCGACATAGAGGAGCGTCGCGACGGTCACGTCGTCTATCTGGAGCCCCGAGTCGTCTATGAGATCGCTTTCGACGGCGTGCAGAGAAGCACCCGCTATCCAGGTGGCGTCACCCTGCGATTTGCCCGAGTGAAGGGATACAGAGACGACAAAGACCCGGCCGACGCCGACACTCTGGACACCGTCCGGTCCTATCTCCGCTGAGAGGCGGGAACCAAAAGGGGTTCCCGCTCCATCAAACACGGTGAGACCGACAGTGGAGGAGAAGACATGCGTCGCACCTGGAGAGCTCTTGTCATCGGAGCAATGGTGACCTTGACGGTGGTCTCATGTGTAGAGCCGGATGCCGATTTTGACCCGGCGCCGGCCGGTGACACGTTGCCAACCGGTTCCGCCCCGGAGCCGACGGTCTTGCAGACCTCCGGCGCTCTGGTGCAGTTCGACGCCTGCGACGCCTTTCTCGACTATGTAATCCCTCAGGCGGTCGAACTCGTCGGCCCGTACGGGTTCGAGGGCGGCCCCGGCCTGTGGCCGGTGTTCGACGAGGCCAGGGCCGTGGAGGAGGCCACAGACGCAGGAGGCGAGGGAGATGGCTCCTCTCCGGCCTTCTCCGAGACGAATCTCCAGGTGGAGGGTGTCGATGAGCCCGACATCGTCAAGACCGACGGTGAGCGGCTTGTGGTCCTCTCGGAAGGCTCTTTGATCGTCGTCGACGTCTCCGGGGACGACCCCGTCGAGCTGGGTCGGCTGTCGATGGACACTCCGGTGCAGAGTCTCTTCCTCTCGGGAGACAAGGTGCTCCTCTTCGGATCGGTGTGGAGTCACCATCCGGTGCCTCTGGCAGAGACGACCGACCGCGGCGCCGTCGCGGACTTCTCGTCGCCGACCGTGCAGATCACCGAGGTCGACATCGAGGCCGAGCCGGAGACGGTTCGCACGATGACCATCGACGGTGCTCTCATCTCGGGGCGCATGGTCGACGACTCGGTCCGGCTCGTGCTGACCTCGGGACCGGTGGGCTTCGAGTGGAGCTATCCGGAGGGCAGTGGGCTGCGTGCCGAGCGCAAGGCGGTCGAGGAGAACCAGGAGATCGTCCGCAACTCGACCGAGGAGAACTGGATTCCGTATTACATCGTCACCGACTCCGAGGGCGACGTGACCGACGAGGGCATTCTCTTCGACTGCGATCGGGCCGGACACCCGAAGGAGTTCTCCGGCGTCGACATGCTCTCCGTCGTGACAATCGACCTGGGGCGCGGCCTAGATGTGGTCGATGCAACCGGGGTGCTCGCCACCGGTGACACGGTCTATGCGTCGGAGGACAACCTCTATGTCGCCACCCAGAACTGGCAGTCATGGGTGTGGTTCGAGTCAGGGGACGCAGATGATCGCCCTGACGGGCCCACCACAGAGATCCACAAGTTCGACATCACCAGCTCGACACGCACCGTTTACACCGCATCCGGCTCGGTCGAGGGCTATCTCCTCAATCAGTTCGCCATGGACGAGCACGACGGGATGTTGAGGGTGGCGTCGACCACCACGCCCAACGGCTGGGGGAGCGACCCGGACTCCGAGTCGCGTATCACCGTGCTGCGAGAGAGGGGAGACAGCCTGGTCGGGATCGGCCTGGTCGAGGGGCTCGGCGAGACCGAGCAGATCTACTCGGTCCGCTTCATGGGTGATGTCGGCTACGTGGTCACCTTCCGCCAGACCNNCGGCGTACCTGCACCCGGTCGGAGACAACCTGATAATGGGAATCGGTCAGGACGCGACCGACGAAGGGGTCGTCCAGGGAACCCAGATCTCGGTGTTCGATATCAGCGAGCTCACCGACCCGGAGCGGCTCGACACGTACACGTTGAGTGAGGGAACCAGCTCACAGGTCGAGTACGACCATCACGCCTTCCTGTTCTGGGACGGACTGGCAGTCATCCCGGTGCAACAGTGGCTGTGGGACGAGAAGACGGAGGAGGTCTTCATGGGAGCCGTCGGCCTGCGGGTTCGCCAGGACGGGACCCTCGCCGAGGTCGCCGAATTGGCCCATCCCGGTGGTGAGGGTGTGGACTGGGACTGGCGGGCCCAGATTATCCGCACCGTCGTCATCGACGACTCGGTGTACACCATCTCAGCGAAGGGGGTCCTGAAGAGCTCGCTCGACGGGCTGGCCGAGGAGGGGTGGCTCGAGTTCTAGGGGATCGTGCGCTGGCGGACTTCGTCTTCGATCACGAACGTCGTGGAGAGGACCGCGCCGTTGGTCTCGGTCATGAACAGGACTGGCATGCCAGGGCGATCCTTGGCGAACCAGAAGGTGCTCACCGTTTCGTCTTTCACGACCCGGTAGCTGAGGCACTCCATCCGGCCGAGCGGGATCTGGATCATCTCCTCGGTGATGGTGGTCAGCTCCGCCGGGAACGAGGCGTGGCTCTGGAGCTCGAGCCAGGTCACACGGTGCTCCTGGCCGTTGCTCTCGAGGAGGGCGCCTTGCTCGTCCGTCTCTGCGAAGACGGTGGTGTCCACACGGTCCGGCTCACCGGCAGCCTCCGTCCTCGCCGTGACCGTCCGCCCCGTCGGGCAGCCCCGGCGTATCTCTTCGGCCGTGAACGGAGTGGGAGCGTGGTCGGGCCGAAGCATGCGGGGGTCGGTCATCGGCACCCAACCTAACCCGNNCTTCAGTCAACCCCACGAATGGCGAGATCATCGCCGAATACGAAGAGACCTCGGCTGACGACGTCCAGCGTCACATCGAGGCGTCGGCGGTCGCCCGTGAGGATTGGGAGCTCCAGCCGATCGAGGACCGCGCCCAGCCGATGATGCGGATGGCGGAGCTCCTCGAGGCGAACAAGGACGGCCTGGCATCTCTCATGGCGGACGAGATGGGCAAGCCGGTGACGCAGGGAGCGGCCGAGGTCGAGAAGTGTGCCTGGGTCTGCCGCCACTACGCGGAGAGGACTGCGCGGATCTTGGCTGACATCCCGATCGATGCCGACCGCAGCAAGTCATACGTCGCCTTCCGCCCGCTCGGGGTGGTTCTG
>JABAOG010000118.1_pt1 | contig 12085 bp, 12 predicted proteins | sample 7062131 | NCBI WGS metagenome assembly JABAOG01 (sample SAMN14538629, study PRJNA623070) | marine sediment metagenome | biome: marine biome [ENVO:00000428]; feature: marine pelagic biome [ENVO:01000023]; material: deep marine sediment [ENVO:00002113] | place: India: Arabian Sea | collected... | reverse complement strand
AGTCTCCCTGAAGATGCTTGGCGGCGGCGTCTTGATCGAGCTGCTTTCGCTGACCTCGAATCCCTTTGTAGGTCTTTTCGTCGGCATCCTTGCAACGAGCATCGTGCAGAGCTCGTCGTCGGTAACTTCCCTCACCGTCGGCCTCGTCGCAGCGGGTGGAATAGACATTGGGCAGGCAATACCCATCATCATGGGCTCCAACATGGGAACTAGCGTTACAAACGCCCTCGTGGCAGCGGGACATATCAATAAGCCTGAGGAGTTCTGCAGAGCATTTGCCGCCGCTGTCGTCGACGATTTCTTCGAAATCTGTTCCATCGTGATACTGCTCCCCCTGCAGATGGCCTTCAACGTTCTGGGTGCGAGCGCCGCGTTTCTCTCGAAGCAGTTTGCACACATCGGGGGACTGCGTACCTTTGATCCGCTGAAAGCCGTCATCGACCCGGTCGTCAAACTCATTACATATCTGGTTTTCGAATCCGCCTGGGTGCTGCTGATCTTGGCTCTGGCCCTGCTCTTCCTGTCCATCGGCTATCTGGTAAAAACGCTGAAAAGACGTCTCATCGGAAGGGTTGAACGATTGTTTGACAAGACGCTGTTCAAAACACCGGGCCGGGCCATGGCTCTCGGCTTCACGTCGACGGCCTTGCTCCAAAGCAGCTCCATCACGACCTCGCTCGCCGTGCCTTTGGCAGGAGCGGGGTTTCTCACGCTGCAACAGGTCTTTCCCTATGTACTGGGAGCGAACATCGGCACCACGCTGACGGCCATATTTGCGGCCTTGGTCACCGGTCAGGAGGCCGCTGTGACTGTCGCCTTTGCCCATTTGCTGTACAACATCATCGGGATCGCTCTGGTGTGGCCGCTTCGTCGTATCCCCCTCGGCTTGGCCGAACTTTTGGCAAAATACGCTCTGCGTTCGCGCCTGGTACCACTGGCTTACGTAATCCTCGTCTTCTTCGCCATTCCGATGGCTCTGATATTCTCGATGAGGTGACGTCGATGATGAGATTCAGAGAAATTTACGAAATCTGGCGACGGGACAACTCGCTCAATCTGGCGCTCAAGGAATCCTATGAGATGCTCGAGAAGACGCACCGTATGTTCCAGGAATCAGTCAATATTCTGCGAGATGCCGCTACCTCGCAAATGACTCTGAACGTCTACGAGGAAGACCAGTCCATCAATGCTTATCAAATCCGGGTGCGCAGAAAAGTTCTGCAATACCTCGCGATTGCAGGAACAGTGAACCTGGCTCCCGGACTGGTGCTGACGAGTATCGTCATCGACATCGAGCGTATCGGTGACTATACGAAGAATATCACGGAGCTCGCGACTGCATATCCTGGAAAGCTCGACTGCGGAAGATTCGAGCAACGCGTTCAGCACATCGAGCAGATTGTCGAGAAGCTGTTTGTCGAAATACGAAGGATTCTGGAATCCTCCGATCGCCAGGCAGCACGCACCCTCATAGACGAATGCAGACAGATCCGGAAAGATGCGGATCAGATCATCGTCGAGCTAATCCAGAGAGATGACGAGTCGATGGGGAGCGCGCAAACCGCCGCAGTCGCCCTTTATGTTCGCTACCTGAAGCGTGTCGGAGCGCATCTTCTCAATATTCTGTCGAGTGTCGTGAATCCCTTCGAAAGAATCGGCTATCGGCCATAGGGAGGATAACCGTTGCTACCGATGATCCGGAGTGCGGCGCCCCGGCTTCATTGTTTATCATAGGAATTGTCACCACGATCGTGGCGCCGGGGCTGCGCAAGCTGTAGCAGCCGGAGCAAAAGCGAGCAGGGGAGGAGCAATGTCGCAAAAGCCAAGCGTCGGCTTCATCGGTCTCGGCCTCATGGGTCAGGCGTTCACCAGGCGGCTGGTCAGCCGCGGCTACACGGTCACGGGCTTCGACATCGTGGCAGACAAAGTCGAAGCGGCGGCGGCGCACGGGGTCGTTGCGGCGCGTTCGCCGGCCGAGGTCACCGACAGGAGCGATCTGGTCCTCGTCTGCGTCACCTCCACCGACGCCGTGCAAGACGCGGTGTTCGGAACGGGCGGCGTTGTTGAAGCCGCGGGCGCCGACAAGGTGCTGGTGGATCACTCGACCACCGTCGTCGAGAGCACCAGGGCCATGGCCGAAGAGCTGCGCAGCCGCACCGGCATGGGCTGGGTGGATGCGCCGGTCTCGGGCGGACCACCGGCGGCCGAGGCCGGCACGCTGGCCATCATGGCCGGCGGCAGCGACGCGGACATCGCCACGGTCACGCCCGTGATGGATGAGGTCGCCGATACGTTCACGCACCTCGGCGGCGTCGGCGCCGGCCAGGTCACCAAGATGGTCAACCAGATCCTGGTGCTCAACAATTACTGCGTGCTCGCCGAGGCGCTGGCGCTCGCCGAGGCGGCGGGCATCGACGCAGCGAAGATCCCCGAGGCGCTCGCGCCCGGCCACGCCGGCAGCAATCTGTTGAAGTCTGCCTTCCCGCGCATGATTGCCAGGGACTTCGAGCCCGCGGGCTACGCGCGCCAGATCCTGAAGGATCTCGACATGGTCCACGACATCGCCAAATCGTTGAAGGTGCCCACACCCATGTCGAGCCAGGCGGCGACGCTATTCCGGATCCTGGTCGGCAAGGGCCACGCGGAGAAGGACGGCATCGCGGTGCTCAAGCTCTACGATCAGAACGATACGGTCTGAGGTGATCTTGCGCGTCCGGCCTCATCGGAAGTGACGGCGCAGGGTGCACGACGCGACTGGGTCACGGGTCGCCGGAGCTACGCGCTCGCGTGGGGCATCCCCACTGTGGCACTGCTCGTCGGTATCGTCCTGCCTGCTCCGGTGAGAACGGTCGTCTGGTCGACGGCGCTGGTCTGGATGGGTGTCGCGTGCATCGTGAACGCGCTGCGCTGCGGCCGCCTGCACTGTTACCTGACGGGACCGTTTTTTCTGCTGATGGCCATGATCGTGGCGCTGCACGGCCTCGGCGTCCTGTGGCTCGGGCCGAACGGTTGGCTGTGGCTGGGCCTCACGCTGCTGCTGGGCGGTGGCGGCCTGCTCTNNCCGCGGCTGAGCGCTGGCCGCGAGCGGGTAGGGAAGAAGTGTCCGAGTACTCAAACACCGTCGTCGTCGGCGGCGGCCAGGCCGGGCTGTCGGTCAGCTGGCACCTGAAACGGGTCGATCGCGAGCACGTGGTGCTCGATCGCGGCCACATCGGCGACACCTGGCGCCGGCGCTGGGATTCCTTCTGCCTGGTCACGCCGAACCGCTACTGCCAGCTGCCGGGATTCCCCTACGACGGCGACGCGCCCGGCGGCTTCATGGGCCGCGACGAGATCGTCGCCTACATCGAGCGCTATGCCGCGAGCTTCGATCCACCCTATCGCGCGGAGGTGGAGGTGAGGCGGTTGGGTCGTTGCGATGGAGAAGGGCGCTTCGTTCTCGAGACATCCGACGGCGAGCTGCAAGCGCGCAACGTCGTCGTTTGCGTGGGACATCATCAGCGTCCCGCCTACCCCTCATGGCACGACAGGATCGCCGACGACATCCTGAGAATTCACAGCCATGACTATCGCAATCCCACTCAACTGCCGGACGGGGCGGTCCTGGTGGTCGGCAGCGGCCAGTCGGGCTGCCAGGTGGTCGAGGATCTGCTCGTCGCGGGCCGGGAAGTGCATCTCTGTGTCGGCAGTGCGAGCCGCATCCCGCGCCGCTACCGGGGCCGCGACATCATCGATTGGGCCGTCGATGCCGGCTTGTTTGAGGTCCCCGTGGACGAGCATCCGAAAGGCCGGGCCGTGCGCTTCGAGCCCCACGAGCACCTCTCCGGCCGCGACGGGGGACGCACCATCGATCTGCGCCGCCTGGCGCTCGACGGCGTCAGGCTGCACGGCCGATTGGAAGACGCGAGCGGTTCCCGGGTCCGATTCGCCGGGGGGCTGGCGGAAAGACTCGATGCCATCGACGCCGACTGCGCCGAGACGACGGCACGCGTCGACGAGTACATCGCCAAGAGCGGTATCGACGCGCCGCCGAGCGACTTGGAGCCTTACGACTGGCAACCGTCGCCGGAGCCGACCGAGCTCGACCTCAAAGCCGCGGGTATCCGCAGCATCGTCTATGGAACGGGCTTTCGCCGCGACTTCGGCTGGATCGATCTGCCGGTTCTCGACGCGCACGGCTACCCGCGCCACGAGCGCGGCATCACCGAGCTCTCCGGCCTCTACTTCGCCGGCCTGCACTGGCTGCATACCCTGGGCTCGGGGCTTTTCTACCAGGTCGGGCGCGATGCCGAGTACGTGGTCGATCATCTCTGTCGCGCGGACGGCTAATCCGTACACGCCGCCGCCGAGCGCCATGGAAACGGGGCCGTGTCGGCGAAAATCCAGGGCCATGTCATCATCGCAAAGGTCTGAATTCAGCGTGAAGCCGAGCCCGGGAGCCCACTCATATCCTTGAGACCGTTGCCGAGACTGGATCTAATGGCGGTCACAGCCGTCAACTCGAGGATCCAAATCATGGCTTCGATCAGTCACGCCCAACGTCACTCCAGCATCGATGCGCTCGACCGGGCCATCGTCAATCTGTCCGCCCGCATCAATGCGTCGACCTACGATCTGCTGGTGCTCATCCGCGAGTTCGACGAGCGCGCCGGCTGGCTCAAGTGGAATCTCGAGAGCTGCAGCCAGTGGCTGCACTGGCGCTGTGACTTGAGCCGCTGTGCGGCACGCGAGAAGGTGCGCGTGGCGCACGCCTTGAAGGCGCTTCCCGAGATCGCCATCGCCTTCTCCGAAGGCCGGCTGTCGTACTCCAAGGTGCGCGCACTCACGCGGGTGGCCACGCAGGCGAACGAAGCGTCGTTGCTTTCCTTTGCGCTCTCGACGACCGCGGCACGGGTCGAGGAGCGTTGCCAGCAGATGCGCAACGCGCTTCCGGATTCGGTGGATGCGGCCAACCGCGCCCACGCGCGGCGCAGCCTCAGGGTATGGCGGGATGCCGCGCGCGGCGTGCTGACCCTCACCGTGGAGCTGCCGGTGGAATCGGGCGAGCTGGTCTGCCAGGCCCTCGACAAGGCCGTCGAAGCGAATGATGACACGGGACCCGAGTTCGAAGCCGAGTCGTGGGGCGCGCAGCAGGCGGATGCCCTGGTGACTATGGCAAGAAGGTATCTGAGTGGCGGCCGTGAAGCCGGTGCGAGCATCGGCGACGCGTATCAGATCGTGGTGCACGTCGACGGCGAGGCGCTCACGGAAGGCGAGGGCCGCTCGGATCTGCCGGTGGAATCCGTCAAGCGCTTGAGCTGCGACGGCAGTATCGTGCGCATGGTGGACGGCCGCGACGGCGAGCCCCTGAATGTCGGACGCAGGCAGCGCGCCGTGCCGGCAGCATTGAAACGCGCGCTATGGGCCCGCGACGGCGGCTGCGCGTTTCCCGGCTGCACGCACACGCGCTTCGTCGACGCGCACCACGTGCGCCACTGGGCCGACGGGGGCGAGACGAGTCTCGAGAACACGATGCTGCTCTGCAGCTCACATCACCGTCTGGTGCACGAGGGCGGCTACCAGATCCGCAAGGACTTTCAGGGGCGGTGGTATTTCCGGCGTCCCGACGGTCGCGCTGTGCCGAGGTGCGGCTACCAGCCCGAGGACATGATCGACGAGGGGGGCGCTTCCGCGGAAGCGCCTAAAGAAAACGCTGATCAGCCCCGGAGGTCGTCCGTAATGCCCAGCATGCCGCTATCGATCCGAACGGGCAGCGTGGTCACTGTCAATCCGATGCGCTGAAGAGCTGCCATTGGTCCGGGACACCCTTCAACGTATGCGTCCCGCGTTGTTCGAATTCTATGCCGGCGCCGGCGGTAATGTCCTTTACGGTGCTCGACACGAGGACTTCCCCGGGTCCGGCGATATCCATTACACGGGCAGCGATATGCACCGTAATCCCACCGATTTCTTCGTCCATCATCTGGACCTCACCGGTATGAATCCCGACTCTCGCCTCCAGCCCGACTGATCTGGCCTTGCGGCAAATCGCCATTCCGCAACGTACCGCACGAGCGGGGCCATCGAATGTGGCGAGCACACCATCTCCTGTCGTTCTTATCAATGTGCCACGAAAGCGCGCGAGCTCCTGCCTCACACTCTGGTAAAACGCTTCCAGCTGATTGCGCCACTGCGCATCGCCAATCGACGCGGCCTTCGCGGTCGAACCGACGACATCGGTGAGCAGCACCGTCGTCAGGATTCGTTCGTAGTCTTCCGTCGGCCGTACACCTGTCAGAAATTCTTGAATCTCTCCGAGGGGCGCACTGGCATCGCCGAACCAAGGCAGGTGATCGGAACCTTCCAATTCGACGTATTTGGCACCTGGAATGTGTTCCGCCATATAACGCGAATTACCGACGTCAATGAGGCGGTCTCCGGCTCGGTGGAGAATGAGCGTCGGTATCCCGATGGTCGGTAACACGGCGCGAATATCGATCTCGATGTTCATACGATAGAGCGCAATCCCGTCGGCCGGGCTGGCGCCCATTCGAAGATTGCGGGCCCACCAGTTCTGGCAGCGCTCGTCGTCGGCGACGCTGGGCGCGACCGTCTTGAATCCGATAGGAGTTCCCCAGCGAGCCTCGTAGGCATCCATGGCCGCCTCGTGCTGCTCCCGGGTAGGAGCCCAGGGATAGTCGTCGTCCTTGATCCATTTGGGAAAGCACCCTGACATCACCAGTGCCGAAACGCGGTCCGGATACGTGGCCGCGAAGAGGGCACACATTGCTCCGCCTTCGGAGATGCCGAACAGTGCGGCTCTCGAAGAGCCCACGGCATCCATGACCGCATTGACGTCTTCCATGCGCTGTTCCAGTGTGGGAAGTGCACTCGGCGCCACCCGATCGGAGAGACCGGTGCCGCGCTTGTCGAAGAGAATCAAACGACTGAAAGTTGCCAGACGCTCGAAAAAACGCGCAACGATCGGCTCCTCCCAGTACTGAACCTCCAGGTGGGATACCCATCCCGGTACCACGACCAGGTCGAGCGGGCCGTCGCCCACCACCTGATAGGCGATGTGCACGTCTCCGACCTTCGTGTAACGCGTCTCGGGAGCCATCTGGGTCTAAGAATATCCGACCCTGTCTGGCTTTGTCGTGCTCAGTCCCAGCGATCGTCCCTGACCTGCACCATGCCGTTCTCGACGCGCACCGGCAGGGTGGCGACGGGCTCGTAGGCGGGCGGGGTCAGCGCCTCGCCGGTCTTGATGTTGAAGCGCGCGCCGTGACGCGGGCAGACGATCTCGTCGCCCTCGATGCAGCCGCCGGTGAGCGTCTCGTAGTCGTGGGTGCAGACGTCCTCGATGGCGTAGTACTCGCCGTCGATGTTGAAAACCGCGATGAGCGCGTCGTCGATGTCGACGACCCGGTAATCCCCGGGTGCGAGCTCGTCCGTGCGGGCGACGTCGGTCCAGTCGGACATGATCTTTACAGCAGCCCGAGCTGCAGCTTGACCTCCATGCTCAAATTGTCCGCACACCAGGGTGGATCCCAGACGAGCTCCACGTGGGCGGCGGTCACGCCCTCCACCTGACGCACGGCGTTCTCGACTTCGCCCGGGAAAGTCTGGGCCACCGGGCAGCCGGGCGTGGTCAGGGTCATCTTCACCTCGACGACGCCCATGTCGTCCACGTCGACTGCGTAGATGAGGCCGAGATCGTAGATATTGACGGGCAGCTCGGGATCGTAGATCTGGCGCAGCGCAGCGACGACGCGCTCGCGCACGGCGTGCGCGTCGACGGGCTCCTCGCTCTGTGCTTTTCCAAGCCAGTCGGTGAGCTTGCTCATGCCGGGCTTCAGGACTATTCGGTGGTGACGAGCTTGTTGCTGTGCTCGAGCGCCGCCTGCAGCGTGTGCCAGGCAAGCGTCGCGCATTTGACGCGCATGGGGTATTCCTTGACCCCTCCGAGAACCGTCAGCTTGCCGAGTCGATCCGTGCCCACGTCGTCTTCGTCGCTATCCTTCTCGGTGAGGTATGTGCGCACCGATTCGAACAGCTCGGCGGCTTCCGTTTCGCTCTTACCCTTCAACGCCTCGGTCATGAGTGAGGCGGAGGCCGTCGAGATGGCGCAGCCCTGGCCCTCGAAGGCGATGTCCTCGATGACGCCGTCGGCGACCTTCAGATGTACCTGCACCTCGTCGCCGCAAAGGGGATTGTGGCCGTGCGCGGTGCAGTTGCAGCCTTCGGGCTTCTTCCCGTAGTTACGCGGGTTGCGGTTGTGATCGAGGATGACCTCCTCGTACAGGGCGCGCAGATCCATTATCGACCGAACACCTCTTTGACCTTCCAGATGGCGGCGGCGAGCGCCTCCACCTCGTCGCGGGTATTGTACAGGGCGAATGAGGCGCGCGCGGTGGCGGCGACGCCGTAGCGCTTCATGAGCGGCATGGCGCAGTGGTGCCCGGTGCGGATGGCGACGCCCTCGGCGTCGACCACGGTGCCGATGTCGTGGGGATGCACGCCCTCCATGACGAACGAGACGATGCTCGACTTGCCCTCCGCCGTGCCGATGATGCGCACGCCGGGAATGTCGCCGATGCTGGCGGTGGCCGCTTCGAGCACGTCGTGCTCGTGGGCCGAAATGGCGTCGATGCCGAGCTCGGTCACGTAGTCGAGCGCCGCGCCGAGGCCGATGGCGCCGGCGATGTTCGGCGTGCCGGCCTCGAACTTGTGGGGCAGGTCGTTGTACGTCGTGCCTTCGAAGCTCACGGTGCGGATCATCTCGCCGCCGCCCTGGTAGGGCGGCATGCTGTCGAGCAGCTCGCGCTTGCCGTAGAGCACGCCGATGCCCGTCGGGCCGAAGAGCTTGTGCCCGGAGAAGGCGTAGAAGTCCGCGTCGAGCGCCTGCACGTCGGCGGCGAGGTGCGGGGTGGCCTGGGCGCCGTCGATGAGGGTCACGGCGCCAACCGCGTGGGCCGAGTCGATGATGGTTTTCACGGGATTCACCGTGCCGAGCGCGTTGGAGACGTGCATCACGGCCACGATGCGGGTCTTGGGGCCGAGCATCTCGTGATAGGCGTCCATGTCGAGCGCGCCCTCGTCGCTTATCGGGATCACCTTGAGCTCGGCGCCGGTCTGCTCGCACACCATCTGCCAGGGGACGATGTTCGAGTGGTGCTCCATGGTGGTGATGATGATCTCGTCGCCTTCGCGCAGGTTCGGCCGTGCGTAGCTCTGGGCGACCAGGTTGATGCCCTCGGTGGTGCCGCGCACGAAGACGATCTCACTGCGATCGGCGGCGTTCAGGAAGCGCTGTGCGGTATCCCGGGCGCCCTCGTAGCCGTCGGTCGCGCGCTCGCTCAAGGCGTGCACGCCGCGATGAACATTGGCGTTGTCCCGCTCGTAATAATGCCGCACGGCGTCGATGACAGAGCGTGGCTTCTGGCTGGTGGCGCCGTTATCGAGATAAACCAGCGGGTGACCGTTCACCTCCTGGTGCAGGATCGGGAAATCCTTGCGCACCTCGTGAACGTCGTAGATGTTGCGACCCGCCCGGCTCATGCCACCATCTCCCGTAGCTGCTTCGCATTCGGCATGCGCTCGAGCAGCGCATCGGTGACCTTCTCACGCAGCGGCGCGAGCTCGACGCGCTCGAGGATCTCGCGCGCGAATCCGAACGTCAGCAGGCTTCGCGCCTGGTCTTCGTCGATGCCGCGCGAGCGCAGATAGAAGAGCGCGCGCTCGTCGAGCTGGCCGACCGTCGCGCCGTGGGTGCACTTGACGTCGTCGGCGTAGATCTCGAGCTCGGGCTTGGTGTCGATCTCGGCGTCCCGAGAGAGCAGCAGGTTGTTGTTCGACTGGTGGGCGTCGGTTTTCTGCGCATCGGGGTGCACCTTCACGCGGCCGTTGAAGACGCCGCGGGAACGCCCGTCGAGAATGCCCTTGTAGAATTCCTCGCTGGTACCCCGCGGTTTGGCGTGATCGATGCGCGTGTGGTAGTCGACGTGCTGACGCCCGCCGACCATGAACAGCCCGTTGAGCAGGCAGGCGGCGCCCTCGGCCTCGATACGCACGTTGATGTCGTTTCTGACGAGCTGGCCTCCGAAGGAAATGGAATGGGAGGCAAAGCGGCTGTCGCTGTCCAGGCGCGCCTCGAGGGTTGCCACGTGAAACGCCGCCGGGCTCTCCTGCTGGAGCTTGTAGTGCTCGAGCTGCGCGCCTTCCATGAGCGCGATCTCGGTGAGCGCATTGGTGAAGTAGCAGCCCTCGGTGAGGCTTGCGTAGCTTTCGATGACCGCCGCGCGGCTTTGCGCCTCGGCGACCACCAGGGTGCGCGGATGCGCCACCATGTCGTCGCTCGTTGCCAGAAACAGCAGATGGATCGGCCGCTGGTCGCCGTTTCGGCCCTTGACGTGGATGACCGCACCGTCGCTCATGAAGGCGGTGTTGAGCGCCGAGAAGGGCTGGCTCGTGGTGTCGGCGAGCCGTCCAAGGTGACTTTCGAGAAGGGGCGACGACGCATTGATGGCGCTCGCGAGCGTCGTGATGCGCACGCCGCTCTCCGAGACGTTTCGCCGCGACAGCGCGTCCACGTAGTGGCCGTTGACGAAAACCAGCTGCTCGCAGTCGAGCGCGCCGAGACCGAAGCGCTCCAGGTCTGCGCCCTGCACCTCGATGCCGTTGCGCTCAGGAATCCTGAAGCTGCGTTTCTCGATGGGCGTGACGCGGGTGTATTTCCAGTCCTCGTGTCGGGGCGTCGGGAAGCCGGTCTTCGCGAACGCATCCAGGGCGCCGCGGCGGGACCGATCCAGCCAGTCGACGCCGTGGCCCGGTAGCTCGGCCTGAAACGTCGAGAACTGCTCGAGATAGCGATCGACGGCGGCGCTGGCCACGATCAGGCGGGGGCGGCCCTGCGCCGCAGCTCGGAGTAGCCTTCTTCCTCGACCTCGAGGGCCAGCTCCCTGCCACCGGACTTGATGATGCGGCCGTCGCTCAGGATGTGCACGAAATCGGGGACGATGTAGTTGAGCAGGCGCTGGTAGTGCGTCACCAGCACGATGGCGCGATCCCCGCTTCTGAGCGCGTTGACGCCGTCCGCCACGTCTTTCAGCGCGTCGATGTCGAGGCCCGAGTCGGTCTCGTCGAGGATCGCGAGCTTCGGCTCGAGCACCGCCATCTGGAAGATCTCGTTGCGCTTCTTCTCGCCGCCCGAGAAGCCCTCGTTGACCGAGCGCTGCATCAGCTTCTCGTCCATCTCCACGAGCTTCATCTTCTCGCGCGCGAGCGTGAGGAACTCCATGGCGTCGAGCTCCTCCTCGCCGCGGTGCTTGCGCACGGCGTTGAGCGCCGCCTTGAGGAAGTAGGTGTTGGCGACGCCCGGGATCTCCACCGGGTACTGGAAGGCCAGGAAGATGCCCTCGCGGGCGCGCTCCTCGGGCGACAGGTCGAGCAGCGGCTTGCCGTCGTAGAGCACCTGGCCGCTGGTGACGTTGTAGTCGGGGCGGCCGGCCAGCACGTTGGCCAGGGTGCTCTTGCCCGAGCCGTTGGGCCCCATGATGGCGTGGACCTCGCCGGCCTTAACCTCGAGCTCGAGGCCACGGATGATCTCTTTTCCGTCTACGGTGACGTGCAGATTCTTGATACTGAGCATGCAAAAACGATTCGAAATTTCAGGTGGAATGTGTCCGAGCGATCAGCCGACGGCGCCTTCGAGGCTGACGCTGAGCAGCTTCTGCGCCTCGACGGCGAATTCCATCGGCAGCTCCTTGAAGACTTCCTTGCAGAAGCCGTTGACGATCATGGAGACGGCGTCCTCCTCGGAGATGCCGCGCTGGCGGCAGTAGAACAGCTGGTCCTCGCTGATCTTCGAGGTCGTCGCCTCGTGCTCGACCCGCGCCGTGGGGTTCTTCACCTCCATGTACGGAAAGGTGTGGGCGCCGCACTTGTCGCCGATCAGCAGCGAGTCGCACTGCGTGTAGTTGCGCGCGTTCTCGGCGCCCTTGCCGACCTGCACCAGGCCGCGGTAGGTGTTCTGGCCGTGGCCGGCGGAGATGCCCTTGGAGATGATGGTGCTGCGGGTGTTCTTGCCGATGTGGATCATCTTGGT